>Ga0187777_10002046_pt1 | contig 12952 bp, 10 predicted proteins | sample 1015_Q2_SP5_10_M_FD_132416 | JGI IMG/M metagenome (GOLD analysis project Ga0187777, IMG submission 132416) | Tropical peat soil microbial communities from peatlands in Department of Meta, Colombia - 1015_Q2_SP5_10_MG | ecosystem: Environmental > Terrestrial > Soil > Wetlands > Peat | place...
GCCGAGTGGAACGCCGAGCACGTGACCCTGCTGCCCGACGGCCGGCCGCGCTTCACGGTGCGCGGCGTGACCGTGGAGCTGCCGCTGTTCGGCCGGCACATGGTGGCCAACGCGCTGGTGGCGCTGGCGGTCGCGGACGCCCTCGGCGTGCCGCTCGCCGAGGCGGCCCCGGCGCTGGCGGGTGCGCGGCTGCCCGCGGGCCGCTCGGAGGTGCTCGACCTCGGCGGCATCACCGTCATCAACGACTGCTACAACGCCAACCCCTCGTCGTTCGCCGCGGCGCTGGACCTGCTCGCGGCGCTGCGCGGGGACCGCCGCGCCGTCGTGGTGGCCGGCACGATGCGGGAGCTGGGCCCGGCCTCGGCCGAGCTGCACCGCGGCGTGGCCGAGCGGATCGCCGAGGCGAAGCCCGACGTGGTGGCCGCGGTGGGTGCGTTCGTGCCGGCGTTCGAGGCGCTGAAGCGTCCCAAGGGCCAGACCCTGCTCACCGGCGAGACGCCCGAGGCGATCGCCCCGGGCCTCAAGGCGGCGCTGCGGCCGGGCGACGTCGTGCTGCTCAAGGCGTCGCGCGGCGTGCAGCTGGAGCGCGTCATCCCCCTGCTGTGGCCGTCGGCGCCTGCGGCGGGCGCGACGCACGAGGTGCCGGCGTGATCTACCAGCTGCTGTTCCGGTACGTGCACCAGTACACGCTCGCCAACCTGGTCAGCTACATCTCCTTCCGCGCCGGCGCCGCGATCGCGACGGCGCTGCTGCTGTCGTTCCTGGTCGGGCCGTGGGTGATCGCGCGGCTCCAGGCGCACAAGGTGGGGCAGATCGTGCGCACCGAGGGGCCGGCCACGCACCTCGGCAAGCGCGGCACGCCGACCATGGGCGGCGTCATCATCCTGTTCGCCTCGGTGGTGTCCACGCTGCTGTGGGCGCAGCTCGACAACCGGTTCGTGCTGATCGCGCTGGCCGCCACGGTGTGGATGGGCGGCATCGGGTTCGTGGACGACTGGCTCAAGGTGGTGCAGCGTCGCCCGCGCGGCCTGGTGGCGCGCTACAAGCTCGCCGGGCAGATCTCCTTCGGCCTCGCCCTCGGCGTGGTGCTGCTGGTGTTCCCGTGGACCGGCACGGTGCTCCCGCCGTCCTCGACCACGGTGCCGTTCTTCAAGTACGTGTTCGTGGTGCTGGAGCCGCCGCTCTACATCGCCTTCGTCACCTTCGTGGTCACGGCCTGGTCGAACGCCGTCAACCTCACCGACGGGCTGGACGGGCTCGCCACCGGGCTCTCGGCCATCGCGGCCCTGAGCTTCGCCGCGTTCGCCTACCTGTTCGGACGCACCGACGCGTCGGAGTACCTCAAGACGTTCTACCTGCCGGGCGCGGGCGAGCTGGCGATCTACTGCGCCAGCCTGATGGGCGGCTGCCTCGGCTTCCTGTGGTTCAACGCCCACCCGGCGAAGGTGTTCATGGGCGACACCGGCTCGCTCGCCATCGGCGGCGGGCTCGGGACCACGGCCATCCTGCTCAAGGCGGAGTTCCTGCTGGTGCTGGTGGGCGGGGTGTTCGTGGCCGAGGCGGTGTCGGTCGTGCTGCAGACGGGTGTCTTCCGGTGGCGGCTGCGGCGCTTCGGCCGCGCGTACGCCGAGCAGCACCGGGTGTTCCGGATGGCGCCGCTGCACCACCACTTCGAGCAGCAGGGCTGGCACGAGACCACGGTGGTGGCGCGCTTCTACATCCTGGGGCTGATCTGCGCGCTGATCGGGCTGGCGACGCTCAAGATCCGGTGATGGCGACCCAGCGTGGGCCGGATGCGGGCGGCGCGCCGGCTTCCGCCGGCCCGCTGATCCCGGCGTCCTGGCGGGGCGGCGAGGTCGCGGTGATCGGCCTGATGCGGAGCGGCCGCGCCTCCGCCGAGCTGCTGCTCCGGCACGGCGCCGCGGTGTACGGCTCCGACGCCGCCGACGGGCCCGCGGTGCGGGAGAACGCCGCGCAGCTCCGCGCGCTCGGCGCGGCGGTGGACGTGGGCCGGCACGACCTGGCGCGGATCGCCCGCTGCCGGGCGGTCGTGGCCTCGCCCGGGGTCCCGCCGGACGCGCCGGCGCTCGCGGCCGCCCGCGCGGCGGGCGTGGAGGTGCTGGCCGAGCTGGAGCTGGGCGCGCGGTTCCTGCCGGCGACGCGCCTGGTGGTGGTGACCGGCACCAAGGGCAAGTCCACCACCACGGCCTGCATCGCGCACCTGCTGCGCGCGGCGGGCCTGAGCGACGCCGAGGCCGCGGGCAACATCGGGAACCCGATCACCGCGTTCGCGCTCGCGCCGCGGCCGCCGGCCTGGCTGGCCGTGGAGGCCAGCTCCTTCCAGCTCCACGACGCGCCCGGCCTCGCGCCGGCCGTGGGCGTCCTGACCAACCTCTCGCCCGACCACCTCGACCGCTACGGCACGGCGGAGGCCTACTACGCGGACAAGGCGCTGCTGTTCCGGAACGCCGGCCCCCGCAGCCGCTGGGTGACCAACGGCGACGACGAGGCGGCGTCCCGGTTGGCCGCCGCGGCCGCGGGCACGCGCGAGGCCTTCTCGCTCCGGGAGCGCGCGGCGGCGGCCTTCTACGACCGGAAGGCCGGCTGGCTGGTGGTGCGGGGCACGCCGCTCGTGCGCCGCTCCGCCCTCCAGCTCCTCGGCGACCACAACGTCGCCAACGCGCTCGCGGCCGCGCTGGCCGTGCCGCCCGAGGCCGACCGGGAGACGATGGCCCGCGCCCTGGCGAGCTTCCGCGCGCTGCCCCACCGGCTCGAGCCGGTGCGCGAGCTGGACGGCGTGCTGTGGATCAACGACTCCAAGGCCACCATCCTGAGCGCCGTCGAGGTCGCCCTCGCCAGCGTGCCCCGCACAATCGTGCTGCTGCTCGGCGGCCGGCCCAAGGTGGACTCCTTCGCCCCGCTCCGGCCGCACCTCGGCCACGTGCGGGCGGTCGTGGCCTACGGCGAGGCCGCGCCCGCGATCGCGCGCGACCTCGCGGGCGCCGCGCCCCTGGTGCGGGGCGGCGAGTTCCGCGACGTGCTGGAGAAGGCGCGAGGCCTGGCGAAGCCGGGCGACGCCGTGCTGCTCGCCCCCGCGTGCACCAGCTTCGACATGTTCGACAACGCCGAGCAGCGCGGGCGCGAGTTCCGCGCCATCGTCGAGGCCTGGTAGTGGCGCGCGCGCCGCGGGCGTCCCGGGCGCCGGCCGCGCCGCGCCCCGGCCGCGCCCGCGAGCGTTGGCTCGGCTGGGAGGCGCGGCTGATGGCCATCATCACGGCCGCGCTGGTGGTCTTCGGGCTGGTCTCGGTGTACGCGGCGTCGTCGGCGCTGATGCAGAAGGGGCAGCCGGTCGGCATGTCGCTGGCGCTCGACCAGGCCCTCGGGGCGGCCCTCGGCGGGCTGCTCCTCATCCTGGCGATGCGCATCGACCTCGACCGCGTGCGGCGGCTGGGCTGGCCGATGATGCTGGTCGCGCTCGGCCTGCTGGTGGTGATCGTGCTCCCGTTCACGCACGCCGTCGCGCCCCGGATCAACGGCTCGCGCCGCTGGCTCCGGCTCGGCGTGTCCGTCGAGATCTCGGAGATCGCCAAGCTGGTGGCGATCGTGTGGACGGCGGCGCTGTGCGCCAAGAAGGGGAAGGACCTCAGCCACTTCTTCCGCGGCGTCGTCCCCGTCATGACGATCATCCTGCCGATGTGCGGCCTGATCCTGCTGGAGCCTGACCTCTCGACCGCGGTGGTGATCGGGTTCCTGGCGATGATCGTGCTGTTCGCCGCCGGCGCCCGGGTGGGCCACTTCATCCTGCTGGGCGCGCTGGGCGTGCCGATCCTGTGGGAGCGGATCCTCCACGTGCAGTACCGCCTGTTGCGGATGACGACCTTCCTCGATCCCGGCGCCGACCGCCTGGCGAGCGGCTACCAGATCAACCAGTCGCTGATCGGGCTCGGGGCGGGCCGGCTCGTGGGCGTCGGCTTCGGGCAGGGCCAGCAGAAGCTGGGATTCCTGCCGTACCCGTACTCGGACTTCATCTTCGCCACCATCGGCGAGGAGTGGGGGTTCGTCGGCGTCGTGTTCCTGGTGGCGCTGTACGGCGCGTGGCTGTTCCTCGCGCTGCGGCTCGCGCGCGCCACCGCCGACCCGTTCCAGCAGTACCTCGGCGTCGGGCTCGCCGCGCTGATCGGCGTGGACGCGTTCCTCCACATGGGCGTCGGCCTCGCGCTCGTGCCGACCACGGGGCTGGTGCTGCCGTTCATCTCCTACGGGCGCTCGAGCCTCATCGTGGCGCTGGTCGCCACCGGGCTGATCCTCAACCTCGGGACCCGCAAGCGCGCGGTGACGCGGTGACGACGGTCCTGTTCACCGGCGGCGGCACCGGCGGCCACCTCATGCCCGCGCTGGCCATCGCCGAGGAGATGGTCCGGCTCGATCCCGCGGTCCGCCCGTTCTTCGTCGGCAGCCGCCGCGGCGTCGAGGCCACCGTGCTGCCGCACCGCCCCTGGCGCTACGAGCTGCTGCCGCTCGAGCCGCTGTGGCGGCGGCGCTGGTGGCGGAACCTCCGCCTTCCGTTCGCGCTCGCGGCGTCGCTCCGCGAGGTGCGCGCGCTCCTCGCGCGCGAGGCGCCGGTCGCCGTGGTCGGCACCGGCGGCTACGTCGCGGGGCCGGTCGTGTGGGCGGCGATGAACCGCGGCGTGCCCGCGGTGCTGCAGGAGCAGAACGCGTTCCCCGGGCTCGTGACCCGCACGCTCGCGCGGCGCGCGCGGCAGGTCCACCTCGGCTTCCCGGAGGCGCGCGCGCGCCTGGCCGTGGGGCAGGGCACCGCGGTCTTCGACAGCGGCAACCCGATCCCGGCCCCGCCCTCGCCGCGCCCCTCGCGCGCCGACGCGAAGCGCAAGCTCGGCTTCCCCGCCGACCGCCCGCTGGTGTTCGTCACCGGCGGCAGCCAGGGCGCGCTCGCGATCAACGAGGCGGTGGCCGCCGCGCTCGCGTCGGGCACGTTCCCGCGCGGCGCGTCGCTGCTGTGGCAATGCGGCGCGCGATCGCTCGAGCGCTTCGCGCCGCTGCGCGCGCCGGGGCGCGTCGTGGTGGAGGCGTTCCTCGATCCGGTCTCCGACGCGCACGCCGCCGCCGACCTGGTGGTCTCGAGGGCAGGGGCGATGACGCTCGCCGGGCTCGCCGTCTGGGGCCTGCCCGCGATCCTCGTCCCGCTCCCGACGGCCGCCGCCGGCCACCAGCTCTCGAACGCGCGGGCCCTGGCCCAGGCGGGTGCCGCCACCCTCGTCGACCAGTCCGGCCTCTCCGGCGACACGCTCTCGGGAGCGGTCGCGACGCTGCTCGACGACCCTGCAAGAATGGCGGACCTCGGACGCCGGATGCTGGCGCGGGCGAGGCCCGACGCGGCGGCGACGATCGCCGCCGAGGCCCTCAAGTTGGTGCCGAAAGCCTAGTTCAACTCTTTCGCAAGCCTAGGCGGGATTTTATATTAGCCGCCTGTTGATGCAGCTTTTTGCCCATGACGACCCTCGGCCCATCCATTTTCTCGGGGTCGCTGGCGCCGGGATGAGCGCGTTGGCGCTCCTCGCACGGCGGAGGGGCGTGCCGGTCACCGGATGCGATCGGGATCCCGAGGGGCCCGGGGCGGCATCCAATACGGCGGATGTCCGGAGAGCTGGCGGGACCGTCCTCGCGGGGCACGATCCCGGCCACGTGAGCGGGTGCAGGGCCGTGATCGTCACGGCCGCGGTGGCGCCCGACAACCCGGAACTGGCGAGGGCGCGGGCACTTGGAATCCCGATCGTGCGCCGTGCCGATGCACTGGCTGCCGCAACCGCTCCTGGTCGAGTCGTCGCCGTCGCGGGGACTCACGGCAAGACCACGACGACGGCGATGACGACCTTGGCGCTCGCGGCCGCCGGACTGGATCCCACCGGGATCGCTGGCGGCCGCGTCGCTTCATGGTCGGGCAGCACGAGGTTCGGGGGCGACGGCGTCTTCGTCGTCGAGGCGGACGAGTACGACAAGGCGTTTCTCGCTCTGTCCGCCGAAGTCGCTGTCATCAATAACGTTGAGGCGGACCACCTCGAGTGCTACGGCAGTATCCAGGCGCTCGAGGAGGCCTTCGTGGAGTTTGCGCGGCCGGCGCGACGGGTGATCGCGGGGGCGGACGACCCCGGCGCGTGCCGGGTCGCCACCCGGACCGAGCGGCCGACCTGGACGGTAGGCGTTGCGGCGCAAGCGGATGTGAGGCTCACGGCCGTGCGGCAGTCGCCGGCCGGAAGCCGGGCGGCGGTCGCCCTGCCGGGGGCCGGGACGGCGGAGTTGAAGCTGAAGGTGCCCGGCCTCCACAACCTCCGGAACGCGGCTGCCGCTTTGGCGGTGACGCTGGAGCTGGGAGCGAGCGTGGAGGCGGCCCTCGGAGCGCTGGCGGCGTTCGAGGGCGTGGGCCGGCGGTTCGAGCTGGTGGGGTCCGCGGCGGGGGTGACGGTCGTGGACGACTACGCCCACCACCCGACCGAGATCGCCGCGACGCTGGAGGGTGCGAGGCAGGCGTACCCGCGCCGCCGGCTGGTGGCGGTGTTCCAGCCGCACCTGTACTCGCGGACGGCGCTGCACGCGGCGGGGATGGGCCGAGCTCTTTCGCCGGCCGACGTGGTGGTGGTGACCGAGGTGTACGCCGCGCGCGAGGCGCCGGTGGCGGGCGTGAGCGGCAAGCTGGTCGCGGACGCGGCGGCGCGGCCGGGCAACGAGGTGGTGTGGGTGCCCGCCCGCGCGGACCTGGTCGCGCAGGTCGCCTCGCTGGTGCGCGAGGGCGACGTGGTGCTGACGCTCGGCGCGGGCGACGTGACGGCGGTGGGGCGGGAGCTGCTCGCGCGGCTGGGCCAGCGGCGAGGGGGGTCGGCGTGACGCGGCTCCGTCGCTGGTGGGTGGTGGGTGGTGGCGTGGTGGTGCTGACCGCGCCGTGGTGGGGACCGGTGGTGCTGGCGCGGTTCCGGTTCTTCGAGGTGCGCCGGGTGGAGGTCCGCGGCACGCACTACCTCGCGCCGGCGACCGTCGTCGCCGCGCTGGGCCTGGGGCGCGGCGCGAGCGTGTGGGCCGGCACCGCGGCGATGGAGCGGCGGGTCGGCGCGCTGGCGGGCGTGAAGGCGGTGGACGTGGGCCGCCGCGTGCCGTCGACGCTGGTGGTGACGGTGACGGAGGTCGAGCCGGTGGCGCTGGCCGTGGCGCCCGAGGGCCTGGTGCCGGTGGACGACAGCGGCCGGCCGCTGCCCTACGACCCGGCGACGGTGCCGGTGGACGCGCCGGTGGTGGCGAAGGCCGACGCGCCGCTCCTGGCGGCGCTGGCGACGGTGCGGGCGACCGACCTCGGCCTGTTCGCGGACATCGCGGTGGCGCGGAGCGCCGCCGGAGGGAGCGTGGTGCTGGAGCTGGGGGGGGGGCAGGGCCGGCTGCGCGTGGCGACGCCGCTCGATCCGGCGGTGGTGCGGGCGCTGTCGGCCGTGCGGCGCGACCTCGCGGCGCGGCGGCAGCCCTGGGCGGAGCTCGACGGCCGGTTCCACGGATGGATCGTGGTGCGGCGCGCGGGCGCCGCGGGGGTGGGGGCCGCATGACGCGCGAGCTGGTGTGCGGCCTCGACATCGGCACCACCAAGACGTGCGCGGTGATCGCGGAGATCGCGGGCGATCTGCCGCGCGAGCCCGAGGCCCGGATCCTCGGCGTGGGGCGGGCGCGCACCAGCGGCGTGCGGCGCGGCGTGGTGCGCGACATCGACCAGACCACGCGCTCGGTGGTGGAGTCGGTCGCGGCCGCCGAGCGGATGGCGGGCTTCAAGGTGGACGGGGTGTGGGTCGGGATCGCGGGCGAGCACGTGCGCGCGATCACGTCGCCCGGGGTGGTGGCAGTGACCTCGCCCGAGATCCGCCCGCCGGACGTGGAGCGGGTGATCGAGGTCGCGCGGGCGGTGGTGCTGGGGCCGGACAGCGAGATCCTGCACGTGATCCCGCAGGAGTTCATCGTGGACCGGCAGCGCGGCATCGCCGACCCGGTGGGCATGACGGGGACGCGGCTCGAGGTGGACGTGTTCCTGGTGACCATGTCCAGCTCGGTGGGCCAGAACCTGCGCAAGGCGGTGGAGCGCGCGGGGTACCGGGTGGACGGGTTCGTGCTGGAGCCGCTGGCCGCGAGCTACGCGACGGTGACGGAGGACGAGAAGGAGCTGGGCGTGGCGCTGGTGGAGCTGGGCGGGAGCTCGACCGACCTGGCGATCTTCCACGACGAGAAGTTCCGGCACCTGTGGACGTTCGGGTTCGCCGGCGCGCACGTGACCAGCGACATCGCGATGGGGCTGTCGGTGACGCAGGCCGACGCGGAGCGGCTCAAGGAGCGCTACGGGATCGCGTACCGGCCGCTGGTGGACCCGCAGGAGACGATCGAGCTGCCGAGCCCGGCGGGGCAGGAGCCGCGGCACGTGCTGCGCGACATCCTGGCGGACATCATCCACCAGCGCCTCGACGAGGTGCTCGGGGCGGTGGCGCGGGAGATCGAGCGGGTGGGCTACGTCGGCAAGCTGCCGGCGGGCGTGGTGCTCACCGGCGGCACGGCGCAGCTGGCCGGCGCGGTGGAGCTGGCGCGCGACGTGTTCGGGATGCCGGTGCGGCTCGGGGTGCCGGGCCAGCACCTCGCGGGGAGCCTGATCGACGCGGTGGAGCAGCCGCGCTTCAGCACCGCGACCGGGCTGGCGATGTACGCGATGCACGAGCTGGCGCGGGGCGCCGCGCAGGCAGGGGTGCGGGCCGTGACGGTGGACCGGGTGTGGGGTTCGGTGCGCCGGTGGTTGACCGACTTCTTCTAGACCCAGCGGAGCGGGAGACGGCGTCATGATCTTCGAGCTCGAGGAAACCGTCCAGCAGAACGCGCGGATGAAGGTCGTCGGCGTCGGTGGCGGCGGCGGCAACGCCGTCAACCGGATGATCGAGGAGCACCTGAGCGGGGTGGAGTTCATCTCGGTCAACACCGACGCCCAGGCGCTGCTGAACTCCCGGTCGGACATCAAGGTCCAGATCGGGAAGAAGCTGACGCGCGGGCTGGGGGCGGGGGCCCGGCCGGAAATCGGCCGCCAGGCGATCGAGGAGAACCGCGAGGAGGTCGGCCGCGTGATCGCGGGCGCGGACCTCGTGTTCGTGACCTGCGGCATGGGGGGCGGCACCGGGACCGGCGCCGCGCCGATCATCGCCGCGATGGCGCACGAGATCGGGGCCCTCACGGTCGGCATCGTGACCAAGCCGTTCCTGTTCGAGGGCAAGAAGCGGATGAAGCAGGCCGAGATGGGCATCGTGGAGATGCGCAAGCACGTCGACACGATGATCGTCGTGCCGAACGAGCGCCTGCTGGCGGTGGCGGGCAAGGGGATGCCGTTCCTCGACGCCCTGAAGAAGGCCGACGAGGTGCTGCTCAACGCGACCCGCGGGATCTCGACCCTGATCAGCGTGGCGGGCCTGGTGAACGTGGACTTCGCCGACGTCCGCACCGTGATGCAGAACGGCGGCTCGGCGCTGATGGGCACGGGCACCGGGAAGGGCGAGAACCGGGCGCTGGAGTCGGCGCAGCAGGCGATCTCGAGCCCGCTGCTGGACAACGTCTCGATCAACGGGGCGACCGGCGCGCTGGTGAACATCACCGGCGGCACCGACCTCACCCTGGGCGAGGTCACGCAGATCAGCGACACGATCCACGACGCCGCGGGCGACGACGCCGACGTGATCTTCGGCGCGGTGGTGGATCCGGCGATGGAGGGCGAGATCCGGGTGACGGTCATCGCCACCGGCTTCGACCGCCGCGACCTCAAGGAGGCGGGTCCGCGGGCGAGCGGCGTGATCCAGTTCCCGCAGCGCCAGGTGGCGGGCCTGCGCGGGGCCGGCGCGCAGCCGGCGGCCGCGGCGGGCGGGGCGGGCACGCCGCCCGCGGCGCCGCGCCGTGCGCCACCCCCTGCTCCCGGCGCGACGCCGCCGGCGGAGCCGCTCTCCGACATGGAGATCCCGACCTTCATCCGCAGGCAGATGGATTGAGTCGGCCGACGCGCCGGCGCCTCGACTCGGTGGTGGCGGTGCTGGCGCTCGCGGCCGCCGCGGGGAGCGTGGCGCGCGCGCACGGCTACCTGGGCGGTCTCCCGACCGCGCCCGCCCTGCTCGTCACCGGCGCCCCGCTCGTCACCGTGGCCGACACGCTGCGGCGCGGCGAGACCGTGGCGCAGCTGTTCGTCCGCAACCGCGTCGCCGACGTGGACTGGACCTCGGTCGCCCGCGGCATCCGGAACTTCGAGCCCACCCGCCTCAAGGCCGGCCTGGTGTTCTTCTTCCAGCGGCACCGCGGCGCGGCCCCGCACGCGGTGGCCGCGCGGATGTCGCCGGACGCGCGGCTGCGCCTGACGCGCGTCGCCGACCACTGGGCGGCGTCGCTGGAGCGGGTGCCGTGGCACGCCGAGCCACTGGTGGTGAGCGGCAGCATCAGCCGCGACGCGCCCACCGTGTACGCGGCGATGGACGCCGCGGTGGGCGACGCGATCCTCCCGGGCGACGAGCGCACCCAGCTCGTGCTCGCGCTCTCGGACGTGTACGACTGGGAGGTGGACTTCGCCCGCGACTTGCAGCCGGGCGACGCGTTCCGCGTGGTCGCCGAGCGGCTGGTGTCGCCCGACGGCGAGGCGCGGTTCGGGCGCGTGGTGGCGGCGCGGCTCGACCTCCGGGGCCAGCGGCTGTACGCGTTCCGGATGGACGACGGCGACCGGCCGGCGTTCTGGGACGAGAACGGCCGCTCGCTGCGCCGCGACTTCCTGCGCTCCCCGCTGCGCTACAAGAGCGTGAGCAGCCGGTTCAGCAGCTCGCGGTGGCAGCCGATCCTGCACTTCTTCCGGGCCCACCTCGGCACCGACTTCGCGGCCGTCGAGGGCACCGAGGTGCGGGCGATCGGCGCCGGCGTCGTGACCTTCGCCGGCCGCGAGGGCGGCTACGGCAACCTGGTCGTGATCCGCCACCCGCACGGCTACGAGACCCGCTACGGCCACCTGCTGCGGTTCGCCGAGGGGATCGGGAGCGGCGTGGCCGTGGAGCAGAACCGCGTGATCGGGTACGTCGGGAGCAGCGGCCTCTCCACCGGGCCGCACCTGCACTTCGAGGTGCGGCAGAACGGCCGGGCCGTCAACCCGCTGCGGCAGCTGGGCGGCGCGGCGCCCGGCGCGCCGATCGCCGCGGACCTGCGGCCGGCCTACGACCGCGAGAAGCAGCGCCTGCTCCAGCTCCTCGAGCCTCCGCCCCCCGTCGTCATCGCGAGCACGCCGCGCACCTGAGGCGTCGCCGCGCGCCGTCCGGTGGACCTGTACCCCGCCATTGACCTCCGTGCCGGGCGCGTCGTGCGCATGCGCCGCGACGACCCCGACACCGTGTTCGTCTACGACCCGGACCCGCACGCGGTGGCCCGCCGCTGGGCGGAGGGCGGGGCGCGCCGGGCCCACCTGGTGGACCTCGACCGCGTGTTCGGCGCCGGCGAGCAGACGGCGCTCCTCGCCGCCCTGGTGCGCGCGCACCCGCTGCGCTTCCAGGCGGGCGGCGGGGTGGCCACGCTCGAGGCGGCCGCCGCGGTCCTCGCCTGCGGCGTCGAGCGGGTGATCCTGCACGCCGCGGCCGCCCGGGAGCCGGGCGGGCTCGCGGCGTTCGCGCGCCGCCACGGCGCGGCGCGCCTCGCGCTGGCGGTGGACGCCCGCGGAGGACTCGTCGATGCCGGCGGGTCCGCCGCCCGCGTCCCGGCGGCGGAGGCGGCCCGCGCGGCGGCGGACGCCGGCATCCGGACCGTGGTGTATACGGACCTCGGGCGCGAGGGGGGCCTCGGCGGCGCCGACGTCGCGGGCGCCGCGGCCCTCGCGCGCGAAGCGGGCGTGGAGGTGATCGTGTCCGGCGGCGTGAGCGAGCTCGACGACGTGAAGCGGATCCGCGACGCCGGCCTGGCCGGCGCGGTCGTCGGCCGCGCGCTGTTCGAGGGCCGGTTCACGCTTCCCGAGGCGCTGGCGTGCTCGTCCTCGCCCTAGGCGCCCTGGCGGCGGGCGCGGCGCTCGCCGTGTACCTGCGGCTCGAGAAGGCCGGGCCGGCGGGCCTGCCGCTGGCGGTGCTGCGTGCCGTGGCGTGGGGCGCGGTGGCCGCGCTGCTCGTGGATCCCGGGTGCCGGCACGCGGCGGGCGGCGCGGCGCCGGTGGTGCTCCTCGACCATTCCCTCTCGATGACGGATCCCGGGCCGGAGCCGGCCGCGCTCGCGCGCTGGCGCGCCGCGCTCGACACGGCCCGCCGCGCCGCGGGCCGCTCCGGGAGCGTGCTGCTGTTCGGCGCCCAGCCCGCCGCCCTGCGCGGCGACGCGCCGCCCGACGCGCCCGCCACGCGCCTTCTCCCGGCGTGGCGCGAGGCGGCCTCGCTCGGCGGGCCGGTCACGGTCGTCACGGACGGGGAGGTGGACGACGCGCGCGACCTGCCGCCGGACTTCGACCGGCTGGCGCGCGTCGTCGTGCTGCCGCGGCCGCCGCGGGCCGACGCGGGGGTGGCCGGTTTCGATCTGCCCCTGGCGCTCCGCGCCGGCGACACGGCCACCGCGAGCGTCGTGGTGGTCGCCGCCGGCACCGCCCCGTCGGACACGGCCACGCTCGAGCTCAGGGAGGGCGCGCGCGTGGCGGCGCGCACGAGGATCGCGCTGGGCGCGGGCGGCAGCTTCCGGCGCGAGCTGCGGTTCGTGCCCGCCGCGCCGCCGGAGGGCGCCGACCGGGAGGTCCGCCGCTACGAGGCGCGCCTCGCGGGCGTGCCCGACGACGCGGAGCCGCGCGACGACGCGCGCGCGAGCCTGGCGGAGGTCGCGCGCACCAGCGCGATCGCGGTGCTGTCGGACAGCCCGGACTGGGACTTCCGCACCCTGGTGGCGACGCTCC
>Ga0187777_10002047_pt1 | contig 12952 bp, 8 predicted proteins | sample 1015_Q2_SP5_10_M_FD_132416 | JGI IMG/M metagenome (GOLD analysis project Ga0187777, IMG submission 132416) | Tropical peat soil microbial communities from peatlands in Department of Meta, Colombia - 1015_Q2_SP5_10_MG | ecosystem: Environmental > Terrestrial > Soil > Wetlands > Peat | place...
AGCTGTACCAGTGCGGCCTGCCGAAGCTGATGGCGCTCGAGCTCTTCAAGCCGTTCATCATGAGCCGGCTCGTCGAGCGGAAGATCGTCCAGAACATCAAGGCCGCGAAGCGCCACGTCGACCAGATGCAGGGCGAGGTCTGGGACATCCTCGAGGAGGTCATCCAGGAGCACCCGGTGCTGCTGAACCGGGCGCCGACGCTGCACCGCCTCGGCATCCAGGCCTTCGAGCCGACGCTCGTCGAGGGCAAGGCCATCCAGGTGCACCCGCTCGTCTGCCACGCGTTCAACGCGGACTTCGACGGCGACCAGATGGCCGTGCACGTGCCGCTGTCGGCGGAGGCGCAGGCCGAGGCGCGGATCCTGATGCTCTCGGCGAACAACATCCTCTCGCCGGCCTCGGGCCGTGCGCTCGCGACGCCGACGCAGGACATGGTGCTCGGCTCGTACTACCTCACGTACTCGGACAAGAACTTCGACGAGCTCGCGGCCGAGGACATGGATCCGCGGCCGCGGCGGTTCCGGACCGAGGAGGACGTCGAGTTCGCGCTCGACGCGAAGCAGATTCATCTCCAGGAGCCGATCGAGTACCTGTGGGAGGGCGAGCTCGTCGTCACGACCCCGGGCCGCGTGATCTTCAACGCGGAGGTCGACCGGGCGCTTCGTGATGCGGTCGGCGAGCTCAACGGCGAGTACACGACCTACCACGACTTCCTCAACCGCACGCTCTCCAAGAAGGAGCTCGGCGACTTCATCTCGACGCTCGTCGACGACTACGGCGCCCACGCCGTGGCGTCTGTGCTCGACACGGTGAAGGACCTCGGCTTCCTCTACGGGACGAGGGCCGGCGTGACGATCTCCAAGAACGACATCGTCATCCCGCCCGAGAAGGAGAAGATCCTCGGGGAGTACGAGGAGCGGGTCGCGAAGGTCGAGCAGGCGTACGAGCACGGCCTCATCACGGAGTCCGAGCGGCACGAGTCGATCGTCAACATCTGGACGGAGGCGACTGACACGGTCGCCGACGCGATGATCGACAACCTGCACGAGCTGAACCCGATCTACATGATGGCCAACTCCGGCGCCCGCGGGTCCTTCACGCAGCTGCGCCAGCTCGCCGGCATGCGCGGCCTGATGGCGAATCCGAAGGGCGAGATCATCGAGCGGCCGATCAAGGCCAACTTCATGGAAGGCCTGTCGGTGCTCGAGTACTTCATCTCGACCCACGGTGCCCGCAAGGGTCTCGCCGACACCGCGCTGCGTACCGCCGACTCGGGCTACCTGACGCGGCGTCTCGTCGACGTCTCGCAGGACGTGATCATCCGCGAGAAGGACTGCAAGACGAAGGAGTTCATCGAGCTCCCGCTCTTCCTGCCTGAGGGCCTGAACAAGAGCGTCACCGCGCGCATCGTCGCGGCGGACGTCTTCAAGCCGCTCGCGTCGGGGAAGCCGGGCAAGACGGTGATCGCCGAGAAGGGCGAGGAGATCACGATGCCGCGCCTGCGCGAGATCGTCGAGGAGCTCGGCGACTACGCCGAGGACTTCATGATCCCGGTGCGCTCGGTTCTCAAGTGCAAGGCGGAGACGGGCGTCTGCCAGGCCTGCTACGGCACGTTCCTCGCCACCGGCGAGATGTCGGAGATCGGCGACGCGGTCGGCATCATCGCCGCGCAGTCGATCGGCGAGCCGGGGACGCAGCTGACGATGCGCACCTTCCACACCGGCGGCATCGCCGGCGCGGACATCACGCACGGCCTGCCGCGCGTCGTCGAGATCTTCGAGGCCCGGAACCCGAAGGGTGCCGCGGAGCTCGCCGAGATCGACGGAACGGTCGCGATCGAGGAGACCGAGCGCCAGATGAAGCTCACGATCGTGCCGGACAGCGGCAACGAGGAGGAGGAGCGCTCGTACACGGTTCCGCGCCGCACTCGCCTGCTCGTCACGCACGGCGAGCGGGTCGACGCCGGCGATGCGCTGCACGAGGGCTCGGTCAACCCGGCCGACCTGCTGCGGCTGAAGGGCTACACCGCGATCGAGCTGTATCTCGTCGGCGAGGTGCAGAAGGTCTACAAGTCCCAGGGCGTCGAGATCCACGACAAGCACATCGAGCTGATCGTGCGGCAGATGCTGAAGAAGGTCCGTGTCGAGAACGCGGGCCAGACCGACCTGCTGCCGGGCCAGCTCGTGGACAAGGTCGTGCTCGAGCGGGAGAACGGGCGCGTCAAGAAGGAGCGCAAGGAGCAGGCGACCTCGGAGCCCTTGATCCTCGGCATCACGAAGGCGTCGCTCGCGACCGAGTCGTTCCTGTCGGCCGCCTCCTTCCAGGAGACGACGAAGGTGCTCACGGATGCCGCGATCGAGGGCAAGGTCGACCGGCTTCTCGGCCTGAAGGAGAACGTCATCATCGGGAAGCTGATCCCGGCGGCGACGGGGCTGAAGCGGTATCGGCTGATCGAGATCCGCCCGTCCGACTCCGTGCCCGCGAGCGCGTACACGCGGCCGCAGACCGAGGAGCAGCTGCTGGCCGCGCTGGAGGAGATCGGGTCGGACGGCGGCGACGCCCTCGCGGGCCTCGGGCTCGACTTCGGCACCGAGGGCGAGGGCGCCGCGGATCGCGGCCCGCTCGACGCCGAGGAAATCCCCGAGGTCGACACCCCGCTGGACGACTGACGTTGCAACGACTGCGACCTGGTCGGCCTCGCCGACCAGGTCGCTACCGTTAGGCGGGGTCGTGAAGAGGTCCGTCGTCGTCCTGCTGCTCTCCTTCGCGGCGTTTCCGCGCACCGCCGCGGCGGCGCCGGCGCCGACTGCGCCGTACGCCGGACAGTGCGGCATCCCCGTGACGCAGCCGATCTGGGCGGACTTCGGCTGGCCGAGCGATCAGTTCAACCCGATTCTCGGCAAGCCGGGGATGGTCCTCGGCACGTCGAGCGGCGCGTACCCGGCGCAGATGCGCACGACAGGTGCGGCGACCGTGTACTTCGACCTCAACTTCAACAAGCGCATCGGCACGACGACGAGGCCCGCCGACCCGGCGACGATGCAGACGAGGGCGCAGAGCCTGTTCACGTTCGCGGTCCAGCAGACGGGCTGCGCGACGCCGGTGATCGTGCTCAACGAGCTCTCCGGCGCGAGCCTCGTCACGCCCTGGTCGGACAACAACGCGCAGTACCGGCAGAACGCCCTCACCTTCGTCCAGGCTCTCGCCGCGCTCGGCGCGCATCCCGTGCTGCTCGTCGCCGCCCGCCCGTACACCGGCGGCGACGCGGCCGTCTGGTGGCAGCAGGCCGCGGCCTCCGCCGAGCTCGTCCGCGAGGACTACGTGCCGGCGACCGCGACGTGGAAGCTCGGCCCGGTGCTCGGCAACCGGGCGCTCCGCACCTCCTACCGGGCCGCGGTGGCGGACTTCACCGCGATCGGCATCCCACCCGACCGGATCGGGCTGATGCTCAGCTTTGCGACGACGCAGGGGTTCGGCGGCCGAAACGGCCTCCAGCCGGCCGAGGCGTGGTACGAGGTGGCGAAATGGCAGGCGCTCGCAGTCCGCCAGGTCGCCGCCGAGACCGGGATCGCCTCGGTCTGGTCGTGGGGCTGGGGCGAGTGGACCGCCGCCGAGCAGGATCCGGCCAAGCCGTACGCGCTCTGTGCGTGGCTGTGGGTTCGATCGCCGACGCTCTGCAACGCACCCAAGGCGATCGGCTCCGGGTTCGACGCCTCGCTCACCGAGGGACAGCTCAGCGTGCTCGCACCCGGCGTCGAGTGCCTCGTGGGCAAGCAGGTGCTCACCGACGCCGCGGTCCAGCAGCTCGAGCAGGTCACAGGAGACCCCGACACCGCGACGAGCGCGCTGTTCGAGCGCCTCGTCGAGAGCGCCGTCGAGCCCGTGCCGCAGAGCGAGGTGCTCGCGGCCGAGCGGGGCGTGATCCTCCAGGAGTTCCGCGGCAGCCGTGCGTTCTACACGGCCGCGCTCGCCAAGGCCCACGCGAGCGTCGACGTCGCGCGCGGGATCCTCGCCGACGAGTTGCGGCGGGCGAAGGTGGAGGCGACCCTTCCGGCCGGCACGCCGTCCACGGCGGACGTCCAGACGTTCTACACCTCGTACCCGGACCTGCCTGTGCGGCTCGTCAGCGCGGCCCCGTCACCTTCGTGGCTCGGGAAGCAGAAGCGGGGGCTCGCGCTGTCGCAGGTCGCGCCCGATCGGCTGTTCTCGCTCGCGACGGGCAAGAAGACCGTGCTCCTCACGAGCCAGGGCTCGTTCACGGTGAAGGCGCTCCAGGACGCGGTGCCGCTCGGCGCGGTCCCGCTCGGCCGCGCGCGCCCCGCGATCGTCGCCGCCCTGCAGGCCTTCGAGCGCGGCCAGCAGTTCGAGACGTGGACGGTCTCGAAGCAGCGTGCGGCGCAGAACACCGCCGTCTGCGCGAAGGACGACTTCCCGCAACCGGCGGCGATCGACCTCACCTCGTACCTCCCGTTTCTCCGGCTCGGCTAAGAGGTCGAACCAGAATGACGTCTGTGCCGTCTGGCGAGGCGCCGGGCGCGGTGGCGCGCGCGGTGGCGGCTGCACCGTTCCCGCGCGCGTGGATCCGGCCTCCGCGAACGCGGCTGCGCCCGCGTTCGCTGCGGCCCCTTGCGGTCCTGCCCGGAACGGCGGTCTACGGCATGCGACGAGGTCGCGCAGCGACCTGGTCAGCCGTTCGTCAACCCCGCTCGAGGGCTGCTAGGGAGAGAAGGCGCTGGCGCACGCGACGCTCATGCTCGCGTGGCGAGCACGCCGCGCAGGGTTCACGCGTCGTCCGTCGCGGCCCTCGTGCCTGTCGCAAGGACATACCAGCTTCTGGGATTGCGGTGGATTGCGATGTCGATGAAGCCCGCTTGCCCGAGCAGGCGCATGAGCTCGTGCGAACGATAGAAGCGGACGTGGCCTGGCTCTCGGTGGCGGGCGACGATGTCAGCGAGCCTGACCGTCCAGTGGTCGCTGCTCGCATCGGCGAGCACAAGGCGGCCGCCGCCGACGAGCACGCGCGCCATCTCTCGCAGGGACGTTTCCGGGTGGGGATAGTGGTGGAAGGAGAAGGTGCACAGAGCGGCAGTGAAGGACGCTTCCGGGAACGGCAGCTCGCCGCTCTCGGCGACCGCGAACTCAACGTTGGCAACGCCCCGCGTCTGCTCGCGTGCGTACTCGATCATGCTCGTAGAGATGTCAATCCCGACCGCGCGTTCGACCCTTGATGCGAGGCTGCGCACCGTGATCCCGGTGCCGCACCCGATATCGAGAAGCCTGTCGGACGGCCTCGGATCGAGCAGGGCAGCGGCCGCGGCGCGCGGCTCCTCCAGACGGCGGTACCGGCGCCCGCTCTCGTAGTCGGCTGCTTCCTCGTCGAAGTGCCGCCGAGCCGCCTCCGCTGCGTCACGGGCGAGATCGTCTGTGCCATCCCGCTTGCGGCCAGGCATGACCCGAGCATAGGACTACGACGCCGAGCCGAGCTGCCCAGGGGACGGTCGCGAACGCCGGCCCATGCCGCGGTGCGACGTCACGAGCCTCGCGAGCGCGAGAGCTATCCAGGCAAGACCTACACCCCCGGCGGCGGCCACGGGTTCTCCGAAGAGCTCGGCCCGCTGACGCGGAACGGCACGCCGGACCGCGCCGCCGTCTTCGAGCAGTACGACATGACGCTGCTCGGTCCGCTAACCGCCGGCCGAGTCCGACGGCCGCTCGCCCCGGACCCCGGCCATCATCAGGCCGAGCGCCTCTCGCGTGCTGGTGCGCGGATCGGCCTCGGCGATGACCTGGCCCTCGTACATGACGAGGACGCGGTCGGAGATCGACAGCACCTCGTCGAGGTCCTCGGAGATGACGAGCACCGCCGTGCCGCGGTCGCGCTGGGTGAGCAGGCGTTCGTGGATGTAGCGTGCGGCGCCGACGTCGACGCCGCGGATCGGCTGGGCGACGAGCAGCACCCGTGGCTCGCCCGAGAGCTCGCGGGCGAGGATCAGCTTCTGGATGTTGCCGCCCGAGAGGTTGTGGGCCGGGGTGTCGAGATCGGGCGTCTTGACGTCGAACGCGTCGACGAGCTCGTCGCAGTGTCGTCGGATGACGCGGTTGCGCAGGAAGCCGAAGCGCGAGTAGGCGGGAGCGGCGTTGTCGATCAGGAGCAGGTTCTCGGCCACCGTGAAGCCGGGGACGATGCCGTCGCGCATCCGCTCCTCGGGGACGAAGCCGAGCCCGGCCTTGCGGACCTCCGCAGGGCCGCGCCGGGCGAGCTCGACCCCGTCGAGCCGGATCGACCCGCCGGTGGACGGCCGCAGGCCCGCGATCGCCTCGGCCAGCTCGCGCTGGCCGTTTCCCGAGACTCCTGCGATCGCGACGATCTCACCCGAGCGGACCTCGAAGCCGAGCCCGCGCACCGCCTCGGTCCCCCGATCGCCCATCACGTGGAGGTCGCTGACGGCGAGGCAGGCCTCGCCCGCGGACGTCGCCGGCGGCGGCTCCTCGGAGGGGAGCTCGTGCCCGACCATCATCTCGGCGAGCTCGTGCGGGGTGACGTCGCGCGGCAGCACGGTGCCGACGTTCCGTCCGGCGCGGAGCACGGTGATCCGGTCGGAGAGGGCGAGCACCTCGCGGATCTTGTGCGAGATGAAGACGAGGCCGCGGCCGTCCTCGACCATCTGCCGCAGGACGGCGAACAGGTCGTCCACCTCCTGCGGCGTGAGCACGGCGGTCGGCTCGTCGAGGATGAGGAGCGAGACGTTCCGGAAGAGCGCCTTGATGATCTCGACCCGCTGGCGCTCGCCGACCGAGAGCTGCCAGATCACCGCGTCGGGATCGACCTCGAGCTTGTACCGCGCAGACAGCTCGCGGATCCGCGCGGTCACGACGCGAAGGTCGGTGAGCGGACCGCGTGACGAGCGCAGGCCGAGCGCGACGTTCTCGGCCACGGTCAGCGTGTTCACGAGCATGAAGTGCTGGTGGATCATCCCGATCCCGTGCGCGATCGCATCCGCGGGCGAGGCGATCGCGACGGGCCGGCCGTTCAGCCTGATCTCGCCCTCGTCGGCCTTGTAGAGGCCGTAGAGCACGCGCATCAGCGTGCTCTTTCCGGCCCCGTTCTCACCGAACAGGGTGTGGACCTCTCCCGGTCGAACGTCGAAGTCGACACGGTCGTCGGCGACCACTCCTGGGAACCGCTTCGTGATCCCGCGCATCTCCAGGAGCGCGGTCGCTCCGAGTCCCGGAGCGATGGTGGGAGCGGTCGCCTCGACCGGATTGCTGAACGAGCTCAACGTCCTGCCTCGGGGTTACGCGGGAACCTTGATCGTACCGTCCTCGATCCCGCTGATCGCCTTCTGTGCGGCCGTCTTGACCGCGGCGGACAGCGAGTAGCCCGGGTTGTACTGGATCTTCTCGCCGCCGTTCTTCAGCGTGATCGCGTAGCTTGCGCCTCCCAGCTTGCCGGCCTTGATGCCGTTGAGGATGTTGCTGAGGACGCCGGTCCAGTCGTAGACCTGCGAGGCCACCACCTGCTTCGGCGCAAGCGACGCCTGCGACCACTGCGTTCCGAACCAGGCGACGTTCTTCGCCTTGGCGACGGTGATCGCGCCGACGACCGACTGCGAGCTGCCGGTCAGCACGTCCGCCTTCTGGGCGAGGTATGCGGTCGCCTGCTTGGACATCAGGCTCGGGTCGCTGAACGAGCCGGTGTAGGCGACGTGCACGGCAGCCTTCGGAGCTGCAGCCAGCACTCCGGCCTTGAACCCGTCGACGTAGAGCTTCGCGTCACCGGTCGCGATCGGCCCGATCTCTCCGATCACCTTCGTCTTGCTGATCAGCCCGGCGATGTACCCCTGCACGTAGCCGCCCTGGTTCGAGGCGGCGGAATAGGCGTAGACGTTGGAACGCCCGAACGTCGAGCTGGCCGTACCCCAGGCGAACGAGACCTTCGGGTACTTGGGCGCGAGCGCCTGGACCGTCCCGCCGTACTGGGAGCCGTGCGCGATGATCAGGTTGTATCCCTCGGATGCGTACTGCCGCATGATGTTGGCGGCGTCGGCGACCACGAACTGGTTCTCCGAGACGGAGATCTTGAGGTTGTACTTGGTCTTCAGCGACTCGAGCGCGCTGTACATCGACTGCGTGAACGCGAGGTCGTTGTGGGCGCTCGGTGCGATCAGTGCGACTTTCAGCTGCGGGGTGCTCGTCGTCGTGCCGGCCGCCGCACCCGCGAGCGTGCCGGTCGCGGCGAGGAGCGCTAGGACGGCGACCGGGAACAGCAGCAGCCGCCTTGGAAAGAGTCTGTGCATCGGTGTTTCCTCCCTTGTTCCGACCAGTGGCACTGGCGTGATGCGTTCGATGCTGAACCTCGGGGGAAACCGCGGAAACGGGGTGTCTTCGGATCCCAACGGCGGAAAGCCCGCAGCGGCGCTCGCCTGTCGTTCCCGCGTCAGGCGCCCCGCTCGTAGGGCCTGCCGAGCGCAGCGGGCTGCCGGAAGCGCCGTGCCATGGTCAGGAGGGCGAGCACGGTGATCACCGCCGGGGCCGTGGCGGCCAGATCGGAGACGCTGAGCGGGATGATCCCGAGCCCTTTCCAGGTCAGGATGACGGACTCGGTGAGCCCGTAGAGCAGGGCTCCCAGCATCACGCCCGCAGGCCGCCACGCGCCGAAGTAGACGAGCGCGACGGCGATGAAGCCCGCGCTCTGGGTCAGGTTCTCCTGGAAGATGCCGGTCTCGATCAGGAGGGTCGCTCCGGCGAGGCCGGCGAGGGAGCTGCCGAGGATGACGGTCGAGTAGCGGATCCGGCTGACGCTCACGCCGACGCTGTCGGCCGCAGCCGGGTTCTCGCCGCACGCCTTGATGTTCAGGCCGAAGGTCGTGCGGTTGAGGACCACGGTCACGATTGGGACGAGCAGGAATGCGAGATAGACGAGGACGCTGTTCTCGAAGAACATCCCGCCGACCGTCGGGATCCGGTCCAGCAACGGGATCTTGACGGCGGGCAGCTGGTTGATCGGCAGCGGCGTGCCGACGAGCTTGAGGAAGAGCAGGTCGCTGAAGCCGAGCGCGAACAGGTAGACGCCGATGCCGCTGATCCCCTGCTCCGCCTTGAGCGTGACGCTGACGACCGCCGTCACGAGCCCGAGCAGGGCCCCGACGCCGATGCCCACGATCACGGCGAGCAGCAGGCTCTGCGTGCGCAGCGCCGTGTAGTAGGCGCCGAAGGCTCCCAGCAGCATGATCCCGTCGACGCCGAGGTTGATCACGCCGCTCCGCTGCCCCATCGTCTCGCCGAGCGCCGCGAGCAGGAACGGCGCCGCGAGCTGGATCCCGGACGCGACGGTGGCGGTCAAGATCGCCGAGGTGAAGAACTGGCTCATGCGGGCTCTTCCTCGGCGGCGCCGTCGACGGCGGGCTCCGGCATTATCAGGCCCGGCGTCGTCTGGTGCCTCTCGGCCGCCTCGGCCGCCCGCGCCCGCCGGCGCACGTACTCGAGCGAGACGACGAAGACGACGACGAGCCCGTTCAGAGCGACGATCAGGTCCGAGGGCACGTTCGTGACGACCTGCATCGCGGCGCCTCCGACGAGCAGGCCGGCGAAGACGAAGGCCGAGAGGATCGTCCAGAGCGGATTGAGGCCTCCGAACAGGGCGACGACGATCCCGTTGAAGCCCGCCGAGCCGGTGAAGCCGTTCAGGCTCCCGTCCGTGACCATGCGGTGCGAGATGCTCCCGAAGACGAGCATCGACCCGGCGAGGCCGCACATCGCGCCGCTCAGCGCCATGGCGAGCGTGATCGTCCGCCGGACCGGCATCCCCGCGTACGTGGCCGCGTCGCGCGAGAGGCCGACCGCTCGCACCCGGAATCCGAAGCTCGTGCGCCAGAGCAGGACGTACGCGCCGATCGCGACGAGCACCGAGACGAGGACGCCGAGGTGGAGCTGGGTGCCCGGCACGAGGATCGGGAGCCACGAGCTCTTCGAGAGAAGCCGCGTCTGCGGGATCAAGCCTCCGACCGAGCCCGTCGCCGACCGGTCGACCATCGGCCCCGCGAGCAGGTAGTTCATCAGCTGGACCGCGACGAGGTTCAGCATGATCGTGCTCAGGATCTCGTTCGCGTTGAAGTACGCCTTGAAGGCGCCCGGGATCGCGCCCCAGACCGCGCCGCCCGCCGCCCCGGCGATCAGCACGAGGGGGATCAACACCGGGCTGGGCAGGCCGGGCAGGGCGAGAGCGGTGGCGGTGCCCGCCAGGCCGCCCATCGCGATCTGGCCCTCGCCGCCGATGTTGAAGACGTTCGCACGGAAGGCGATGCAGATGCCGACGCCGACGAGCAGGAGCGGCACCGCCTTCACCGCGGTGCTGCCGAGGGCATAGCTGCTCCCGAACGCCCCGGACAGGAGCGCGTGGTACGCGGTGAGCGGATCGGCGCCGAGCGCGGCGAGCATCACCGCGCCGACGAGCAGCGCCGCGAGGGCCGACGAGGGCAGGGCGAACCAGCTGAGCAGGAGGCGGCGGCGATCGAGCCGCGCCGGCGCCTGCGGGGTGGACTCGGCGAAGACGTCCATGACGATCGGCAGAGCGTCCCGGACGGGCGGGCGGCGGGCATCGGTGCATGCCCGGCCGGAGAGTGCGGGGATCTACTTGACCGGCGCCGCCCTAGGTGCTCGCGGCGCGGGCCTGTCCCTTACCGGCCTGCTTGGCCCGGTACAGCGCCTCGTCGGCGCGCTCGAAGAGGCCGATCGAGTCGTCCTCGGCCTTCAGCTCGGTGATGCCTCCCGAGACGCGCAGGAGGCCCGCGGCCCCGATCGGGCGCTCGGAGACGATGGCCTGCATGCGGGCAAAGAGCTGATCGGCCTGCTCGAGCCCGGACTCCGGCATGATCACGGCGAACTCGTCGCCGCCGACGCGGCAGGCGACGTCGGCGGTGCGGATCACGTCGCCGACCCGTGCCGCCACCTCGGCGAGGACGGCGTCGCCGGCGAGGTGGCCGATGCGGTCGTTCACCTCCTTGAAGTCGTCGAGGTCGAAGACGACGAGCGCCAGCCGGCGGCCGTAGCGCTGGGCTCGCGCGACGTCGCGGGCGAGCGTCTCGTGGAAGTAACGGCGGTTGTGGAGCCCGGTGAGCGCGTCGAGGTCGGCGAGCTGGCGCGCCTCGCGGTAGCGGCGCGCGTTCTCCAGCGTCGGGGTGGCCCGGCCCGCGATGTCCTCGAGCCGGCCCACGTCCGCGGCCGCGAAGCGCCCCTCCGGATCCCGCGTGAACACGCCGATGTAACCGAGCTTCCGCTGGTCGTCGGCGAGCGGCACGGCGAGGCCGCCGCGGACGAGCGGCTCGCCGGTCTCCTCGATCTCCTCGGGGTAGCGGTACGTCACCTCGACCGAGCGGACGGGACGCCCGTCGGGCGGCCCGGCGATCGTGTGCCGCTCCGCGTCCTCGGCAGCGAGGCCGAGGGCTGCGACGATCGGCGCCTCCTCCTGGGTCTCGAGCCGGACGACGGCGGCATCGACGCCGGTCAGGCCCCCGGCGGCGTCGAGCGTGCGCTTGAGCACCTCGTCGAGCTCGATCGAGCCGGCGATCTCGCCGAGGAAGCGGCTGCGCTGGCTCTCCTCGTCCGCTCGCGCGACGGCTCCCGCGAGCTCCTGCGCGAGCTCGTCCATGCGCTCCTCGAGCGCCTGCACCACCGCCCCGACCCGCTCGTCCGCACGCCGGGAGGAGCGGCGGACGACGGTCACGAGCAGGGAGAGGGCCACCAGGAGGCAGGCTCCGAGTGCAGCGGATATGCCGATGAGCAGGTGATTCACCGCAGAGGCAGCACGCGTTGCCCGGGAGGGCCGGGGCTTCCACAGACTGTAGACGGGCGCGGCTCGCGAGGCTACGGGCGCGGCGAGATATTTCGTTCCGGTTTCGGCTCACCGAGCGGGTTTGACGCTCCCACCGGCCTCGGCTACCATGCCGCGGGCCGGTTGGCAGGGGACGCTCTCCGTCCCCGCCGACCGTCTCTTTGTGAAAGGGAGCAGAAGCGAACTCATGCCGACCGTGAATCAGCTCGTCCGCCATGGCCGCAAGGTCCCTCTGGCGAAGACGAAGACGCCCGCGCTCGCCGGCTCGCCGCAGAAGCGCGGCGTCTGCACGCGCGTCTACACCACCACCCCGAAGAAGCCGAACTCGGCGCTCCGGAAGGTGGCGCGCGTGCGCCTCACGAACGGCATGGAGATCGGCGCCTACATCCCCGGGGAGGGCCACAACCTCCAGGAGCACTCGGTCGTGCTCGTCCGCGGCGGGCGTGTGAAGGACCTGCCGGGATTCCGCTACAAGATCATCCGGGCCGCGCTCGACGCGGGCGGCGTCGCCGACCGCAAGCAGGCGCGCTCGAAGTACGGCGCCAAGCGGGGTTCGTAGTGCGCCTCCCGGCAATGTCCTCCGGGCTTCTGGCGCGCGCTCACGCTGCGCGCTGGGGCGTCCTCGGTCGCGCCGATGGTGCAACTATCGGCGCTCTCTGGCGGCACCATCACCGGGAGGCGCGCTGATGCCCCGCCGTGCAGAGGTGCAGGCCCGCTCCGTGGAGCCGGACTCCGTCTACGGGTCGCCGCTCGTGACGCAGGTGATCAACAAGGTCATGCTCGACGGCAAGAAGTCGATCGCCGAGCAGATCGTGTACGAGGCCCTCGAGACGGTGGGCACGAAGACCGGCCGCCCGCCCGTCGAGGTGCTCGAGCAGGCCGTGAAGACGGTCACGCCGGTGCTCGAGGTTCGCGGCCGCCGTGTCGGCGGCGCCAACTACCAGGTGCCCGTCGAGGTGCCGCAGCGCCGTGCCCGCACGCTCGCCGTGCGCTGGCTCGTCACGTACGCACGGGACAGGCGCGAAAAGGGCATGGGAACGAAGCTCGCCAACGAGATCCTGGACGCGCTCAACCAGCAGGGCGGCGCGTTCAAGCGCAAGGACGACGTCTACCGGATGGCGC
>Ga0187777_10002048_pt1 | contig 12931 bp, 14 predicted proteins | sample 1015_Q2_SP5_10_M_FD_132416 | JGI IMG/M metagenome (GOLD analysis project Ga0187777, IMG submission 132416) | Tropical peat soil microbial communities from peatlands in Department of Meta, Colombia - 1015_Q2_SP5_10_MG | ecosystem: Environmental > Terrestrial > Soil > Wetlands > Peat | place...
CGGGAGCATGGGGACCCTGGCAGCCTCGTAGTCCGAACGGTTGAAGATGGCAAGGCTCCAGATGTGGGTGGGGATCCAGACTATCACCAGGGCTGACATGTACAGGGCGAGGGGAGTGACCGTGCCTGCGACTGCCGAATAGCCCACCAGGACAGGCATCCCACCAGAGATTCCGCCGAGTATGATGCTAGACCAATTCCTCCTCTTGAGGATCAGGGAGTAAACGACTATGTTGTCCAGGAGACCGACCAGCATGAAACCAGCCGAAATAGAGTTGATCAGGAAATAGGGGATTATCAGCGAAAGGGCCGCCATGGAGAACCCAAGAGCCAAGGCGTTGGCCGCCCTGATCCTTTCGGCGGGGAGAGCACGCTTCATGGTCCTCTTCATCATTCCGTCGATGTCGCGGTCGTGGTAGTTGGTGAGGATCTCGGCTGAAGCGCTCCCGAGTATCAGCGCGACAGTCCCCGTGAGGAAGAGGCTCGGCGACAGTGAAGAGCCCGGCGTCTCTCTGTAGGCCACCAGCATGGCCACCATCCCTGTGAAAACAAGGAGACCCCAGATCTTGGGTTTGGTGAGGCGCCAGTAGTCGCCTACCCGTTCGGATACAGCCATTGAAGCGTGCTGCCAGGGCCGAGGATAAAACGTTAGCGCACTGGAGCCGCCCGGAAAACGTACCCGCTTAGGAACAACGCGTATAAACCACTTTGCCGCCCCGTTTCACAATGGCATTCGACGACCCGCTCCAGTGGATAATCATCGGCGTGATAGTCATAGTCATCTTCCTGTGGGGCCCCCAGAAGATCCCCGAGCTGGCAAGGGGACTCGGGAGGGCGAAGGGTGAGTTCGAAAAGGCGACGAAGGAGTTCCAGAATGAGGCCAACATGGTCGCTTCATCCCCGGCGACGCCGAAGTCGGCTGACCAGGTCCTCCTCGAGACCGCTCGGCAGCTTGGAGTTTCCACCGAGGGGAAGACCAGGGAGCAGATTTCCGCTGAAATCGTCGCAAGGGCAAAGCCTCAATCGTAAAATAGGATAATCCGGCCGACGAAGCGTTTGTTCTCGGGCAAGTTTCAGTTCTCGGAGCACATAAACGAGCTGAGGCGGCGTCTTCGGGTAGTCGCCATAAGCTTCGTGGTCATCCTCCTCGTTCTGGTGGTCTTCCCGGCAAACCCCATGGGAGCCCTGCAGAACCCCGGCCAGTACATCACCCTTGCTTTCATCCAGAACACCATAATCGCCAGGCTCCTGCAGCGCGTCATCCAGGACCTACTTCCGGCGGGGTGGACCCTGCTGGCGGCCAAGGGGATCGGGGAGCCCATGGAGGTATACTTCGTGGCCGCGATAATAGTGACAGCAGCGATAGACATGCCCATCATCGCCTATGAGTCCTACAAATTCATCGACCCGGCGCTTTCAGACAAGGAGAAGGGCCTGATCTACCCCTTCGTCGCCTCGGCGTCAGCGCTTTTCGTCGTCGGCCTAGTCTTCGGCTACCTCGTTCTCGCGAAGTTCCTGATAATCGCCCTCGCTCCTTTCTTCGGGGCCACGGGGACATCCCCTGCGATCGACACCGGGGCCTTCTACTACGTGATATTCCTCATAATAGGGGCGACGGGGGTCTCTTTCACCAGCCCCGTCTTTGTCTACACACTCATTCGCCTCAGGGTGATATCTGCAGACTTCTTCTCGAAGAACCGCATGATAATATGGTTCGTCACCTGGGTGATCACAGGACTCTTCCTCACTCCCGACGGAGGACCTCTCCTGGACCTCGTCGTCTTCTTCCCGATCATAGCCATGGTCGAAGGGGCTGTGGCGCTGGGAAGGCGGAGCGTGAAGCGCGGCGATGCTGGGCAGGTCCAGCCTCCCCCTCCTCAGCAGAAATGGGCTCTCGCCTGTCCGTCCTGCGGAAAGAATCTACCAACCCCGATGCTCTTCTGCCAGTATTGCGGAAAGTCGATAGCCTAGTCGAGCGGGCTACTGTCTCTTCTTGTCCTTTGCCTTCCGGATGGTTACTTCGCCTTCGGACACGTAGAGGACTATCTCGTCACCCTCCTTCCACTCGAAGCCTTCGACTACCGGGCGTGGAAGCGTTATCCTCAGGCTGTTCCCCGTCTTGCCGAGGATGACGCGGAAGACTACTGGCACTGGCTCGGCCAGTTATTACGCAAATAAAAACGTAGGTTTGTCAATTTTAGAGACAGCGCAGGTCAATTCGGTTCTTACAAAGTCGATATATCTAGAAGGTAATTACACAGGTGATAACGTGGCTTCACAGGCTCAAATCGAACCGCAAAAGGCGCGAAAGATCGATTGGGATGAGCTTGGTGTCGACCTTGACGACCTGGAACTGATTGCAGAGATCATCCACTGAACGCAAATCATTCCCGACGGGGGGCTTTGGTTTAATTACATGGCGCCTTTCGACTGTGACGTGACTGTATTCGAGAACCGAAAGGCCCTCACTTCCGCCGAAGGCTTCGACACCATATTCGAGATGGTGAAGGCTGCGACCGAGCGGACGCTCCGGCTGCACCGGGCCGGCCTCACCCTGGTCCTCGGAGACATCCCAAACAACGTGGGGGCGTATCACGAGATGGGGTCGAACGCTATCGTCATGAACAGGAACCTGCTCAGGATCGTCGATAGGCTCTCGAGGTCGAGGTCCAGGCGCAACTCCTATGTGTTCATGATACTGCTTCACGAATACCTGCACACCCTTGGATATACCAGCGACAGGCAGGTCAGGACCCTCGGCAAGCAGATCGCTGACGAGTACCTGGGCAGAAGGCACCTTGCTTCAGAGATGGCAGTAAAGCCCCTCGACCAGTTCTTCCCAGAGTTGGAGAAGTATTCGGTCTTCAGGGACAAGGGGGAGTACCAGACGGTAAGCAAGTTCGACTCTTCGAGTACCTCCTACATAGGGTGAACCGCGAAACCGTAAATACGGAAGTCGGCTCGGCGGGCATCGAAGGCCCAAGTGAGTCTTGATTTCGGCCTGGTAGCCCTAGACATCGTTTCATCTTGGGTGAGGATGGTACTTGCTATGGGGCTGAGCGTCGTCTTCGCCCTCGCCGTCGGAATCTGGGCGGCTAGGAGTAGAAGGGCAGAGGCGATCATACTGCCGCTGCTGGACATCTTCCAGTCAATACCGATACTCGGTTTCTTTCCTTTTGTCATAGCCGGAATCTACGGCGCCATCCCCAACTTCGTAGGTGCCAACCTTGCCGTCATTGTCCTGATTTTCACGAGCATGTCCTGGAACATAGCCTTCGGCGTCTACGAGGCTGTCAAAGCAATCCCACAGGACTACCTCGACCTTCTGAGCGTATCACGAACCACCGCCTGGCAGAGAATCAGGTCACTCTACATCCCCGCATCGATGAGCCGAGTCGCCTACAACACGCAGATTTCCTGGGCTGTTGGGCTCTTCTTCCTAGTGGCCAGCGAAATCATCTCCATAGGCCAATGCACTCCCGCCAGCAACTGCACGAACATTCCGATTCCCTACGGCATCGGTGTGGGAGCCACGAACTTCCCACCCGCCTCAGCAGACTACGCCCTGCTCATCGGCGGGATAGTGGTGGCCGTGATAATCTGGAGGTACCTCTTCCTCAGAGCATTCGCCCTCTGGTCCGAGAAGTTCAAGATGATGGAGGAGCCCAGGGAGCACCATAGGGACCCCATCACCAGGTTCTACTCTTACGTGAATCACAGGGCGGTCTCCAAGCTCTTCCTAATGGCCCACGACGTCGGAGTGAGCAGGTTCACATCTACAATCTCGAGGTTCCGAAAGGGCCTGAAGTATGCGGTCCTCATTTTCCTGGTCTTCTTCGGCCTCCTGGTTTTCAGCTCGGTTTCTCACTCCGGAGGAGTCAACCTCGGGTCTGCTCCTTCGCTGTCGTTCATCGCGCAGCAGGAGGGCGGTGTTCTGTACGCCCTTGGGGTTTCGTTCGTCAGGGTCTGGTATGTCTACGGAATCTGCGTCGCCATCGGGCTCCCAATGGGAATAGCGATTTCGCTCAACTTCAAGCTCTACGACACCGTCTCTCCGATTCTTGAGGTGATATCCTCCATTCCTGCCCCCATCCTCCTCCCCGCCATCGTGCTGATTCCAGTGGTGGGGGGGATGCCTGAAGCAGTGGCAGCGATTGTGATCATCCTCGCGATCGTCTGGTACATAATATTCAACGTCATGGCAGGTGTGAGGACCCTCCCGGCCGACATGAAGGAGCTTCCGAGCGTCTACCAGGTCGGCAGATTGTCCGCCTGGCGCAACGTATACCTCCCTGGCGCACTCACTGGATTCGTCACGGGGTCGATCACTGCCATAGGAGGTGCCTGGAACGCCCTCATCATCGCAGAGTACTTCAATCCCAGCGGGACCCCGGCAGGCGTCCTCACGCAGGTCGGTTCGGGGATAGGGAAGACGATAGTCATAGCGACCAACAACGCGGATTACCTCACGCTTACCCTGGCCGTGGTCTCCATGACGGTCCTGATAGTGTCATTCAACCTTCTCGTGTGGCGAAGAATCTACCACCACGTCACAAAACGGTATACGTATAACCGATAGGAGTCGGGGAGCGCGAAGTTGTCCGAAGAACAGGTCCAGGTCGCGTCCGGTTCCACTATTGTTACCGTCGACCACGTTAGTCTTGACTACCACAAGGAGAAGGAGCCGCTCCCCGTTCTGGTAGACGTCTCGTTGAAAGCCGCAAAGGATGAGCTGGTGGCCATCACCGGGCCTTCTGGATGCGGCAAGTCGACATTGCTTCGTATCATTGCAGGGCTCATCAAACCAACCTCGGGGAGGGTGTTCGTCCTAGACTCAGAAGTCAAGGAGCCTCGTGCCGACGTCTCCATGGTATTCCAGAACTTCGTCCTGCTACCGTGGCGGACCGCCCTTGAGAACGTCCTGTTCGGGCTCAGTTCAAGGAACGACCTCTCGGAGGAACAGAAACAGCAGAAGGCCGAGACCGCCCTCGAGATTGCCGGCCTGGCTGGCTTTGAGAGCGTCTACCCAGGGGAGCTTTCTGGAGGCATGAAGCAGAGGGTGGGGGTCGCCCGGGCACTCGCGACAGACCCACAGGTGATGCTCCTCGACGAGCCCTTCAGCTCCCTGGACGACCTCACCGCCGAAAGGCTGCGGAAGGAGACACACTCCATCCTGATTAACCCCCAGACCTCCGTCCAGACAGTCATATTGGTCAGCCACAATGTCGAGGAGATAATCGAGCTGGCAGACCAGGTGGTCGTCCTCTCAGGGCGGCCGGCGCACGTCGTTGGAGACCTGAAGGTCGACCTTCCTCGGCCAAGGAACAAGAAATCCGACGAGTTCTTCCAATGGGTTGACAAGGTGTACTCGCTTTTATCATGAAGGCACCTTACCTGCTTAAATCGACCGGCCCTCTGGCGGGGGCAGGGATCTAGATGGCCGAACCGCGCAGGCTCCTCCCGACCGCTCTTCAGATGCCAGCCACTGTGAGGGCCGGGCAGGTCATCAGCCTGGTCGAGGTCACCGGCGGGATCGGTGGTAAGGTGGACATCCCGAAGTTGGCGGACGAGCTCGGCGACGACATCGCGGTGCTTCTCCCGATCTTGGACGGGGCCGAGATGCTCGGGCTCGTCCGGACGGAGAAGGGCGACCTGCACCTCACGGAGCTCGGACTGAAATTCCAGAAGACCTCCAAGAACAAGGTGCGCGTCCTGAGGGACAGGCTGGCGGCCATAGAGCCCTTCCGGACCGCCCTTGAGCTCGCGTCTAGGTCAAAGAGCATCAAGGCGTCTCAGGTTTCCGAAGGCCTCGCCGAGATAGGCTTGAAGTGGCACTACCAGCCTGAGATAAACGAGCAGCTGATCAAGGCACTTCTCATCCACTGGGCGATCACTGGCGGCCTCCTCACCTACGACGGCAAGTCAGGGAAGTTCCAGAAAGCCTAGGCTCCGACGTAAGAATGAGTGAGCTCTCCGCCGACCACGGTTGCCAACGCCCCCACCTTCCTGAGAAGTGCCGGGTGGATGGCCTCGGTGTCTGAGTCGAGGAGAGTTAGCTCGGCCGGACCCCCTTCTCTGACTGCCCCCTCCTCGTCGTCGAAGCCGTTCTGGGCTGCGTTCATTGTGTACAGTGATAGGGCCTGGTCGAAGGAGAGCGACTCCTCGGGGTTGGCCCCGGCTCGGGTCATCGAGGCCCACATTGCCAGAATGGGGCTGAGGGATTCGATGGGCGAGTCGGAACCGCCTGAGACGAGCATCCCCTCTCCAAGCATCGACTTCACGGGGTAGAGGTCCCTCGCCCGCTCCTCCCCTATCCTGTCGACTGCCCAGGTGTCTGAAGTGATGAAGAGGGGCTGGACGGTCGCCCTGATTCCGTGCCTCGACATCCTAGCCCGCAGGTCTCTTGGAAGCAAGCTGGCGTGCTCGACCCTGTGTCTCCTGGGATTCCTTGACCCTGCCACTGCGGAGAGGGATTCTATCGCTTGCTCTGCTCCTCTGTCTCCTATGGCATGGATAATCACCTGATACCCTTTGGCGTCCGCCTTTTCCACCAAAGCTGCAAGCTCTTCGTCTGTGTGTCTGAGGATTCCCAGGTTCGCTTTGTCGTCCGAGTAGGGCTCCCAAAGAGCCGCGGTCCGAGCCCCCAGGGACCCGTCGGCGTAGACCTTGACTCCGTTTATGCGGACCCGGCCTGCGGAGAACCTCTTCCTGTACCCTGCTGATTCCACGAATCCGATGGCCTCGGGCGGGATGTAGATCCTGTAGTTGAGAGAAAGCGACCCAGCCCCTTCGAGGAGGGCGAGTGCCTCGAGCTCCTCCCGGTACCCCTCGGGGGAGAGGATGCAGTGTAGCGCCGTCAAACCGAATCGGCTGGCTTCTGCTTCCACTGATTGAAGGTCAGCCGCAGACCTTTCGGCGGTCCTGGGGAGCACGGCGAAGACCTCGGTCACGGCACGCTCCTTGACTATGCCAGTAATTTTCCCGTCATCGTCCCGCTCATATTCGACTCCTGTCTTTGACGTCAGGCCGAGTAGTTCAATCGCCCTGCTGTTCAGAAGCGCTATGTGACCGCACACCCGAGTCAGCGCGACCGGGTTCGCTGGGCTGACATCGTCAATGTCTGCCCGACCTGGCATCTTCCTGTCCGCGAATGTCTCCTGATCCCAACCCATGCCCGTCACCCAATCACCCGGTCTGGCCCGGCTGATGGCGGAACCGAGGCGCAGACGGACGGCTGTCATGTTGGTCGTACCCTTCAGATTGACGTTCCGCTTCAGCCAGCCATACTCGAATGGGTGGCAGTGGGTGTCGATGAAGCCCGGGAACAGCGACCCCCCGTTCGCCTCGACCACGTCGGTTCCCTGGGGAACTGTGATGTCTCCGTCGTCGACTTTGGCGACTCTCCCTCCATCGACGTACACTGAACAGGGGAAGCGGCGACCGAGTCTGCACCCTCGGATGAGGAGCCCTGTCAGCGCGAGTTCCTCCTTGCGAACTCGACCGACTCTCTCTGAATGCTGAACTTTGCGAGCGCTCGAAAGTCCTCTGGAGAATCGATGTCGAACATGATCCCGAACCTGCTGCTAACGGCTGTGGTCAGACCTCTTCGCGCTGCTGAGGCAAGGTGGTTCCAGAAGCTATCGTCGTCATAACTGAGGACCAGTCCAGATGAGGGGGAGTATGCGAGGGCGTTGGTCCCCGTGAATCCCCGCGAAGGGGAAACGACAACGTCGAAGCCAGAGGATTTCAGCCTGAGGACTGCCTTAACCTCGGACGCACGTAGGAGAGGAAGATCGGAGGGCAACACGAGCACGACATCCGGCGACCCAGATTCGCTTATCCCCTTGAACACCGCCGAGTTCACCCCCCTGTCCTTCTCCTCTCGAATCCCGCCTGCTCCAAGCTTCGTCGCGGTGCGGAGGGCTTCCCCGTCCGGGCTGACCACAAATGTCGAACCGAGCAGTCCGGCGTCGGCTAGGACTCCAAGTAGTTCGACGAGGAGGAGCTTTGCGAATTCCTTTCGCTGGGAGGCCGAGAGCACCCCCGTAAGCCTCGACTTGAGGGAGGACGCCTTGACGGGCACCAGAACGGCGAGAGAACTCAGGACGCAAGCAGCTCCTTGGCGAGCCTGAGCTGGTCTTGCGGGGTGGAAAGGCGCGTGTCCGTGACCACGCAGTGGACCCCGGTCGCCTCGATGGCCGGCTTTAATGCAGAATCCAGTGAAGAAACCACTAGAGTGTCAACGAAAGTGCGGTAGAGCTCAGCCACTCCGCCAGAATTCGGCCTCGAACCGGTGGCGAGCATCAGCTTCCCCGCGGGTCCGCTGAAAGGAGCTCCTCCTTCCATCGGGGAGAGCGCCACCTTCCGGGCCTTCGATGCGGTCAGCAGCCGGCGGAGGCGGGGGATGGCAACCATGGGGCCGATGCTCGTTATCGGATTGGCTGGGCACAGTACGATGTGGTCTGCTTCTTCGAGGGCAGCCCTCACCTGGTCGGGGACACGGGCCCTGGACGCGCCTTCATACTTGACCCCAGACACCTCGGCATCACCCCTGTCCCTCACCCAGAACTCCTGCAGATGGAGGTCATCCTTCCGGGTGAGTATCCTCGTTTCGACCGAGTCGTCAGTCGCCGGCAGGACCCTGCATTCCACGCCGAGGGCCCCCCGCTCCCACTCGACGGTTTCCGTCAGAGAGCGCCCGGCTCGGAGCATCTCGGTCCGCGCCAGGCAGGTCCCAAAGTCCTGGTCCCCCAGAGCGAACCAGGTCCGGACCCCCAGTTGGCCGAGGGTACTCAGAACCCGAAAGGTGTCTCCTTCGATCCCCCACCCCTTCTCGTGGTCTGCGATCCCCGCGAGGGAATAGCAGGCGATGTCGACGTCGGGGCAAACGTAGACGCCATAGATCCAAATGTTGTCCCCCACATTCGCAATGACTGTCAGGTCGACGTCGAGGCGATTCAGCCCCCGCAGCAGTTTGGCCGACCCCGTGCCCCCTGCAAGTGCCACTACCTTCATCCGATCACCTGAAGAGGTCCCTTCTTCGCGACATGACCAGCGACCAGGCGCCGTCCTCGGAGCGCCTGTAGTCTACTCCACGGACGATTGCTGCTGGTATCCCCGAGAGTTTGCCGATCACAAGTTCTGCCGCACCTGCGATCTCGTCCACCACTGCGGGTTCGGTCACCCGGAGCTCGTAGCCGTACTTGTCCCTCCTCCCGGCGTAGGGAAGCAGGGGCGCTATGCCGGAGCACCCGATGGCGACGTCGGTCTGGCCCCTCCGCCAGGGCCTACCGAACGTATCTGTCACAACCACTGCGAGCCTCTTACCTGTGGCCGCTTCGAGCCCCCGCATGATCCGCCGTGCGCTGGCATCCGGGTCAGTGGGGAGCAGCGTCGCGAACCCAGCGCCCACGTTGGACTGGTCGATCCCAGAATTGGCGCAGACGAAGCCGTGCCTAGTCTCTGTGATTATCACCCCATGGCCTGCCCTCACCACCCTGACCGACTCGTTCAGAATCAGCTCGACGAGGCGGGGGTCTTTCTTGTGCTCGGCGGCGAGAGCCTTCGCTCTTCTCCCCGGGACCACATCCGCAAGGGCAACAACGCGCCCCTCGGCCTTGGAGACAACTTTCTGTTTGACCACGAAGACGTCGCCGTCTTTGACTGGGATACCTGTCCCGTCTACGGCGCCGAGAATCAGTTCGACGAGGTCTGCCCCTTTCTTCACTTCGGGGATGCCTTGCAGGGGGAGAACGGTGACCTTGTCCAAGCCTGTCGGCCGTCGGGTTCTTCCCATGACGATAAAGCCTCTGCTTGAAAGGTAGAATTTTAAGGCCGTTGGGACGGGTCGGGTGGAATTGCCTACGGAGCAGGAGGTCCTCAAGGCGCTTTCTGACGTCAAAGACCCCGAGTTGGGGAAAGACGTGGTCTCTCTACGGATGGTGGAGGGGGTCAGGGTGGATGGAGGAAAAGTCACATTCACCCTCAACCTTACGACGCCAGCCTGCCCGCTCAGAGACCGTCTCGAACAATCGGTCAGGGACGCGGTCGCGGGGGTCAAGGGCGTGAATGAAGTTGAAATGAAGACTTCGTCAAACGTGTTCGCAACGAGGGAGTACGAAGACGCAGACATGCTGAAGGGCGTGAAGAACATCATCGCCGTTGCGAGCGGGAAGGGAGGGGTCGGGAAGTCGACGATCGCCGTCAACCTGGCGGTCGCCCTTGCGACCTCGGGGGCGAGGGTTGGGATTCTAGATGCGGACGTGTACGGGCCCAACATCCCCCTGATGATGGGGGTGAAGTCCAGCCCCGAGGTAAGGGACGAGAAGGTTGTCCCGCCAGTGGCCCACGGGGTGAAGGTCGCTTCTCTCGGCTTCTTCTACAACGAGGAGACCCCGGTGATATGGCGGGGACCGCTCGTCGCGGGGGCGGTGAGGCAGCTTCTGACCCAGGTGGACTGGGGCGAGCTCGATTATCTGATAGCTGATCTTCCGCCAGGTACTGGGGACGCATCGTTGACGCTCGCACAGACCGTCCCCCTTGGCGGGGTGATCATTGTCACGACTCCTCAGGAGGCGGCCCTGGCAATCGCGGCCAAAGCCCTCGCCATGTTCAAACGCCTCAACGTACCCATATTGGGAGTCGTGGAGAACATGAGCTACTTCGTCTGTCCCCACTGTGGAGAGAAGACGCCGATCTTCTCTTCTGGGGGCGGGAAGAAGATTGCTGCCGAGAGGGACGTCGACTTCCTCGGAGAAATCCCGCTAGGCCTCGCCATCAGGGAACAGTCAGACAAGGGGGAGCCCGTGGTGTCGGCAATGCCCGAATCAGCGGAGTCCCTCGTCTACAGGGAGCTCGCCTTCCGGGTGGCCGGGATGGTTAGCATGGTTGCCTTTACGAAGATGAAGAAATGAGCTCGCCTCAGGACAGGCTCCGGGAAGTCGCGGCTAGGAAGAAGAAGGCCCGAAGACGCCGAAGAGGGCCGTACAGGAAGTCTTGGGCTCCGAAGTGACCTAGGGCACTGCAACCGCGTCGATCTCGACCCGGGCTCCCCGGGGGAGAGCGGCAGCCTGTACCGTGCTGCGCGCGGGGTAGGGGGCGGAGAAGTGCTTGGCGTACTCCTCATTCATCTGGGGGAACTCACCGATGTCAGACAGGAATACCGTCGTCCTGACTACGTTTTTCATTCCAAGACCAGCCGCAGCGAGGACGGCCTCTAGGTTCTTCAGGGCCCTATCGGTTTGTGCAACCACGCCCGCCTCCAGGCTTCCTGTTTGGGGGTCGATGCCTATCTGACCGGCGCAGTACACGGATCCTGCTTCGATCCCTTGGGAATAGGGGCCGACCGGGGAAGGGGCGGACTTCGAGCGAATCTCCCTCAAATCGCCATGGCAGCAACATCAGAGGTTAAAATCAGTTGTGCGAAGGATCAGGACTTGAGCTCCTCCTTCAGGTGGGAGTAAAGGTCGTCTTCGTCCTCGAATTCAACGGACTTTTTCCCGTCCAAGTGCTGGAGCATCCGCGAAATCACCTGCCCCTTCCTCGACACGAGGATTATCCTGCGTCCCTTCTTGTACGCCGCCATTATCTCCATGCCGACCCCAATGCTTGGCTCAGAGACATCTGCCACTAGGGTGTCGCAATCCTCTGCGCCTTTCATGTCCCGCTGAAAGACATCTATGATTGCGACGCTCGAGTGCTCGATGGGACCGAGGACCCACGGAGAGGTGATTTCATGGCCCGCATCTTCGATGGCCTTCGCCATCAGCCGAGCTCGTGCGAGGGCCCTATTGGCGACCATGGGGACCGACAGATAGACCTTCACAGGAAAACGGGTGAAAACGGCGGTTGTTTATTGCTATCTGAGGAGAGGGGTCCTAGAGACCTGCGCCTTCGCCTTTGCATGGTTGCACTTTTGGGGCGCATGAGCATAGCAATATGCAGCTCCGCATATATGGCAAGAGAAGTAGAATCCGACCCCTAGTTTCCGGCCGCAGACGCCACACGTCGGGGCCTGGGCCTGCTCCGTGCTCGTGTACATGCTTCTACCTCAGAAGTCCAGAGGGCGGCCCCCGCTTTTAAGATAATGGATTATACTTCCATGGAATATTGAGGGGGTTGTGCGAAAGTGACATTTCCTTCTCCCCGTATGACAAGTGAATTACTTCGGACTGGACAGAATTCGGGCGCTACCGCTTGTATCCTATCTTCCGGAGGAAGCCATGGCGTTCCTCTTTGTCCTGGTCCGTTTCCACCCCCTTGGGCGAAACTCCGTCGATGACGCCGAGAACACCCTTGCCGCCGTATGACTCTGCGACTACGACTGTCGCTGTGTTCGAGGTTGCGCAGAACACCTGCACCACCTCCTCAACTGCCTTCACCCTGTTCAGCACGTTGATCGGAAAGGAGCCCTCGAGCACCACGACAAAGGTGTGACCTGCGCCGATCCTCTTGGCGATGTCGCTCGCCGAATCTGCCAGGGCCCGGTCCGAGCCGTCGGACCTGACCAGGGCCTTCCCCGACGCCTCGCAGAATGCCACCCCGAACTTGATTCCAGGCATGGCTGTGACTAGGGATTCGTAAAGGTCCTCCACTGTCTTGATGAAGTGTGCTTGGCCAATGATGAGCTGACGGCCTTCTTGAACCTCGATGCGGACCTCTTCGGTCTTCACAGCCTCCCGTCCGAATTGCGAGTGTCTAATCCTTTGCCTTGGGCATGGTTCGTTATAAGCCGAGTAGAGGTCCATGGAGAGATGTCCAAGGTCTGGCAAATCCTCCGAGGTAGGGATGGCCCATCATCCCCGAAGGAGGAACCCCGGATTAGAAAGGAGGAAGCCCTTGAAGAGATTTCCGGAATAATCGACACCTACAGGGTTCCGACAAACGGTAAGCCTGAGGCTTCGGCCGAGATCTTCGTAGTCGACGACGACGGC
>Ga0187777_10002049_pt1 | contig 12927 bp, 13 predicted proteins | sample 1015_Q2_SP5_10_M_FD_132416 | JGI IMG/M metagenome (GOLD analysis project Ga0187777, IMG submission 132416) | Tropical peat soil microbial communities from peatlands in Department of Meta, Colombia - 1015_Q2_SP5_10_MG | ecosystem: Environmental > Terrestrial > Soil > Wetlands > Peat | place...
GCGTAGGAGGACAGAGTGGCCGTAGCCGACAAAGTGAAGAGCATCATCGTGGAGCAGCTCGGGGTCGACGAGGAAGAAGTGACGCCGGATGCCTCGTTCGTCGACGACCTTGGAGCCGATTCGCTCGACACCGTCGAGCTGGTCATGGCCTTCGAGGAGGAGTTCGGCATCGAGATCCCCGACGAGGATGCCGAGAAGATCACCCGCGTCAAGGAAGCCGTCGAGTACATCGAGTCGCACGCGAAGTCGAAGAAGTAGCGGCGGCTCCGGGATCAGATGGGACATAGACGAGTCGTCGTAACGGGCATCGGATTGGTGTCGTCGCTCGGCATCGGCACCGATCGCAACTGGGACGCGCTGATGCGCGGCTGCAGCGGCATCGGGCCGATCACGAAGTTCGACGCGTCGCAGTTCACCACGAAGATTGCCGGCGAAGTGAAGGGCTTCGACCCGCTCCAGTACATCGAGAAGAAGGACGTCAAGAAGATGGACGCCTTCATCCAGTACGCGATCGCGGCGTCGCAGTTCGCCATGGACGATGCCCGGCTGACGATCTCGCCGGATGTCGCGCCGAACGTGGGTGTGTCCATCGGCTCGGGGATCGGCGGATTCAGCACGATCGAGCGCGAGCACATCTCGCTCATCGACGGAGGTCCGCGGAAGATCTCGCCGTTCTTCATCCCGTCGGCGATCATCAACCTGGCGGCGGGCCAGCTCTCGATCCGCTACGGCGCCAAGGGTCCGAATACCGCGACGTGCACCGCGTGCTCGGCGTCGGCCCATGCGATCGGCGACGCGTTCGAGATCATCAAGCGCGAAGCCGCCGACGTGATGATCGCGGGCGGCTCGGAGGCGGCGATCACGCCGATGAGCGTCGGCGGGTTCGGCGCGCTCCGCGCGCTCTCGACGCGCAACGACGAGCCCGAGCGGGCGTCTCGGCCGTTCGACGAAGAGCGCGACGGTTTCATCGTCGGCGAAGGCTCCGGCGTCGTGATTCTGGAGGAGCTCGAGTTCGCGAAGGCGCGCGGCGCCAGGATCTACGCGGAGATCGTCGGCTACGGCATGTCGGCCGACGCGTACCACATCACGGCCCCCTCCGAAGACGGCGACGGTCCGTATCGGGTGATGCGCGCGGCGCTCAAGAGCGCCGGCGTCGCGCCGCCGCAGGTGGATTACATCAACGCGCACGGCACGTCGACGCCGCACGGCGACAAGGTCGAGACGATCGCCATCAAGCGGTGCTTCGGCGAGCACGCCCGGAAGGTCGCGGTGTCGTCGACCAAGTCGATGACCGGCCACCTGCTCGGCGCGGCCGGCGGTCTCGAGGCCGGCATCACCGCGCTCGCCGTCTACCATCAGGTCGCGCCGCCCACGGTCAACCAGGAATGCCCGGACCCCGAATGCGACCTCGACTACATTCCGAACGTGAAGCGCCCGCTCGCGATCGAGTACGCGCTGTCGAACTCGTTCGGCTTCGGCGGCACGAACGCCGCCCTTCTCTTCAAGCGCTACGTACAATAGACGCAGAGCACGCCGAGCGCGCAGACGAATCAATCTGCGGTCTCCACGGTCTCTACGTTGATCGTCTATGAAAATTGCGGTCTGCATCAAACAGGTCCCGACGCGCGATTGGCAGCCGCGGCTGAACGAGTCGGGCACCTGGATCCGCGAGCAGGATGCGTCGTACGAGCTGAACGAGCCTGACGCCTACGCGCTCGAGGAATCGCTCCGCCTCAAGGAGCGGCACGGCGGCGAGGTGGTCGTCTGCTCGGCGGGCCCGGCGCGCGTGGCGCAGGCGCTGCGCGAAGCGCTGGCCCGCGGCGCCGACCGCGCGATCCACATCGAGGACGAGGGGCTCGCCGCTGCCGACGCGTTCGTCGTCGCCGGCGCCCTGGCCGAGGCGATGAAGGACGAGGGGTTCGACGTGATTCTCACGGGCCTGCAGTCCGACGATCAGGGCCTGGCGCAGACCGGCGTCGTCCTGGCGGAGAAGCTCGGGCGACCGCACGCGACCATTGCCATGGAGGTGCAGCTGGCGTCGGAGCGCATGCTGCGCGTGAAGCGCGAGCTCGAAGGCGGCTGGTTCCAGTGGGTGTCGCTGCCGCTGCCGGCGGTGCTGACGATTCAGAGCGGGATCAATCAGCTCCGCTACGCGACGCTCAAGGGGATCATGGCGGCGAAGAAGAAGGAGATTCGGAAGGTCTCGCCGCCGGGCTCCCGATCGCCGCGCGTGAAGATCGTCGCGCTCGCGGCACCGCAGAAAACGAAGAAGACAGCCATGATCGGCGGCTCGCCGGCGGAAGCCGCCAAAGAACTCGTGCGACGCCTGCGCGACGACGCCCGCGTGATTCAATGATCCTCGTCATCGCTGAACAACGCTCGGGCGTCCTGAATCGCGCGAGCTGGGAAGCCGTCTCGGCCGCCCAGCAGCTCGCCGGCGGTGATTCGATTGCCGTCGCCGTGCTGGGCGGGAGTGTCTCGGCGATGGCAGGCGAGCTGGCTGCCGCGGCGGTCCATGAAGTCGTCACGATTCAAAGCCCCGCGCTCGACGTCTATACGCCCGACGGCTACGTCCAGGCGCTCGTCCAGGCATTCGAACAGGTGTCGCCGGCGCTCGTCGTGCTCCCGCACACCTACCAGACGCGTGACTTCGCGCCCAAGCTCGCCGCGCGTCTCGACCGCCCGCTGGTCACCGATGTCGTCGGCGTGAAAGGGTCGGGCGCCGAGCGCGCGTTCGCGCGGCCGATGTTCCAGGGCAAGCTCGTCGCCGACGTCGTCCCGCAAGGCCCAGGCCCGCACATCGTCTCGATCCAGATCGGTGCGTTCCGGGCCGACGCGGCGTCGCGCGGAGCCGTGGCCGCGCCCGTGCGGGCGCTCCCGATCGCCGTCGACGCCGCCGCGATCCGCGAGCGTCCGGAGCCGCCGTTTCAGGAAACCAGGCAGGCGGTCGACCTGTCGCAGGCCGAGCGGATCGTGGCGGTGGGGCGAGGGATCAAAGGGCAGGAGCACCTCGCGATGGCCGAGCGGCTGGCAGCCGCCCTTCACGCGGAGCTGGCCGCGTCCCGGCCGATTTGCGATGCCGGCTGGCTGCCGATGGACCGGCAGGTCGGCAGCTCCGGACAGACCGTCGCGCCGAAGCTGTATCTCGCGCTCGGCATCTCGGGCGCGATTCAGCATCTCGTCGGCATGAAGGGCTCGCGAACGATCGCCGCCATCAACAAGGATCCCGACGCCCCCATCTTCGAGGTGGCCGACTACGGAATCGTCGGCGATCTGTTCGAGATCGTGCCGGCGCTCATCGAGGCGTTGAAGTAACAAGAAGAAACTTCATCACGCCGTGGTAGCGTGTTGAGCCGTGTCGGTCCTCGTGTTCTGGGTCCTCACCATCATCTTCCTCGGCGCGTTCGCGGCGCAGGTGGCGGCCCGCGTCCGGCTGATTGCCGCTGCGACCGACCGATTCTCGTTCGACCGCCCGGCGTTTCGGCTCCGTCGCTTCCTCACCGACGTCCTGCTGCAGGTGCGCACGATCCGCGAACGTCCGGTCGCCGGGCTCGCGCACGCGCTGGTCTTCTGGGGGTTCGTCGCCTTCGCCGGCTATACCGTCGGTGAGTTCCTCCGCGCGCTCGGCATCGTCGACATCACCGACCGGGCCTGGTTTCTGACGTACCGAAACGCGCTCCTGCCGTTCGCGGCCGCGGTGCTCGCCGGGATCCTGTATCTCCTCGTGCGTCGCGTGATGTTCAGGCCGGCGGGCCTCGGCGCGACGGTGTCGGGCGAATCGGTGGTGATCGCGCTCTTCATCGCGGCGTTGATGGTCACGTTCATCGCCGGCTCGCGACTCGATGCCCAGTCGCTCGCGGGCGAGGTGAACCGGTGGACGCATCTGCTGGTCATCCTCGCGTTCCTGGCGCTCATTCCGGCATCGAAGCATCTGCATCTGGTCCTCTCGCCGATCACCGTCCTCCTCAAGTCCCCAGAGCTCGGTCGCGTCCGGAATCTCGACTTCGAGAAAGAGGAAGTCGGCCTCGAGACGGTCAAGGACCTCGGCAAGAAGATGGCGCTCGATGCGTTCACCTGCGTCGAGTGCGGCCGGTGCCAGGTGAATTGTCCCGCCTGGGGAGCGGGGAAGGAGCTGAACCCGAAGACGATCATTCTGCAGACCGAGGAGGCGCTCCTCGCGAACGCGCGGGACGCCAGGCTGGCCGACGTCTACTCGGAAAAGGTTCTGTGGCAGTGCACGACGTGCGGCGCGTGCGAGAACCAGTGCCCGGTCGGGATCGAGCATGTCCCGCTCATCGTCGGATCGCGGCGGGGGCTGGTCTCGAACGGCGAGGCGCCCGCGTATCTCGGCGGCATGTACAACAACCTGGAGCGCCGCCACAACATCTGGGGACTCGGGTACGACCAGCGCCAGAAGTTCGTCGACGCGGCCGGGCTCGAGCGCTTCGACGCCTCGCGGCACGAATGGCTGGTGTGGCTCGGGTGCGCCGGCGCGTTCGAGGCCGACTACCAGAAATCGCTTCGCGCGCTCTTCGACATCCTGCGCTCGCGCGGCATCACGTTCGGCGTACTCGAGCGGGAACAGTGCAACGGCGATCCGGCGAAGAGGACTGGAAACGAGTACATGTTTCAGGAGCTGGCGCGCGCGAACGTGGATTCGCTGGGCGGAGCCCGCGCGACGAAGATCCTGACCTCATGTCCGCACTGCCTGAAGACGCTCGGGGACGATTACCGGCGGTTCGGATTCGACGCCGAGGTGGTTCACAGCGCGGTTCTCGTGTCCCGCCTGCTGAGCGACGCGACGGGCGCCGATCGCACGCGTGAGAGCGTCACCTATCATGATCCCTGCTATCTCGGCCGCTACGCCGGGCACGTCGACGAGCCGCGGGAGCTCCTCGTCCGGTTCGGCGCCGACGTGAAGGAGCCCGAGCGGAATCGCGACAACCCGTACTGCTGCGGCGCCGGCGGCGGTCTGCTGTTCGCGGACAAGGAAGAGGAGCCTGGCTCCCGGATCAGCGACGTGCGGTTCCGGCAGCTCCAGGCGACCGGCGCGCCGACGGTCGTCACCGCGTGTCCGTTCTGCTCGATTATGCTGAAGGGCGCCCAGGCGACGGCGCAGGCCGACACGCGGTTCGTCGATCTGATGACGTTCGTCCGTGAGCGGCTGTGATGTCCAGATGGAAGCGCCTGAAGGCGCGCCTCATCGCGGCGGTCGGCTATCCGATCATCGCGACGCTCGGCGCCACGCTCCGCTGGCGGGTCGAGGGGATGGAGCATTTCGACCACATCCTTGCGTCGGGCCGCCAGCCGGTGATGGCGTTCTGGCACGGTCGGATCCTGCCGGCGACCTATTTCTTTCGCCGCCGCGGCATCGTCGTGATCACGAGCGAGAATTTCGACGGCGAGTGGATTGCCGGGATCATCGAGCGGTTCGGCTACGGAACGGCGCGCGGCTCGACGTCGCGGGGCGGCCGGAAGGCGCTGCTGCAGCTGACGCGCGAGATGGCGGCCGGGCATCCGGCCGGGTTCACGGTCGACGGTCCGCGCGGCCCGGCCCGCGTGGCCCAGCCGGGCGCCGTCTGGCTGGCGAAATCGACCGGCAACCCGGTGCTGCCGTTTCACCTCGAGGCCGATCGCCACTGGACGGTCCACAGTTGGGACCGGACGCAGGTCCCGAAGCCGTTCGCCACGGTGTCGCTGACGATCGGCGAGCCGTTCGACGTACCCGGCGACGCGAGCGACGAGACGATCGAGGCGGCGCGCGCGACGCTCGACGTCCGGCTTCACGCGCTGGAGCAGCGCGCGCGAGCCTTGAGCCTTGAGCCCTGAGCCGCCTATGAAGACCATCCTGGAGACCGAACGCCTGCGCCTGCGCGAGCTCGTGCCGGAAGACATCGAATTTCTGTCCGAGATGTTGTCGAACGCCGAGGTCATGCGCTACTACCCGCGGCGGCTGACGCGGGAACTGTCGTCGGAATGGATCGAACGGCAGATCGCGCGGTACATGACCGACGGATACGGCCTGTGGCTGGCCGAACAGCGCAGCGGACCCGAGCAGGGCCAGCCGATTGGACAGATCGGCCTCGTGAAGCAGATCGTCAACGGCGCCGAGGAATGCGAGGTCGGGTATCTGCTGCACCGGCGGTTCTGGCGCCACGGCTTCGCGACGGAAGCCGCGCTCGCGTGCCGCGACTATGCGTTCAAGACGCTGCGAAGGCCGCGCGTGATCTCGCTCGTGCGCCCGGAGAACGCGGCGTCGCAGGCCGTCGCGCGCCGGCTCGGGATGGAGGTCGTCGGCAGCGCACCTCATGGGGGCGTGCAGCACCTCGTGTTCGCGGTGTCGAATCCGGAACCGGGCACGTCGCACCCTGCACCGCGCACCTAGCACCCCGCACCCAGCGCCGTGCCCCCGATCCTGATTTCCACCACTCGTTTTGCCGAGCACCAGACGCCGCCCGGACATCCCGAGCAGCCCGCGCGCGCCGAGGTGATGGATGTCGTGGCGGCTCGATGGCGCGAGCGCGGTGCCGAGGTCGTGGCGCCCAGGGCGGCCACGCGCGAACAGCTGGCGAGGGTTCACGACGAGCGGTATCTCGATGCGATCGAGGCGCTCGCCGGGCGGGCCGCGGCGCTCGACCCCGACACCTACACCTCTCCGGAAACGGTGGAGATCGCCCGACTGGCGGCGGGCGCGGCGATCGACGCGGTCGAACGCGTGCTGCAGGACGAAGCAGACACGTCAATCGCGCTCGTCAGGCCGCCGGGGCATCATGCGGAAGCGGCCCGGGCCATGGGCTTCTGCCTGTTCAACAACGTCGCGGTCGCGGCCGCGCACGCGCGGGCGCTCGGCGTCGAACGCGTCGCCGTCGTCGACTTCGACGTCCACCACGGCAACGGTACACAGCACATTTTCGAGCACGACCCGGACGTGCTCTATGTGTCGCTTCACCAGTACCCGTTCTATCCAGGAACGGGCGCCGCGAGCGAAGTCGGTGTGGGCGATGGACGCGGACGGACGGCCAATATTCCGATCGAAGTGGGCGCGGTGGACGAAGACTATCGGCTCGCGTTCGAGTCGGTGGTGACGCCGCTCGTCGAGCAGTTCGCTCCTGGGCTGCTGCTCGTCTCCGCCGGTTTCGACGCGCACGCGCGCGACCCGCTTGCGGGCATGCGGCTGTCGACGGGCGCTTTTGCCGCGATGACCGCCGAGTTGAAGCGTCTGGCTGGCTCAATCTGCGGCGGACGGCTGGCCCTGGTCACCGAGGGCGGCTACGACCTCCACGCGTTCGCCGCGTGTCTCGACGCCGCCGTGCAGGCGCTCGCGGACGAGCCGGCACGGCCCGAGTGGCCGTCGAGCGGTGTCGCGTCGGAGCGTGGGCGGCGCGCGGTGGAAGCCTCGAGACGCGCGCTCGCGCAGTACTGGAAGCTCTGAACATACAATACGTTCGTGAACCTGCGCACGGCGCAGGCCGACCCTCGATGACTGACTACAAGCCCCAGCAGCTGGACAGAAAGTGGCAGGAGCGATGGACCGCGGACGGCGCGTTCGAGGTCGGCGTCGATCCCGCTCGACGGAAGTTCTATTGCCTGGAGATGTTCGCGTATCCGTCCGGCCACGCGCACGTCGGCCACGTGCGCAACTACATCATCGGCGACGTCATGGCGCGGATGAAGCGGATGCGCGGGTTCAACGTGCTGCACCCGTTCGGATGGGATGCGTTCGGCCTGCCGGCCGAGAACGCGGCGATCAAGACCGGGACGCATCCGGAGCAGTCGACGTTCGACAACATCGGGCATATGAAGGGGCAGCTCCAGCGCCTCGGCATCAGCTACGCGTGGGGCCGTGAAATCGCCACCTGCCTGCCCGAGTACTACAAGTTCAACCAGTGGATCTTCCTGAAGATGCTCGAGCGCGGCCTCGCGTACCGGCGGCGCTCGACCGTGAACTGGTGTCCGAAGGACGAGACCGTGCTCGCGAACGAGCAGGTGATCGACGGCGCGTGCTGGCGCTGCGGGACGACGGTCGTCGCGCGCGATCTGGAGCAGTGGTTCTTCCGCATCACCGCCTATGCCGACGAGCTGCTGAAGGGGCTCGAGACGCTGCAGGAATGGCCGGAGAAGGTCGTGGTCATGCAGCGGAACTGGATCGGCCGCTCGGAAGGCGCGCGGATCCTGTTCGGCGACATCGAGATCTTCACGACCCGGATCGACACGATTTACGGCGCGACCTTCGTCCTGCTGGCGCCGGAACATCCGCTCGTCGACCGCTTCGCCGCGGAGAGCGCCGAACCGAAGGCGTTTCGCGATCGCGTCGCGAAGTTCCGCGCGCTCGACCGCGAAGCGCGGCTGACCGGCACGATCGAAAAAGAGGGCTTCGATACCGGCCGGACGGTGACGAACCCCTTCACGGGCGAACAGGTCCCCGTCTGGATCGCCAACTTCGTCCTCGCCGAGTACGGCACCGGCGCGATCATGGCGGTGCCCGCCCACGACGAGCGAGACTTCGAGTTCGCGCGCAAGTACCAGCTGCCGATCCGCGTCGTCGTGCAGGCCGGCGACCTGCGCGCGGACCCGAAGACGATGGCGGAAGCGACGACGAATTACGGACGGCTCGTCGACTCCGCGGAATACACCGGGCAGGAAGCGCCGGCGGTCATCACCCGGATGATTGCCGACGCCGAGAAGCGCGGCATCGGCAAGGGCGAGGTGCAGTACCGCCTCAAGGACTGGGGCATCTCGCGCCAGCGGTACTGGGGCACGCCGATTCCGGTCATCTACTGCGAGAAGGATGGGGTGGTACCGGTGCCGTATGAATCGCTGCCGGTCGAGCTGCCGCGGGTGACGTCGTTCACCGGCCGCGGCGATTCGCCGCTCGCGCAGGTGCCGGAGTTCGTGAACGTGAAATGCCCGGCGTGCGGAGGTCCCGCACGGCGCGAGACCGACACGATGGACACGTTCGTCGACTCATCGTGGTACTTCCTGCGGTTCGCCGATCCGCAGAATCGCGAGCTGCCGTTCGATCCGGCCGCCGCGGCGTACTGGATGCCGGTCGACTTCTACAGCGGCGGCGTCGAGCACGCGATCCTGCACCTGCTGTACTCGCGTTTCTTCACGCGCGTGCTGCGCGACGTCGGCCTGGTGAACTTCGACGAGCCCTTCAAGCGCCTCCTGACGCAGGGCATGGTGCTCAAAGACGGCGCCGTGATGTCGAAATCGAAGGGCAACGTGGTCGATCCCGACACCATGCTCGCGCAGTACGGCGCCGACGCGCTTCGGCTGTACGTCATGTTCGTCGCGCCGCCGGAAAAGGAAGTCGAGTGGTCGGACGCGGGCCTCGAGGGCAGCTTCCGCTTTCTCGTGCGCGTCTGGCGCCTCGTCGACCACTGGTGCGAGGCGATCGGCGGGGAAGGCCTGCCGTCCTGCAATCCGGCGGAATCCACCGACGCGCAGCGCGCGCTCCGCCGCAAGACACACGAGACGGTCCGGCGCGTCACGGTCGACATCGAAGAGCGGATGCACCTCAACACCGCGGTGTCCTCGCTGATGGAGCTGGTCAACGAGCTGTACTCGTTCAGCGAAGGCACGGCGCACGGCGCTCCTTCGCGTGCCGAGCCGCCCGCCGGCCGCGTCGAAGCGCCGCAGACGCTCGCGGTCCTGCGGGAGGCGATCGATGCGCTCGTCGTCATGATTTCGCCCTTCGCGCCCCACATGGCTGAAGAGCTGTGGCAGCGGCTCGGGCATCCCGGCGGCCTGGCCGCAGCCGCGTGGCCGGCGTTCGATCCGGAGGTGGCGAAGGCGGACGAGGTCGTCGTCCCGGTGCAGATCAACGGGAAGGTTCGCGCGCGCCTCACGCTGCCGGCCGACTTGAGCGAAGACGAACTGAAGGAGCGTGCCCTCGCGGACGCCACGGTGAAAGGCCATACGGCGGGGAAACGCGTCGAAAAGGTATTCGTGGCCAAGGGGCCGCTCGTGAGCATCGTCGTGCGATAGCGGCAGCGACAAAGGACACCATGGACACAAAGGCCAGACCGTCACTTGTACTCGAGTTCCTCTGTGTGCTTTGTGTCCTTGGTGGCGTCATGTGCAGCACCGCAGGCTGCGGCTACACGCTGGCAGGCCGCGGATCCTTCCTGCCCGCGTACATCAAGACGATCGGCATCCCGACCTTCACGAACCGCACGCCGATCTTCAACCTCGAGACGACCCTGACGCAGAAGGTCCGCAGCGAGTTCATCGGCCGCGGCAAGTACCAGATCCTGCCGCAGGCCACCGGCGTCGACGCCCTGCTGACGTGCGACATCACGAGCGTCACGATCGCGCCGAGCAGCTTCAACCAGCAGCAGCTCGCCTCGCGTTATGCCATCGTCATCGTCGCGAACATCCAGCTGCGGGACGTGAAGGAAGACAAGGTGCTGTGGGAGAACCCCGGACTCGTGTTCCGGCAGGACTACGAGAACACGAGCGGCAGAAACGCCGCCGACGCCGCGTCGTTCTTCGCGAACGAGACCAACGCGTTCGACCGCGTCGGTTCGGACTTCGCGCGAAGCGTGGTCAGCTCGATTCTCGAGGCGTTCTAGTGCCGGTCAGCACGCCGGCGGCTGTCCGAAAGCAGATCGCCTCAGGCGAACTCGCGCCGATTTATCTGATCATCGGGGAAGACGAAATCGAAAAGACCGCGTTGGCGTCGGAGTTCGGCGACGTCGTGGACGAGGGGCTGCGGGCGTTCAACGTGGAGCGGCTCCACGCCGGCGAGTGGACCACCGGAGACCGGCTCGCCAACGGCGTCGCATCGGTGATCGACGCGGTGCGGACGCTTCCGATGATGGTGGATCGCCGGATCGTCGTGGTGTCGCAGGCGGACGCCATTCTCTCCCCGAAGCGCGACAGCGAAGCGGCGGCCGATGCGCTCGAGGCGCTCGCGGAAATCGTCGAGCACGCCGAGCGCCAGACGACGCTCGTGCTCGTGGCGTCGGGGCTCGACAAGCGGCGTCGGCTCGGCAAGCTGCTCGCGGAGCACGCCACCATCGTCCCTGTGGGCGTTCTCGAGACCGCCGACGAAGCGGCGCGCTGGGTCAGGACGCGGGTCGCCGCTGCGGGGCAGGAGATCGATCAAACCGCGGCAAGGCGGCTCGCGGAGCGCGCCGGCTTTCCGGATCGGCCGCCGCGCCCGCAGGATGCGAAGACGGGGAACCTGGCCCGGCTGCGCGCCGAAGTCGATCGCCTCGTCCTGTACACGCTTGGTCAGTCCCGAATCACGCTCGAGGACGTGGCGGAGGTCGGCGGCGTGGCCGAGATACGCGATCAGTGGGCGCTGGCGAATGCCATCGAAGCGGGCCGCGCGGCGGACGCGCTCCGCGAGCTCGGCCTCATGTTCGACGCGGGCGCGGTTCCGGTGATGATTCTCGGCCAGCTGCGCAGCGTGGTCGCGCGCAAGTTCTCCGAGTCTGCGCCGGCGCGGCTGGCGCCGGCCGTTCGGGCGCTGTTCCGGACGGACGTCGCCCTCAAGAGCTCGGGCGGCGATCCGCGGATTCTTCTCGAGCGGCTGGTCGTCGAGTTATGCGAGCGGAAGTCCTACGAGCGCGCCGCGAGCCGCGTGGCGAGTCGGGACTTGTAGCGGCCGGCGGCGTTCCGGTGGATGATGCCCTTGCTCGCCATCTTGTCGATGAGCGAGATCGTCTGCCGCAGGGCGGCTTTCGCGCCGGCGAGGTCGTTGCCGTCGATGGCCGAACGGACCCCTTTCAGCGCGGTGCGCAGCCGCGACCGAAACTGCCGGTTGTGCTCACGGTTCTTGAGACTCTGCCGATGCGCCTTCAGCGCTGATGCGTGCGATGCCACGTTAAACGTGCTCCTCCCAAAACCGCGATCTTAGCATGCTTGAGGCTTAGGGCTTATGGCTCGCGCTCACGGCTCAGGGCTTACGGCTTGGAGCCGGCGCAGTGTCAGCGGCTCAGGAGCTCGTAGGCGCCGGACGTCGGCTTCTTGTCCGTGTACCGAACGACGGTGCGGCCGTCGACGATTTCGGTCACTTTGTAGATGCGATTCTCGCGCAGCGACAGGGGACGCGACGCGAGTCGATCGATCTGGGCCACGTAGCTGCGGGTCTCGGCGTAGGGCGGGACGGCCTGCCCGTGTTTGTCGACGGCTCCGGGACCGGCGTTGTAAGCCGCGAGCGCGAGCGTCTCGTTGTTGTCGTACCGATCGAGCAGCTGCCGGAGGTAGGCGACGCCGGCGCGGACGTTGTCGGCGGGATCGAATGGATTCTGCACGCCGAATTCGTGCATCGTCGCGGGCATCAGCTGCATCAGCCCGAGCGCGCCTTTCGCCGATCGAGCCAGCGGGTTGAAACCGGATTCGACCTGCACCACCGCGCGGACGAGGTCCGGCCGCACGTCGTTCAGCCGGGCATGTTCGACGATCAGGTCCTCGAATGCATCGCCGCGGCGGGAGACCGGCCGGGTCGAGCGAATCGAATCGGTCCGCGGGACGTCGTACACTCGGAGCGGCGCGCCGGGCGCGGCCTGCGCATGGCTCGACAGCACGAGATTTCCGTTGGCGTCGCGCCAGGAGTAGATTTGCGCCCATGCGACAGCCGGCACTGTCAGGAACAGGAGGGCTATTCCCATCGATATGTGCCGCCGTGTGTCGAAAAGGGCAGAGCTGAGCATCTCTAAACGGGTCAGCAGTTTAATACACTATCGGACGATCACCCGATGACGACCACAGTACCGGCGGCGGCCCGCGCATTTGCTGAGCTTGGGCGCGACTTTTACACGCGCGGGTGGGTGCTCGGCACCAGTGGAAACTTCAGCGCCGTCGTGTCGGATCGGCCCCTGCGCCTGGCCATCACCGCGAGCTCCGTCTCGAAAGGGTCGATTCGGCCAGCCAACGTGCTCACCGTGGACGACGCGGGTGTGCCGGTCGCGGGCA
>Ga0187777_10002052_pt1 | contig 12923 bp, 8 predicted proteins | sample 1015_Q2_SP5_10_M_FD_132416 | JGI IMG/M metagenome (GOLD analysis project Ga0187777, IMG submission 132416) | Tropical peat soil microbial communities from peatlands in Department of Meta, Colombia - 1015_Q2_SP5_10_MG | ecosystem: Environmental > Terrestrial > Soil > Wetlands > Peat | place...
CGCTCACACTGCTCCGCGAGCGGCTGTGAAGCCGAGCGCGTTCGAATACCTCGCGCCGGAGACGTGCGAGCAGGCGCTGGGCGCGCTTGCTGAGCACGGCGACGATGCGGCGGTGCTGGCCGGCGGGCAGAGCCTGATCCCGATGATGAACCTGCGGATCGCGGCGCCCCGGGTCCTGATCGACGTGATGCGCACCCCGGAGCTGCGCGGCATCCGGAGCGAAGGCGACCGGATCGAGCTCCGCGCAGGCGTCCGCATGGCGCAGGCCGAGCAGCAGTCGCGCGTTCCGCTGCTGCAGTCGGCGCTCCGCCACGTTGGCCACCCGGCGATCCGCAACTGCGGCACGGTGTGCGGGTCGGTGGCCCACGCCGATCCGGCTGCCGAGGTCCCGGCGGTCCTACTCGCGCTCGACGGAGAGGTCGTGCTCGGGAGCGTCCGCGGCGAGCGCGTGCTCGCGGCCGACGAGTTCTTCCGCTCCTACTACACGACCGCGCGCGAGCCCGACGAGCTCGTGATCGCGGTCCGGATCCCGGCGGGCACGCCACGCGTCGCCTTCCACGAGGTCACGCCGCGCCTCGGCGGCTCCACCGGCGAGTTCGCCACCGCCGGTGTGGCGGCCGCCGCCGAGCCCGACGACGGCGGGCGCTGGCGTCGCGTCCGCATCGCGCTGCTCGGGGTCGCGGATCGACCCGTCCGCGCCCGCGAAGCAGAAGCGCTCTTGACCGGTGCCGAACCCACGGCCGACGCGTTCGCCGCCGCCGCGGAGTCCGTGGCCGCCGCGGTCGACCCGCCCTCGGACATCCATGCCGGCTCCGAATACCGCCGCCGGCTCGTGAGCGTGCTCACGGCCCGAGCGCTCGCGGAGCTCGCCGCATGACGACGATCTCGATCGAGGTCAACGGAACCGTGCACGAACTCGACGTCGCCTCGCGGCTGCTGCTGGCCGACCTGCTGCGCGATCGGCTCGGGCTGACGGGCACGAAAATCGGCTGCGCGATGGGCGCGTGCGGCGCCTGCACCGTGCTGGTCGACGATGCGCCCGTACGCGCCTGCCTGATGTTCGCCGTGCAGGCGAGCGGTTGCAGCGTGCGGACGGTCGAGGACCTGGTGCAGGACGACGGAGACCTCGATCCGCTCCAGCGCGCGCTGCGCGAGCACCACGGGCTTCAGTGCGGCTACTGCACGCCCGGCATGCTGATGGCGATCGTGCCGCTGCTCGAGTCCGGGCGGCCGCTCGAGCCCGACGCGGTCCGCCAGGGGATCGCCGGCAACCTGTGTCGCTGCACCGGGTACGACACGATCGTCGACGCGGTCGTGGAGGCGAGCCGGGCGTGAACGAGTGGCCGCTCTACGCCCAGCAGCGGTGGGCCGGCAAGCGCGTCCAGCGACTCGAGGATCCCGGGATGCTGACCGGTGCGACGACGTACGTGACCGACGTGCAGCTGCCGCGGATGCTCGAGCTGGCGTTCGCGCGCTCGCCCGTTCCACACGCCCGGATCGTGTCCGTCGAACTCGACGCGGCGCGCTCGATCCCCGGCGTCCGCGCGGTGCTCGGACCCGCCGACGTCGCTCACGTGGAACCGACGGTCGGCTTCGCCCAGCTCGACGGCGCGCTTTCGACGCCGCGCTTCGCGCTGCCGGCCGGGCGCGTTCGCTACGTCGGCGAGCCGGTGGCGGCGGTGATCGCCGACGACCGCTACGCGGCCGAGGACGGCGCCGATGCGGTGACCGTCGAGCTTGATCCGCTCGGCGACCAAGCACCGATCCACGACGGGATCCCCGAGGGCCGATACTTCCATCAGGCGGCGGCGCACGGACCCCTCGACGCGGCGTTCGCGCGATCGGCACGCGTCGTGCGGCGACGGCTAGGTATTCAGCGCGTCGTCACCTCGCCGCTCGAGACGTGCGGGATCGTCGCCGACTTCGACGCCGCGAGCGGCGAGCTCACCTGTTACCTATCCACCCAGATGCCCCATCTCGCCCGAGCTGAGCTCGCGGAGGCCCTCGGGCTGCCGGTCAGCCACATCCGCGTGGTCTGCCCCGCGATGGGCGGTGCGTTCGGCGGCAAGGAGGCGATGCTCCCGGAGTACCTGTGCGCCGCGGTCGCCGCGATCAAGCTGGGCCGGCCGGTGCGATGGGTCGAGGACCGCGGCGAGGCGCTCACCGCGGGCGCGCACGGCAAGGAGACCGAGGCCGAGCTCGAGGCGGCGCTCGACGCCGACGGCCGGATCCTCGCGATGCGCTCGCGCTTTGTCTCCGACACGGGCGCGTACCTGGTCGGGATCGGCGCATACGTCGAGTTCATGGTTGCCGCATTCACGGTGACGGGCCTCTACGACGTTGGCGCGTACGCGTACGAGGTCGCCGGCGTCGTCACTCACAAGGCGCCGCTGTCCCCCTTCCGCGGCGTCGGGATGACGACCAGCCAGACGCTGCGCGAGGTGCTGATCGACGATGCAGCGCGGGCGCTCGGCATCGACCGGATGGAGCTCCGCCGGCGCAATCTGGTCGCCGACGGGCCGTGGCGCACGGTGCTCGGTGAGGACTACGAGCCGGGCAGCTGGCGGACCGCGTTCGAGCGGGCGCTCGAGCTGATCGGATACGAGGCCTTCCTGGGGCGGCAGGCCGCCGCACGGGCACAAGATCGCCTGCTCGGCGTCGGGGTCTCGCCGTTCGTCGAGGCGGCGGGAGTCGGCTCGGCCGGCGGCGCGGGCGGGCTCCCCGGTGCCTCGCATGACAACGCCTCGGTCAGCATCGACCTGTCGGGACGGATCACGGTCGCCCTCCCCACGTTCTCGCATGGCCAGGGCCACCGCACCACCGCGGCCCAGCTCGTCGCAGACATGTTCGCGGTCGCGCCAGACGACGTTCGCGTTATCGACGGCGATACCGCCCGTACGCCGTTCGGATTGGGAACGTTCGGTAGCCGCAGCGGCGTGTTCATCGCGGGCACGGTCAGCCGGGCCGGGCGGATCGTGCGCGACAAGCTGCTGCGGGTGGCCGAAGTCCTGCTCGAGGCCGCACGCGAAGATCTCGAACTCGTTGATGGGACGGTCGGCGTGCGCGGCGCGCCGTCGCGGCGGATTCCGCTCGCCGCAGTCGCCGGCGCCGCCCACTTCGCCCCGCACGTCCGCGCCGAGCTCGGTGACCCGACGCTCACCGCGACGGCGTTCTTCGATCCGCCGCGCCCCACCCACTCAAACGGAACGATCGCCGCGATCGTCGAGGTCGACCCGGGCACCGGCGGCGTGGCCATCGAGCGGATCGTCGTCGTCGAGGATTGCGGGACGATGGTCAACCCGATGATCGTCGAGGGCCAGATCCGGGGCGGCGTCGCTCAGGGCGTGGGCCTCGCCCTGCTCGAGCGTTACGTCTACGACGAGACCGGACAGCCGCAGACGACGACACTCGCCGAGTATCTGCTCCCGTGCGCGACCGACCTGCCGCCTATCGAGATCGACCACCTCGAGACGCCGTCGGAGAACGGGACGGCCGGGATCAAGGGCATGGCCGAGGGCCCCGCGTCAGCCACGCCGGCCGCGGTCGTGTGCGCGGTCCTCGACGCGATCGCACCGTACGGTTCGGCGATCGAGCAGCTGCCACTACGCCCCGAGACGATCGCCGCGGCGCTGGCGACCGCCTGAACCATGGGCTGGATCGACGTCCACCATCACATCCTGCCGCCAGCGTTCGTCGCCGCCCAGCGCGACGAGATCCTGTACTACGCGCGCGATCCCGCGATGCTCGACTGGAGCCCGGGGCGCGCGGTCGAGCAGCTCGACCGGTTCGGGATCGACACCGCGTACACGTCGCTCGGCGTCCCCGGCGCGTCCGACCCCGGCCTGGCACGCGAGTGCAACGAGTACGCCGCCGAGCTCGCCCGCGAATATGCAGGCCCGCCCGCCCGGTTCGGGATGTTCGCGTCGCTCCCGCTCCCCAACGTCGACGCAAGCCTCGCCGAGCTGGCGTACGCGCTCGACACGCTCGGCGCGGACGGCGTGGCGCTGCTGTCCAACTACGACGGCAGTCATCTCGGCGATCCGCGGTTCGCACCGCTGTTCGAGGAGTTCGACCGCCGAGGCGCGGTCGTGCACGTCCACCCGATCGCCCCGCCGGCATGCCGTGGCCTGCTCCCGGGCTACCCGGACCCGTTTATCGAGTTCCCGTTCGACACGACTCGTGCGATCACGAGCCTGTTGTATGCGGGCGCGTTCGTGCGCTGGCCGCGGATCGCGTTCATCTTCTCCCACGGCGGCGGGGCGCTGCCGATGCTCTCCCAGCGGATCGTCGCGCTCGGGGAGATGACCGGAGCCGTGGCCGATCCGCCGGGACAGCTGGCGCGGCTGCGCGCCGACGCGGTGACGACCACGAGCCGGCCCGCGTTCGCCGCCGCCTCGGAGATGTTCGGCCACGGTCGGATCCTGTTCGGCAGCGACTACCCATACGTCCCGATCGCGGCGACGGTTGAAGGGCTCCGAGGCCTCGGCCTCGAGCCGGACGCGCTCGACGCGATCGCGCGCGGGAACGCCCTCAGCCTGCTGCGCCGTGGCGGCTAGCACCGATCTCACCCAACGCGAGTCGTCGAGTTTGGACTCATCCGCGTGTACCGGCCGGCAGCCACGGTTTCCGGAGCGCACCCTGGCAGGACGATCTCAGCGGTTGTTCCGGGCGGGACCGTCGCGGTCAGCTCGAACGTGTCGCCGGCGAGCTCCCACGAGGACTCGATCCGGCCGTAGGGGCTGTCGTGCTCCGCCCGCGCCCAGGTGATCCCGCCACCGGGCTGTGGCTGCACCCGGAAGTGACGGTATGCCGGCGCCGTGTCGAGGAGGCGGATTCCGGCGACGTACCGGTGTAGGAACGAGACGACCGCGCCCTTGGAATAGTGGTTTAGCGATTCGAACGGGGTGCCGTGCTCATCGATTCCGTTCCAGCGTTCCCACACCGTCGTCGCACCCCGGTCGATCATGTACAGCCAGGACGGCATCGTGTCCGAGAACAGCAGCTCGTAGGCGACGCCCGCATGGCCGGTGTCGGCGAGCACCGGCAGCAGGTACGGCGTGGCGAGGAAGCCGGTGGCGAGATGACTGCCGGCGGCGCGGACCAGCTCGACGAGGCGCACCGCCGCATCTGAGCGCAGCTCGGCGGGGACCAGGTCGAAGGCGAGCGCGCGGACGTGGTTGGCCTGGGTGTCCGGGTGAAGGCGGCCATCCGATCCGATGAACTCGGCCTGCCACGCGGCGCGGACTCGGTCCGCGAGCTCGGCGTAGCGTCCTGCCTCCGCGAAGCGACCGATCGCTTCGGCGATCCGGCACATCAGCCGCGCCGAGCACGCGAAGTAGGCGGTGGCGACGTCGGCCTTGTCGCTCTGCTGGAACGCCTCGAACTCCTCGGCTCCCTTCAGGTCCTCACCGGGCACGAGCCACTCGCCCCAGTGAAAGCCCGAGTCCCACAGATAGCGTTCGTGCGGCAGCGGCTCGGGTCGGCGCCCTTCCCGTTCGGGATGCCGCGCGCCCGCCGCGGCGCCTTCCACGTACGACAGCCACGCCACCATCGAAGACCACTGCTCCTCGAGCACGCGGCGGTCACCGTAGGCGCGGTAAATCTCCCACGGGACGATCACGGCGGCGTCGCCCCACCCGGCCGACCCGTTGAGCCCGGCGACGAAGCCACCTTCGGATTCCGACGGCGGGCTCGGCGCCAGGTTGGCAACCAGGCCGTTTGACCACTGCTCGGCAGCCAGGTCCCGTAGCCACTTGGTGCAGAACCCGGCCACGTCGTAGAGGAAGGCCGCGGTCGGGACGAAGATCTGCCAGTCGCCGGTCCAGCCGGCGCGCTCTCGCGTCGGGCAGTCCGTCGGGATGTCGCAGGCATTGCCGCGCAGGCTCCAGACCGCCGCCTCGTGCAACCGGTTCAAGCGCTCATCGCTACACCGGAACCACCCGGTGCGGGCCACGTCGGTATGGACGACGACGCCGGTCAGATCGCCGGGGCCCAGCTCATCCGGATGCCCCTCGACGCGCACGTACTGGAACCCGTGCGTGGTGTGGTGCGGCTCGAACACCTCCCCCGGCCGCCCGGCCGAGACGACTCGGTCAACCTGGCCCGCGGGCAAGGGCTCGGGGATGAACGGTAGGTCCACGTCGAGATGGCCGGTGGTGACATCGCCCGACCCGTCGATCGCCTCTCCATGCGTCAGCGTCAGTGCCGTCCCCGCGGGCCCCAGGTTCCGCAGCCGTACCCACCCGTTGATGTTCTGGCCGAGATCGAACACCTGCCCGCGCGCCACCCGGCGGACCGACACCGGCACGAGATCCTCGACCGCCCGCACCGGCGGCGCCGGCGAGGTGACGAGGCGGGCGTAGCCGTGGTCGGCCAGGACGACGGGATCCCAGCCGGGTTCGTCGAAGTCCGTCTCGGACCAACCGTCGGCCGCGCGCCGCAGATCGACCGACTGGCCGGCAATCAGGTCAGCCGTCTCGATGTGTGACCGCGTGCTCCGCCACCCCGGACCCGTGCCCGCGACCGCGGTGGCGCCGCCGGCGAAGTGGGCGCATACCTGGGCCAGGAAGGCGAGCTCCGATCCCCACTGGTCATGGGCGCGCGGAAGCCCGACCTGGCCGCGGAACCAGCCGTCGGACAGGATCGCGCCGATCGCGTTCCGTCCGGGCCGCAACAGCTCGGCGATGTCGTAGGTCTGGACCTGGAGCCGGTCGCGGTACTCGGTGAACCCCGGCGTCAGCTCTGCGTCGCCGGCGCGCCGCCCGTTGACGAACACCTCGTAGATCCCGTGCGCAGTCGCGTACAGCCGCGCCCGGCCCACCGGCACGTGCGGCAGCTCGAACTCACCGCGCACGAGCATCGCCGGCCGCCGCCCCGCTGACGCTGGCTCGGACTCAAACGGCGCGATCCACCGCGCCGACCAGTCCCCCGCCTCGAGCACCCCGAGCTCGAACCAACCAGGTTCTGACCACCCGCTCTCCCCCGCGTCCGTCCACACCTTCACCTGCCACGACACGTACTGCCTCGACGCCAACGCCGGCCCGGCGTATTCGACGAGGACGCTGTCGGAGCTCTCGACCCGGCCGCTGTCCCACCCGTTGTCGGTCCTGATGCGGTACCCCAGCTGCCGCGCCGCCCCGTCCGGCAGCCACCACGAGAACCTTGGCGCCGCCGTGCCGATCCCGAGCGCGTCGCTGAGGTGCTCGACGCGCAGGCGGCTCGGCCGGGCGGGCGGGGCCCGATAGAAGTCAGGCAACCGGGTGGTGGACGTCGAGCTTGTCGGGGGCCTGATCGGCGGCCTGAGTGGTGGCGCCGTTCTCGACGGCAGGCGCGGCGGCGCCTGCCGTGCCCTTCGCCCGCAGCCCGAGGAGCCGATCGCGAAGCTTCATCAGCGCCACGGCCGGGCCCTTTCCGGTCGCGGTGCTGGTCAGGCCGTCCGGGTTCTGGACCGCGGTCAGCACCAGGGCGACGCCGGCGACGATCGCCTGATACTTGCCGACGCTGAGGTGGATGTCGAGGAAGGTCACGAACAGCCCGGCGGCCGAGAACATGACCCCGGCGACGACCGCTCCCGAGATCCGACCGACGCCGGCTACGAACACGATCGCGAGCAGGCTGATCGAAGTGAACGCCGCGAAGCTGTCGGCGGTCAGCTCGCCCTGCGAGTAGCCCGTCAGCGCGCCGCCGATCCCGGCGATGAACGCCGCGAGCCCGAATGCCATCAGCTTGCCCTGGGCAACGTTGATCCCCACCGACCCGGCGGCACGCTCGTTGGAGCGGATCGCGAGCAGCATGCGACCGGCGGGGCCCCGCCTGAGCCTGGCCACGAGTAGCCCCATCAGAATCACGACCACGAGCACCATCACCCCGAAGATCGGGCGGTTCGTCGACTTGCCGGCGTTGGCGGCCAGGTTTAGCCCGAGCAGGTGCGGCGCCTTGATCGGCAGACCGGCGGTGCCGCCGGCGAAGCCCGCGCTCGAGAAGATCAGCGCGTCCATCGCCGCGGCGAACCCGAGCGTCACGACCGCCAGGTTCACGCCGCGCACGCGCAGCGCCGGCAACCCGATCACGAGTCCAACCGGGACCGCGCACAGGCCGGCGAGCAGCAGCGAGAACGGGAACCCGAGCCCCCATCCGTGCGAGATGTGCCCGAGCATGAAGCCGCCGATCCCGGCCAGCGACATCTGCGCTAGCGACACCTGACCGACATACCCGGTGAGGACCACGACCGACAGCGCGACGCACGTCACGGTCATGGACGAGATGAACGCGAACCGGAGCACGTTGCTCAGCAGCAGCAGGAGGATCAGGCCTGCGACGAAGCATGCGGCGGCGGACGCCAGCGGTGAGCCCGGTCGCCCGATCGACGGGTTCTTCTGCGCGGCCTCCCCGCCCCGGGCCAGCACCGAGCGCGAGCGGAACGCCATCACGACGATGATCACGATGAACGGGACCGCGTCGGACAGACCGGATTGAGGCAACCACGTCCACACCGTGATCAGCTTGTTGATCTCCGACTGGGCGCACCCGATCAGCAGGCCGGCGAGCGCGGTGATCCAGAACGAGTCGAACCGGCCGACGAGAGCGGCGGCGAGGGCCGGCACAATGAACAGGGTGTAGGAGGTCGGGTCGAGGCTCGAGACCGGCACGATCAGGATGCCGGCCGCGCCCGCGAGAACGGTCGCGATGACCCAGTTCTGCGCGGCGACGCGATCGGCCGAGATGCCGGTCAGCGCGGCTCCGCGTGCGTTCTCGGCGCCGGCGCGCGTCGCGAGCCCAAACCGGGTGTAGCGGTAGATCAGCGCGAGCGCGATCGAGATCACCAAGACCACGCCCGCGAAGAACAGACGGTCCTGCGGGAACGTGACCCGAGAGATCTTCAGCGCGCCGCTCGGAAAGATCGGGCCCGTCGCGACCGGCTGCGTGCTGTAGTTGAGGACGGCGATCGCCTGAAGCGCGAGCATGACGCCGACCGACGCGCACACCCGGGTCAGCTGCGAGGCGCCTCTGAGCGGCCGGTACACGAGGTAGTGGAGGATCAGCCCGAAGATCGCCGCATAGATGAGCGAGATCACGATCGCGAGCGTGGTGTTGATGCCGACGCCGCCGTTCAGCGAGATCTGGTGGGGGATGATCACCACGGGCAGCTCGAGCTGCCCGAAGCTGCGGAGGTTCACGAACACGTACGCGATGAACATCGCCACGGCTCCGTGGGCGAAATCGACCACGCCGGCGCTGCGGTACTTGAGGACGAGACCCTGGCCGAGGATGGCGTAGGTCGCGCCTGAGCCGAGGCCGAGGATCAGAAAGAGGATGTAGCTGGACATGTGGTTGCGTGTTCGTGGATGTGATGCCGTCGGATCCGCCCGCCGGGTGGCGGGCGGATCCGACTGTTGATGATCAGAGCCCTTGGCCCTTGAAGATGCCCTTCGAGGTCGTCCAATCGGTCGTGCTCGGCTGGGTGAGCGCGCCGTTCTTGACCTGGTTCATCAGGTAGTAGTCGTTGCAGATCGCGGGCGCTCCCGTCATCTGCTGCCCGTCGCACGTATAAGGATGCGACAGGAAGTTCGGGTGGGCCGAGCCGGTCTTGAACGCGGCCAGGATCGACTTGGTGTTCGGCGTCCCAGAGACCTTGCTCAGCGCTGCCTGGACGTTCATCACAGTGGCGAAGCCGGCCACGGAGGGAGAGTCGATCAGCGTGCCGGGCGCGGCCCACTTCTTCATCGCGGCTTGGAACAGCTGCGCCTGCTGGCTGCTCCCCGTCGAAAGGATGAACGGAGACGCGATCTGCATGCCCTCGGCCCCGCCGGCCGAGGCTGAGATCACCGGCGGCGCGCCGCACGGGTCGATCCCCATCAGCTTTCCGGTGTAGCCGACGCTCTTGAGCGACTTGAGCACGTTGCCACAGCCGTTCGGGACGTCGATGTAGGCGAGCTGCGCGCCGCTCGACTCGATCAGCGCGGCCTGCGGGCTCGGGTCAGGCGAAGTCGGCGACAGTGGAATCAACTTGACGGTGCTCACACCCGCCGCCTTGAACACGGGCACGATCTGGGGAATGATCGACTCGCCCTGCGGATTCGAGAAGTACATGAGCGCGACGCTCTTGACTCCGAGCGTCTTGCCCGCGTACACGGCGGCCGCAGCGTTGTCGCCGACGCTCACCGACCAGAACTGGATCGAGTTCGGCGCGATGAACGGGACCGGCGTGAACGGGATCCCGCCGATGTAGGCGAGGTTCGCGTGGGCGTAGATCGGTATTGACGCGGGCGCGCCGACGTCGGCGGCGCCGAGGATCGCGAGCGGATGCTTGGCGACGAGCTCATTCGCGCACCGGGCGGCGCCGGCCGGGGTGCCGTCCCCGATGCAGTTGTCGATCACGATCGGATGACCGTCGATGCCGCCGAGGTAATTGTTGGCGTATTCCATCGCGGCGATCGCTCCCTGGCGCGCTTCGGGGAACGTGACGGGGCCGGTCTCGTCGTTGATCATCCCGAACACGTACGGGCTTCCGGTCGCCTTCTTGGGCGTACCGAACGAGAATGAGCCAGTGCTCGCGCTCGTGGTGGTCGCCGATGTGGCGCTCGCGCTACTACCAGACGACCCGCCGCCGGCGGCGGGGCTGCTGCTGGAGCTGCTCGATCCGCAGCCCGCCGCGATCAGCCCAGTTGCCGCGACCACGGCCGCCGTGCCGAGCCATTTGGAACGTTTCATCTGAAGTGCTCTCCTCTGGTTGTGTCTAAGGGTCAACTGGGCTGGGGGCTGCCGCCGTCAGGCCGCGGCCGCTTCCCCCAGATAGCTCGCCGCGAGCAGCTCTCGCCGCTCGCGGAGTTCGGCGGCGGCGCCTTCAAGCGCGATCCGCCCATGGGTCAGGACGTAAGCCCGGTCCGAGACGTCGAGCGCGAGCGCCACGTGCTGCTCCACGAACAGCACGCTGGTGCCGAGCTCGTCGGCCACCCGCCGGAGGATCGGAAGCAGGCGATCAACGATCACCGGAGCCAGCCCGAGGCTCATTTCGTCGACGAGCAGCAGCCGCGGCCGAGTCACGAGCGCCCGGCCAATCGCCAGCATCTGCTGCTCCCCGCCCGACAGCAGGCCGGCCTTGCGGTGCAGGCACTTCTCGAGCTCGGGGAGCATCTCGAGCAGCTCCTGCTCTCCGGCGCCGCTGCGTCCGCCGGCAAGCCGCAGGTGCTCACGCACGGTGAGGCCGGGAAACAGCGCGCGGCCCTCGGGCACGAGCGCGAGCCCGCGCTTGGCCAGGTTGTGCGCGGCCACGCCCGCGATGTCCTCGCCCGACAGCTTGACCTGACCCGAGATCGGCCGATTCAGCCCGGCGATCGTCTCGAGCGTCGTGGTTTTGCCGGCGCCATTCGGTCCCAGCAAGGCCACGACCTCGCCGGGTCGGACCTCCAGCTTGAGGTCGCGGACGACGGGGATCTGCTGATAGCCCGCGCAGACGTCCTCGAGGACGAGCGCGTGGCCGGACCCGGTCGGGTTAGTGGCTGGCGGCTGCATGTCCCGCTCCCAGGTAGGCCTCGATCACGCGCGGGTCCTCGCGGATCTCCGCGGGCGACCCGGTCGCGATCTGTCGTCCGAAATCGAGAACCATGAGGTGATCGCACACGCTCAGCACGAGTCCCATGTCGTGGTCGATCAGGAACACGGTCACGCCGTGCTCCTCGGGGAGCGTGCGCAACCGCCGGCCGAGCTCGAGGCTCTCGTCGGTGTCGAGCCCGGCGGCGGGCTCGTCGAGCAGAACGAGCCGCGGCTGGCGGGCCAGCGCGCGGCCGACGCCGACCAGCTTGCGCTTGCCCAGCGAGATCTCCGACGGATAGCGATCGACGATGTCCTCCAGGCCACACACCGAGATCGCCCAGTCGACGCCCGCGCGATCCGGCGGACGGTGCGGCAGAAACAGGTCCCTGAGCGCGGAGCCAACGGTTACGTGCTCGCTGGCCACAAGCAGGTTCTCGTCGACCGTGAGGTCGTCGAACAGTTCGACCGACTGAAACGTTCGCGCTAGCCCGAGGCGCGCTCGCCGGTACGGGCGCAAGCGGCTGATGTCGCGGCCGTCGAACACGATATTTCCGGCGGCCGCCCTGGTGTACCCGGTCAGCGCATCGACCATTGACGTCTTGCCGGCGCCGTTGGGACCGATCAGGCCGAACACCGTCCCCATGTCGACGCGGACGTCGACGTCGGCGACAGCCACCACGCCCCCATAGGCGACACGCAGGCCGTGGACGTCGAGCAGCGGTCGTGAATCGGTCGGTGTGCTCATATTGCTCCCTCGATGGCGCTCATCTGCGCCCATCGCGGAAAACTGTACACAGTTTTGCTCTTTGTGTCCAGTGTGAGCTCATGCAGAAGTGTGAGCGTTGCGTTATCGGGCTTCCGCGGGCTCGAGCCGTGAACCGGTCGGGGTCCCGTACACGCGGATGTCCGGCGTCGATCGATCCCGCGCCACTGGCGGCCAGCCGGGGCCTTCCCCATGGACGAACCGGCTCCACGCGGTGATCAGCTCGCCGGCGACCGCGCCGGCGCCGGGTGCCTGACCGCCAAGTCGCTCCCCGGGGCCTCCGTCCCGCCAGGTGCCGAACAGGAGCGGCACCTCGACCGTGTGGGTGGCGCCCAGCTCGGGGCCGGCGCCGGGGTGATCGACCCGATACCGGTGCACGGTGCTGCGACCCCCGACCGCTCCGGCGCGAGCCTCCGCCCACCGGGCGAGCGGCTCGGCGACCATCGCGTCGGTGGCGATCTCGACCAGCAGCGACAGGGGATCCTGGGGCGCGCCGGCGGCCGCCGCGCGCTCGCGGTATTGACGGAGGACCGCGCCGGGATCCTCGGTGTCGCAGAGATGGGCGACGACTGCGGGGATCCGCTCGGGCGGAGGTGACGGGCGCCACGGCGCGCGGAAGAAGAACGTC
>Ga0187777_10002053_pt1 | contig 12922 bp, 12 predicted proteins | sample 1015_Q2_SP5_10_M_FD_132416 | JGI IMG/M metagenome (GOLD analysis project Ga0187777, IMG submission 132416) | Tropical peat soil microbial communities from peatlands in Department of Meta, Colombia - 1015_Q2_SP5_10_MG | ecosystem: Environmental > Terrestrial > Soil > Wetlands > Peat | place...
CGCGCGGCCTGCCCCGCGGTGCGGAGCGCGTCGGCGATGCCCTGGCGGGTGCGGTGCCGGGTCCAGCGGAGGAACGGGTGCCGGGCGGCCAGCTCCGCGAGCACGCGGGGCGTGGCGTCGGTGCTGCCGTCGTCCACCACCACGACCTCGGCCGAGAACGGGGCCCCGCCGAGCGCGGCGGCCGCCTGGGCGACGAACTCGGGGAGGTTCTCGGCCTCGTCCTTGGCCGGGACGAGCACGCTGACCTGCACGGGCCCCTGCCCGTCGGCGAGGCTCATACGCGGCGCCGCATGCGGGCCGACAGGATGCCGAGCTGGTCGCGGTACTTCGCCACGGTGCGGCGCGCGATGCGCACGCCCTTCTCCCGCAGCTTCTGCACGATCTGCTGGTCGGTCAGCGGATCCTGCGGCGTCTCGTCGTCCACCAGCTTCTGGATCTGCGCCTTGATGGCGCGGGCGCTGGCGTCCTCGCCGCTGGTGGTGGAGAGCGCGCTGGAGAAGAAGAACTTGAGCGGCAGCACGCCGCGCGGGGTCTGGACGTACTTCTCGTTGGTCACCCGGCTCACGGTGCTCTCGTGCATGTTGATGACCTCGGCCACCTCGCGCAGCGTGAGCGGCTTGAGGTGCTCGATGCCCTTCTCGAAGAAGTCGTGCTGCCGGTCCACGATGAAGTTCATCACCTTGAGCATGGTCTGGCGGCGCTGCTCGATGGCCTGGATCATCCACTGGGCGCTGTTGAGCCGCTGGGTGATGAACTCGCGGTTCTCCCCGACGAACTTCTTCTTGTCGCGGGCCACCTCCTGGTAGGCGCGCGACAGCCGCAGCCGCGGGAGGTTGGTGTCGTTGAGGAACACCCGGTACTTGCCGTCGATCTTCTCGACGATCAGGTCCGGGATGATGTAGTCGCCCTCGTTGGAGCTGAACCGCAGGCCCGGCTTGGGGTCGAGCTTGGCGATCTCGTCGGCGGCCGCCTGCACCTCGGCGGCGTCGAGGCCGAGCCGCTTGGCGAGGTCGCTCCAGCGGTGGGCGATCAGGTCGTCGAACGCCTCGTCGAGCAGCCGGTACGCCAGCGAGCCGGTCTCGCCCTTGTCCTTGAGCTGCAGCATCAGGCACTCGCGCAGGTCGCGCGCCGCCACGCCCGGCGGGTCGAGCGCCTGCATGACGTCGAGCAGCGTCTGCGCTTCCGCGTGCGTGTACGGTGCCTGCTCCGGCGCCCCCTCGTGCTCCGTGGCGAACTCCTCCTGGAGGGCGTTGGTGCCGGCGACGATCTCCTCCAGCGAGGCCGAGAGGTAGCCGTCGCCGCCGATGTTGCCGAGGAACTCCTCGGTCAGCAGCCGCTGCCGGTCGGTGAGGTCGAGGAGCTGCAGCTGCTCGCGGAGGTAGCCCGTGAGGTCGCGGGTCTGCACCGACACCGGCTCGGAGAACTCGCGCTCCTCAGTGGGGGCGCGCCAATCGCCCTGGTCGAAGCCGTCGAGGAGGATGTCCTCCCAGTTGGTCTCCTCCTTGTCGGCGGGCTCCGAGGCTTCCTTCTTCTCCGCGAGGGTGGCGGGCGTCTCCTCCTCCTCCTCGGGCTCCAGGAGCTCGAGGAACGGGTTGGCCGTCAGCTCCTGCTTGAGGTGCTGCTGCAGGTCCAGCAACGGCATGTACAGCAGGTCCATCGCCTGGTAGAGGCGCGGATTGATCCGCAGGTCCTGCCGCAGGACCGTGTGCTGGCCGAGCGAGGTCTTCACGCGGCCGGCGAGAGGCGCGCCCGGAGGCGCGCCGTGAGGGTGGGCCCGAGGTACAGCTCCGCCACGCGGTCGTCGTACACCAGGGCGCGGACGGTGCCCGACACCTGCACCTTGCCCTCGAACATGATGTAGGCGCGGTCCACGATGTCGAGCGTCTGCTCGACGTTGTGGTCGGTGATCAGCACGCCGATGCCCTTGCGCCGGAGCCCGGCGACGATGGTCTGGATGTCGTGCACCGCGATCGGATCCACGCCCGAGAACGGCTCGTCGAGCAGCATGAACTTGGGCCGGGTCACCAGGGCGCGGGTGATCTCGAGCCGCCGCCGCTCGCCGCCGGAGAGCGAGTAGGCCTTGCTGCGGCGCAGGTGACGGATCGACAGCTCGTCGAGCAGGCCCTCGAGCCGCCGGGTGCGCTCCTCGTGGCTGATCGGCAGCGTCTCGAGGATCGCCAGCAGGTTCTCCTCCACGGTCAGCTTGCGGAAGATCGACGGCTCCTGCGCGAGGTAGCCGATGCCCCGCCGGGCCCGCTGGTACATCGGCAGGCTGCTGATGTCCTGGCCGTCGAGCTGGATGCGGCCCGCCTCGGGCGGGATCAGGCCCACCATCATGTAGAACGTGGTGGTCTTGCCGGCGCCGTTGGGCCCGAGCAGTCCCACGATCTCGCCCTGGCCGAGCCGCACGTCCACGTCGTCCACCACCGCGCGGCGGTTGTACGTCTTGCGCAGGCCGAACGCCTCGAGGAGGCTGCCCGCCGGGGCGCCCGGCTCGGCGACCGCGGGCTGCTCGCCGGTGTCGTGCGTGACCATGCCCTGCCACGCGGCCTCGAGCAGCATGGTCCGCGCGCCCTCGCGGTCCGCCGCGAGCGTCGCCCAGGTCTCGGGATGGAACTGCACCACGGACGTGGCGTCCCAGCCGCGGCCCGGGTCGAGGATCACCGCCTCGGTCGCCAGGCGCGGCAGCACCGACGCCGCGAGGTGACGGCGCACGTCGTCCACCGACAGCGTGCCGGGATCGGCCCGGCCCGCGTCGCCGGCCGCGCGGCGCAGCGCCGCGAGGTAGTCCTCGCGGTACGCGACGGCGGCCGCGCCGAACGGCGTCGCGCCGGACTCGTCGGCGGTCCGGATCAGCGCCGCGAGCGCCAGGCAGATGGAGGGATCGCGGCCCCTCAGCTGGGTGAGCAGCGCCTCGCTCATCGTCGTCCCCGCGTGGGCGGCGCCGGCGCGCCGGCGGAAGGCGGCGGCACGGGTGCCGGGCGCGCCGTCGTGTCGGCGGGCGAGCGGGACGGCCCGGCCGGCGCCCGCGTCGTGTCGGCGCCGCGGGCGCTGTCGGCCGCCGCCGCCCGCGTGGTGTCGCGGCGCGGCGGGATGGGCTCGAGGTAGAGCCCGTCCGCCGTCCCCACGACGTCCACCGTCTCGACCTTCGAGCGCGCGGTCGCGATGTCGATGCGGCGGCCGCGCGAGTAGTTGACACCCTTGCGGTCGCGGGCGGTCGTGTCGGAGGACTCGACGTGGTACAGCGCCCGTGCCGTGCCGAAGGCGGTCATGTGCCGCAGCTCGGAGCCGGGCTTGCCGGCGCTGTCGTGCACCACCTCGAAATCCGCGCGCAGCGTGTCGCCGGTGATCCAGTCCACGTCCGGGCGCACCAGGGCCGAGTCGCCCCGCGCGGTCGTGTCGCGTCGCGCGGCGGGCCGCGCCGCCGAGTCGCGGGCCGCGCCCCGCGCCGTGGTGTCGCGTCGCGCCGCGGGAGAGGTGGCGGTGTCGCGTCGCGCCGCCGCCGTGTCCGCCGCCCGGGCGGTGTCGGGCCGCATCGTGGTGTCGCGGGTCGTGGTGCGCGCCTTGCCGTAGGCCCACACCAGCCGCAGCAGCTGCGCCGGCATGTGGATGTCCAGCGAGTCGGCGACGATGGTGTGCGGGCCCGACACCGCGTCGGGGCGCTGGTGCTTGCCCCACGCCTCGACCAGCTGGACCTTGCCGCTGTCGAGCGTCATGTCGATCGTGTCGGCCACGAGGCGCCAGTCCGTGCCCCGCGCGTGGGCGTGGGCCGACGAGATCACCCGGTGGATCTCGTGCTTGGCCGTGAGGCGGAAGTCGATCCGCCCGCCGTCGAGGTGGTAGGCGTTCGCGCCCGTCCCGTTCACCTCCGGCTGGCCCATCAGCGCCCCGACGTCGCGGCCGAGGTCGAGCTGCGCCGAGTCGCCGCGGGCCGCGAGGTCCGAGCGGTCGATCGTCACGTGGCCGCCGCCCCACATCTGGTCGTTGCCGCGCATGTGCGAGCGGTCGGCCACGACCACGAAGGGCTCGGGAGCGGTGTCGGCCGGCGCGCCGGTCGGCGACGGGTAGAAGTGCATCGTGGGCCGGCTGCGCGCGTAGGTCTCGACCGTGTCCCGGATCCCGGGCGCCGCGCGGTAGTAGTCCAGGTTGGGGCCGTGCAGGTCCGAGCCGGTGCGCAGGTTCTTGGTGTAGACGTTGCCCTCCGCGTACAGCCGCTCCTGCCGCAGGTAGTACGTCACCTTGTCCGCGTCGAGCAGCGAGGTGCTGTCCCGGAACCGCACGTTCCGCATCAGGTACAGCAGGTCGCTCCCCGGGTACCAGGCCACGGAGTCGGCGTACATCGTCGTCGGCTGCCCCAGGCAGTGGGCCCACACGCCCCCGCCGGCGAACGTGTCGTAGGCCCCGTTGTCGAGGTGGAACTGGCTGTGCCGGCTGGTGTCGATCTGCACGTTGCAGGTCGAGCCTGCCCCCTGCTGCGCGGCGGCAGGGGGGGCGGCCGCGAGGGCGAGCGCGAGCACCAGGAGGCCCCGCATCCTAGCGCGCGGGCATGACGAGCTGGCCCGCCGTGCCCTTCGCATGCTGGGTGCTGCAGTTGACGAACGAGGGGTCGCACGTGAAGCCGACCCCCTCGAAGTGCTGCGTGCCCTTGTCCGCCACGTACGGCCGGTCGGTCCGGACCTCGTTCTTGGTCGGATCGTATTCGAGGAACGGCGTCCGCAGGTGCGCCTGGTCCGCGAGGCGCACGACCAGCACCGAGTCGCGCGCCCACATCTGGTTGGTGCGGGTGAAGTAGGCGCCCTTCTGCCCGGTCAGCACCGACTGCGGCTCGCCCAGCTCCGAGTAGAAGGTCACCTTGAGGTGGACGAGGTCCACCCGGCCGCTGTTCTCGTACATGAACGCGGTGTCGGCCTGCAGGAACGCCTGCTTCACCCCGTTCTTGGTGAGGAACTGGGTGAGCCCGAACATCACCTGGTCGGCGCTGTCGGCGGCCGCGCCGGTGGCGGAGACGTTCCGGTCGGGCGCGCCGCAGGCGACCGCCAGCGCCGCCGCCAGGGCGCCGGCCAGGAGCCTCCCCGCCGCGGCGGCCGCGGTCACACCGCCCCCGCGCGCAGCAGGTCGTGCAGGTGCACGATGCCCAGCAGGTGGCGCTGCTCGTCCACCACCGGCATCGCCATGATGCCGTGCTGCTCGAGGTGGTTCACGGCCGAGCTGCCCAGCTCGTCGGGCCTGGCCAGCTTGGGGGTGCGGGTCATCACCTCGCTCACCGGCACGTCGAGGAAGTCGGGCCGCTTCTCCATCAGCCGCGTCAGGTCGCCGGCCGTGACCACGCCGGTCACGACCCGGCCCTCGTCCACCACCACCACCGTGCCGCGCCGCTCGGCCAGCAGCAGCACGCACTGCCGCATGCTCGCGCCGGCGTCGAGGGTCGGCAGGTTCTGGGTGACCATCACGTCGCGCACCAGGAGCAGCAGCCGCCGGCCGAGGGCGCCGCCGGGATGCAGGCGGGCGAAGTCCTCGGCCTTGAAGCCCTTCGCCTCGAAGACCGCCACGGCCAGGGCGTCGCCGAGCGCCAGCGCGACGGTGGTGCTGGTCGTGGGCGCGAGGTCCAGCGGGCAGGCCTCTGCGGCGATGGACGCGTCGAGCGTGACCTCGGCGTGGTGCGCCAGCGTCGAGCTCGGTCCGCCGGTGATGGCGACGATGGGCACGCCGAGCCGCTTGAGGAACCCGACCAGCGGGAACAGCTCGTCGGTCTCGCCGCTCTTCGAGAGCAGGATGGCCACGTCGTCGCGGCCCACGATGCCGAGGTCGCCGTGCACGCTGTCCACCGCGTGCAGGTAGGTCGCCGGCGTCCCGGTCGACGTGAGCGTGGCCGCGATCTTCCGCGCGATCACGCCCGATTTCCCCACCCCCGAGACCACGATGCGGCCCCGGCAGCCCACCACCAGGTTCACCGCGTCCGCGAACCGCCCGTCGAGCCGCTGCGCCAGGGCCGCCACGGCGGCGGCCTCCTGCACCAGCACCTGGCGGCCCTGCTCGAGGGCCCGCGCGGCCGCGTCAGCGTGCTGCGACATCGCCCCGCTCCCGCAGATAGGTCCGCACCGAGTCCGTCCAGGCGCCGCGCGCCTGGAGGAAGGCCTCGGTGAACTCCCGGATGGCGCCCCGGCCGCCCCCCGCGGCGGTCGTGTAGCGGGCCGCCTCCTTCGCCTCGCGGCAGGCGTTCGCCACCGCCACCGGCAGGCCCACGCGCCGCAAGAGCGGCAGGTCGGGGAGGTCGTCGCCGATGAAGCACGCCTCCTCCCAGCGCGTCTGCCGCCGGGCCAGGATGGCCTCGAAGGCGGGCAGCTTCCTCGCCCCCGCGTCGGCGCAGAACTCGTCCACCTCGAGCTCCTCGGCGCGCAGCCGGGCGGCGTCGCCGGCGCGGCCGGTCACGATCGCGACCACGAGGCCGGCGGCGCGCAGCAGGTGCACGCCCAGCCCGTCCTGGATGTCGAACCGCTTGAGCTCCACCGGCTGGCCGCCCGCCGTGCCGATGTACAGCCCGCCGTCCGTCATCGTGCCGTCCACGTCGAAGCCGACGAGCTTCACGCGCCGCGCCACCGCGGGCTCAATCACGCGGCGGCCCCTCCCGCGCCGCGCGCCACACGTCGAGGGCGCGCCGGACGACGTCCTCGAGCGCGTCGAGCGGAATCATGTTGGGCCCGTCGGAGGGCGCGTGGTCCGGGTCCGGATGCGTCTCGAGGAAGAACCCGTCGGCCCCCGCGGCCGCCGCCGCGCGGAGCAGCACGGGGATGAACTCCCGGAGGCCTCCGCTCGCGCCCGCTTCGCCGCGGCCCGGCTGCTGCACGCTGTGCGTGCCGTCGAAGACGACCGGCGCGCCGCACGCGGCCTTGAGCCGCGCGAAGCTCCGCATGTCCACGACCAGGTCGCCGTAGCCGAAGAACGTCCCCCGCTCGGTCACGGCGACGCTGGTGGCGCCGCCGCTCCGGACCTTCTCGACCGCGCCCGCCATGCCCTCGGGCGTCATCCACTGCCCCTTCTTCACGTTGACCGGCTTGCGGGCCCCGCCCACGGCCACCAGCAGGTCGGTCTGGCGGCACAGGAACGCGGGCACCTGCAGCACGTCGGCGACCGCCGCCGCCGCGGCCACCTGCGACGTCTCGTGCACGTCGGTCAGGATCGGCAGCCCGGTGGCGCGGCGCACCCGCTCCAGGGCCGCGAGCCCCTCGGCGAGGCCGGGCCCGCGCGCGGCGGCCAGCCGGGAGCGGTTGGCCTTGTCGAAGGACGCCTTGTAGACCACCCGGACGCCGAGCCGCCGGCCCAGCTCGGCGAGCCGCTCGCCGACCCGGAGGTTGAGCGCGTCGTCCTCGACCACGCACGGGCCGGCGATGAGGAACGGCCCGGGACCGAACGGCGCGGCGGCGCTCACGGCCTACGGCGTCACGGCCGCCGCGGCCGGCGCGCCCGCGCCCGCCTCGGAGCGGTGGCGCCGCACGTCGCAGGCGGCGGCGATGAAGCTCGCGAACAGCGGGTGCGGCCGGGTGGGGCGCGACTTGAGCTCGGGGTGGAACTGGCAGCCGATGTACCACGGGTGGTGCGGCAGCTCGATCATCTCCACCAGCGACCCGTCCGGCGAGAGCCCCGTCAGCCGCATGCCGTGCTCGGCGAACAGGTCGCGGTACCCGTTGTCCACCTCGTAGCGGTGGCGGTGCCGCTCGCTGGTCTCCGAGGTGCCGTAGATGCGCGCGATCTGCGAGCCGGGCCGCAGCCGGCAGGCGTAGGCCCCGAGGCGCATCGTCCCGCCGAGGTCCTCCACGTTGCGTTGGGAGGGCAGCAGCGAGATGACCGGGTTGCCGCACTCCGCCTCGAACTCGGACGAGTTGGCGTCCGCGATCCCGCACACGTTGCGGGCGAACTCGATGATCGCCACCTGCATCCCGAGGCAGATGCCGAAGAACGGCAGCCGCTTCTCGCGCGCCGCCTCGGCCGCCTGCACCATCCCCTCGATGCCGCGGATCCCGAACCCGCCCGGGATCAGCAGCGCGTCGTAGGGCGCCAGCAGCTTCACCGCCGTGTCGAAGTCCGTGAACCGGTCGCTGGAGATCCACTCCATCGACACGCCGACGCTGTTGGCGATCCCGCCGTGGGTCAGCGCTTCCTGCACCGACTTGTAGGCGTCCACCAGCTCGGTGTACTTCCCCACGATCGCGATCCGCACCCGGTCGGCCGGCCGCAGGATCTTCTCCACCATGTCGCGCCAGCTCTTGAGGTCGGGCTCCGGCGTGTCGAGGCGCAGCCGCTGGCACACTTCGCGATCCAGCCCCTGGTCGTGCAGCCGCAGCGGGATCTCGTAGATCGTCTTCACGTCCGGCGACTCGACCACGCAGCCGAAGTCCACGTTGCAGAACAGCGCGATCTTGCGGCGCAGCTCCTCGGGCAGCGGCCGCTCGCTGCGGGCGATCAGGATGTCCGGCTGGATCCCGATCTCCATCAGCTCGCGCACCGAGTGCTGGGTGGGCTTGGTCTTGAGCTCGCCGGTCGCGGCGATGAACGGCACCAGCGTGAGGTGGATGAACAGCGAGTTGTCGCGCCCCACTTCCTGGCGGAACTGCCGGATCGCCTCGAGGAACGGCAGCGACTCGATGTCGCCCACCGTGCCGCCGATCTCGGTGATCACCACGTCGTGGTCGGGCGCGAGGCGGCGGATGGCGGCCTTGATCTCGTCGGTGATGTGCGGGATGACCTGGACGGTCGAGCCCAGGTACTCGCCCCGGCGCTCCTTGGTGATGACCGACTGGTAGATCCGCCCGGTCGTGATGTTGTTGGCCTGCGACAGCGACCGGTCGATGAACCGCTCGTAGTGGCCGAGGTCCAGGTCGGTCTCCGCCCCGTCGTCCGTGACGTAGACCTCGCCGTGCTGGAACGGCGACATCGTGCCCGGGTCCACGTTGATGTAGGGGTCGAACTTCTGGATCGTGACCCGGAGCCCGCGGTCCACCAGCAGCCGCCCCAGCGAAGCGGCGGCGATGCCCTTCCCGAGGGAAGACACGACGCCGCCGGTCACGAACACGTACTTGGTCGCCTGCTGCTTGGTCCCGCGCTCGGCCACGCTACGGACCTCCCCTCGTGCGCACGTACGCCTCCGCCCGCCGCAAGTCGTCCTCGGTGTCGATCCCGGGCAGCGCCGCCTCCGCCAGCCGGGCCACGCCGATCGTCATCCCGTGCCCCAGCGGCCGCAGCTGCTCGAGCTTCTCGGCCAGCTCGCTCTCCGTCGGCGCCAGGGCCATCCACCGCGCCAAGGCCGCCGGCCGGAACGCGTAGACGCCCAGGTGCTGCCAGTACCGCACGCCCGCCCCGGCGTCGCGCGGGTACGGGATCAGGCTGCGCGAGAAGTACAGCGCCCGCCCGTCCTCCCGCAGCACGACCTTGACCAGGCTCGGCGACGCCGCGGCGCCCGCCTCGACCGGCACCGCCGCGGTGCCCACGTCGGCGCCCCGCTCCACCTCCGCCACCGCGCCCCGGATCGCCGCCGGCGGCAGGAACGGCTCGTCGCCCTGCACGTTGACGACGACCGCGCAGTCGCCGAACTCCGGCAGCGCCGCCACCTCCGCCACGCGCGAGGTGCCCGAAGGGTGCGACGGCCGCGTCAGGACCGCCCGGCACCCCGCCCGCTCCGCCGCCTCGGCCACCTCCGGCGACTCGGTCGCGACCACGACCGCGTCGAGGGCGCCCGACGCCTGGGCGTTCTTCACCACCCACGCCACCAGCGGCTTGCCCGCGAGGTCCCGCAGCGGCTTGCGGGGGAGCCGCTCCGCGCCGAGCCGGGCCGGAATGACGCCGAGGACCCTAGGGCCGTGCACGGAAGCGGGGCGCGCGTGCAAGAATCACACCGCAAGCTAACAGGGTGCGCGATAACTGTCAAAGCGTTGTGGGAGGCTTACTTACGATTCCGCAGGTGGGGTCCGCAATTTAAGCGTTCGCCGGCCGCGGCGCTAGGGGGCCGGGCAGGTGGCCAGGAAGTTCTCGAGGATGCTCTTGCCCAGCTCCGTGCCGATGGACTCGGGGTGGAACTGGACGCCGAAGACCGGCCGGTCGCGGTGCCGGAGCGCCATCACCTCGGGGTCGTCCTCCCGGTCGGCCGACCAGGCGGTGGCGACGAGGTCGGGCGGCAGCGCCTCCGGCTCCACCACGAGGGAGTGATACCGCATGGCCGTGAAGGGCGACGGCAGGCCGGCGAGCACCCCGGTGCCGTCGTGGCGCACCGGCGAGGTCTTCCCGTGCATCAGGCGGCGGGCGCGCGAGACGCGGCCGCCGAAGGCCACCGCGATCGCCTGGTGGCCCAGGCACACGCCCAGGAGGGGCACCCCGGCGGCGGCCGCCGCCCGCACCAGGGCGACCGAGATGCCCGCGCGCTCCGGCACGCCGGGTCCCGGGGAGATCACCACCCCCCGGGGCCCGGCGGCCAGCACGTCCTGCGGCGTTAGGGCGTCGTTGCGCTCGACGCGCGGCTCCGCCCCCAGCTCGCCCAGGTACTGGGCGAGGTTGTAGGTGAAGGAGTCGTAGTTGTCGAGGACGAAGACCGTCGCCCCGGCTACGGCAGCACCTCCATGACCATCCGCGTCAGCCCGCTCTGCCCCGACGTCATGTCGGTCGTCATGTGCGCCATCCGGCCGGCATCGACGTCCACGTCCATCTCGCCGGTCATCGAGAACCCCTCGTTGGCGCCGTTCATCGAGATGACCGCGATCCGGTGCCCGCCCTGGTGGTCGAGGCGCTCGTACTTGTAGGTCATCGTGATCTGGATCTGCCGGCGGCTCCGGCCCTGGCCGGTGGACGTGGTCATCGTGTCCGTCCACGTGTCGCCGGGGTTGATCGTCCCCTCCGGCCAGATGCGCTGGCGGGGATTGTCGTTCGTGTTGGCGCTGCGGGTCATCATGTTGCCGATGAAGGACGGCAGGCCGGGAGGCGGCGTGACCTCCGACTTGAGCACGTGGCCGCGCGGATCCATCGTCGTCGTGACCGCCATCCCCCGCATCATGTCGGGCGCCCCGCGGCCACCCGCGCCCATCATCGTCGAGTCCCACACCGTGTGCATCACGTAGTTGGGCCCGTCCATCGCCTGCACCGTCTGGGTCTGGAACAGCTGCATCGTCATGCTCGGCGCGGCGGTCGTGTCGGCCGCCTGCCAGATCCGCGTGGTCATCTGGTAGTGGGTGACCTGCCCGACCTGCGGCGTGAAGCGCAGCTGGATCGCCTGCGCGTGCGCCTGCCCGGCCGCGGCCAGCATGGCCACGCCGAAGAAGGCATACCGGCTCTTCATCGCTGACCTCCTCGAGGGTGAAGGACTCGCCGACGTATCGGAAGCCCCGGATCCGGCGCCGGGCGCGCTACGCCCGGGGGTGGAACGTGCGATGGACACTGCGGAGATACTCCCGATCCACCCGCGTGTAAAGCTGGGTGGTGCTCAGGTCCGCGTGCCCCAACATCTCCTGCACCGCCCGAAGATCGGCACCGCCTTCGAGCAGGTGCGTGGCGAACGTATGCCGCAGGGTGTGCGGCGTGACCCTCTTCGTGAGGCCGGCCGCGCGGGCCGACTTCCGGATGATACCCCACGCGCCGACGCGCGACAGCGGGCCGCCGCGGGCGTTGAGGAACAGCCGGCCGCGGCCCCCGCCCTTCTCCAGCCGGGGCCGGATCTCCCGCACCCACAGGGCGACCGCCCCGAGCGCGCGGCGGCCCACCGGCACCAGCCGCTCCTTGCTGCCCTTGCCGAACAGGCGCGCGAGGCCCTCGTCGAACAGCACGTCGGCGACGCCGATCCCCACCAGCTCCGACACCCGGGCGCCGGTCGCGTACGCGAACTCGAGCAGGGCGCGGTCGCGCCAGGCCAGCGGGTCGTCGGCGTGCGGGGCCGCCAGCAGCCGCTCGACCTCGGCCACGGTCAGGACGGCCGGGAGGGACCGCCACTTCTTGGGGGTCGCCAGCCGCTCCGTCGGGTCGCGCACCACGTGGCCCTCGGCGACCAGGAAACGGTAGTAGGTGCGCACGGCCGAGATGTGGCGGCGGATGCTGGTCGCCGCGAGCCCCAGGTCCTTCAGGTGGAAAACGAAGTCCCGCAGCTGCGGGGTCGTGGCGCGGTCGGGCGCGTCGACGCTGCGGGAGGCGAGAAACTGGATGAGGTGGCGCAGGTCACGCCCATACGACGACACGGTGTTACGTGACGACCCATGCTCCAGCGTCAGGTAGTCCGCGAACGACGCCAGCCGGAAGGCGGCGGGTGCGTCGTCAGGGCTGGACACGGGAACGGCGGCGGCGCCGGAGGAGGACGGCGACGACGAGGGCGGCGCTGACCGCGAGGGCCACGAGGCCGAGCCACCACCCCACCCTGCCGATCGCGCGCTCGACGCCGTCCCAGTTGCTGCCGAGGCGGTGGGCGAGCAGGACCAGGAAGCCGTACCAGATCCCCGAGGCCACCGCGACGGGCGCCAGGGCCCGGACGGCGCCCAGGCCCGCGATGCCGGCGAACGGCGGGACGACGGCGCGGTAGCCGGGGAGGAAGCGACTCACGAAGATGCCCCACACGTGGTGCCGCTGGTAGGCGCGCTCGATGGCCCGCATGGCGGCGGGCGACAGCAGTCGGCGCCCGGTCGGGGACTCCACGAAGCCCCGCCCCACGGTGCGGGCGACCCAGTACATGCCCACGGCGGACGCCACGTTGGGGATCCAGGTGGCGAGGAAGACGCCGAGCATCGTGACCGGCGCGCCCTCGCCGGCGAGAAACGCCCCCAGCGCCACGACCGTGTCGGCGGGCACCGGGGGGACGATGTTCTCGAGCGCAGCCAGCACCGCGATGACGCCGTACACGCCGGCCGGAGGCAGGCCGGCGAGCCAGACGATCAGGTGATCGATCAGCCGGTCGCCGCCG
>Ga0187777_10002055_pt1 | contig 12912 bp, 9 predicted proteins | sample 1015_Q2_SP5_10_M_FD_132416 | JGI IMG/M metagenome (GOLD analysis project Ga0187777, IMG submission 132416) | Tropical peat soil microbial communities from peatlands in Department of Meta, Colombia - 1015_Q2_SP5_10_MG | ecosystem: Environmental > Terrestrial > Soil > Wetlands > Peat | place...
CTCGCCGCCGGGCCCCGTCGGACAGGTGCGCGTCGCCGAAGTCCACCCCGGTGTGGCCTCGACTGGCCGGTGCTGCTGCTCGGCGCGCTGGCGATCCTCACACTCGGTGTGGGGTTTGCCACGCTGCCCGCGTGGCGGGCATCGAGAGTGACCGTCACCGAACCGCGTGCATCCCGATCGCGCATCGTCGCGGTCGTGACCGCGGCCGGCGGTTCGCTCGCCTCGGCCGTCGGCGTGCAGTTCGCGTTGGAACCCGGCACGGGCCGCTCACGTGTTCCCGTCCGTACCACGCTGACGGCCGCTGCCAGCGCCGTCGCGCTGGTGACGTCCGTGGTCGTGTTCTCCGCCAGCATCGATCACCTGCTCGCCACGCCGCGCCTGTACGGCTCGGCGTGGGACGCGCAGATCGCGCTCGACACCCTGAACTCGCCCGCCGGCTTCGACGCCACCAGCGAGAGCGCGCTGGACCGGTTGGAGCGGCAGTTCGTCGAAGTCGCCGACCGCTCCGGGTCGATCGCCGACTCCGCCCTGCTCCAGGTCGGCGAGGTCAGGTCCGGAGTCGTGGCGATTCCCGCGCTCGGCTACTCCTCCAGCCTCCGCGGCGTCGCGCCCACCATTGCGAACGGTCGAGCCCCGGCAACGACCGGCGAGATCGCCCTCGGCGCCACCACCATGGCGCGGCTGCACACGCACGTCGGCGGGACCATCGCGCTCGCGGCCCGGGAGGAGGGACCGAATCGTGTCGTACGAATCGTCGGGGAGACGGTGTTGCCCGGACTCGCGCCGTATTCGGGCTCGGACAAGGCGGGCCTCGGCGTCGGCGCGTTGCTGACCCGAGCCGGCTGGCAACGGTTCAGCTCCGACTTCCAGAAGACCGAGTACATCTTCCGATGGATGCCGCACGCGTCCGTCGCCACGTTGAGCAGGACGTTCGCCCGCAAGATGCCGGCAGAGCTGCCCGTCCCGGTCGACCCGATCAACCGACCCGCAGGCGTGGTCAGTGTGCAGCAACTGCGGTCGACGCCCGCGCTCCTGGCGCTGCTCGTGGCCGTCCTGCTCGCCGCCGCGGTCGCCAACGCGCTCGTGATCACCGTGCGCCGCCGCCGGCGCGAGTTCGCGGTGCTCCGCACACTCGGCCTCACGAGAGCCCAGATCCTCCGGACCGTGCTCTGGCAGGCCACCACGGTCGCGCTCGTGGCGGTCGTCTTCGGCATCCCGGCCGGCATCGTGATCGGCCACTGGACCTGGAGGGTGCTCGCCGACCGCCTCGGTACGCTCGCCGTGCCGACCCTGCCGGGAGTCGCCCTGCTCGGCGTCGCCGCCGCGGTCCTGCTGCTCGCGAACCTCGTCGCCTTCGTACCGGGCCTGCGCGCGGCGCGCGCCCCGGCTCGGGTGCTCCGGACGGAATGAGCAACCCCGTGCCGCGCCGCTCGACGCGTGACCAGCCGCTATGCGTCGCGCCGCGAGATCGTGAAAGCCGCCACGGCGAAGCCGACGACGACCCACGCCACGAGCAGGAGCAACGCCACTCCCGGCGAGAACCGACTGGAATCCGGTCGGACGCCGAAGAGCGCGGCGCCGAGACCGGTGCTGACGCCGGTGGGCAAGAACTTGGTGACGTCGCTGTTCCAGGGGCTCGGCAGCGCTTGTGCGAGGAGTGGTGCGATGAGCACGAGGCCGACGAGGGTCGCGATGGCGCCCGCGGTCCGTCGGATGATGGTGGCGAGCGCGAGGCCGAGCAGGCCGATGATCGTGAGGTAGACCCCGGCGCCGAGGACGGCGCGCAGCACGTGCGGGTCGCCGATGCCGACACCGAGGTTCTTCCCGGCGAGCACGGCCTGCCCGGCGGCGAAGGCCGCGAACACCCCGACCTCGGTGACGACGAGGGCGACGACGCCGAAGACGATCGCTTTCGCGGCGAGCACGGTGCGGCGTTGCGGCACGGCCGTGAGGGTCGGGCGGATGAGGCCGGTGGCGTATTCGGCGCTGATGACGAGCACGCCGAGAACACCGATGGCGAGTTGGGCGAGGAAGATGCCGCGGAGGCTCTGCGCGGTGGGATCGAAGGTGAGCCGTTCTCTGAGCCCGAGCCGGTCGTAGCGACTCACGTAGGCGAGGCAGAAGAGCGCACCGAATCCGACCGTGATGACGAAGGTCGCGAACAACGACCAGATGGTGGAGCGGACCGAACGGAGCTTGGTCCACTCGGAACGCATCACCGCGGGGAGCAGCAAGGTGCCGCCCCGGCCGCCCGACTCCCGGGTCGCGAACGGTGCCGGGGCGGTGGGTGCGGGCGTGGCGGTCATCGCGGCACCTCGTGTGCGGTCGGTGAGGGCGAGCTCGTCGGACCGCCCTCGGGGCTCGCGGCGCGGTACTGGACCTGGTCGCCGGTCAGCTCGAAGAACACCTCCTCGAGGGACGCGTGTTGGGGGGTGAGCTCGTGCAATGCGATGCCGTGCTGTGCGGCGAGATCACCGATGGCGGCGGCGTCGAGATTGGTCACCGAGAGCGCACCGTTGTCGGAGCCGATCGAACCGCCGGCGCGGGCGAGCAGCGCGGAGAGCTCGTCGGCGCGCGGGGAGCGCACCAACACGGTCGTGCTCCCGCCGGCGACGATGTTGTCGCTCGTGTCGTCGGCGATGAGCTTGCCGCGTCCGATCACGATGAGGTGTTGGGCCGTGAGCGCCATCTCGCTCATCAGGTGACTCGAGACGAAGACGGTGCGACCGTCCGCCGCGAGCCGGTGGAACAGGCCGCGGATCCAGACGATCCCTTCGGGATCGAGACCCGTGACCGGTTCGTCGAACAACAACACCTCGGGATCTCCGAGCAGCGCGGCGGCGATGCCGAGTCGTTGTTTCATCCCCAGCGAGAAGGGGCCGACGCGGCGGCGCGCCACATCGGTCAGGCCGACGAGGTCGAGCACCTCGTCGACACGGGAGCGGCTGATGCGATTGCTCTGGGCCAGCGACCACAGGTGCGCCCGGGCGCTGCGTCCCGGGTGCAGCGCCATCGCGTCGAGCAACGCACCGACTTCGCGAGCAGGGAAGCGATGCCGGCCGTAGGGCGTGCCCTTCACCGTCGCGGTGCCGGCGTTCGGCGCGTCGAGCCCGAGGATGACCCGCATGGTCGTGCTCTTGCCGGCGCCGTTCGGGCCGAGGAACCCCGTGACGCGGCCGGGCAGGACCTGGAAGGACAGGTCGTCGACGGCGATCGTCTCGCCGTAGCGCTTCGTGAGGCGGCGAACTTCGATCATGGTCCGGTCGTCGGTGCACGCTGCATCGGCTCCCCCGCCTTTCGTCGGCCCATCGTCGTACAGGGTGAATGTTCGCTGACGAACTCCGTACGGAAGCTGAACGTCGGCAAGCTGGCTAGCGGGAGCCGTGCTCGCGCGTGAACCAGCGCCGCGCGCGCCGGACGTGGGGCAGGATGGCGACGGCGCGGAGGAACCGCTCGGGATCGGCGGCGAACTCCTCCTCGCAGGTCCCCGAGCAGAAGAAGTGGTCACGCCCGTCGACCGTGAGCCGCCGGGCGCGTGCGGTGTCGATGCTCATGCCGCACACCGGGTCGCGGTGCTCGGCGGCGAGCCCCACGAGCATCCTCCCCGGCACCTCGGCGGGTTGGGATCCCTGGACCGACGCGTAGAGCCGTAGCTCGTCGGCGAGCAGCCGGGTCAGGAGGAACCGCTGCGCGACGAGTGCTCGCCCGCGCTCTCCGAGCTCCCGGCGTCGGGCGGCGTCCAACACCAGCTCGCGGACGCGCTCGGCGCACTCGTCGACCGAATCGACGAGGTACCCGCCGACGCCGTCCTGGAGTTGCAGGGGGATGCCGCCCGCGCGTCCGGCAACGACCGGGGTTCCCTTCCAGAGCGCTTCGGACACGACCAACCCGAAGCCTTCCCGGATCGACTTCTGGATCACCACGTCGGCGAGCCGCTGGAAGGCGTTCACCTCGATGTTGCCGACGCCGGTCAGGTTCGTGAACACGTGGACGTCCGGGTCGTGCTCGACCTCGCGTTGGATGTCGCGGTACACGTCCCAACCTTCTGGGTCGTCGAGCGCCATCGACCCGACCAGCGCGAGCTGGAGGTCGGGAACGTCCTCGCGAACCAGTCGGTACGCGGCGACAACACCGAAAGGATCCTTCCAACGGTCGAAGCGGGAGATCTGCGTGACGAACGGCCGCGTCGTGCGAATGCCGATCCACTCCACGACCCGCGCCGCGAGCTTCGAGCCGAGCTCGAGGTTCTTCGGGCTCTCGGGGTCGATGGCGGGAGGGATGATCTCGACGCGGTGAACGGGGAAACCGGGAGGGACGAAGCCGCCGAGTGTGAACACGGCCGCGTCGTACCGGACCAGGAACGGCTGGACGAACGCCCACACCTCCGGGTTCGGCTCCGAGGTGTCGATGTGGCACCGCCAGACCCACCGGCTGTCGACGCTGCCCCCCAGCTCCAGCAACGGGAGCGGTTGCGGATCGTGCACCACGACGACGTCGTACCGCTCGTCGAGCGCGGCCGCGTTGCGCGCAGACAGCATGAGATAGTGCTGTTCGTCCTCCGAGGAGAGTCCGGTCTCGGACCCCTGGAGCCCGTTGTGGATCGCCTTGGTCGCTCGGAAGAACGCGGCGTCACCGCTGATCAGCTTCCAGTCGGCGGCGAGTCCCAGGTCACGCAGGAGTGGGATCTTCGATCGGAGGATCTCGGCGACCCCACCGCCGTACGGCGTCGCGCTGACGTGCAACACGCGGAGTCCGCGGAGCGGTGCGGCCAGCTCGCGGAGTGTGGCGATCGTCTCCTTGCCTGCGCTCGGCTCGTAGCTGTCGATCGACTGCGCGCCGATGTCGACGCTCTCGAGCACGCGCCGCCTCCTGTATCGATGTTGCTCACCCCAACCCGCTGGCGAAGCGACGTTACCGGGTGAGATCGACCTGCCAACGCGAACGGGGCATGGCTGGAACGGCAATTCGTCGCCGTGACAGCCTTGAGCTCTCATGGAACACGGTCGGGACCTGGCCGCCGCCGAAGCGGCGCTCGACGCCCACCGCGGTGTCCTGGCCTACGTTTGGGGCCAGCCGATGGTGACGCTCGCCGCGATCATCGCCGGTGCGCGCGATCTCGGGATCGGAGCGCGCGAGCTCTGGATCTTCGATCAGGGTCTCCAGGTGAACCAGAGGCTGCTCACCGGGAACCACGAGGTGGTCTACGCCTTCGCGTGGTTCGACCTGGACCGTGACGGTCCGCTCGACATCGACCTGCCTCCCGGGCCGTTCATGGGAACGGTCCTCGATGCGTGGCACCGTCCGATCGTGGACCTGGGGCGGGCGGGCCCCGATCGGGGGCTCGGCGGCCGGTACCGGATCGTGCCGCCCGGCGCAGCGGTCGAGCCGGCGGAGGGCGTCGAAGTGCGGCAGTCCGGGACGTTTCGCGGCCTGGTGTTCCTCCGCGCGATCCCCCGGAGCGAGGCGGAGCGGGCGGACGCCGTTGATCGAATGTCACGAGTGCGCGTCGCTGCCGCGGGCGCCACGATGGCACCGGCGCGTCCTTGTCATGTCCTCGGGCACCATGCGTACGACGGCCTCCCCGCGCGTGGCGTGCGCTTCTACGAGCAACTCGCGGGCGCGCTCGCGGGGGAGCCTCTCGAGGTCAGGGATCGCGAGGTCGTCGGAATGGTGCAGTCGATCGGGCTCGGGCTCTCGACGCCGTTTGCACCGTCGCCCGAGCTGGCCGCCCGGTTGGAGCGTTCGGAGCTCGACGGGCGCGCGATGTTGACCGCGCTCGCCGAAGGTCAGCGCCATTCGTACCGATACCCGTACGCCGGTCGGCAGTGGCGCACCTTCGCCACCATGACGCATTGGTCGGGCGACGACGGCGACATCACCCAGATCGACGAGCGCGCCGTGCTCTACTTCCAGGGCTTCGGGGCCAGTCGAGCGCTCGACCCGGCCCGACTCCCGACCGCGCGCGCGGCCGCCGCGTATCTGGTGGCTCGGCGGGACGCATCGAAGCGCCTGCTCTCCGGCTCGACTTCGTATCGATTGCGCGTGCCGCTCCCGGTCCCTGTGGCCGACTACTGGTCGATCACGTTGTACGACAGCGAGACGCGCCACTTCGTCGTCACCGATCAGGCGCGGCCTTCGATCGCGTCGTTCCGCGAGACGATCGTGGGCGCGGACGGGGTCGCCGAGATCTTCGTCGGCCCGGAGCCGATCGGCGGGGGCAACTGGATCCAGACGCCTCGAGATCGCCCGGTCTTCGCGATGTTCCGGTGGTTCGGTCCGACCGATGGGTTCTACGACGGCAGCTGGCAACTTCCCGACTTCGAGACCCTGGAGTGACCCGCTGCAGGCGCGCCGCGGTCACCGGAGGACGACTCGGCGTCGATCGCAAACTCCTGATCGCCGATGTCGAAGCCTTGGTGGACAAGGACGCGGCCGTCGTCGCCCGGCCAGTCGTCGTACGCAGCGCACATCCGATCGATCGCTGCATCCGGCCCGTAGTGGCGGAGCGTCCGCGGCGAGACTCGACCCGACCGCGCGAAGTCCCCGATGCTCAACATGACTTCACCATCTCTACGCTCTGACGCGACGGCAAGGTCAAGATCGTGTGAGTTCAACTCGGCGGAGGGAGTGGGATTCGAACCCACGGAGACTCGCGCCTCAACGGTTTTCAAGACCGTCCCGTTCGTCCGCTCCGGCATCCCTCCGGAGGTCAGGCTACGCGCACCGGCGTCGATTCATTGCTCCTGGACTTCCGCATTCCGAAAGTCGAGGAGCAATGAATCTCGGAGGGCTACCCGCGCGACTTCACCTCGTCGAAGCCCGTGAAGGCGCGGAGCACGTCGGGCACCACGAAGCCGCCGCCGGCCGTCTGGTAGTGCTCGAAGAGGAACACGAGCGTGCGCGAGATCGCGCACGCGGTGCCGTTCAGCGTGTGGACGAGGCGCGTGCCGCTGCCGTCACGGAACCGGGTGCCGAGCCGGCGCGCCGAGTAGTCGAGGTAGTTCGAGCACGACGTGAGCTCGCGGTAGCGGCCTTCCGACGGCAGCCACGCCTCGATGTCGTACTTCTTGGCGGCGGCGGCACCGAGGTCGCCGGCCGCGATGTTCACGACCCGGTACGGCAACCGCAACGCGGTGAAGATCTCCTCCTCGATCGCGAGGATGCGCTCGTGCTCGTTCCAGGAGTCGTCGGGGTGCGCGTAGCTGAACATCTCGAGCTTGTCGAACTGGTGTACGCGGAAGATCCCTCGCGTGTCCTTCCCGTACGTGCCGGCCTCGCGTCGGAAGTTCGACGACATCCCTGCGTAGCGCAGCGGCAGCGTGCCGGTGTCGACGATCTCGCCTCGGTGCAGCGCCGACAGCGGCACCTCGCTCGTACCGACGAGGAACAGCTCGCCGCCGTCGACCTCGTAGACCTGGGCGCGGTCGGTGGGAAAGAACCCCGCGTCCTCCATCGCCTGCTCGCGTACCAGCACGGGCGGGGCCACGGGCGCGAAGCCTTCGCGCACGAGGATGCCCATCACCCACTGCAGGAGCGCGAGCTCCACCAGCACGGCCTCGTTGGTGAGGTAGGCGAACCGCGAACCGCTCACCTCCGCACCGCGCTCGGCGTTGATGAACCCGATGGCGTCGCCGAACGCGGCGTGGTCGAGTGCCGGCGCGTCGCCGGGATCGCCGACGACCCGTACCACCGCGGCGTCGTTCTCGCCACCGTCGGGGACCGACGGGTCCGCCGGGTTCGGCAGCTCCAGGGCCAGCGCCCGCAGCGCGCCCTCGGCGACGGTGAGGTCGGCGTCGAGCGCGCTCAGCTCCTCCTTCAGCGCGGCGGCCGCCGCGATCTTCGCCGGCCGTTCTTCGGGCGACGCCTGGCCGATCTCCTTCGAAGCGGCGTTCTGGCGTGCCCGCAGCTCCTCCACGCGGCGCCGCAGATCACGCGCGGCGTCGTCGGCGGCCAAGACGTCATCGACGAGCCCGGCGGCCACGCGCTTGCGTTCGATCCCCCGGCGGTACTCGGGCTCGTCACGCAACCGCTTGAGGTCGATCACGGCCCGTCCCCCCGGCGAACCTGCTCGCGCAGCCCGTCGAGCCACGCGCTCGCGTCGCGCCAAGCTTTCGTGGCGGCGCGTCGGCGCACGTGGCCGTCGTCGCCGGCGACGGGGTACGAGCCGAGGAACTTCACCTGGGCCTGCTTGGCCGCGAGGTTGCGGAGACAGTCGGCGACGATCTCGTCGTCGAGATGCCCCTCGAAGTCGATGAAGAAGCAATAGTCGCCGAGGCTCTGCTTGGTCGGGCGCGACTCGAGCTTCGTGAGGTTGATGGCCCGCGCCGCGAACTCCTGGAGGATCGCGAGCAGGGAGCCGGGTCGGTCCTGGCGCTGGAAGCACACCACCGACGTCTTGTCGTGGCCGCTGGCGGCCGGGATGCCGTGGCCCACGATCACGAACCGGGTGAGGTTCTCCGGGTGGTCCTCGATCTCGCTCGCCAGCACGGCGAGCCCCGCGTGCTTGGCCCCTTGGAGCGTGCCGATCGACGCCATTCCGGCTCGCTTCGACCTCGCGACCTGCTGGGCGGCCTCCGCGGTCGAGTTGGCGGCGACGGCCGTGGCGTCGGGGAGGTGGCGGGCCATCCACATGCGCGTCTGGCCGAGGGGGTTCGGGTGCGACACGACCGTCGTGACGTCGCGGAGCCGCGTCCCGGGCCGGGCGCACAGGTGCAACGAGACGGGAAGGTCCACCTCGCGCTGGACGAGCAGGTCGGTGTCGAACGCAAGCGTGTCGAGCGTGACGGTGATCGACCCTTCGATCGAGTTCTCGATCGGCACGATGCCGAGATCGACGTCGCCGCGCTCGACCGCGGTGATCACGTGCGGGACGTCTCGGAACGGCACCGCCTCGCCCGCCGCCAGGTCGCCCTGGGTGAGCAGCGCTTCCTCGGCGAACGTCCCGTGCGGTCCGAGGAAGCCGACCCGCGTCATCGGCTTCGCCACCATCGGCGGCATCGTAGAGGCGACCGCCGACGCCTCCCCGTATCGTTTCCCCGTGCGCTACTGGACCTACGACGAGGCGAGCGGGGCGCTTCCGGGAGTTCGCGAGCGCGTGCAACGCATCCGGGAGCTCGTCGCCGAGGCGCGCGAACGGGGTGAGCGCGCCTCGGGCAATGGGCACGCACCGTCGACGAACGGGAAGGGCGGCGCCGGAGATCCGCGCGACGACGAGCTCCGCGCGCTCGTCGACGAGCTGCAGCGCGACGGCATCATCCTGCGTGACGTCGATCGCGGTCTCGTCGACTTCCCGGCGCAGTCACCTTCGGGTCGCGACTACCTCCTGTGCTGGCTCGACGGCGAGGAGGCCATCGAGTGGTGGCACTGGCCCGACGCCGGCTTCGCAGGCCGCACCCCGCTCAGCCGGCCGCCGGAGTGACCTTCGTCGCGTTGATGGCCGCGCCCACGATGCCGGCTTCGTTCAGCAACTGGGCCGGAACGACGCGGCTGGCGGACGAGAGCAGCGGCAGGAACTTGTCGGCCTTCTTGCTCACACCGCCACCCACGATCAGCAGATCGGGTGAGAAGAGCCGTTCGAGCATGTCGAAGTAGTTGTCGAGTCGCTCCGCCCACTGCTTCCACGTGAGCTGTTCCGCCTCCCGCACGCTCTCGGCGGCGAGCTTCTCGGCGTCCTTCTTCCCGATCTTCATGTGACCGAGCTCGGTGTTCGGCACGAGGTCGCCGTCGACGAACACCGCGCTGCCGATGCCCGTGCCCAGCGTGACCATGATGACGACGCCGGCGACACCCTTGCCCGCGCCGAACTCCATCTCGGCCACGCCCGCGGCATCAGCGTCGTTCACCACCGTGACCGGTGCGCCGATCTCGTCGCCGAACAGCTTGCCCGCGTTGGTGCCGATCCACTTCTTGTCCACGTTCGCGGCGGTGTACGCGACGCCTGCCTTGATGACGGCGGGGAACGTCGCCCCCACGGGGTCGGTCGACTTCCACTCGAAGTGTGCCGCGACTTCGCCGACGATCTTGGCGACGGCCGTCGGCGTCGCCGGTTGCGGGGTGGGAATGCGGAAGCGGTCGGCCGTGAGCTGACCGGTGGATGGGTCGACGGGGGCACCCTTGATGCCCGTGCCGCCGATGTCGATACCGAGCACGTTGGTCATGCACCCATTCTTCCGCCTCCTGGCGTGCGGTGCAGGCTGGTGAGAAACATTGAGCGCTCGCGGACGAAACGTGTGGAGGACGCGGTGGACGAGTTCGACGTGATCGTGGTGGGCGGCGGCTCGGCGGGTGAGAACGTCGCCGGGCGCTGCCACGCCAGCGGGGCCACCGTCGTCGTCGTCGAGTCGGAGCTCGTGGGCGGTGAGTGCAGCTACTGGGCGTGCATGCCGAGCAAAGTGCTCCTGCGGCCCGGCGAGGTGCTGGCCGAGGCGCGGCGCGTGCCCGGGGCGTCCGCGGCCGTCACGGGCAGCATCGATGTGGACGCCGTGCTCGCGAGGCGCGACGACATCACGTCGCACTGGGACGACGAGCCACAGGTGCAGTGGCTCGAGGGCGCGGGCGCGACCTTGGTACGCGGTCACGGGCGCCTCGTCGGCGAGAAGCGGGTCGACGTGACGCTCCCCGAGGGCGACGTGCACCGGCTCGCGGCGCGCCGCGCCGTCGTGCTCGCGACCGGCTCGAAGGCGGTGATCCCGCCGATCGACGGCTTGCGCGACATCCGGGTGTGGGACAGCCGGGACGCGACGTCGGCCGAGCACGTCCCCGAGCGGCTCGTCGTCCTCGGCGGCGGTGTCGTGGGCGTCGAGCAGGCGCAGACCTGGAAGCGGCTCGGGGCGCGTGAGGTCACGGTCATCTCGACCTCCGAGCGGCTGGTGCCGAAGCTCGAGCCGTTCGCGGGCGAGGAGCTCCACGCGGCATTCGCGGCCGACGGGATCGACGTGATCCTCGGGACATCGGCGGTGCGCGCCGAGCGCGCCACCGCCGACGCGCCCGTCACGCTCACCCTCGACGACGGGCGCGCGGTCAGCGGCGACGAGCTGTTGATCGCCGTCGGACGGCGACCCGGTACCGTGGACCTCGGCGTCGAAACCGTGGGCCTCGAACCGGGCGAGGTCGTCGAGGTCGACGACCAGATGCGCGCCACCGGCGTCGCCGGCGGGTGGCTGTACGCGGTGGGCGACCTCAACGGGCGCGCGCTGCTCACGCACATGGGCAAGTACCAGGCCCGCATCGTCGCCGACGTGATCATGAAGGGGTCGTCGATCACGGCATGGGCCGACCGCAAGGCGGTGCCGAGCGTCGTGTTCACCGACCCACAGCTCGCGTGCGTCGGGCTCACCGAGCGCGCCGCGCGCGCCCAGGGCGTCGAGGTACGAGTGCTCCGGTACGGGACGGGCGACACCTCGGGGGCTGCGGTTCACGGCCAGGGCATCACGGGCACGTGCCAGCTCGTCGTCGACGACGCCCGGCGCGTGGTGGTGGGCGCGACGTTCACCGGCCCCGGCGTCGGCGAGATGCTCCACGCCGCCACCATCGCCGTCGTCTCCGAGGTGCCGCTCGACGTGCTGTGGCACGCGGTGCCGTCGTTCCCCACCATGAACGAGGTGTGGCTCCGGCTGCTGGAAGCGTACGGTCTCTGACCATGACCCCGATCACCGACACTGCCGAGTGGCGCGCGCTCGGCGCGCATTTCGACGAGGTGCGGCACCTCCACTTGCGGGACCTGTTCGCCGGCGATCCGGGGCGGGGCGAGCGACTGAGCGTCGAGGCCGAGGGCGTCTACCTCGACTACTCCAAGAACCGAGTGACCGACGAGACGATCACGCTCCTCGTCGCGCTGGCGGAGCGCGCCGGGCTGCGCGACCGCATCGACGCGATGTTCCGCGGCGACAAGATCAACGTCACCGAGGGCCGCGCCGTGCTTCACGTCGCGCTCCGCGCGCCGGAGGACGCGGTGATCGAGGTCGACGGTGAGAACGTGGTGCCGAAGGTGCACACGGTACTCGCGAAGATGACCGAGTTCTCGGAGCAGGTGCGGTCAGGGCAGTGGCGGGGCCAAACCGGTGCGCCCATCCGCAACGTCGTGAACATCGGGATCGGCGGCTCCGACCTCGGTCCGAAGATGGCCTACACCGCGCTGCAGGACTACAGCCGCCGCGACATGACCTTCCGCTTCGTGAGCAACGTCGACGGGAACGACTTCTGGGAGTGCACCCACGATCTCGAGCCCGCCGAGACCCTGTTCGTCGTGTCGTCGAAGACGTTCACCACGCTCGAGACGTTGTCCAACGCGCACACGGCGCGCGACTGGTTGGTGTCGGCGCTCGGCGACGAGTCGGCCGTCGCCAAGCACTTCGTCGCGGTGTCGACGAACGCGGACGAGGTCGCGAAGTTCGGCATCGACACCGCGAACATGTTCGAATTCTGGGATTGGGTGGGCGGCCGCTACTCGTACGACAGCGCGATCGGGCTCTCGTTGATGCTCGCGATCGGCCACGAGCAGTTCCGGGCCATGCTCACCGGCTTCCACTCGATCGACGAGCACTTCCGCACCGCGCCGTTCGAGCGCAACCTCCCTGTGCTCATGGGCCTCATCGGCGTGTGGTACGACGACTTCTTCGGCGCCGAGACCCAGGCGATCCTGCCCTACAACCAGTACCTGGAGCGGTACCCCTCCTACCTCCAGCAGCTCGACATGGAGAGCGACGGCAAGTCCGTCGACCTCGAGGGCGACCCCGTGACCACGCAGACCGGTCCGATCGTGTGGGGCCAGCCGGGCACGAACGGTCAGCACGCGTTCTACCAGCTGATCCACCAGGGCACGAAGCTGATCCCAGCCGACTTCATCGGGTTCGTGCACGGCAACCACGAGCTCGGCGACCACCAGAACATGCTCATGGCGAACTTCTTCGCGCA
>Ga0187777_10002056_pt1 | contig 12910 bp, 9 predicted proteins | sample 1015_Q2_SP5_10_M_FD_132416 | JGI IMG/M metagenome (GOLD analysis project Ga0187777, IMG submission 132416) | Tropical peat soil microbial communities from peatlands in Department of Meta, Colombia - 1015_Q2_SP5_10_MG | ecosystem: Environmental > Terrestrial > Soil > Wetlands > Peat | place...
ATCATCGTGCGGCCTGAGTACCGGCATGACTGGTCGAATAAGAGGTCCTTTGATATCGAGAACGGCGCCCCCACGAAGAAGTCGCAGGATACGCTCGCACTCGGCGTGATGTACAGATGGTAGGAAAAATGAAGACCATTGTTAAAATGCTCATTGCTGTGCTTATCTTATGCACCGGTGCACCCTTGCTTGCGAATGCCGTTTCCTGGTCCCCCTCGGAAATAGAACGTGAAGAGAAGGCTGCAAAGGGGATCATGGAGAAAAGTGCGGTCGTGTGTCTTTTCCAAAGCGGTACAGCGGATGTCAAAAAGGAGATACACGTCAACGATATACTTATCGTTTACCGTGAGAGCCGGTCCCATCAGCTGCAGGAGGTCGGTAAAATCAGGGTCCTTACCTATGTTGGTGAGGATTACCTGAAGGGTGAAGTCGTGGAAGGTGAAGTGAAAGCCGGCGACATCGCGAAAAAGGGCGATGTCGCCAGCCTCATCATAACAGAGAGCGAAATATGCAAATAAGAGAACCACGGTGATTCCACCTCCTCACCAGGCACGATAATTGCCGTTTCGGTCAACAGTCAAATAAAGGGAATACTCGCCTCCGATCTCGCAAACCGTCTCTTCATATCCTGAACGCCTCCTGCGGCAGCTTTTTGTGTCAAGTTTAATACCTTACAATTTACATATTTTTTTTTGCACAGTGCAGGGAAAATATGCGAAAATAGAATAGTCGCAAGTATCGGCAGAGGAGTCCGATAACGAACATGGAAGAACGAAGACCTAGCCCCGATGAACTTTTGGACCGGGTGCGCAGGGAAGCCGAGAGAAGCCGGGAAGGGCAGCTCAAGATCTTCTTCGGCTCGGCACCCGGTGTGGGAAAGACCTATGCCATGCTCGAGGCTGCTCGGCAGAAGAAAAGCGAGGGCGTGGACATTATTGTCGGCCTCGTCGAGACACACGGCCGCAAGGAAACTGAGGCGCTCCTCGAAGGACTGGAACTTTCCCCCCGTCGTATCGTCGAGTATCGAGGCACGGTGTTGAAGGAATTCGACCTCGATGCCGCTCTTCGCCGTAAACCCTCTATCATTCTCGTCGATGAGCTCGCCCACACCAACGCCCCCGGCTTGCGCCATAAGAAACGCTGGCAGGATGTCTACGAACTGCTCGGCGCCGGGATTTCGGTGTATACGACTGTGAATGTGCAGCACTTGGAAAGCCTGAATGACATCGTGTCCCAGATCACAGGCATCAATGTCCGGGAAACTATTCCTGATTTCCTCCTCGACCGGGCCGATGAAATAGAGCTCATTGACCTGCCGCCCGACGATCTCCTTCAGCGCATGAAAGAAGGAAAGGTCTATATGCCTGAGTTGGCTGCGGTTGCCGTCGAAAATTTCTTCCGAAAGGGCAATCTGATCGCGCTTCGCGAGCTAGCCCTGCGCCGTACCGCCGACCGGGTCGACGAGCAGATGCAGATCTACCGGCGCGACAAAGGGATCACTACCATCTGGCCGGCCGGGGAACGAATCATGGTCTGCGTCGGAGCGAATCCCCGCTCGATCCGCTTGATCCACGCGGCTAGGAGGCTTGCTGCAGGGCTGCGCTCTGAATGGATCGCTGTGCACGTTGAAGCACCTGCACGAGTCCGCCCTTCCGAGGAGGATCTCAAGCAACTGGCCGACTACATGCGGTTGGCCGAGAGCCTGGGCGCGGAGAGCGTGACACTCTCCGGCCAGCGCATGAGCGAAGAGATCCTCACCTATGCGCGCAGCCGGAATGTGACCAGGATCATCGTGGGTAAGCCGACGCACGCCCGCTGGAAGGACAAGATCTTCGGCTCGCCGTTGGACGAGATCGTGCGTGGGAGCGGCACTATCGATGTGTATGTCATAAGCGGCGACGTGGCCGAACCCCATCTGCACCAGGAGCCGAAGGAGAGGCCTCGCACGTGGCGCAAGAGAGAGTGGGTCGGGAGTTTTCTCATCGTGTCAGCCTGCACCGGCATTGCTCAGCTTCTGTTTCCTTATTTCGAGCGGCTGGACATTGCCATGGTATACCTGCTCGGGGTCGTGATAACGGCAAGCCGGACCAGCAAGTGGCCATCCCTGTTCGCTGCGATCCTCAGCATTGCCGCCTTTGATTTTTTCTTTATCCCTCCCTATTATAGCTTTGCCGTCAGTGACATCCGATATTTCATTACCTTCATCGTGATGTTCATCGTTTCCTTCGTGATCAGCAGGCTCACGCTTCGGGTCCGCCAGCAGGCAGAGGCAGCGAGGCTGCGGGAACGCAGGACTGCCGCCCTGTACAGTCTAAGCCGAGACCTGGTCAGAGAACGGGGGGCGAAACGGCTGAGCGAGATCGCCGTAAAGCATATCAGCGAGATGTTCGACAGTCAGGTTGCCATCCTTATCCCCGATGACCAGAACCGCCTTACGCCCACAGCGGGTGGCGCCTTCGCTTTTGCCCCGGACCAGCAGGAACTGAGCGTTGCACAATGGGTATACGAACACCGTCAGCCCGCAGGCTTGGGCTCCGACACGCTGCCCGGCGCGAAGGCGCTGTATTTGCCGCTGGTCGCCTCTGCCGGAGCCATCGGCGTAATCGGCATCCTTCCGAAAACAGCTACGGACGGATTCGAGCCGGAGAAATTTCACTATCTCGAGGCCTTTGCGAATCAGACCGCGATTGCCATAGAGCGTTCCTTCCTCGGCGAGGCGGCCCAGCGCGCCCTGCTGAAGGCTGAAACAGAAGGCCTGCGCAATACGCTTCTCAGCTCCATATCCCATGACCTGCGAACGCCGCTATCGGCGATCACCGGCGCCGCGACCACGCTGCTGCAGCGCGATGTCCTGATCGACACCGAAAGCCGCCTCGATCTGGTCAAGACAATCCAGGAAGAGGCGGAGCGGTTGAACCGCTCAATCAAGAACGTGCTCGATATGACGAGGCTTGAATCGGGTGCGATTGCGGTCAACAAGGAGTGGCAGTCCCTTGAGGAAATCGTGGGCGTGGTGCTTAATCGGCTCGGAGACCGCCTGAAGGATCATCCGGTGACGGTGAAGCTTCCGGGGAACCTCCCGCTCATCCCCTTCGACGGCCTGCTGATCGAACAGGTCCTGGTGAACCTGTTCGATAATGCCATTAAATACACTCCGAAAGGCACACCGCTTGAGCTTTCGGCGTCTGAGTCTTTTTACACGGTGACCGTATCTCTGGCCGACCGCGGTCCCGGCATTCCCCCGGGAGAAGAAGAGCGCATTTTTGAAAAATTCGTGACCGGCCGGGTAACGGGTGGCGGCGTCGGCCTCGGGCTGGCTATTTGCCGCACCATCATCACCGCCCACGGCGGCAAGATATGGGCGGAGAACCGGGAGGGCGGCGGGGCGGTGTTCCATTTCACCTTATCCTCGGCAGGCCTGCCCCCGCCTCCGAAGAGGGAAGAAGAGGTCAAGGCCTGACGATGTCGGAAGAGAAAGAACTTATTTTGCTTGTTGAAGACGAGCCGCAGATGCGGCGCTTTCTCCGAATAACGCTCCAGAGCCAGGGCTATCGCCTCGTAGAGGCGGCTACTGCCCAAGAGGGCCTGATGCAGGCGACGACGCGTTGTCCCGATGTGGTGCTCCTCGATCTGGGCCTGCCCGATCTCGACGGTCTCGAGGTCACTAAAAGGCTGCGCGAATGGACACAAACGCCCATTATCGTCATATCAGCACGGGAACAGGAAATGGATAAGGTCAAGTCGCTCGATGCCGGCGCCGACGATTATCTGACAAAACCGTTCAACGCAGGAGAGCTTCTCGCAAGGATACGCGTCGCCATGCGACACGCGTCCAGAAGAAATACTGACAAGCAAGAGCCGGTCTTTGCCCTCCTGAACCTGCGGGTGGACCTGTCGCAGCGTCAGGTATTCGTCGATAACAATGAAGTGCACCTTACCCCCATCGAATACAAACTGCTGACGGTGCTGGTCCGCCATGCAGGCAAGGTTATCACCCACAGCCAGCTTCTAAAGGAAGTATGGGGCCCCGCTCACGTGAACGAGGTCCAGTATCTGCGTGTCTACATGACGCAGCTCAGGCATAAACTGGAGGCCGACCCCGCGAGGCCGCGTTTACTCATGAACGAGCCGGGGATCGGTTATAGGCTAAAATGCGATCCCGAAGAATGAGCCGGGGTAGACAAAAGATTTATTGCATGTACGACTTGGTCCAAGAAGCAACCTTTCATGCTCATTGCGCAGGCAGGCGCTCAAAAACATAACAGGAAGCATTTTCTGGACGGTCCTATGGCAGAGCTGAGGCGCAACCCTAACACAATAGAATCAGCCAGATAGCTTTGGGGCACCCTTCTCCTTGCAATGGCAGTGTCCTTGCTATATAATTGAACTGTCTCCATGGAGAGTGTATCGGTGGCGCAGCCGCATGCAACGCTCAACTGCATGAATATTCCGATAAGACCGCATATTGTATGGACCAACCACAGAGACCCTCACTTACCCAGCGGTTAAAGACCCTTGTCTTCGGCGGGAAGCATGACATTGAGGATACGTCGCTTTTTCACAGGCTGACCCTCATTGCGTTCTTCGCATGGATCGGGCTCGGCGCCGACGGCCTTTCGTCGTCCTGCTACGGCCCGGAGGAAGCGTTCCTCGCCCTCGGCAGCCATACCTATCTGAGCATCTTCGTCGCCATCATGACAGTCCTTACGGTCTTCATCATCTCTGCCAGTTACTCGCAGATCATCGAGCTCTTCCCCTCCGGTGGCGGCGGATATGTCGTGGCGAGCAAACTGCTTTCTCCCAATGCCGGCATGGTCTCAGGATCGGCGCTGCTCATCGATTACGTGCTCACGATCACCCTGTCCGTGGCGAGCGGTGCCGACGCCCTTTTCAGTTTTCTGCCGCCACAGTGGCAGCCGTACAAGCTTGCGCTCGCCGTGTCCGGCGTCATCGTCCTGACCATGATGAATATACGGGGGGTCAAAGAATCAGTGCTCCCGCTCGTGCCGATTTTTCTTACCTTCGTCGCGACCCATGCGTTCATCATCGTATATGCGATCTTCTCGCACCTGGGCAACGTCCATACAGTCATTGACGCAACGCGGGCCGATCTGGCCCGGTCGCAGATGGAACTCGGCACGGTCGGCATGCTGCTCATGGTTCTGCGAGCCTACAGCATGGGCGCAGGCACGTATACCGGCCTGGAGGCGGTGAGCAACGGCCTTCCCATACTCCGGGAGCCAAAGGTCAGGACCGGAAAGCGCACCATGCGATACATGGCAATATCGCTCTCGGTGGTCGTTATGGGTCTGATGGTCGCCTACCTCCTGTACCGCGTTGCGCATGTTGAGGGCAAGACCCTGAACGCCGCGCTGTTCGAGAAGATGACCGCCGAATGGGGGCCAGGAGGGAACATCTTCGTGTTCGTGACGCTATTGTCCGAGGCCATGCTGCTGTTCGTTGCCGCCCAGACAGGTTTCCTCGATGGTCCGCGCGTACTCTCGAATATGGCCCTCGACCGATGGTTCCCCACCAAATTCGCCATGCTGAGCGACCGTCTGGTGACCCAAAAGGGGATCCTGCTCATGGGCGGCGCATCACTGGTAACGATGATTCTTGCCGGTGGATCGGTTTCGTATCTCATCGTCCTGTACAGCATCAACGTCTTCATAACCTTCTTCCTGTCTCAGCTTGGCATGGTGCGCCATTGGTGGGAGGTACGCGGCAAGGAAGCCCACTGGGAGAAAAAGCTCTTCATCAATGGCGTGGGCATGGTGCTCACGTTCTTCATCCTCATATCGGTTACGTTCGTCAAGTTCTATGAGGGCGGCTGGATCACCTTGCTTCTCACAGGAACCCTGGTCGTCATCGCCTTGCTGACCAAGCGGCACTATCGGAATACGTTCCAGATCTTGAAACGGCTCGACGAGCTGGTGACTGTAGCGGAAGCTTCCTGTCCGGCTTTTCCCGGCGAACAGGGGACGCATAAGGAGCTGAAGGTGAAGTACGATCCCCAGGACAAGACGGCCATCCTGCTGGTGAACGGTTTCAACGGCCTCGGACTCCATACGCTCTTCAGCATCATCCGCCTATTCGGGGGGATCTTCAAGAACTTCGTGTTCATCCAGGTGGGCGTCGTTGACGCCGGGAACTTCAAGGGAGCCGAAGAAGTGTCCCATATGAAGGCCGAGGTACGGATGGAATTGGACCGTTACGTGCATTATATGCGGTGTCACGGATATTATGCGGCGGGTTATGTATCGTTCGGGAATGACGTCGTTGATGAGGTGGCCCGCCTCGTGCCGGAGATCCTTGAGCGCTTTCCCAACGCGATCCTCTTCGGCGGGCAGCTCGTGTTCCCCAGAACCACATTCCTGTCAGGCGTTTTCCACAACTACACCATCTTTGCGGTCCAGAGAAGATTTTACAGCCAGGGCATTCCTGTCGTTGTCCTCCCTATCCGCGTTTAAGATTAGATCCCGATCCTTATTGTTCCGGCGAACTTGAGAGGACTGCGAGTATCGTCATCTGTGCGAGTTATATTTGCTGCCTCCAAGAAGGCCAGATACTTGTTTCCGCTCTTTTTATATAGCCATTACCTTTCTTCTTTACGTTACTTATCCCATTCTCAATACCTTTCGAGGAGTGGGATACTTAGTTGCCCACTTTGGCAAAGCGGCTGATTTGCCCGGTCTCCAGCGTGACGGTGGACCTGAGGAACTACCCTGTGCCGGTTCAGTTAGAAGGCGGGGAAGGTTCTGAAACCCAGGTTTATCCACGAAACGGAGAGGATTATATTCGGGAGCGAGTTCTTCCATGTGGATGCAGTGGAACCTGGATGTGCCACAGCATGTTCGATCAACAAGAGTGCCTCCTACATGGGTGCGATCCGGGGTGTGCGAAGGGTCTTTACTACATTGGTTCTTGCTGTTACAATATAGATAGAAAATCCCGTTGAAGCTTTTCAGCAGCCTGTAAAGGCTTGAGCACAGTCGGGTACAAGAGGGGGATGCAAAGATGTTAAAAAGAACCGGTGCTGCCGCGTTTGTGTTTATGCTGTTCATCTCGTCCGCCGCTGCCGAAGAACGGCTCGGTGTAGCTGTTTATCCTGGAGCAAAATTCGATCAAGCCCAGACTAAATTGCTTCAGGCTTCCCTGTCCGTTGAAGGGGCCGCGTACCGGACCAACGACGATATCGCGAGAGTTATAGAGTTTTACCGGAAGCAGGGGCTCTTGTTCTTGAAGGCCGGAAGCCGGTCGAAAGAGAGTGCTCGATTCAAAAAAACCGATACCGGTGTAGATGTGGTTGTACAGAACCCGTCGAAGAACTCGAATATAGGTGCGGAGATGAAGGGTACTCTTATTCTGATTTTCAAAAAAGAGGAGAAGGGGAATAAGCCGGAATTGGCGATTTGATTTCGGCAGTCTCGCGCTGAATTTTGAGTCAAGATGCATTTCAGATTCTTTGCATAATGCGAATAGCTGGACGAGAGCGGCTATCTAGGAGAGCCCCATTCGAGTGGCTGTCAAGTCGTGAAAATTGTCTCATGTGAAAAACGGTGGAGAAGCACCGTGGGACAATCGTGCACGCGCTGTGTTTCGGCAAATGTCGGGAATTTCAGGTAAACCCCTTTATTCGGACCCCGTCAGCGGACTTTTCCTCTATTTCCGTCTCGGGCAGTTCATGACAGTACACCGAGCGCAATTCTCCTCGTCGTCTTTTTCCATGCCGAAGGGGATCGTTTCCCCGCATTGGCAGACCCAGAAGCCGGATATACTCGTTCGCAGTTGTTCATCGCAAAACGGGCAGACAAGCATTGTGGCTTCCTCCTGATCGCAATGATACCCGCCTCTTCAGGCGAAGAGGTATGATCTATATCACAGGCAACTGATTGTACGTGGAAGCCTTTATGACACGGCACTTTGAATTGCTGAGCATGTGTCTGCCGATCGTCTGACGATAACCTCTTCATGCCGATAAACTCATGAATCGTCTTCTCCGCTCCTCCAAGATGCTATAAGCGAAGACAAGACGGCTTGCCATTTGGTATTTCACGGGATATATTTTCCCTATGGCCTTTCATCGAAAACGTACTGCCATTCTGAAAAAACTCGGGCATCCATTCTATCAACGTGATGCAGAAAAGCTTGCCCGCGGCCTGATCGGAGCGATTCTTGTCCGTCGCAGCCGTGGCAAAGAATACCGGGCGCGCATCGTGGAAACCGAAGCCTATATCGGTCCCCATGACCGCGCATCCCACTCTTCCAAGGGCCGCACGAGGCGCAATGAGGTCTTGTTCGGGCCCGCCGGCCGCGCCCACGTTTACCTGATCTACGGGATGTACGAGATGTTCAATATTGTAGCGGGCAAAACAGGCGGCGGACAGGCAGTGCTCATCCGGGCAGCTGAGCCCCTTGATGACTGGAAGGTCGATCTCTCAGGGCCGGGCAAGCTCACGCTCGCGTTCAAGATCACACGTTCCATGAACGGCATGGACCTGACCAAGGGCACGCTGTACATTGCGCGCAATCCTGGCTACCGGCCACGGATAAAAAGGGCGAAAAGGATCGGCGTGGATTATGCCGGGGAATGGAAAAACAAACTGCTCCGCTTCATCGATGACAAGAGCAAGGCGGTGGTTAACCACAGATGAAGCCATTATCTCTTCCCCATGACTTCATACTAAAGGAACTTCATCCGGTCTCGCCTGGGGGCCGGATGGCATAATCCTCCGCTCCTTTCATCTCCTCATCCACGACCGTTTTGCCAACCAGATTGGCAGAGCCGGCCCGCCCTATCGCCTCCGCGGCATCCGTATCTTGACGGCAAGTACTACGAGTTCGCCGAACGTCGCTGAATCGTCGAAAGGTCCGACGCGGGCGTTGGGCTTCTTTGCTCCCATTCGACTAGTTTGTCCTGACTGCGCATGCCGACCATGTATACGACCTGAGGGATTAAGTCTTGACAAAATGCTCGCATCCATTATAGTACCTCCATGCAGACCGAGAAGCTGGGCCTCGAACACGAAGATCTCCTCCACCAAAAACTCCGTAATATCTCTGTTCCGCTGTCGGAATACACATTCCCGAACCTCTATCTCTTCCGCAAGAACCATGAGTACGAAGTGATGCTCGACAAGGAGGTTTTTATCCTCGGCCGCTCGTACGACGGGCATGTATTTCTCATGCCCACGGCGGACGTGCGCACGCTGGACATTGGATACCTCAAGGAGCTTATGCGCGATGTCGATTTTCTTTTCCCGATCCCTGAAGAGTGGGTTCCGGCATTCAGCGCGGATGAGTTTGAGATAACATTCGCAGAAGGCGATGCGGACTACCTCTACACCGTTCAGAAAATGAGCACTTTTGCAGGCAGAAGACTGCACAAAAAGCGAAACCTCCTCAAACAGTTCATCGAAGCACATGCGCACGACGCCAAGCCGCTTACAAATAACCGGCTTAGTGATGCACGTTTCATCCTGAAAGAATGGCTGGCGATGACGAATATGAACGAAGATGAAACGGATCACGCAGCCTGCCTCGAGGCGCTCGGACTGTATGAAGAGCTTATGCTCTGCGGCGGGATCTATTACGCCGACAGCGAACCCGCAGGGTTCGTGCTTGGCGAAGAACTGAACGAGGAAACATTTGTCCTGCACTTCGCGAAGGCCCGGACGAAGTTTAAAGGCGTTTATCAATACATGTTTAACAATTTTGCAAAGATCCTCCCGCCCAAATATAAATACCTGAACCTTGAGCAGGACCTGAATAGGGAGAACCTCCGGATCTTTAAATCATCCTACGTCCCGGATCTGATGCGGAAAAAGGCCCGGGTACGTTTAAAAAACTGAACTTTCCGGATCCCTTCAGGTAATGCAAATGTCTGTCAGGTACGTATCTCTTAATGCCGCTCTCCCAGTTGGCTATGATCGTCTGACGAATATAGAGACGGATAAAGCACCGGATTCGATTTGGTCGATGCCTGATCTTAAGCACATCGCGCGTTTTTTCAGCGTGGGGGAGAGAGTTAAAGAACCCGCAGCGACGTTCGGCATAAAATTGACGATGCAGGATGAAGAGGGCGTGTTAAACGGAAAGGCAAGCGCCATGGTTTTTACCGTCGCTTACCTGGCATTATCCAGAAACAGGCCGCTACATGAGGCTCAGATTGTATGGTGCTTCCGGAGCGTCTTTATTTCACAATAAACTGTTGATAGCGGAATTGAGCGATATATAATGCGCACTCATGCGGGGGAGGAATCGACGCCATGTTGCTCTCAGAGAACGAACGGGAAAGATATTCGAGACAGATGATGATGGAGGGCTGGGGCGAAGAAACCCAGACGAAGCTCAAGAAGTCCACGGTGTTCATCGCCGGAGCAGGCGGACTCGGGTCGCCGGTGTCGATCTATCTTGCTGTTGCCGGCGTGGGGAACATGAGGGTGTGTGATTTTGATTCACCGGACTGGTCGAACCTCAACCGTCAGATACTCCACGACCACACGAGAATCGGAACCAATAAAGCGATATCCGGCAAGATGACGCTTGAGAAGTTGAACCCCGATATCAAGGTCACCGCAATCACGGATAAGATTGTGGCAGAGAACGTGGACGATCTCGTAGGAAACGCCGATATCATTCTTGACTGCATGGACAACTTTCCAACGCGGTATCTCCTGAACGAATCGGCCATCAAGAAAAAGATCCCGCTCGTGTATGGCAGCATCTGGGGAATCGACGGGTGTCTTTCGTTCATCCGATCCCCTGAGACGCCATGTCTCCGCTGCATCTTCCCCGAGGCGCCGCCCAAGGAGGTCTTTCCCGTACTCGGCACCACACCGGCAGTTATTGGATCGCTTCAGGCATTGGAAGCCATTAAGTTCCTTGCCGGCATAGGCACTAACGTCATGGGTTGGCTTCTTGTTTGGGAGGGCGGCACGACGGAATTCAGAAAGTTCAAGATCCGGAAAGACCCCGATTGCCCGACGTGCGGGGGAAAATAAAACGAATCACCTCAGACAATGTGCGAAGATAATGAGCGGGGCTCGGAATGGTTCACGATCTCTGCGGCGCCACGATGGCGGATTGGCTTGTGTTTCTCCACAATGTGATTATCCAAGGTCCGGGCTGAGAAACCGAACGGGCAATCGTGTCTATAGAATTATTTTGATATTGAATGAATGGAGGGTTGCCAATACAGGATAGTTCATTAAGTTGCATGTACTGGTAATTTCACCACCTTTTTGTTGACAGTAACCGAAAACAGGGTTATTATTGATAGTAATAAAGTAGCAAATTGCCCTTCTTTGAGTGATTATCTTTGTCATAACACCATTCTTTCAGAAAATGACTAAATTCGCCATAGTGCTTTATACTTGCTTGATACTTATATCGGGAGGATTTGGATGCGATACGGGCAAACAGGCGGCGCCTCCCCGAAAAGCACCGGAAGGGCAACAATTACTGATCGGGCTTATTCCTGAGCAAAATCTGTTCCGGCAGATGGAGCGGTATGAGCCGCTTGCCCGGTATCTCTCGCAGAAAACCGGGATGCAAATTGCCTTGAAAATCCTTCCTCACTACGGTAACATTATTGACAATTTTGTCTCGGGAAAAATAGATGGAGCGTTCTTTGGAAGCTTCAGCTATACGCTTGCTCATGCGAAGTTCGGCGTCCAGGTGATTGCCCGGCCCGAAGACCGGGACGGGAAATCGACATATCACGGCCTCATCTTTGTGAGAAAGGACAGCGGGATCAAGTTCATTCAGCATATGGCAGGGAAGAGATTTGCCTTTGTCGACAGGGCCACGACAGCCGGCTATCTCCTTCCCCTTGCCTATTTCAAACAGCACAGGGTGGACTACAGGTCATACCTCAAGGAAATCTATTACACCGGGACCCACGAGGACGCGATTTACGATGTCCTGAACAAAAAGGCCGACATTGGAGCCGCGAAAAACACCGTCTATGAGAGGCTTGCGGAGACCGACAGCAGGATAAAGGGAGAGCTTGTCATCCTCGAACGCTCACCGGACGTGCCGGAGAACGGACTCGCCGTACGACAGGACCTCGATGAAGCCGTGAAGCGGAAGCTGACGGAGGTTCTCCTGAACATGCAGAACGACGCCGAAGGACGTTCAGTCCTGGAAACCTTCGGCGCGCGCAAGTTCATTGCAACATCGGATGCAGACTACCAACCAGTTTACAGGTACGAGAGGGAAATCGGCCTGAACCTCGCCACCTATGATTATCGGAACGAATAATGAAGAAAAAGATCATCATAGGATTGAGCGCTTTTTCCCTTATATTTCTCTTGAGTTCGGTCTATACTATTGCGACCATAGAGCATGCAACGACGAAAATGGACAACCTGATCAGGCTCCATCAGGTCGAGATCCTGAGAGAGCATCTGCTGATACAGATCAAACGGACGCAGTCCGACATGTACCTGAAGGGGACCCCTTACGCCCGGAGCATCGATACGATCGTGAACCACATGAGGACGATGGGCGATATCGTCACCATGTGTTTTTCCTGTCACCACGCCGAGCCCGTGGCGAGGAGACTCACCGATCTCAAAGGAAAGGTCGAGGATTACAAGATCAACCTCAGCAGAGCTCTCACCATGAACGCGAATGCAAAGAGACTTCGTGCGGAAGAGGACCATGCTTTTCAGGTCGGTACGGAACTTATCGACGAGGTGGAAAACATCACTCAAATGGCGAACGTGAAGCTCGAGCAAAAGACACAGGCTGCATCCCAGGAGATTACCCGCACCAAGATCATGCTCTACATCCTTGTTGTGGCGGTTCCCGTCGCTGTCATTGGACTTTCCATCCTTTTCATTCGGGGATTCACCACGCCCGCTCACGAGATTCTATCGGCAACGAGACAATTGAAAAAGGGCGA
>Ga0187777_10002057_pt1 | contig 12909 bp, 7 predicted proteins | sample 1015_Q2_SP5_10_M_FD_132416 | JGI IMG/M metagenome (GOLD analysis project Ga0187777, IMG submission 132416) | Tropical peat soil microbial communities from peatlands in Department of Meta, Colombia - 1015_Q2_SP5_10_MG | ecosystem: Environmental > Terrestrial > Soil > Wetlands > Peat | place...
CCCGCGCGCCGTCGGTCTCGACCAGGATGCCGCACGACGCTTCGCAGAGCGGACAGGTGCCCGTCCTAGACGGCAACGGGGGCGGCGATGCGGCGCGCCTTCATCAACGCGGCCATGTAGGTGTACACGACCGGCGTCAGATAGAGCGTGATCAGCTGCGACACGACGAGGCCGCCGGCCACGGCCAGGCCGAGCGGACGCCGCGCTTCGCCGCCGGCGCCGAGGCCGAGCGCGATCGGAAGGGCTCCGAAGAGCGCCGCCATGGTCGTCATCATGATCGGGCGGAACCGGATCAGGCAGCCCTCATGGATTGCTTCGCGCGGCGTCAGCCCGCGGTTGCGCTCGGCATCGAGCGCGAAGTCGATCTGCATGATCGCGTTCTTCTTCACGATGCCGATCAGCATGATCAGGCCGACGAACGAGTAGATGTTCAGCTCGTTCCCGAAGAGCCAGAGCGTGACGAGCGCCCCCAGGCCCGCGGACGGCAGCCCGGACAGAATCGTGAGCGGGTGGATGTAGCTCTCGTAGAGCATTCCGAGCACGATGTACACGACGCCGATCGCGACGAACAGCAGGAGCCCGAGATTGCTGAGCGACTGTTGAAACACCTTCGCGGACCCCTGGAACTGGGTCGTGACCGTCGGCGGCAGCAGCCGGCGCGAGACATCGTTGATGGCGTCGGTGGCCTGGCCAAGCGAGACGCCCGGACGCAGGCCGAATGAGATCGTCACCGACGGCAGTTGTCCCGAATGGTTGACCGTCTGCGGCCCCACGGTTTCATGCAGCCGGATGACCGACTCGAGCGGCACGAGCGCGCCCTGCGTCGTCTTGAACGCGATCTTGTCCAGGGAGTCGGCGTACTGCTGGTAGGTGGGATCGATCTCGAGGAGGACGCGGTACTGGTTCTTGGCGCCGTAGATCGTGGAAGACCACTTCGGTCCGAGCCCGTCATACAGCGCGTTTTCGACCTCGGTCGCGTTCACGCCGAGCGCCGCGGCCTTGTCGCGGTCGATCCGCAGGTCGACCCGGGGGCTCTTGATCTCCATGTCGTTCGAGACGTCCTGCACCTCGGGGAGCGCGGTGATCGCCGCCTCGAGACGGTCGGCCCAGCTGTACAGCTCGTCGGTATTCACGCTCTGGACCGTCAGCGTATAGGTGCTGTTGCCGGTTCGCGCGCCGATATTGAGCGCCGCGGGAACCGTGACGAACGTGCGGACGTTGGGGAAGCGGGCGAGGAGCGGCCTGAGCTGCTGCGCGATCTGCGTGGCGCTGAGCGGGCGCGTCTTGCGCGGGGTGAGCGTCACCGCCATCGAGGCCGTGTTCATCGGGTTGCCGCTGAGGTTCAGGAAGAAGTCGTAGACGCCCGCGTTCTTGATGACGACGTCGGCGACGGGCCGTGCCGACGCGACCATCTGATCGAACGAGGTGCCCTGCGCGGCGCGGACGGTCACGTTCAGCGAGTCGTTGTCCTGCTCTGGGATGAATCCCTTCGGCACGACGCCGTACATGTGCACGGCCTCGGCGAGGACGCCGATGAAGACGGCCAGCATGACCGCGCGGTACCGCAGCACGATGCCGAGGCTCCAGGAGTAGCCGCGGAACAGCGCGTCGAATCCACGTTCGAGCAGGCCGGCGAGGCCGCTCGTGCGGTGGAGGTTCGCGACCTTCAGGAAGCGGCTGCACAGCATCGGCGTCAGCGTCACGGAAACCAGGCCCGAGATGAGGATCGCCGTCGTGATCGTGACCGCGAACTCCCGGAAGAGCCGGCCGAGCAGCCCGCCCATGAAGAGAATCGGAATGAACACCGCGGCCAGCGACGTGGTCATCGTCAGCAGCGTGAAGACGATTTCCTTGGACCCGTTGAGCGAGGCGGTCATCGGGTCCTCGCCGTGCTCCATGTGCCGCACGATGTTCTCGAGCATCACGATCGCGTCGTCGACGATGAAGCCGATGGAGAGGATGAGCGCCATCATCGACAGGTTGTCGAGCGTGTAATGCAGGAGCATCATCACGGCGAACGTGCCGAGGATCGAGAAGGGCAGCGCCAGCGTGGGGATGATCGTCGCGGATGCGTTTCGCAGGAAGAGGAAGATGACGGCGACGACGAGGACGAACGTCACGACCATCGTGAGCCGGATGTCCGAGAACGCCTCGCGGATGTTCTTGGACGTGTCGCGGCGCACGGTGAGGTGGACCGACGGCGGGAGCTCGTCGTTCAGGATCGGCAGCACTTCGCGGATGCGGTCCGTGACCTCGATCGTGTTCGTCCCCGGCTGCCGGGTGACGCTCATGAAGATCTCGCGCTGGGTCTCGTCCTTCGTGTACAGCCACGCGGCGGTCCGCGTGTTCTCGACGCTGTCGATGACCTTCGCGACTTCGTTCAGGCGCACCGGAGCGCCGTTGCGGTAGGCGACGATCACCGGCCTGAAGGCCTCGGCGTTCGGGAGCTGTCCGGCCGCGCGGATGTTGTACGTCGACAGCGGTCCGAACAGCTGGCCGGTGGGAATGTTGACGTTCCAGTTCTGCAGCGCCTGATCGATCTCGTTGAGGCCGATCTGCTGCGCGCGAAGCTTGTCCGGATCCACCTGTACGCGGACGGCGTACTTCTGCTGGCCGTTCACGGTGACCTGGGCGACGCCGCTGATCGCGGCGATCCTCGGCGCGATGATGTTCTCCGCGTAGTCGTCGAGCGCGGAGAGCGGCAGCGACTTCGAGAGCATGCCGAGCGTCATCACGGCCGAGTCCGCCGGATTGGATTTCTTGAACGATGGCGGCGCGGTCATGCCGGCCGGCAGCAGCGGCATCGCCGCCGCAATCTGCGTCTGCACGTCCACCGCCGCGCCCTCGATGTCGCGATCGAGCGAGAACTGCAGCGTGACGCCCGACGAACCCGTGGAACTCGCCGAGCTCATGTCGTCGAGCCCCGCGATCGATGTGAACTGCCGCTCGAGCGGCGTCGCGACCGATGACGCCATGACGCCCGGGTCGCCGCCGGGCAGCGCCGCCGAGACGCTGATCGTCGGATAGTCGACGTTCGGTAGATCGCTGACGGGCAGCGCGCGGTATGCGAGCACGCCGAAGAGGCCGATGCCCAGCATGAGCAAGCTCGTGGCGATAGGCCGTTTGATAAACGTCTCGGAGATGTTCATGCTGTTCGGATTGTAGGAGTGGCAGGGGGGCGGCACAATCGAGAAATTTGCGTATAAAGAGTCCGCTAAGAGCGGATCACTGGTACTGGGGACACGTCAGAAGGGACGGACTGCCATTGGCGTAGGATGAACGCCGGAGGCACCCTCTATGGTGTGGCGGCTCGCGGCGGTGTCGGTGCTCGTGCTGGGCCTCCAGGGATCCCCTCCCGCGGCCGTGCCGGACCGCGACCCGAAGATCGTCACCCTCGTGGCCGCAGTCTCGCAGGAGCGGCTCGTCGCCATCCTGAAGCGCCTCGAAGCCTTCCAGACGCGCAACACGCTTTCGACCGTCGGATCGCCGACGCGCGGCATCGGCGCCGCGCGCGAGTGGATCCTCGGGGAGATGCAGAGCTACAGCCCGCGGCTGCAGGTGTCGTTCGACACGTACCGTCTCGCCGCGCAGGGACGGATCACGCGCGACGTCGAGATTCGCAACGTGATGGCCGTGCTGCCCGGACGCAGCGCGCGGCGCATCTACATCAGCGGGCACTACGACACCGTCGCCATCGCCGGCGGCGACGCCGCGAATCCGCTGCGGAACGCGCAGGGTGAACTGCTGTTCGCGGACCCTGATTCACCCGCGCCCGGCGTCGACGACGACGGCAGCGGCACGGCGTTGACGATGGAACTGGCGCGCGTGTTCAGTCAGAGCGGCATCGACTTCGACGCCACCCTGGTGTTCATGTGCCACGTCGCGGAGGAGCAGGGGCTGTTCGGCGCGCGGCTCCACGCGCAGAAGGCCGCCGCGGATCACGTGGCGATCGAGGCGGTCTTCAACAACGACATCGTCGGCGGAGACCGCGGCGGCGACGGGACCGCCGACGGCGCGACGATCCGCGTGTACTCGGAGGGGCCTGACGATTCGCCGTCACGCGCGCTGGCGCGGTACGTGGAGCGATGGGCGGCCCGCTACGTGCCGTCGCACCGCGTGCGTCTCATGGCGCGGCCGGACCGCTTTCTTCGCGGCGGCGACCACTCCGCGTACAACGAGTTCGGCTTCGCGGCCGTCGGCTTCCGCGAATCGAGGGAGGACTTCTCGCGCCAGCATTCCGCGCGGGACACGTTCGACGACATCTCGCCCGCGTACTTGACCGAGAACGCGCGGGTCAACGCCGCGGCCGCCGCCACGCTGGCGCTCGCGCCGCCGCCGCCGGTCGTGACCACCGCCCGCGGCCAGCCGACGCTCGGCCGCACGCCCGGCGCCTACGACGCGGACCTTCGCTGGAGTGCTTCGCCCGGCGCCGCCGCGTACCGGATCTTCTGGCGTCCGGTGTGGGGTCCTGACTGGCAGCACGACCTTCTCGTCGGAAACGCGACGGAAGTCGTGCTCCCGGACATGCAAATCGACGACTACGTGTTCGGGGTCGCGGCGCTGGACGCCGCGGGCCACGAGAGCTACGTCAGCGCGTACGTCGAGCCGCCGAGGCAGAACCCGCCGATCGCGCTCGCGCCGGAAAAGTAATCGTGACGGGTTATCACGACGCCGCGACTGGCGTGGCCCGCTTCTTCCTGGTGCGCCGGCGCGACATGATCCAGTCCTGCAGGTGCGCCATGTAGGTGTAGACCACCGGCGTCAGGTACAGCGTCACGAGCTGCGAGAACATGAGTCCCCCTACGACGACGACGCCGAGCGACTGCCGCGCCTCGCCGCCGGCGCCGTAACCCATCGCGATCGGCACCGCGCCGAGGAGCGCGGCCATCGTCGTCATCATGATCGGCCGGAAGCGGACGAGGCAGCCCTGGTAGATCGCCTGCTCCGACGACATCCCGCCGCGCTCGGCCTCGAGCGCGAAGTCGATCTGCATGATCGCGTTCTTCTTCACGATCCCGATCAGCATGATCATGCCGACGAACGCGTAGATGTTCAGATCCATGTGGAAGATCATCAGCGTGGCGAGCGCGCCGACGCCGGCCGACGGCAGACCGGACAGGATCGTGAGCGGGTGGATGTAGCTCTCGTACAGCACGCCGAGCACGATGTAGACGACGAGCACGGCGATGACGAGCAGCGCGGCCAGGTTGCCGAGCGAGCTCTGGAACGTGGAGGCGGACCCCTGGAAGTCGCCGGCCACGCCCGCGGGGAGCGTATCGGTCGCGATGGAACGGACTTCGTCGAGCACCGTGCCGAGCGACGCGCTCGGAGAGATGCCGAACGACACCGTCGCGGCCGGCAGCTGCCCGTTGTGGTTCACCGACTGCGGCCCCGCGACCGTCGCGGTCTTCGTAAGCGTTTCGAGCGGCACGAGCACGTTGCTCGAGGACTTGAAGTACAGCAGCGAGAGCGCCGTCGGGTCCTTCTGGAACTGCGGCGCCAGCTCGAGCAGCACCTTGTACTCGTTCGACGGCGCGTAGATCGTCGAGACCCAGCGCGGTCCGTAGGCGTCGTAGAACGCGTCTTCGATCCCGCTCGCGGTGACGCCCATCGCGGCGGCCAGATCGCGGTCGATGTCGACGTTCACCTGCGGAGAGGCGAGGGCCACGTCGCTCGTCACGTCCTCGATGCCGGGGACCGACTGCAGGCGCGCCACCAGCTTCTGGGCGGTCGCGGCCACGTCTGCGGCGCTCGCCGCTTCAATCGAATACTGGTAGAGGCTCTTGCTCACCTGACCGCCGATCCGGATCACGGGCGGGTTCTGCAGGTAGATCTGCATCCCCGGGATGCGGGAGAGCTCCGGCCTGAGCTTGTCGATGATTTGATCGGCGAACTCGTTCCGCTGCGCGCGGGGCTTCAGATGGACGACGATCTGTCCCAGGTTCGGCCCGCCGAGCGTCGCGGAGGCCGAGCCGCCGACGGTCGTCACGAGCGCGTCGACGTTCGGGTCCTTCCGGATGATGTCGGCGACGGTGTTCTGATACTCGACCAGATGGTCGTACGACGTGCCCTGCGAGGCTTCGGTCGTGACGGCGATCTGATCGGTGTCCTGGTTCGGGATGAACCCCTTCGGGATCACGATGAAGAGCCACGCCGTCAGCGCCACGACGCCCGCGGCGGAGACCATGGTCCAGACCCGGTGCCGCAGGACGATCTGGAGCGTGACGTCGTACCAGTGGAGCATCGACTCGAAGACGCGCTCGGTCTGCCGGCCGAGACGCGACATCTCGTGGTGATCCGGCTTCTTCAGGAACCGGCTGCAGAGCATCGGCGTCAGCGTGATCGAGACGACGCCCGAAATCAGGATCGCGACGCAGATCGTGACCGAGAACTCGCGGAACAGCCGTCCGAGCACCCCTTCCATGAAGAGAATCGGGATGAAGACCGCCGCGAGCGACAGCGTCATCGAGATGATCGTGAAGCCGATCTCGCGCGAGCCCGCGAGCGACGCCTCGAGCGGCGACTCGCCCATCTCGATGTGCCGGTAGATGTTCTCCAGCATCACGATCGCGTCGTCCACGACGAAGCCGATCGAGAGGATGAGCGCCATCATCGACAGGTTGTCGAGGCTGTAGTCGAGCGCGTACATGACGGCGAAGGTGCCGATGATCGAGAAGGGCAGCGCGAGGCTGGGAATGATGGTCGCCCAGGCGTCCCGCAGGAACACGAAGATGACCAGGATGACGAGCCCGAGCGTGAGGAGCATCGTGAACTGCACGTCGCGGTACGACTCGCGGATCGTGTCCGAGCGGTCGTAGAGCACGTCCATGTGGACGCTCGACGGCAGCTCGTTTCGAAAGGCGGGGAGCAGCGCTTTCACCGCGTCCGACACCGCCATCGTGTTGGTGCCGGGCTGCCGCTGGATGGCGAGGACGATCGCGGGCGAATCGCTGTCCTTCGTGTAGAACCGCGACGTGGTGTGCTCGTCCTCGACGCCGTCAATCGCCCGCCCGATCTCCCGGAGGTGGACCGGTGCGCCGTTCTTGTACGCCACGATCAGGTCGTTGAACTGATCGGCGTTCATCAGCTGGCCCTGCGCTTCGATCGTGAAATCGGTCTCGTTGCCGAGCACAGAACCGGTCGGGACGTTCGCGTTGCCGTTCTGCAGCGCCGCCTGGACTTCGTTGATCCCGATCTGGCGCGCTGCGAGCTGGTGCGGATCGAGCTGCACGTGCACGGCGTACTTCTGGCTGCCCAGCACCTGGACCTGCGCGACGCCGTGCACCTGGGAGATCCGCTGCGCGATGCGGGTCTCCGCGTACTCGTCGACCGTCCAGGGCGGCAGCGTGCTCGACGTGATGACGAGGTACAGGATGGGCTGGTCCGCCGGGTTGACCTTCGTGAACGTCGGCGGCGTCGGCATGCCCTGCGGCAGCAGCCGGGCGGCCTGCGTGATCGCGGCCTGAACGTCGATTGCGGCGCCGTCAATCGGACGGTTCAGATCGAACTCGAGCGTGACCTGCGTCGACCCGAGCGAGTTCACCGACGTCATCGAGTTCAGACCGGCGATCGTCGAGAACTGCCCTTCGAGCGGCGTCGCCACCGAGCCGCCCATCGTCTCGGGGCTCGCGCCGGGCAGCTGAGCCGTGACGAGCAGCGTCGGGAAGTCTACGTTCGGCAGGTCGCTGACCGGCAGATCGCTGTACGCGACGAGTCCGAAGAGCGCGATCGCGGCCATGAGCAGGCTCGTCGCGATCGGCCGCTTTATGAATCCCTCAGAAATATTCATGGTCTCTACCCGCTATACGCGCGCGGGGAGAGACGCCGTTACTTGTTCACCAACTCGTCATGGCTTTCGAATGGAATGGTAATGAGTTCAATAGGATGACGGACTCAAAGAAGAAGAACTTCGTAAATGGACGTCGTCCGTGTGGACCGGCACGTTCCGCCTCGATGATCATCTTGTGCTCGGGGACGTTGGCAAGCCGCAGGCTCCTTGGTGACTCCGGGCTCCGGGCTTCAGCCAAAGCCCGAAGCCCGAAGCCTGTTCTTTACGCGAGTGCTTTTCCGTACAGCGCGAGCAGCCGGCTCCAGGCCTTCTCGGCCTGCGGCTGGTTGTAGACCTGCGAATCGGGCGGACACCAGCCGTGCGCGGCGCCCGTGTAGACCTCGATTTCGGCCGGCAGGCTCGCCTTCGCGAACGTGTCCTTCATCACGGTCTTGTCGGTCGGCGCCCGCATATCGTCGTTCTCGGCGATGGCGATGAGGAACTGCGCCTTGCTCTTCGCCGCCTCGAGGTGCGGGCTGTTCGGCATGTCGGTGACGAGGCCGCCGCCGTGGAACGAGCCGACCGCGCCGACGCGGTCGGGAACCGCGAACGCCGTGCGGAACGCGAACGGACCGCCCATGCAGTAGCCCTGCGTCCCCATCTTGCGGTTCTTCGCGACCGACGCCTGCTGATCGAGCCAGGCAATGAACGCCTTCGCGTCGGTGAGCTGCGTCGTCTCGTTGAGACTCTGAGCGAGCGGCAGCAGCTGCTGGATGTTCGTCGCGGCGCCGTTGTCCGCCGTCGGAGCCTTCTTCGTCCGGTAGAACGGGTTCACGACGAGCACCGCGTAGCCCGACTGCGCGAGCCGCTTGCCCATCTGGCGGAACGCCGGACGCAGGCCGAAGATGTCCGGCCACACCAGCACGCCGGGCGCCGTGCCCGTCGAGGGATGGACGAAATAGCAGTCCGCGGTGCCGTCCGGCGTCTTGATGTTGACGTCGGCTTCCGTCACGGGCGCCGCGTTGGGGACCTGCGGCAGCAGCATCGCCATGCCGGCGCCGAGCATCGTGCCGCCGAATTCCCTGCGCGTGACCAGCCCACGCGCCTCGTACTCCTGCCGATCTTTCTCAAAATGATCCTGATCGCACATGTTCGCTCCTTGAGGTCCGGCTGAAGCCGGACACTACGTCCATGCCGGCGGACCGTACGCGGCGTCCGCCTTCCAGCGGACAATATCCGCACACAATGTATTCCAAAACCGGCCGTGAATAGCGACCTCCTGTTTCGCCTGCTACTGGCCCTGGCGGTGGTCATGGTCGTGGCACGGCTCGTCGGCGGTTTGTTCTCGCGTCTCGGCCAGCCGGCGGTCGTCGGCGAGCTCGTCGCGGGCATCCTGCTGGGGCCGTCGCTCGTCGGCCGCCTTGCGCCCGTCGCCTTCGGCTACGTGCTCACGCCGGCGGTCGTCGACGCGTTCGGCCTGATCGCCCAGATCGGCGTCGTCTTCTTCATGTTCCTCGTGGGCGTGGACCTGGACATCCAGCTGCTGCGATCGCGGACGCGGCCCGCCGTGCTCATCTCCCAGGCGAGCATCCTCATCCCGTTCCTCATGGGTTGCGCGATGGCTCCGGTGCTGCTGGCGCGGTTCGGCGTCCCCGGGGGCTCGACGCTCGTCTTCGCGCTGTTTCTCGGCGGGTCGCTGGCCGTCACGGCGTTTCCGGTTCTCGCGCGGCTGGTGACCGACCGCGGACTGCATCGTACGCCGCTCGGCGTCCTTGCGCTGACCGCCGCCGCCGTGGACGACGTCACGGCGTGGATGCTGCTGGCGTTCGTGACGGCGCTCGCGCGCGCGCACCTGCAGCGCGTTGTCGCGACGATCGCGCTCACGGCCGCGTTCATCGCGGCGATGCTCCTTCTGGTCCGGCCGGTATTGGCCTGGATCCTGCGGCGGGCGCCACTGAGCGACCGGGCGGCGCTCTTCTCGGCGCTCCTGCTCATGCTCGTCGCCGCGACCTCGGCGGAATGGATCGGCATCCACGCGATCTTCGGCGCCTTCCTCGCCGGCGTCATCGTCCCGCGCGACACCCGGCTGAAGCAGGATCTCGCCCTGCGGCTGGAGGACGTGACCGTCCTGTTCTTTCTGCCGCCGTACTTCGCATTCACGGGACTGCGGACGGAGATCGGCCTTCTCGCCTCTCCGCGTGAATGGGCGCTGTGCGCGGCCGTGATCGCCGTGGCGACCGCCGGCAAGTTCGGCGGCGCCGTGATCGGCGCGCGGCTGTCGGGTATTGCGTGGAGGCCCGCCGCTCAGCTCGGCGTTCTGATGAACACACGCGGCCTGATGGAGCTCGTCGTCCTGAACGTCGGCCTCGACCTCGGGATCATCTCCCGGCCGCTGTTCGCGATGATGGTCATCATGGCGGTCACCACGACGCTCGCGACGACGCCGGGGCTGCGGGCCCTTGGAGGCGCCGTTGCCGAGCCGACGGTGGCGTCGCCCGGGTGAAGGTCGTCGGGCGATTGCAGGCCCTTCAGTCCTGACGAAACACGAAAGGAGCCAAGAAGCCGGCTTTGGCGCTAGAATTCGCGCGGCGGGCCGCCTGAGGTCCCGCGCGCAGGAGTGCGCCTATGAAGATGAGACGAATGTTCGTGGCGGTCGCGCTGAGCGCCGTCGGCGCCGTCACCGCCGTCGGCCAGCAGGGGCAGCCCCAGGATCCGAACCGCGGCACGCCCGGCGTGCAGGGGCCGGCCGATCCGAAGCACGATGACTTCATCAAAGCCAACTGCAAGATGCCGACGGTCGCCACCGGACGCGGCGGGGCGGGCGGCGGCGGCGGGCGAGGTGCCGGCGCCGCGGCTCCGGCACCCCCGCAGTTCCAGGACGTCGCGTCGACGGCCATTCCCGGCGTCATCGCCGCCGGCCAGCACTGGAAGGTGATCTGGGAAGACAAAGGCAACAACGCCGACGGCATCGTCGCGTTCGATGATGGGAGCGTGTGGCTCGCCCAGAACGACAACAGCGACATCATCCGCGTCGACAAGGACGGGAAGGCGACGACGATCTACACCGACACGTACACGGGCGGCTCGATCGCGGCGAACTCGAAGGGCCAGGTGTTCGTCGGCGAGCGCGCGCTCGGCAACGCCATCTGGGAGCTGAAGCCGCAGCGGAAACTGTTTGCGAACAAGCTCGCCAACGGCGATCCGCTCGACTGCGTGGCCGGGATCATCAACGACATGTCCGCGGACTCCAAGGGCGGCATCTACATGACCGCCGGCGGCATCTACTACGCGAATCCGAAGGGCGTGATCATGGGCCGCTTCGGCACCGTCGGCGGCAACGGGATCATCCTGAGCCCTGACGAGAAGACGCTGTATACGACCGGTCGCCTCGGCGGCGGCAACCGCGGCGGCGGAGCCGCGGCGGGCGGCGGGGCTCCGGCCGCCGCAGGCGGCGGCGCGCCAGCGGCCGGCGGTCAGGCGGCGGCGGGCGGCCGAGGCGGCGGCGCGGCCAACAACGGCGGCCTCGTCGCCTTCGACGTGCAGCCCGACGGATCGCTGACGAACGAGCGGCAGTTCGCCGAGACGTGCGGCGACGGCAGCACGATCGACGGCGCCGGGCGCATCTACTGCACCGGCGGCCGCATGGCGGATCCGAGCGATCCGACGAAGACCATCGCCGGCATCGGCGTCATCAGCCCGAAGGGCGAGATCCTCGGCGTCATCCCGCAGCCGCGCGGCCTCATCAGCGTGGCGTTCGGCGGCCCCGACAAGAAGACGCTCTTCGCCGTCGGGATCCGCGACGTGCAGCTGATGTCGATCCAGATGGAGGCGCAGGGCCTCAAGAAGCGGCCGAAGTAGCGATCAAGCGCAACCACGAAGACGCGAAGACACGAAAATTGAACTAGCGGTCTTCTTCGTGACTTCGTGACTTCGTGGTTGCCTTTCTCCTCTCCAGAGGGAACTGCGCGGACCACTCGGGTCTCCATAATCGTTCGCCGCCCGCAAAGGCGTCCGCGTTCGATCCGAGCCGGACGCCGCGCGGCGCCCGATCGATCAGCTTCGCGTTTCCCCCACCCACGACGACGTCGTCGACCTCGAGCGCGGCCTGGAGCCGCGTCACCACGTCGGCCACGCGGCTCCGCCATTTCTTCTTCCCGAGCCGCTTCAGTCCCGACTTCCCGACGTACTCCTCGTACGTGCGGCCTTTTCGGTACGGAAGGTGCGCCAGCTCCATCGCCTGAAGAGTGCCGTCGACGATCAGCGCCGTGCCGAGCCCCGTCCCGAGGCCGAGAAACAGCATGCGTCCGCCGCGATACGCCCCGATCGCCTGCATCGCCGCGTCGTTCGCCACCCTCACCGGTTTGCCGAACGCGCGCGTGAAATTGAAGCCGACCCATCCCGATGCGAGATTGTGCGGCTCGCTGGCCGGACGGCCGTGAAGGACGACGCCGGGATAGCCGATCGACACCGCATCGAAGGCGTCGCCGACCGCCTCCCGAACGGCGTGCGCCATGCGCCTGGCGTCCATGTCGGGGCCCGAATCGATCTTCTGCCCAGCAGCGTGCCCGATGCGGACCTTGACGTGGGTGCCGCCGACGTCGATCACGAGAACCCTCATGGGTGATCACTATAGGGCAACGAGTGGCGCCTACCCGTTTGGGTGATGTCGTGCGGCCATTCGGGCGCGACGATCGAGCCATGACCGCTCAACCGGCCGCGAGCAACGACGAGCTCCTGGACGCCTATTCCCGAGCGGTGACCGAAGCGGTCGCCGCCGTTGGTCCGGCGGTCGTGAAGATCGATGTGAAGGTCGACGCCCAACGCGGCGGCGGGTCGGGCGTGATCTTCACGCCCGACGGGATGATCCTGACGAACGCGCACGTCGTGGCCGGCGCGGATCGCGTCCGTGCGACGCTGACCGACGGGCGATCCGCGGTCGCGGACGTGATTGGGCGCGACGCGCACGGCGATCTCGCCGTCATCCGCGTCGGCGCCGCCGGCGGCGCGCTGCCGTGGGCCGCGTTCGGAGACTCGCGCGCGGTCCGCGTCGGTCAGATTGCGATCGCGATTGGCAACCCTTATGGGTTCGCCCACTCGGTCACCGCCGGCGTCGTCAGCGCGCTCGGCCGGTCCTTGCGCGC
>Ga0187777_10002058_pt1 | contig 12906 bp, 13 predicted proteins | sample 1015_Q2_SP5_10_M_FD_132416 | JGI IMG/M metagenome (GOLD analysis project Ga0187777, IMG submission 132416) | Tropical peat soil microbial communities from peatlands in Department of Meta, Colombia - 1015_Q2_SP5_10_MG | ecosystem: Environmental > Terrestrial > Soil > Wetlands > Peat | place...
CAGCTACACCCAGGTGGTGGATTTCGTGCTCTTCCTGGCGGTGCTCCTCCTGCGTCCCCAAGGATTGTTCGGGAGGAAGGCGCCGTGACCCGCTCCCGCTGGCTGCCGGCCGTCCTCTTCTTCGCCTTCCTGCTCAGCCTCCCGCTCTGGATGCGGGACGCCTACCTGCAGCAGATCGCCTTCCGGGTGGTGATCTTCGCCATCCTCGGCCTGGCCTGGAACCTGGTGGGCGGCTACGCCGGACAGCTCTCGCTCGGGCACGTGGCCTACTTCGGGGTCGGCGCCTACAGCGTGGCGCTGTTCAACGAGCGGCTCGGCTGGAACCCGTGGCTGGGGACGCTGGCCGGGATCGGGCTCGCCTGCGTCGCGGCGCTGATCATCGGGAGCCTGACCTTCCGGCTGCGGGGCCCGTACTTCGCGCTCTCCACCATCGCCGCGGCGGAGATCATCCGGCTCCTGGCGCTGAACCTGTCCTTCACCCACGGGGCGATCGGGATGATCGCCCCGGGCCTGTTCGACGAGCCGAACAGCGACCGGAAGACCTACCTGGCCTCCATCCCGCTGCTGGCGCTGGCCTTCCTGCTCACCGCCTGGACGCACGACAGCCGCTTCGGCTACTCGCTCCGCGCCATCCGGGAGAACGAGGACACGGCCATGGCGGTGGGGATCGACCCGGCCCGGGAGAAGCTGAAGGCGCTGCTCCTCTCTGCCGTCCTGGTGGCCGCGGCCGGCTCGCTCTACGCCTCGGTCTTCCAGTTCATCGGCCCGGACAGCGTGCTGGCCATCGACATGTCGGTGCAGATGGCGCTCATCGCCATGCTCGGTGGTGCGGGGACGGTGTGGGGGCCGATCATCGGCTCGGTGGTGCTCACCGTGGCCGCCGAGGGGCTGAAGGCCTACCTGGAGAGAGCTCACCTCCTGGTCTACGGCCTCCTCCTGGTGGTGGTGGTGCTCTTCCTCCCCGGCGGAGTGGTGTCCATCTTCCAGCAGCGATGGTTCCGGCGCGGCCGCCCGCGCCCGCAGGCCGCATGAAGGAGCGCCCTTGGCCCCCCTCCTCCAGCTGAAGCACGTGGTCAAGCGGTTCGGAGGCCTGCTGGCCACCAACGACGTCAGCTTCGACGTCGAGGAGGGGGAGATCGTCTTCATCATCGGGCCCAACGGAGCGGGGAAGACCACCCTCTTCAATCTCATCAGCGGCTACGTCCAGGCGGACTCCGGGGAGATCCTCTACCGGGGCCAGAACGTGGTCGGGTGGAAGCCCTACCAGACCACCCGGCTCGGCATCGGGCGCACCTTCCAGATCGTCAAGCCGCTGCCCGCCCTCACCGTCCGCGAGAACGTCATGCTCGGCTCCTTCCTCCACGCCCGCTCCCGGGCGGAGGCGGGGAGGAAGGCGGACGAGGTGCTCGCCTTCCTCGGGCTCGAGTCGCGCGCCCACACGCTGGCCTCGGGGCTTCCGCTCGCCCAGCGCAAGCTGCTCGAGGTGGCCCGGGCCCTGGCCACCGGGGCCAAGCTCCTCCTCCTCGACGAGGTGATGGCCGGCCTGAACCCGACCGAGTCGACGGAGATCGTCCAGCTGCTCAAGCGGCTCCAGGGCTTCGGCGTGACCGCGGTGGGCGGGGTGGAGCACATCATGCGGGTGGTGATGGCCCTGGCGACGCGGGTGGTCGTCCTCGACCAGGGGGCCAAGCTCTCCGAGGGGGCGCCCGAGGCGGTGGTCCACGATCCGCGGGTCATCGAGGCCTACCTGGGGAGCAAGTTCACGGCGAGGGCCGGGACGTGAGCGAGGCGCCGCTGCTCGCGCTCGAGGAGGTCATCGCCTTCTACGGGGACTTCCAGGCCCTCTTCGGCCTCGGCTTCGAGGTCCGCCGCTCGGAGGTGGTGGCCCTGCTCGGCGGCAACGGCGCGGGGAAGACGACCTGCCTGCGCGTCATCTCCGGGCTTCTCCGGCCGCGCTCGGGGAGGGTCCGCTTCGAGGGGCGGGAGATCACCGGTCTCTCCCCGGCGGACATCGTCGACCTGGGCATCGCCCACGTGCCCGAGGGGCGCCAGCTGTTCGGCGAGATGAGCGTCGAGGAGAACCTCTGGCTCGGCTCGTACCTCCCCCGCGCCCGGAAGGATCGCCCGCGCAACCTGAAGCGGATGTACGACCTCTTCCCGCGCCTCGGGGAGCGGAGGAAGCAGCTGGCCGGGACGCTCTCCGGGGGCGAGCAGCAGATGGTGGCCATCGCCCGGGCGATGATGTCCGACCCGAAGCTGCTCCTCCTCGACGAGCCGTCGCTCGGCCTGTCACCCAAGCTCACCGAGCAGACCCTGGCCGCGGTGCGGGAGCTGGCCAAGGTGGTCACCGTGCTCATCGTCGAGCAGAAGGTGATGGAGGGCCTGGAGATCGCCGACCGCGGCTACGTCATCGAGAACGGAAGGCTGGTCACCACCGGGACCGCCTCGGCGCTCCTCCAGGACCGGGGCATCCGCGAGGCCTACCTCGGGCTCTGACGGACCGCTTGATTTCCACGCGGACGGGCGCGAAGAAGCTCCCTGGCAAAGGGGCAGGCAAGCGTCCTCCCGGAAGCCCCCGGGGAGGAGAGGGGAGCAGGAACCATGCATCGGATGTCGAAGCGTGTGACTCGCGCCGCGGCCCTGGTCTGCGCGCTGGCGGTGGCGGGTTGCTCGGAGGACCTGGGGCCGATCACCGCCACCTGGAACCAGCTCCAGGCCACCTGGACGGCCAAGGCCGGCGAGCTCAAGAAGCAGGCCAGCAGCATCGCCGCGGGGGTGAAGGCCATGCCCGCCCCCGGCGCCACGGACACGGCCGGGCAGGGCCTCCTGAGCAAGGTCACCGCGGCGCTGGCCGCTCACGACAAGCTCCTCGGCGGCCTGGACACCGCCATCTCCACCGCCGCCAACTCGGTGCAGGAGGCGCTCAAGACCGGCAAGGTGGCCACGGTGCAGAAGGCCATCGACGACTCGAAGGCAGCCTACGACGCGGCGGTGGCCAAGGTGGCCAGCTCGGCCACGGCGGTCAGCGCGCTGTTCAACCAGCTCAAGACCCACAACGCCGAGGTGGCCGCCGAGGCGGCCAAGGCCTACACCGCCGGAGCGCGGACCGACTTCAGCGACATCGACTTCAAGCCGGGGAAGGCGGAATTCCTCTTCGACCGTCCGAACACCCAGGCGACGCTGGACAAGCTCCTGGCCTTCGTCAACAGCTGCCCCCAGCTGACGGTGGACATCATCGGTCACACCTCCAACGAGGGCACCCCGGCGGCGAACATGAAGCTCAGCGTCGACCGGGCGAAGGCGGTTCAGAAGTGGCTGCTCTCCAAGGGGGTGGCGAAGAAGAAGATCCACTCCGTCTCCGGCAAGGGCGCCACCGAGAACATCGTCGTCGAGCCGGATCCGAAGTCGGACGCGGCCAAGGCCATGCCGCCCGCGGCGCTGGAGGAGCTGCGCCGCAAGAACCGGCGCATCTCGGTCAACGTGGTCACCGCCTGTCCGAAGAAGTAGCGCCCCGCTCGCCGCCGGCGCGGGCCACGCCCACCGGGCAGCTCACGCCGGTTCCCCCCAGCCCGCAGTACCCGTCCGGGTTCTTGGCCAGGTACTGCTGGTGGTACTCCTCGGCGTAGTAGAACTCCGGCGCGGCGCCGAGCTCGGTGGTGATCGTCCCGTGGCCGGCGGCGGTGAGCACCTTCTGGTAGACGGCGCGGGACTCCGCCGCGGCGCGGGCCTGCTCGGGCGAGTGGGTGAAGATGGCGCTCCGGTACTGGGTCCCCACGTCGTTGCCCTGCCGCATGCCCTGGGTGGGGTCGTGGCTCTCCCAGAAGACGCCGAGGAGCTGCTCGTACGACACCCGGGCGGGATCGAAGACCACCCGGACCACCTCGGCGTGGCCGGTGCGGCCGCTGCACACCTCCCGGTAGGTCGGGTTGGGGGTGAGGCCCCCGGAATAGCCGACCATGGTGGAGACGACGCCCGGCGTCTCCCAGAACTTCCGCTCCGCCCCCCAGAAGCAGCCCAGGGCGAAGGTGGCCAGCTCGGTGCCGGCCGGGAAGGGGGGGACGAGCGGAGCGCCGTTCACGAAATGGCGCGCCGGGACCTCCATCGGCTCGGTCCGTCCCGGAAGCGCCTCGGCGGCGGTGGGCAGCGTCGACTTGGCGAGGAGTCCCATGGCGAGGGGACTCCATAAGAGGTCCTCGGGCAGGATGCCACTGTGCGATGCTCGTCCGGCAGGAGGTCCTGACGGATGGCGCCCGGAGCCGAGTGGCCCCTCGTCCTCCTTCCCGGAGCCGTGCTCGCCGCCGTGGTGGCGCTCTGCTGGATGCTGCCGAACGTCTCTCCACCCGGGGTGCTCTTCGGGGTGACGGTGGGTCCGGCGGCGGCGGAGGGGCGGGAGGGCGCCCGCGCCATCCGCCTCTACCGCCTGGCTCTCCTCCTGGGCGTGTGGGCGCCGGTGCTGCTCTGGGCGCTGGGCCTGTCCCGGCGCTCCGTGGCCTGGCTCGTGGTCGCCGCCCTGGCGCTCGTCCCGGAGATCCTCGTCGCCTACCTGGTCGGCCACGCCCGGGCCCGCGCGCTCCGGCCGCCCGGCCCGGTCTCTCCGCCCGGGTCAGCCGGGCCGGCGCCGAGCCCCGTCCTCGCCGCCGAGCGGCCGCCCGGGAGGTCCATCGGGCGCACCCTGCTCGGGGCGCTCGGCTACCTCCTGCTCGCGGCCTCGATGCTCTGGCTGGCCGCCGCGTACCGGAGCCTGCCCGACCCGTTCCCGGTCCATGCCGGCGCGAGCGGCCAGCCGGACCGGTGGGCCCCGAAGTCCCCGGCGGTGGTCTTCCTGGCGCCGGCCATCGGCCTCGGCCTGATGCTCTTTCTGGAGCTCATCCGCCGGCTGCTCCGCTCACCACGGCTCGTCCACGCCGGGGCGTATGCCAGCCGCAGCGCCCGATCGGTGGACACGCTCCTGCTGGTGGTCCAGCTCTTCCTCGGCGCGCTGCTCTCCCTGGTGGCGCTCGGCACGGCCGGCATCCTCCCCGGATGGGTGCTCCTCGCCGGGGCGCTGGCCGCGCCGCTGGTTCTCCTCTGCTTCCTCGTTGGTTTCGTGGCCCGGCTGGCGCGCGAGCGGAGGGACTGGCCGCCGCACGGGGACGGGCTTCCGGATGCGGCCTGGAAGCTGGGGCTGGTCTACTTCAACGCCGCGGATCCCGCCTTGCTCGTCCCGCGGCGCTTCGGCGTGGGCTGGACGCTCAACTTCGCCCGCCCGGCGGCCTGGGCGCTCCTGGCGTTGCTCCTCGGAGTTCCCCTCAGCCTGGCCCTCGGCGCGCGGCTCATCGTCCGCTGAGCGCCGGCCAGGTCGAGCCGCTCGAGCGCCGTCTGCATCGCGGTGCTCATTCCCAGCCGGGCGGCGCGGGCCGGCTCCACCCAGGTGAGCCCGGAGTATCCGGCGCCGGAGGGGCGGGCCGGCGCAGAGACGTGGAAGAGCGAGAGGGTCAGCGCGCGGTGGGTGAGAGTCCGCTCGACGTCACCCACTGCCCGGAGGACGCGCGTCCCCGGTCCGAGCGTTTCCGCCAGGGCCTCCTCCACCGCCGCCCGGTCCGCCCCCGGCGGCACCTCGCACGAGGGAAGCTCCCACAGCCCGCCGAAGAGCCCGCGCGGCGGCCGGCGCCCGAGCAACAGCCGGCCGTTCCGGAGGACGACCGCCGCGGCGAGGCGGAGAGGCCGGCGAGCCGGGCGCGGCCGCGGGGCCGGGAAGCGGGACACGGTGCCCGAGCTCAGGGCCCGGCACCGGGAGCGGAGCGGGCAGAGGAGGCAGCCGGGCCGGACCGCGTGACAGACGGTGGCCCCCAGCTCCATGAGCGCCTGGTTCCAGTCTCCCGGGCGGTCCGCCGGCACGAGCCGGCCGGCGAGCATCCACAGCGTCCGCTCGCGCGCTGGTTCACCGGGTACGCCCGACACGGCGAAGAGACGCGAGAGGACGCGGGCCACGTTCCCGTCCACGACTGGCTCGGGGAGCCCGAAGGCGATGCTGGCCACCGCCCCGGTGGTGTAGCGCCCGAAGCCGGGGAGCAGCCGCAGCGCGTCGGTGGAGCCGGGAAGGGTTCCTCCGTGCCGCTCGACGACCGCCTCGGCGGCGGCCTTGAGGTTGCGAGCGCGCGCGTAGTAGCCGAGCCCGCGCCAGGCGGCGAGGACGTCGTCCAGGGGCGCAGCGGCGAGGGCCGGGAGGGTGGGGAAGCGCTCCAGGAAACGCCCCCAGTAACCGGCCACCACCGAGCTCCGCGTCTGCTGCAGCATCACCTCGCTCACCCAGAGGGCGTACGGGTCCCGGGTCCTGCGCCAGGGGAGGTCGCGGGCGTGCACGCCGTACCAGCCGAGCAGCGCTCGCTGCAGCTCGCGGGGGGCCATGCGCTCCAAGGGGCCACACCCTAGGAGCGCGTGCTGACAGAGGGAACGGCTAGAGTGGCTCCGTCCGCCGATGGGTCACAACGTCCTCAGCAACGACTTCACCTGGTCGAAGAGCCGGCACGAGAAATTTTCCGATTGCCGGCGCGCCTACTACCTCCACTACTACGGGAGCTGGGGCGGCTGGGAGAACGGCGCCTCGGACGAGGCCCGGCAGCTCTTCACCCTCAAGCGGCTGGCCAATCGCTTCAACTGGGCAGGGAACGTGGTGCACGCGCAGATCCGCGACGTGCTCCGGACCATCCAGGCCGGCCGCCCGGTCGATGCGGAGGCGGTCATCCACCGGGCGCACCAGGTGATGCGCCGGGACTGGGCCTACTCGCGGAGCAAGAGCTACTGGGACGAGGGAAAGCGGCGTCCGGAGTTCACCGGGCTGGTGGAGCACGAGTACGACGAGCCCATCCCGGCCGAGGAATGGCGCCGCAACTGGGAGACGGTCGAGCAGGGGCTGCGCTGGTTCCTCGCCTCGGCGTGGATCGACCGGGCGCGCTCTCTCCCGCCCGAGGCCTGGCTGGAGGTGGACGAGGGCGCGCAGAAGAGCAACTTCGACATGGAGGGGATCAAGGTCTTCGCCATCCCGGACTTCGTCTTCCGGGATGCCTCGGGGCAGATCACCGTCGTCGACTGGAAGACGGGGAAGATGCGCGAGGGGTACGCGGACCAGGTGGTGGGGTATGCGCTCTACCTGGCGCACCGGTACCGCGTACCCCCCGAGTCGGTGCGCTGCCTGCTCGTCTTCGTCAACGAGGGCGAGGAGGTGGAGATCCGCATCGACGCGGCGACGGTGCAGCGCTTCCGCGCGCACTTCGAGGAGAGCGTCCGCGCCATGCAGGCCCTGCTGGTGAACGCCGCGAGCAACGTCCCCGTCGACACGAGCCAGTTTCCGAAGACCGAGGACCTGCTGCAATGCGCCCGCTGCGCCTTTCGCCGGGCCTGCGGCCGGGAAGGCGTCACCTTCGCGTCCCTGGCGGCCGGCGCGGCGCAGGCGGCCTGAAGACGCCTCGCCGGCGGCGACTGGCTACCGGACGAGGACGATCCGGCTCCGGGCTGCCCGGCCGAGCTCCCGGGAGGCGAGCAGGCGGGCCACGTCCTTCACCTCGTTGCCCACCGTGTCGAAGGCCGCGGCGACGAGCTCGCCGAGGTTGGTCTGCACCCTCCGCCCGCGGGCAGCTGCCCGTCTCCCCAGTCGGTTCAGCTTCTCTCCGGTCCGACGCATCGAGCTCCGCATGGTTCTCTCCCGCGCACGGTCTCCTCGTCTTCGACGCGCGTGCGGCCCGCGGGTTGCGCCCCGGCCGAGAGGGATGAGAGTTCCTGGAGTTGACGGGTGTTACACATGACAATGGGCGCTTACCGCCCGGTACAGATGCACGTCCTGTTTCACGACAACTGCTTCGATGGCGCAGCCAGCGCGGCCGTCTTCGCCGCCTTCTACGGGGCGCTCATCCGGCCGGGCGCCACGGTCAGCTACCAGGGGCTGTCTCACCAGGCGGGCGGCGCTCCCGTCCCCGAGGCGGTGTTCCAGGACACCGAGAATGCCATCGTCGACTTCCGCTACAGCCAGTCGCCCCGGCTCACCTGGTGGTTCGACCACCACGCCTCGGCATTCCAGGAGCCGGGGGACGAGGCTCACTTCCGGGCCGACCGGAGCGGGCGGAAGTTCCACGACCCGACTCGCAAGAGCTGCACCAAGTACATCGCCGACGTGGCGAGGGAGCGGTTCGGCTTCGACCCCTCGCCGCATGCCGAGCTCATCGACTGGGCGGAGCTCATCGACGGAGCGCAGTTCCCCACCCCGGAGATGGCGGTGGGGCTGCGCGAGCCGGCCCTCCAGCTGATGGCCGTGCTCGAGTCCAACCACGACCCGGAGCTGATTCCCGAGGTCATCCGCCGCCTCCAGCACGGCTCCCTCTCCGAGGTGGCGGCGCTCCCGATGATCCAGGAGCCCTTCCGTCCCCTTCTCCGCCGCCACCGGGCAGCGGTGGAGGTGGTCCGGCGCAAGGCCTCGATGGAGGAGGGGACCGTCTTCTTCGACGTCGCCGACGAGAACCTCGACGGCATCAACAAGTTCATCGCCTACGAGCTGTTCCCCGAGGCTCGTTACGTGGTGTGGGTGGGCAGGAGCCCGAGGCGCACCAAGGTCTCCATCGGAAGCAATCCCTGGCGGCCGGAGCTGCGCCGTCACGACCTCTCGGCCATCGCCGAGCGGTACGGAGGCGGGGGTCACCCGGTGGTGGCGGCGATGAGCTTCCGGCCGGAGGAGCTGGGCCGGGCGCGGGCCGCGGCGGCGGAGATCGTCGCCGAGCTCCGGGCGCGCACGGCGATGACTTGACCTTCCGACTGTTAGAGTGTCCGGGGAGAACGATGCGAGCCTGGCCCCCGCTGCTCCTCGCCCTGACCACGGCGTGTAGCTGTCAGAAGCCCGAACCGGCCCACACCGCGGCGCCGAACCCGGGGACTCCCACCTCCCCGGTGCACCACCCGTCGCGACCGGCGGTGGTCGAGCCTCTGGCCGTCTGCGAGGGACGCGGTGCGCCTCCGCTGGAAGCGGCCCGCGCCGCCTACCAGGAGGAGGACTGGAAGCGGGCGCTGTCCTGCGCCGCCGAGGCGGCCGCTCGCAGCCCGGACGACCCGGCGGCGCACAGCGAGCGGGCGGCGGCCCTCTCCGCCATGGGTCGATTCGATGAGGCGAGGCTGGCCTACGCCCGCGCCCTGGCCCTCGACCCGGACCACCTCGACGCCCTCCTCGGGGCGGCGCACCTCTACGGGGTGAGCCTCCCCTCGACGCGCGAGCACGACGAGCTCGCCCTGCTCTACGCCGAGCGGGGGCGGGAGCTGGCGCAGGACGGGGACGACCAGGAGCTGGCCGCCCAGTTCGCCCTGCTCTCGGCGATGGCCGCCAACGACCTCGGCGAGGCGAAGCTGGCGCTGGAGCGGGCCGAGGAAGCGGGGCGGGTGCTCGACGAGGACGAGGACGTCGCCTACGAGCGAGCGGTGGCGCTCTTCGAGCTCTGCCGGTTCGATGCCGCCCGGCAGGCCTTCCTCGCTCTTCGCGAGGACCCGGACCACGGCGCGCACGCCTACCAGCACCTCGGTCTCCTCCTCGAGCGAGAAGGCAAGTGGGCCGAGGCCGAGGCGAGCTTCCGCACCGCGCAGAAGCTCGCCCCGGAGGATTTTCCGCCCCCGGTGCTGCCCTCGGAGAGCGAGTTCCGCGACGCGGTGGCCCGCGCCGTCAGGGCGCTGCCGGCGGACATGCAGAAGGACCTCCGGGACATCCCGGTCACCACCGAGGAGATTCCGCGCGACGAGGACCTGCGCGACGGCGACCCCCCGCTGTCCCCCACCATCCTCGGGCTGTTCCGCGGGCCGTCCCTGGGAGAGCCCTGCCCCAAGGACGAGCCCGGGCCTTGCCGCTCGGTGGTGCTCTACCGGCGGAACCTGGCCCGGGCGGTGACCACGCGCGACGAGCTCCTGGAGCAGATCCGCGTCACGCTGCTGCACGAGGTGGGTCACCTGCGCGGCGAGGACGACCTGGAGCTCGCCGCCCGTGGGCTCGAATAGAGCGGTCGTCTCGGCGCGGGCGGCGCGGGCCCTGCGCCGCCTCCGGCCGTGGTGCTGGCGCACCGACCTGGTCGAGGCGCCTCACCAGCCCACCCCCGGCGCGGTGGTGACGGTGGTCGATCCCGGAGGCCACCCGGTCGGGCAGGCGCTCTATGCCCGGCGCTCGCCGCTGGCGCTGCGCCTTCTGACCCGGCGAGGCCCGGAGGAGGAGCCCATCGACGACGCCTTCTTCGAGCGGCGACTCCGGGCGGCCATCGCCCGCCGGGCCGTGCTCGGACCCCGCGATGCGATGCGGCTCGTCCATGCCGAATCGGACCTGCTCCCCGGGCTCATCGTCGACCGGTACCGCGACGTGCTCGTGCTCCAGTCCCTGTCCGAGGGGATGGACGCCCGGGAAGGCCTCCTGGCTCGGCTTTTGGTCGGCCTCAGCGGCGTGAGCCGGGTGGTGGCCCGCGACGACGGCAGCGGACGGGAGTTCGAGGGGCTGGAGCGCGAGGTACGCCACCTGGCCGGCCCGGGGGACGGGACGGTGGACTTCCGCGAGGGCGAGAACACCTTCCGGCTGGACGTGCTCTCGGACATGAAGACCGGGGCCTTCCTGGACCAGGCCGAGAACCACCTGCGCGCCGGTGAGCTCGGCCGGGGCCGGGCGCTGGACTGCTTCAGCTACCACGGCGGATTCGCGCTGGCGCTGGCCGCGCGGTGCGGCGAGGTCCTGGCCGTGGAGCAGGACGGCCCGGCGGCGCAGCGGATCCGGGACAATGCCCAGCGAAACGGCCGGAGCAACGTCCGGGTGGAGATGGCCAATGCCTTCGACGTGCTGCACGCCTTCGACCGCGAGGGGGAGCGGTTCGACACGGTGGTGCTCGACCCGCCCGGGCTGGCCAAGCGGGCCAAGGGGGCGGGCACCGCGATGCGGGCCTACCGGGAGCTCAACGTCCGCGCGCTGAGGCTGCTCCGTCCCGACGGGCTCCTCGTCACCTGCTCCTGCTCGGGGAAGGTGACGCCGGCCGCCTTCGAGGAGATGCTGCTCGGAGCGGCCGAGGACGTGCGGCGCCCGCTGCAGATCCTCGAGCGGCGCGGGCCGGGCCCGGACCACCCGGCGCTGGCCGGGCTCCCGGAGACGGAGTACCTCAAAGCATTCTTCGCGCGGGTGCTGGCGTGAGGCCACCGGGGCGGCGACCCCTGGCCGGGCTTGCCGCCGCCACCCTGGCCCTGGCCTCGTGCGCCTCGCAGACGAGCCGGCCCATCCCCCCGGGCTCGCCGGCCGAGAGCCAGCTCCATGCGCCGTGTCCCCAAGCGGGCTGTGCCGCCCCGCTCGCGTGCATCGGTCCCGCCGCCGGCGAGCCCGGCACCTGCGAGCTTCCCTGCACCGAGGACTGCCCGCCGCCGATGCTGTGCATGCCGCGGACGGACGGAAGGCGCGGGGGCCTGTGCACCGAGCCGGCACCGCGCACCACTCCGTGGAGGAGCTGACCCCCCTGCCGGCGAGCCCAGCGACGCGGCCCGTCCCGAACGACCAACCGTCAGCAAATCCGCGTGCTTACCATCCATCCTGCCGGGCCTTGCCGCCTCAGCTGAATCGACGAGGTCCAGGCTCTCCCGGGGCCTCGGCGCGGGCGGCCTCGATTCGCGGTGCGGTGCAGTGACCCCTTGGGAATCCGCTGGCGCTCTCACCCTCGCGTCGGCTAGCGAGGGGGAGCTCGCCCTCCGATGCCCGCCGCGCCGCCCGCCGTCGAGGACGTCCTTTCCCTGGCCGATCGGGCCGAGGAGGGGCTCCTCGGGGCCGACCAGGAGGCATGGATGGCCCGCCTCCGGGCGCTGGGGGGGCGACTGGACGAGGCGCTCGACTGGTGCGCCGACCACGATCCCGAGCGGGGCCTGCTGCTCGCCTCGGCGCTCTGGCGCTTCTTCGTCGTGGCCGGAGAGCTGCGTGCCGGGCGCCAGCAGCTGGGCTGGCTCCTGACGCTCGTGCCCACGCCGTCCCCGGCCCGGCTGCGCGGGCTCACCGCCAGCGCGCTCCTGGCGGCGTTCTCCGGCGAGCATGCCGAGTCGGCCCGGGCGGCGAGCGAGGCGACGCCGCTGGCCCGCGCGCTGGACGACGAGCTGCGGCTCGGGATGGCGGACCTGGTCACCGGCTGGAGCCTCCAGGCGGCCGGGGACGTGGAGGGGGCTCGAGCCGAGTTCGGCGAGGCGCTGGAGCGATTTCGCGACGCCGGACATCCCTGGTGGACGGCCACCGCGCTCCTCGGGCAGGGCGAGCTGGCGCGCTCCGGCGGCGACCTGGCCCGGGCCCGCACCCTCTATGCCCAGGGGCTGGCGACCTTCGAGCAGCTCGACGACCGCTCGGCCATCGCCGCCTCCCGGGTCAACCTCGGCCTGGTCGCGCTCGGGCTCGGCGCGCTCGACGAGGGACGCGGCCACCTGGCCGAGGCGGTCCGGACCTCGGAGGCGCTCGGGAATCGAACCTTCCTGGCCGGCGCCCTGCTCGGGCTGGCGGCGCTCCGGCGGGCGGAGGGTCGCCCGGAGGCGGCCGCCCGGCTCCTCGGCGAATCACGCACCCTCCTGGAAGCGACCGGTGCCTCCTTCGAGCCGGCCGACGCCCGGGTGGCCGAGCGCGAGGAGGCCGAGCTCCGGCGGGCGCTGGGGAAGAGCTTCGAGGTTCACTGGCGGCGAGGCCGCGACGCGCCCGACCCGCGCGACCGCGTCTAGCGCGGGAGATCCAGCTCGGAGCGCAGGCGCTTGGTGATGGCGAAGTACTCCGTCCGCCCGAAGGGGACATTGAGGATGTGGAAGTCCTTGCGGGACAGCCCGACGCACCCGAAGCAGTAGGTGCAGTCGGAGAGGCTTCGCGACATGACCAGGTAGGCGCTCGCGCTGCAGCTCTCGCTCTTCAGGCAGTAG
>Ga0187777_10002059_pt1 | contig 12905 bp, 11 predicted proteins | sample 1015_Q2_SP5_10_M_FD_132416 | JGI IMG/M metagenome (GOLD analysis project Ga0187777, IMG submission 132416) | Tropical peat soil microbial communities from peatlands in Department of Meta, Colombia - 1015_Q2_SP5_10_MG | ecosystem: Environmental > Terrestrial > Soil > Wetlands > Peat | place...
AGCCGTCCTGCGCGCGCCGCCACGAGAAATCCGCGCTCGATTCCGGCTGCGTTCATCCTCGCGAGCATCTCCTCCAGGGAGAGGCCGGGCATCGGAGTTTTCGCTTTGACCTTGCCGACGAAGAACCCGTCCTTCCACCCCGGACGATGCGACAGAGCTTCTGGCGTCCAGATGTTGACGACCGTGTCGATCGCCGCAACCGTTGAGCGAGTCTGATCGCTCATGCCGGGCTTCCCTCGGAGGGTGCCGGGGGTATCGCATGACCAGCGGCACGCGTCGCGATCAGTGAGTCGATTTCGGAATCGCTCAGCCCCGCTTCCCTGAGGACCTCGCGAGTATGTTCCCCGAGGCGCGGGGCCGGGCGGCGCGTCACATCCGCCTCCGAGCGGCTGAAGCCGACTGGGAACCCCGGCATCAGCAGCAGCCCCTCAGTCGGGTGCTCCACCTGATGCCAGAAGCCCGTCGCCTGCAGATGCCGATCGCTCGGCAGGTCCGCGAGCGTATTCACCGCCTGCACCGGGATGCTCGTTGAGCGAAAGAGCTCCACCCACTCGCGCGTCGTGCGCGTGGCGATGATCTCCTCTGTCGTCGCATAAGTTGCGTCGATATTTCGCAGCCGGTCCGGCAGGGTGCGGAACCGCGGGTCGCTGATCAGATCCTCACGGTTGACGGCCTTGCAGAATATCTCCCAGTGGCTGTCGAGATAGGGGAGCAGCGCGACGTACCCGTCGCGGGTGCGGTACGGCTTGCGGTGGCGGCTCATGAGGCGTGTGTAGCCCGGTGCTCCGAGCGGCGGTACGAAGCTCATACCCCAGAGGTGCTCGGCCATGACGAAGCTCACCATGGTCTCGAACATCGGCACTTCGAGTTCCTGTCCCTCGCCCGTGCGTTCGCGGTGGAACAGCGCTGCAAGTACCGCATATACGACGGTGATGGCCGTCGTCTTGTCAGCCACGATAGTCGGCATGTAGCGCGGCTCGCCGGAGACCAGCTCGGCGAGGTGCGCTATTCCGCTCGCCGCCTGAATGGAATCGTCCAACGCGCCGAGCTCGCCATAGGGGCCACGCTTCGAATAACCGTACGATCCGCAGTAGATCAGTCGGGGGTTCTGCGCTTTGAGGTCTAAGTACTCGAGGCCGAGCTTGCGCATGGCCTGGGGACGGTTGTTATGGATAAAGACATCGCTCGTGGCCGTGAGTCGTTTTAGCGCCTGACGCGCTGCAGACTCCTTCAGGTCGAGCACGATGCTGCGCTTGTTGCGGTTGCAGGTGAGATAGAGCGCTGCCATGCCTGGGTGTCGGGCGGCGCCGAGCGCCCGATTGCTATCTCCCCGCGGAGCTTCCACCTTGATGACGTCCGCGCCCATGTCAGCGAGCAGCTGACACGCCCAAGGCCCCAACACCACGCTGGTGAGCTCGACGATGCGAACGCCCTGCAGCGGACCAGGCATGCCGAGTCTAGCGGCGCTTACGGCGGCGACGGGGCCCGTGCGAGTGGTTCAGGTTGCCATCGCCGTGGTGATGAGGCGCATCTCCATGGTCATGGCCATGAGCATGCGGGTGGTCGAAATCCACCGGGTGATTGTGATCTCCCGTGGCAACCCACTGATAGAGCTCGGGCTTCCACGCCAGTATGCGCGCAGCTGCCCGTTCTCGGTTTTCTTCGGGGGTCGTCCAGGGGTTGAAGTGAAAATGATTGTAGAGCTGTGAGTCGGTGCGACCGAGTGCAAGTATGCCGAGCTTGCTCGCGAAGGCGCCGTGATTGATGTAGGGGGGCCGCCAGAAGTACCCGCCCGTCGGTAAGTCGCCGAACTGCATGATCCAGGATGTACCGTATATGTGATAGGACTCCTCGGCACAGTCGTGGTAGCTGATGTTGTCCTGCCAGAAATTGGGCGTCATGCAATAGAGAAAGGTGAAGGCGTGAGTGCGCGTATCAAAGTGCAGCACTTTCACGAGACACCCAGGAGCGGTCGCTGGGAAGAAATTAGTGGACGACCACTGCAGCCCCTCGTAAGAATTTACCTGGATGAGCCCGGCGCGCTCGGCCCGCGGGTGATCAGCGTCGCTCTCGACGAACGAGGGCTCGGCGTAGTTGCAATAGAGCAGTGCCTGCGCACCGCGTGGGCTAGAGAGTGCGGCTAGGGACACCCCCGCGGGGACGAAGAAATAGCTCCCGGGTCCATGCACCCTGTCCCCTACCTGGAGCGAGCCCGAGAGCACGAAGAGTTCGTACTCGGTATAGCTCATGCCGGGCGGTTGCTTGTAGCCGGGTTCGAAAAGCACTTTCAGAGAACAGGCGCCGGACTCCGTATCGAGGCTCAGTACTTTGTACTGCATCCCCTTGGGGAACCCTGGGAGCGTGCGCTTCTTCCAGGAACTGTTCAGTTCAACATAGGGCTCGATGTGCGGCCGCGCCATGGCGTTCAGGACCTCTTGCGTTTAGGAGTCAGAAAACGACCCGGAACTTGCGTTTGGGCGGTGAGGGGATCTCGCTTGCGGGAATCTTGCGCAGCTGATCAAAGTGCACGTGATAGCCGCGGGTCTGGATGCGTCGCAGGAAGTCTGCGATCCAGCGATTACGTTTAGGGCTCAGCGCCTCCTGCTCGGCGGCGATGACCCGGTAGCGGCGTGTCTGTTCCTTGCTTTCCTCACGCAGCCACCGCCGCGCCTCGCGTGACCGCTCATGTTTGATCAGTTTCATGCGCCCTCCGGCATCGAAAACCAGTCCACCCTGCGCAAGCCGACATGTCGTTTGTGGCGAGCTCGGACGTCGAGGATTCCTAAACGTCTCCTAAGAAAAAGCGAGTGTATGGCCCCGGAGGACCTCTCGGCAAAGGCGCCGGCACGGTCGCTCACGTCGGAGGCTCGAACGTGCGCAGCGGGGGCCTGTGCTCGCGGCCCACGGTACGCATGAGTTGATCGAGCATTTCGCGACGCATGTCCGCGAGCTCGGCCTGCTCCTCGGCCGTGAGTCGATGGTTCTCGATCGCCTGATGCAGCGGCATCCCCAGGCGTTCGGCCTCTCTCTCGAGCACATAGATGCGTTCGCGCAAGACCCATACCTCGGTCGCCAGTTCCATCACCATGGTGACGAGCCGATCGATGCTCTCGGATTCAAAGAAGCTCTGACGACGGGAGCTCGCGTCGAGGGGTGCGCTCATGACCTCTTCCAGGCCCCGAAGCCGAACCACTGCACCCCCGAGCTCAGCCGCCCGGTGTTCTCATTGACGGCGCGCGCACCGCCCACCGCCGCGGCGAATTCACTCTCTGGCATGTAGGAGAACTGCGGCACGACGAATTGCAGGTAATCTTGTGCGCGGAAGCCGCCCGCAACAACCAGGTCCTGCGGGTTCTGATCGCGAAATCCCCGATAGAACGGCTCGAGGTTGTAATAGCAGTCCCAGTCGAGATAGAACTGATCGTACGGGGGGAGCTCGCGATTTGGTGGCAACTCCATATTGAGAAGCAGCCCGCCCGGCCGCAACACCCGATGCGCCTCCGCGAAGAAGCGCCGGATATCCTTGAGGGGCAGCTCGTGCAGAAACATCGAGCTGAACACCACATCGAACGAGTCCGCGGGAAACCGTAATTGGGTGGCATCCATCTGATGAAAGTGCACCGGTATGCTGAGGCTTTCGGCGCGCCCGTGGCCGTAACGCAGCACCGCGGCGGACACATCGATTGCATGAACCTCAGCCTGCGGAAAGGTCAGTGCCCAGGGGAGAGCGTTGTGCCCGATGGTCGCACCGCAATCGAGGATCCGCTTTGGCTGCAGATCCGCAAACCGGTACTTCACGTAGTTCGACATCGACAGGCCGATGTCATCGAGGTTGTGGCCCATCATGCCGGCTGCGAATACCGCGAGGCCCTGATCGTAGATCGCTCCGGCCAGCGGGGTGTCGTCCGGCGCATAGCCGCCCGGCATCAAATGCACGTCGATCCGCGCCATATTGCGCGGCAGCTCGAGCGCAGGATCAAGCGATAGTGTGCCACCGGCACTCCCTACATGAGCTTCGATCTTTTTATTGATCTCGGAGAGCGAGCGCTCAGCGGTAGGTATGACGGACCGCCAGACCATCTCCTGCGCGTTGTAGCGGATCGAGCTATAGAACTTGAAGCAGGTGTTGGAAAGCATTGCCCCATGCACCTCATCTTGGTCCTGCGGCGGCCGACCGTGTTGACGGGTGAATTCCGGTGCCACCTCGGATTCGTATGCGCCGCGCATTGAGCTTGCCATGTCGTTGAGGATGTAACCGCGCAGTGCCGAAACGAATGCCTGACGGGCCGCGGTATCGCGGGCAGTTGAAACCTTCAAAGGATGGCGAAGCTCGAGCGACATACAAAACTCCTTCGCACCGGATAGGCTAGTGCGGCTCCTCGCCCCCCGAGACGTTCAGGGATTCCGCGGTGATGTAGGCTGCCTCGGGGGAGCACAGGAATGCAACCGCGTTAGCAGTGTCTTCCGGCATACCGAGGCGGCCGAGTGGAATCCGTGCCCGCATCCGTTCGAGATATTCCTCCCGAGTCAGGCCCTGGCGCGTGGAGAAATACTCGTTCTGCCACGCTCCAAGTCCGGTGGTCACGTGGTTGGGACAGACGTTATTTACGGTGATGCGGTGTGGGCCGAGCTCGATAGCGGCCGAGCGTGCGAGTCCTACTAGGCCGTGTTTGGAGGCGCAGTATGCGGCAGCGTAGGGGAAGCCCGACTTCGCGGCTTGGCTCGCGATGTTGATAATACGGCCGCCTTTGCCTGCGGCAATCATCCGCCGTGCGGCGGCCTGAATCCCGTTGAAGCAGCCGGTGAGATTCACGTCGATGACAGCGCGCCACTCCGAAGGAGTCACCGCGAGCAGTGGCTGCATGAGATAGCCGATGCCGGCGTTGTTGACCCAGATGTCGAGCGCACCAAACGTGCGCACGGCAAACTCGGCGAGCCCTTCCATCTGTGCAGGGTCCCGCACGTCGCAGCTGAAGGTGGCAATGCGCGCGCCGATGCGAGCGCGGATGGCTGCTGCGACCTGTTCCATCTGGGAGTCCATGCCGATCATGTCTGCGGGAAGTGCCGGGTCTGCCGACCTACCGAGATCGGAAAGCACGACCGCACATCCTGCGCTTGCCAGTCGAGCCACGATCGCGGCTCCGAGACCCGCCGGCCGACCTGCCCCGGTCACTACCGCGACCTTTGCAGTCAGCTCCATCGTCAGCTGGACGGCTTACTGTCGAGCGGCTCGGTCATCAGGAACTGGGCACTTGCAAGCTGCGAGAAGCGGGCCGCGATTTCCCTCATCCTCGCCGTCGCGATCTCCTCGCCGAAGCGTTGCATATCTCCGATGTCGATTACTTCGGCGTAGCGATACGGCGGCGCTGCCTGTGAGCCGAGCAGACCCGGGATGCGATACACATCGAACTGCTGGATGCTGTCGAGTGCCCGCACGGTTGGCAGGTCCACCTCGCGAGCCCAGCGCTCGTACTCCTCGCGCGTGATATCCGGCTTGAGGTTGAAAAGCACCAGCAGGCGAGTCATGAGTGTTCCAGTGCCAGGCAAGCAACTTTAATGCGGGGAACCAGAGCCCTTGGCGCGCACTTCCCATCGAGTACTCATTTCACCACAGCTTCGGAACCAGAGAGTCAAATTTCTTTTCGCGGACGGTTCGGCGTAGCGCGGCGGCCGGTCTGGGAAAATTGGGGCGGTGACCTGAAGAACTTGCCGCATGCGGAGCGGGCTAGGAAGAGGGCGGCCCGTGCGGCTCTTCGGCGTAGACTGCCAGTGGCGTCGGGGCGGCGGTGTTGGCGATCAGCGCTTGCCGTCGCAGGAAGCGTGTGAAGCCATCCGGCCCCATGCGTGGGGGGCCGAGACCGGAGCATTTGAAGCTCTGCTTGCCCGCCTCATGAAAGACGGCAGTTAGGGCCGCGTCATTGAGACTTACCGCGCCGGCTTCGAGGCGGCGTGCCACCGTCGCAGCCTCCTCCAGCGAACGGGCGAACACAGCGGCGGACAGACCGTAGATGCCGGAATTGGCGAGGGCGATCGCTTCCTCCACGCTCTCGAAGGACATCACCGGCATGATCGGCCCAAACGTCTCCTCGCGCATCACCTTCATCGCGTGCGTAACCCCGGTGAGAACCGTGGGGCGCATCCACAGTCCCCCGCCGTGAATCTCGATCTCGCCGCCACACAGCACTCGGGCCCCGTTGCTGACAGCGTCCGCGACATGCTCGCGCAGGACATCTGCCTGCCGCTCGCTGATGATCGGACCGATGTGGCCGCGGCCTATGTCCGGCCAGTTCAATCTCACCTGGCTGGCCTCGCCGACGAGGTCCGCCACGAAACGCGCGTGCAGGGAGCGGTGCACGTAGATCCGCTCGATCGACTGGCAGGCTTGACCGGTCGCGAGCACCGAGCCGCGCAACGCCGCTGCCACCGCCCCCGCGAGATCCGCGCCCTCGAGAATCAGCAGCGGATCCTTGCCGCCGAGTTCCAGGAACGCGGGCGTCAAGCGCTCGGCGGCCTGAACCGCGACTTTGCGGCCCGTCGGCACGGAGCCGGTGAAGCACACGCAGTCCGCCGTCGCGACGAGCGCTGCACCGGTCGCGCTATCACCCGTGATGATCCGCAGCACATTGGCGATCGGCCCACTCGCCGCCGCTGCCGCGAGCAGCGGCGCCACGAAGCGGGGTGTGATCTCGGAGGGCTTGATCACGACTGCGCAGCCCGCCGCGAGCGCCGGCGCGGCATCAATCATCGACAGGAGGAGAGGGAAGTTCCACGGGCTGATGACGCCGACCACCGGATAAGGCACCCAGTGCGGTGCGTGCCGGAGGTGCGGCTGGCTTGTGCCCTGCCTCCACTCCTGCGACGACAAGGACGCCGCGCGCCGCGGCCAGTCGCGCAGCGCGGCAATCACGGCCTGAATCTCCAGCCTCGAGATCCGCCGCCGGCCGGTGTCGGTCTCGAGGGCTGCCTGCAGCGCCGGCTCGCGCGCCGACAAGGCGGCGGCGAAAGCCTCGAGTGCGCTCTGCCGGCCGCTGATGCCGAGCGCCGCCCAGCTGCCCTGCGCCGCGCGGGCCTTCGTCACTTCTTCGGCAACTTCCCCGGCACCGTGGATCGTGAACGGGTAGTCGTGCATGCCGGTGCGCGGATTGCGGGCGGTGAGGATCCGTGCGCTCACGACAGCAAGTATCCGCCGTTCAGCCCGCGCTGCGGATCGAGGGAGCGCTTGAACCCTGTGATGAGTCGCGCGCCTGTCGACCGGGACTCGCGAGCCAGGCGTGGGAGCGGCCGGTCTGGAAACGTGCCGCGCCGAACTGCCGTGGCACGCCAACCCACCGCCTGATCACCGCGTTGGAGGAGAGCGTGATATGCATGAATGCCTTGTCGACGCTGCGCACGCAAATCCGTTGAGGGCCCGCCTCACCGTTTATACGCCAGGTGCGCCACGCACATCCGACACAAGAAGCGAGCCGACGGCGCACTGCCTGTTCACTTGGCTCACCTGCCCGGATTGTTCTACCTTTATACCAATCGGAGCGGCGAGCTGCGACCGCCGCGCAGTGTGCGAGGCAACGACCATGTCGACCCCGGAGCCCTACCTGGCGCTCGCCCTGCAAACGGCTTGTCACTCGGTGAACGACGCCGCAACGCCGGCTGCGAGCCGGGCACGCATCGCCGCGAACATCGCCCGCATTGCGCGCCAGGTGGTTGCGGCCAAGAGTTTCGTGGGGCCCGATGTGCGGCTCGTGGTGCTGCCGGAGTTCGTCCTCACGGGGTTCCCGCTCGGGGAGGATGCTGCGAGCTGGAGCGCCAAGGCGGCCCTCGAGATTGGCGGGGCGGAATACCAGGCGCTCGGGGCGATCGCACGCGAGGCTGACGTGTACTTGGCGGGCAACGCCTACGAGCGCGATCCGCACTTCCCGCAGCTGTACTTTCAGACCTGCTTTCTGATGAATCCCGCGGGTGAGGTACGGCTGCGCTACCGCCGCCTGATCTCGATGTTCACGCCCAGCCCCTATGACGTATGGGATCGTTACGTCGCGACCTACGGGCTCGACGCGGTGTTTCCGATCGCGGATACGGAGCTCGGCCGCCTGGCGGCGATCGCATCGGAGGAGATCCTGTACCCGGAGTTGGCGCGGGCGCTCGCGCTTCGCGGTGCGGAAATTTTGTTGCACTCCTCGAGCGAAGTCGCCAGCGCCGTCGTAACTGCCAAGAACATCGCCAAGCAGGCACGTGCAGCCGAGAATCTGGCGTACGTGGTGTCGGCAAACACGGCGGGCATCGCTGGCACCGACATCCCCGAGAGATCGACCGACGGCTCCTCGAAGATCGTCGACTATCACGGCCGGGTGCTTGCGGAGGCCGATTGCGGCGAGAGCATGGCGGCCTGCGCTGAAATCGACGTCGCCAGCCTGCGGCGTTACCGGCGCAGGCCGGGACTGGGAAATCTGCTCTCCCGCCAGCCGCTCGCGCTGTGGCGCCACGCGCTCGCCATCGGCAACGACATGCACCCCGCCAATGGTCTGCTCGACGAACACGGCGCACCGCAGTCACCGGGCCGCAGTTTCTTCCGCGAACGCCAGCAACGGATGATCGACAAGCTCGCCGCCACCGGTATCATTTGATGCGGTGTTCCCTTATGCAGGTGCGCTTCACCAGCACGTCCGACTCGAACCAGTGCCACGTGCGACCGCGGTTATTGCCGTCGGCGCTGATCTGGATCATCTCGTAGAGGTAGGTGTCGGGCAGCGTCTTACGGGTCCAGTTGAGCACGATCGTGCGCTCGTCGATCTCCCACGCATGACCGTGGATGCGCTCGGTGTCCCACCATATGTGCCGCTCGCGGTAGATGGCGGGAAAGTGGATCTCTTCGCTGCGTCCATCGGACCAGCTGTAAACGTTCACCTGATAATAGGCATAGGGTCCGCTCTCAGGAAACTGACACCTCACCTCGGAGCGGTGGTGGTCGAGGATCTGGCCGGCCACGTCGATGTGCACATAGTCGCCCACCCACACACCCTCGTGGCGAACGAGAACCGGCATACCGTTGCGAATGTCGCTCATATCGTTCTCTCGAAGCCGTCTGAGGCGGCGGTTGGTGTATGCGCGCTCAGCGGCGCAGCGTAGTGCGTCGACGAGCACGACCTGCGCCCCGGCACGGCCGATGCGCAGCGCACGCTGTGGCGCACTCTAATCCCTTGAGACCAGATGACCTGATGCTATACCAATTAAGTCCAGAGCATAACAAGGCCGCCATCCCGTGAAACCCATTCACAGGTCGCGCCCCCTGCTTGTCTCCCAAACGTGCTCGGAGAGAGCTGCAAAAACGCGGCGTTTCCGACAGCAGTACGTCTCGGCGTTTATTGACAGCTTTGCCAGAGCAAGGGATGGCCACCGCGATAGAACCACTTCGCCAAGTTCATCGGATTGCGCGCTGCAGCCAGGCAATAAAAAAATGATAGCGCGAATCGCGGGTCTTTTAGATTCAGTGCTAATAAGTATTGACTAGGTACGGATGCGAATACCGCAAGGCTTGCATCAGGCGTAAAAGCATCATTGCGATAAAGAGGGTAAGTCAGAAAGGAGGGAGTTATGAATCTCGTAAGGTGGGAACCCTTCTATGGAATGGAGAACATGTTCACTCGTCTCCCGGGTTTCTTCGGTCAGTTGCCGCAGTTGGGGAGCGGTGAATATTTTGATTGGGCGCCTGCGGTCGATATCAGCGAGACCGAAGGCGAGTATGTGTTTCGGGCCGTGTTACCAGCTGTGAGAAAAGAGGACGTGAAAGTCACGTATGAGGGTGGGATGCTCACGCTGAGTGGCGAACGTGCCTACAGTGAAAAGCAGAAGGACGAGAAGTTCCACAAGGTTGAGAGCTTCTACGGTAACTTCTCACGCAGCTTCGTGCTTCCCGAGGTGATTGATGCAGAGGCGATCACCGCGGAAGCGAAGGACGGTGTACTGACAGTACACATTCCGAAGACGAAGATGGAGACAAAGAAACTCGGGATCAAAGTTCAGTAGGGTTTTGATCATCGAGAAAAGTGCCGTGGACGATAATCGAAAGATTGTCGTTCACGGCCTTTTTTGTGCCACAAATATCTTCGCCACCTCTGAAGAGTGAGCGAGGCGAGTGTTAAGGCGCACGCTGCCTCGAATGAGCGCGCTGCGCGCGTAACTTTCTAGCGCGGACGACGAAGGGCAAGTCACAAGAATACGTGCGTGCCCCTACGTGAAGGACCTCAGGTCCTGAACGTAACTCAAGCGACCCAACACGATTCGCACGGTTTCGCGACACAGGTCCTCCGCTCGTGTGACCGATCGCCCGTTCATTCCCTGCGCGCGCCATTAAATTTCCTGAGGTAGAGCGAGTTGTGGAGTTTGCGCTCGGGCGCTGCGTCGCCGTACCGCTCCTCAACGCTCGCTCGCTGGAGCATCACAGGTGTCTTATGGATCTTATGGCGAATCGGAACAACAGGACTCGTGTCGCGGCATTCACTGCCGTCGTAGCCATCGCCGCGCCATGGGCGCTTAACGCGCAGACGACGGTGCAGGAAGATTTCACGGGCTCGACGACCGCGAACGGTTGGTACTCCTCGGGCGGCGCATGTCTGACGGCATCGACACTCCCCGGCTCGCAGCCGAGCGGTGGCACCGGGGGTCAGATTCCGGGTTGCACGACGCTGGTCGGCACCTATTACGCAACCCGTGATCCGAAAGACGTTGGCGAGACTCTCAACGGTGGCCAGAACGGTACGTTCCCCGATCCCGTGGGCCAGGGAGCCCTGCGCTTCACGAACGGCGCACCCTACGGTTTTTCGGAGTCCGGCATCATTTTCTCGACAACGCCGTTTCCGAGCAGTGCGGGCGTCGCTGTCAGCTTTAAGACCGTCACCTATCGGGGCGACTCGGGAGGAACCGGTGCCGACGGCGCCGACGGCATGAGCTTCTTCCTGATGGACGGCAGTGTGGCACCCAATCCCGGGGTGAATGGCGGAAGCCTCGGCTACAGCTGCTCGCAGAACAATCCTTCCAACACCAACGGGATGGTCGGAGCATATCTCGATGTCGGTATCGACGAGTACGGCAATGCCCTGCACGGTGGGAGCTATATGCCCGGCTATACCGGCCCGAATCCCATCAACACTACGCAGCTCTCAATGAAGGGCGACAACACCGCGCTCGGGTACGGCTTCAAACCGAACCGTATCGGGTTGCGCGGCGGGGGTAACATTGCCTGGTCTTGGCTGAACGCCAACTATCCCGCCTACTACCCGAACACGTTCACGGCGTCGCAGCAGCTGACGGCTGTCGCAAACACCTGTCTGAATGGCGTGGTATGGAACTCCTCGACAAACTCTGCGGCACTCTCGGGGGGCAAGCCCATACCGCTCAACGACTATGCGCCGATACCCGGTGCCTATGTCGAGCTGCCCTCGAGCAACCTAATCGCGAACGAAAGTGCGATGTATCGCCCCGCCGCGATTCCGATCGTCTATAACTTGAAGATCACTTCGAATGGACTACTGAGTTTTTCCTACAGCTATAACGGCGGTGCCTACCAGAAGGTCATCACCAACCAGGACATCACGACTTCCAATCCGGTGCCGATGCCTGCCAGCCTCGTGTTCGGATTCGCGGGTTCCGCCGGCGGTCACACCAACATCCACGAGATCCTGTGCTTCCAGGCCGCGGCCGAGACCGCCGCGGCGAGCTCGGCAGGCGTGAGCGAGCGCGAGTCCGCAAAGCTCAGCAGCGGCGTGCAGGCCTTTTTCGCTTTCTACAATCCTTCCGACTGGACCGGACGGGTGACGGCTAGCGGCTTGGGATTTGATTCCTACGGAAACGTCATCGTCGCCACGAGCCCCAACTGGGATGCCTCCTGTGGGCTGACGGGCGTGCCCTCGGGGTCTAGCTGTGCTACGACCGGCGTGGTGGGCCCGACCGCAGCACTTGCCCCCGCAAGCCGCGTGATGCTCTCGTGGAACGGCAGCGCCGGAATACCCTTCGAATGGGCCAACCTGACCTCAAGCCAGCAGTCGACGCTCGACGCCGGGGATGCGACGCCTATCAACGCCAATCGGCTGCAATACTTGCGAGGCGATCGCACTAATGAGATGACGCCCGCGGGCGTTGGCTTGTACCGGACGCGGCTCAGTGTGCTCGCGGACATCGTCGACTCGAGCCCTACTTGGGTCGGGCCGCCGATCGCCCCTTATCCCGCGAACTGGCGCGATCGCCTGTACTCTGCCGCGACGATTGCCGAGGACGCCGGCGGCGCTCAGACCTACCCGCAATACGTGACTGCACAGCAGACGCGTCTCAACGTTATCTACGTGGGTGCCAACGACGGCTTCCTCCATGGCTTTCGCGCCGGCTCCTTCGACGCGAGTAATAATTTCATCCCGACTTACAACGATGGCCAGGAAGTGCTGGCCTACATGCCGGGAGCGGTCCTGCAGAACATCCATTCGACAACCTCCGCCGTCGACTACGCGAGCATTCAGTACGCACACGCCTTCGACGTCGATGCCGCGCCCGCAACCGGTGATGTGTTCTACGGCAATAGTTGGCACACGCTCCTCGTCGGTGGGCTTGGCCCAGGCGGGGCGGCCATCTACATGCTCGATGTCACTAACCCGAGCACGACCAACTTTAGGGAATCGAATGCCGCGAGCGTGGTGCTCGGGGAATGGACGTCTGCCACGATCAGCTGCACCAACGTTAGCTCCTGTGGCAAGTACATGGGCAACACTTACGGTACCCCACAGCTGCGGCGTCTCCACGATGGTAACTGGGCGGCGATCTTCGGCAATGGACTCGGCAGCAGCTCCGGCGATGCCGGCGTCTACATCATGACCATCAACTCGAGCACCGCCGCCAAGACCTGCTACTACCTGAGCACCGGC
>Ga0187777_10002060_pt1 | contig 12903 bp, 11 predicted proteins | sample 1015_Q2_SP5_10_M_FD_132416 | JGI IMG/M metagenome (GOLD analysis project Ga0187777, IMG submission 132416) | Tropical peat soil microbial communities from peatlands in Department of Meta, Colombia - 1015_Q2_SP5_10_MG | ecosystem: Environmental > Terrestrial > Soil > Wetlands > Peat | place...
GGCGAGCCTGCGGCGCCTCGGGAGGCTTCGCTGGGGCCTCGCCGCCGCCGTCGTCTTGTCCCTGATCGTCGCCAGCGCGGTGTTCGCCCCGTGGATCGCGCCGCACGATCCGCTCGCGGTCAACATCCGCCACCGCCTCGGCCCGCCCGCCTGGATGGAGGGAGGCGTCCCCGAGCACCTGCTCGGCACGGACCAGGTCGGGCGCGATCTCCTCTCCCGCATGATCTACGGGGGACGGGTCTCGCTGGTGGTGGGAGTCTGCTCGGTCCTGATGTCGGCCAGCATCGGGGTTCTTCTGGGGCTGACCGCCGGCTACTTCGGGGGAAGTCCCGACTGGTCGATCATGACGCTGGTCAACGTGATGCTGACCTTCCCGTTCGTGCTGCTCGCGCTCGCGGTCATCGCGGTGCTGGGCCCGAGCCTGGTCAACATGATCTTCGTGCTCGGCGTGGCGGGGTGGCCGATCTATGCCCGCGTGGTGCGGGCAGAAGCGATGACCATCCGCGAGCGCGAGTTCGTGCTGGCCGGCCGCGCTCTCGGCATGAGCCACCTGCGCATCATCTTCCGGCAGATCCTGCCGAACCTCACCTCCGCGATCGTAGTCATCGCGACGCTGCAGGTGGCCCAGGTGATCATCGCCGAATCGTTCCTCTCGTTCCTCGGCCTGGGCATCCAGCCGCCTACCCCGGCGTGGGGCAACATGCTTGGCGAGGGGCGCCTCTACATGCTCAACTCGTGGTGGATCGCCACCTTCCCCGGCCTTGCGATCTTCATCACCACCCTGATGATCAACCTGATGGGCAACGCCCTCCGCGACTGGCTCGACCCCCACATGAAACTATGACGAGCGGCGAGGGCCGGGGCGGCCGGCCGGCGGGGGCGCGCCCTCAGGGACACGCTGACTCGCGAGCGGGTGTACCGCACTCGATGGGGCCACGAGACTCTGGTTGCCGGCTTCGGCCGCGCGCAGAAGACACGGTCCCCGAGGGCGCGCCCCCGCCGGCCGGCCGGCCCGGCCCTCGCCTCGCGTTATCTGTAGCCGGATCCCGGCTTCCGGTATTCCTCGCGGGGCGGCGAAAAGATGTCGAGCACGACCGCGCGCTTGTCGGTGGCGCGACCGCCGTGGGGCACGTGGGGCGGCGTCTGCCAGAAGTCGCCGGCCTTGACGTGGTGCTCGACGCCGTCCTGGATGCGGATCCACTCGCCCTCGAGGCACACGCCCCACTGCTCGTTGGGATGCGAATGCACGGGCGAAACGGAGCCCGGCGCGATCTGCACCACCGAGAGCATCAGGTGCTCGCCGGGAAAGATGCGAGCGTTCATCCCCTCGGCGAGCTGGCGCGGGATGCCGCCCTCCTTCAAGTTGTGAAAGCACGACGCGTCGGCCATGATCGGCTCCTTTCCGGGCCGCCATTGTACAGGAGGGCCGCGTGAGATTGTTCCTGGCCATGCTCTCGCACGAGACCAACACGTTCTCCAACGTGCCCACCGACCGGGCCCAGTTCGAGGCGCGCGACCTGCGCTACGGCGGCGAGATCGTCGAGGCCTTCCGCGGAACCGGCACGTGCCTGGGCGGCATGATCGCCGCGGCGGAGCGGCTCGGCGCGACCCTGGTCCCCTCGGTGGCCGCGTCCGCGTCGCCGGCCGGGCGCGTGACTCGCGAGATCTACGAGCACGTCAAGCAGCGCCTGCTCGCCGATCTGGCCCGCGCGGACCGGCTCGACGGCGTTCTCCTGGACCTCCACGGCGCGATGGTGCCGGAGGGCATCGACGACGGCGAGGGCGACGTCATCGCGGCGGCGCGCGAGGTCGTGGGTCCGGACGTCCCGATCGCGGTCACCCTCGACTTCCACGGCAATCTCGGCCGCGACATGGTGGCCCGCGCGGATCTCCTCCACGGCTACAAGACCTACCCGCACGTGGACATGGCCGCGCGTGGGGTCGAGGCAACGGAGCGGCTCGTCGACGTGATCCGCGGACGCCTCCGCCCGACCGCCGCGTGGCGCAAGCCGCCGATCCTGCCTCCGCTGGGCAACCAGGGCACGGCGCGCGGGCCGATGCGGCGACTCTACGAGCTGGCCGACCGGATGGAGAAGGACCCGAAGGTCGTGTCGGTCTCCGTGTTCGCGGGCTTCCCGCACGCCGACATTGCCGACGCCGGGCTCGGCATCTACGTGGTCACCGACGACGACCAGGCCCTGGCCGAGCGGCTCGCCGGCGAGCTGGCGGCCGTCGCGTGGGAGCATCGCCGCGAGTTCGTCCACCACGCGCTGCCGGTGAAGGAGGCGGTTGCGAAGGCGCTCTCGGCCGAGGGCCAGCCCATCGTGCTCGCCGACATGGCCGACAACACCGGGGGCGGCGCGGCCGGCGACGGCACCGAGATCCTGCGCGAGCTGGTGCGCGTCGGCGCGCGCCGCGCGGTGGTGGCCTGTCTCTGGGACGCGGGCGCGGTGCGGCGATGCATCCAGGCCGGCGTGGGTGCGCGCCTCACGCTTCCCGTCGGCGGCAAGGTCGACGATCGCCACGGCGCGCCGCTCGAGGTGACCGGCACCGTGCGGACGCTCTCCGACGGACGCTTCGTCCACCGCGGGCCCATGATGACCGGCCTGCCCGGCCGGCTCGGGCTGACCGCGGTGCTGGACGTGGACGACATAAAGGTGATACTCATCAGCAACCGCTGGCAGACTCTCGATCCGGAGATGATCCGGTTCGTCGGGATCGACCCCCTCCAGGAGAAGATTCTGGTGATCAAGTCGACGATTCACTATCGCGCGGCGTTCGAGCCGATCGCCCGCGAGATCATCGAAGTGGACGCCCCCGGGCTCTCGTCCTCGAACCTCGCCCGTTTCGCCTTCCGGCGCATCCGGCGCCCCATCTTCCCGCTCGATCCCGACACCGTGTACGAGCCGGAGTAGAAGGAGGCCCAGCATGTCGTTCAGTGGCTTCTCGCCGTCCGACTTCAAGGTGTTCGACATCCCCGGGTTCAAGCCCCGCATGGACGCGATCCGGACCCGTATCCGCCCGAAGCTCGAGGCGGTGGGCCGCGAGCTCCTGTCCGACGTGGGCCGGGTGGGAGGGGCGGAGGCGTTCATCCACGTGGCCAAGCACGCGCGACGGACCGTGAACCCGCCGGACGACACCTGGGTCGCCTTCGCGCTGGACAGGCGCGGCTACAAGAAGCACTGCCACTTCAAGGTCGCGGTCTCCCGCAACACCGTCCGCTTTCTGTTCGAGGCCGGCCCCGAGCACGCGCAGAAGAAGCGCTGGCTGGCGGCGTGGAAGAAGCACACCCGGCAGCTGGTCCCGGTGCTGCGGCGCGCCCAGGGGCTCGGCTGGTTCAAGAACGAGCACGACGATGCGCCCTCGGCCATCCTCACCGACCTGCCCACGGATGCGGTGGCGCGCCTCGGCGACGAGCTGCTTCGCACGCGCGACGGCCAGTTCGTGCTGGGTCGGAGCGTCCCGGCCGAGGAGGCGGCGAAGTGGAAGCCGCGGGAGTACGCGCGCGCCGCCCGGGAGACGTTCCATCTGCTGGCCCCCCTCTATCGGCTGAAGTGACCCTGGCCCGCTCTCCGGTCCGTCCGAGACGACGGGAGTGGACCGTCCGGTGACCTCCGCCGCGGTCTTCGACATGGACGGCGTCCTGATCGACAGCGGCGCCCACCATCGGCGCGCGTGGCGGGCACTGCTCGCCGAGCTCGGCGCCGAGCCGGCCGACCCGGAGCACTGGCGTCTCACCATCGGCCGGCCCAGCGAGGAGGCGATCCCGCTGCTGCTGGGCCGCCGCGTCAGCGGCGCGGAGGCCCGCCGCCTCGCGCGACGCAAGCGCGACCTCTACCAGGAGCAGGCGCAGGCCGGGCTCGAGCCGGTGGCGGGCGTGCGCGAGTTCCTCGACTCGCTGGCCCGGCAGGACGTGCCGCGCGCGGTGGGCACCTCCGCCTCGCGCTGGGACGCCGAGCGGCTGCTCGACGACCTCAACCTGCTCCATCACTTCGACGTGATCGTGACCGCCGACGACGTCATGCTCGGCAAGCCGGACCCGGAGGTGTGGACGCAGGTCGCGCGCCGGCTCCGCATCGGGCCCGGCCACTGCGTCGTCTTCGAGGACGCGGTCGTCGGCATCGAGGCGGCCCGGCGGGCGGGCATGCGGATCGTCGGCGTCACCACCGCGCATACCGAGAGCGAGCTGCTCGCGGCGGGGGCCGAGCGGGCGATCCCCGACTTCCAGGGCCTTCGATGGAGCGCGCTCAGCCGCTAGGGCGAGCGGCGCCCGCAACCAGGATCAGGCGGTGGTCTTCCGGCGGATGAACCCGGCGATCGCGCTCCGCGCCTCGTCCTGGATGCGGTGGAGGTGCTCGACGCTCCGGAAGCTCTCCGCGTACAGCTTGTAGACCGCCTCGGTCCCCGACGGGCGCGCCGCGAACCAGCCGTGCTCGCTCATCACCTTGATGCCGCCGATGGGCAGCCCGTCCCCGGGCGCCGTGGTGAGGACGGAGGCGACCGGATCGCCCGCGAGCACGGTGACCGCCAGGTCCTGCGCGGTGACGCGGCCCAGCGCCGCCTTCTCGGCGTCCGTCGCCTCCGCGTCGACCCGCTCGTAGAACGGCTCGCCCAGCTCGCGGGTGATCTCATGGTAGAGCTCACCCGGGTCGCGGCCGGTGCGGGCGGTCATCTCGGCGGCGAGCAGCCCCATGATCAGCCCGTCCTTGTCGGTCGTCCACACACTCCCGTCGCGACGGAGGAACGACGCCCCCGCGCTCTCCTCGCCCCCGAAGGCGAGCGAGCCGTCCAGGAGCCCGTCGACGAAGAACTTGAAGCCGACCGGCACCTCGACGAGCCGGCGCTCGAGCCGGCGCGTCACCCGGTCGATCAGGCTGCTGCTCACGATGGTCTTCCCGATCCCGACGGTCGAGGGCCAGCTCGGACGGTGGCGCAGCAGATACGAGATGGCCACCGCGAGATAGTGGTTCGGGTTCATGAGCCCCGCGCTCCGGCTCACGATGCCGTGGCGATCCGCGTCGGGATCGGCGGCGAACGCGAGGTCGTAGCGGTCCCGGAGGCCGATCAGGCGCGCCATCGCGTAGGGCGAGGAGGGATCCATGCGGATCTCGCCGTCCCAGTCCACGGTCATGAAGCGGAAGGTGGGGTCGACCTCACGGTTGACGACGTCGAGCGCGAAGCCGTACCGCTCCGCGATGCGATCCCAGTAGGGCAGGCTCGCGCCGCCGAGCGGGTCGACGCCGATCCGCAGCCGGCTGCCCCGCAGCGGATCCACGTCGATCACCGCGGCGAGGGCGGCGACGTAGCCCTCCACGTAGTCGACCCGCTCGACGGTGCCCGCGCGGATCGCCCGCTCGTACGGCACGCGGGCGACGCCGCGCAGATCGTCGGCGAGGAAGGCGTTGGCCCGGTCCTGGATCCAGCCGGTGGCCTGCGGATCCGCGGGCCCGCCGGAGGGCGGGTCGTACTTGAAGCCGCCGTACTCGGGCGGGTTGTGCGAGGGCGTGATGACGATGCCGTCGGCTCTCGGGCCGTCGGCCGGGCGGTCGTGATCCCCGCGGTTGTGATCCAGGATCGCCCAGGAGACCACCGGCGTCGGCGTCACCCGGTCGTGCGAGTCGAGCCGCACCCTCACCTGGTTGGCGGCCAGCACCTCGAGCGCGCTCCGTCGCGCGGGCTCGGTCAGCGCGTGGGTATCGCATCCGATGAAGAGCGGGCCGACGATGCCGTGGGCTTGCCGGTAGAGACAGATCGCCTGGGTGACGGCCAGGATGTGGGCCTCGTTGAAGCTGCCCGCGAGCGAGGTGCCCCGGTGGCCGGAGGTTCCGAAGGTCACGCGCTGGGACGGCACCGTCGGATCCGGGCGTCGCGCGTAGTACGCCTTGACGAGGGCGGCGACGTCGACCAGCAGGGAGGACGGCGCCGGCTTGCCGGCGCGGGGATCGACGGTTGAAGCGTTCATGGCGATGTGCCTCGCGGCCGCAGCAGCACCACGATCGAGCGGGGCCCGACCTCGTAGATCGCCGACGGAAGCGGCGTCAGGTCCGCCGGCTCGCGGAGGTCGTCGGGGCTCTCGCGCCCGGTGTCCACGACGCGCCGCCACGCGTCGGCCGCGCCTTCCTGCACGGTGAAGGTCAGCGGCTGCCAGTAGCCGTTGATCATCACGTAGAGGTCGTCGTCGCCCTGCGAGGCCCCGGACAGGAAGAAGGCGACGCTGCGCGAAGTCGTCGAGAGATCCACGTCGGCACCGACGCCGTGCCAGCGGACGTCGCCGCGCCAGAACCGGCTCCGCGCGAGCGAGGGATGCGCCTTCCGGAAGGCGATCATGAGCCGGGCGAAGCGGAACGTGTCCGCGTTCGTGGCGAGCCGATCCCAGTCGAGCCAGCTCGTCGCGTTGTCCTGGTTGTAGGGATTGGGGTCGCCGCCCTGGGTTTGAAGAAACTCGTCGCCGGCTCGCAGCATCGGGGTGCCGTTGGCGAGGAGCAGCACGCACAGGAAGTTCTTGGCCTGGCGCTTTCGCAGCGCGAGCACGTCGGCCGGTGCGCCCGCGTCGCCTTCGAAGCCCGAGTCCCAGCTCCCCGTGTCGCGGCCGTCGTAGGACAGCAGATCCCAGAGGGTGAGCCCGTCGTGGGAGGTCACGTAGTTCACGCTCTGGTAGGGATGATAAGCACCGGTCAGGTCGTCCGGGAAGAGGTCGTCGCTGCCGTAGACCCGCTGCATGAGCGCGCCGACCATGCCCTCGTCGCCGCGGGCGAAGCGCCGCACGTCGTCGCGGAAGCGCCCGTTCCACTGCGCCCAGCTGGCGCCCGGGAAGGCGCGCCCGAGCTGGTAGGCGCCGGCCGCGTCCCACGGCTCGGCGATCAGCCGCACGCCGGCCAGCTCCGGATCGGCGGTGATCTCGCTGAAGATGGGCGGGTCGGAGTAGTCGAGCGAGCCGTCCGGGCGTCGGGCGAAGACCGAGGCGAGGTCGAAGCGAAACCCGTCCACGTGCATCTCGCGCGTCCAGTAGCGGAGGCTGTCGAGGATCATCCGACGCACGCCCGGATCGCCCACGTTCAGGCTGTTGCCGGTGCCCGAGAAGTTCGCGTACGGCGCGTCTGGTCGATCCGTGAGCATGTAGTAGCTCTGGTTGTCGATACCCTTGTAGCTGTAGACGGGACCGGCCTGATCGCCCTCCGCGGTGTGGTTGTAGACCACGTCGAGCACGACCTCGATGCCCGCGGCGTGGAGCGCCCGCACCAGCGCCCGGAACTCGTTGTGCTGGCCGCAGTCGGTCCGCGACTCCGCCCACTCCTGGTGCGGGGCGAAGAAGCCGAGCGGCATGTAGCCCCAGAAGTTGCCCTCCTGGGGATCGAACTGGAACACCGGCATCAGCTCGACCACCGTCACCCCGAGCTGGACCAGGTACGGGATCTTGTCGATGAGCCCGGCGTAGGTCCCCCGCCGCGCCGCGGCCACGCCCGAGCTGGGGTGCGCGGTGAAGCCGCGGACGTGCAGCTCGTAGACGACGGTGTCGGCCTCGTGGCGCCGGCGCCGGTCCGCGCCCCAGTCGAACTCGCAGGCGCCGTGCCCGGCCGCGAGGAGCCCGAGCGGCGCGCGGCCCGCGTTCGACCCCGGCGCCATCGCGGCCTTCCGGTCGAAGCCGGGCGGGAAGAAGATCGATCGAGCATAGGGGTCGAGGAGCACCTTGTCGGGGTCGAAGTGGTGGGACGCCGACCGCGGACCATCCACCGAGTAGCCGTAGTAGAGCGCGCCGGGCGCGTCGCGCTCCGGTACCCGGCAGTGCCAGACCGGCCCGGACTTGTTCGACGCCGGATCGAGGGGACGCACCAGCGCGGGCGTGGCCAGGTCGTGACCGTAGAGGAGCAGAGTCACGCGCTCGGCGTGTCGCGAGAGCAGCGCGAAGTTGTAGGCGCGCTCCGCGGCGATCCAGGTCGCGCCGAGCGGAGACGGCGCCCCCTCGACCGTTTCCCAGAGTGTCATGCCGGATCCGGCCGCGCGGTCCCCATGGCACCCGTCTTAGCACGGCTGTCTAGACCACGCGGTGACGAAGTCGTGGCGCCGGCCGTCGGTTGCCGACGCGATCGGCGTGCTCCATAATCCACCGCATGGCGAAGTGGCGCGTGCATCCCGACGAGGAGCCGAGCAAGCAAGCCCAGGCCCTCGCCGAGCAGGTGGAGCACGACGGCGGCACCGTGCTGGCGATCTACCGGGAGCCGGTCGGGGAGCACTGGCAGGTCTTCTGCTTGCTGCCGATGGACAAGGTGGAGCCGACCCCGTACCAGCGCGACCTCTCGCCCACCCACGTCAAGCGGCTCCAGGACGTGGTCAAGAAGATCGACCGCTTCGTCGACCCGGTCGTCATGATGTCGCCGGGGCCCGGCCGTTACTGGACGCCCAACGGCAACCATCGCCGCGCGGTGCTCGCTAAGCTGAAGGCCAAGTTCATCCCGGCGATCCTGGTGCCGGAGCCCGAGGTCGCCTACCAGATCCTCGCGCTCAACACCGAGAAGGCGCACAACCTCAAGGAGAAGTCCCTCGAGGTCATCCGCATGTACCGCGGGCTCGTGGAGGAGGAGCCCGGGTCCGGCGAGGAAGACTACGCCTTCCAGTTCGAGTCGGCCCACTTCATCACGCTGGGTCTGCTCTACGAGCAGAACAAGCGCTTCGCGGGCGGGGCGTTCGCGCCGATCCTGCGCCGGGTCGACAAGTTCCTCAAGGGCCGCTTCCCCAAGACGCTCGAGGAGCGTGAGGAGCGCGCGACGCTCGTGCGCGGGGCCGACGAGGCGCTGGCTTCCGCAGTGGCCAAGGTCAAGAAGCGCGGCATCAACCACCCCTACGTGAAGAACTACATCCTCGCGCGCACCACGCCACTGACCAGGCAGCGCAAGACCCTCCCCGGCTTCGAGCAGACGTTCAAGAAGCTGGTGGAGAACATCGAGGGGTTCGACGTGTCGAAGGTGCGCTACGAGGACATCCAGCGCTCCGCGATCATGGCGATCCCCGCCGCCGGCTAGTCCCGCTCCCATGGCCCGGCCCGGCAAGCTCACGAGCGCCGAGATCTCCGAGTGCCTGAAGTCCGTACCCGGCTGGACGGTCAAGGAGGGCAAGCTGCACCGCGAGTACGCCTTCCCGGACTTCGTCCAGGCCTTCGCGTTCATGGGGGACGTGGCCCGCGAGGCCGAGGCGATGCAGCACCACCCGGAGTGGTTCAACGTCTACAATCGCGTCGTCGTCGACCTCGCCACGCACGACGCGGCGGGCATCACCACCCTCGACTTCGAGCTGGCGCGGCGGGCCGAGGAGCTGGCCGGCCGCCGCCTCCGCCCCACGCCGTGAGCGTACCGGTCTCGATCCTCACCGGCGGCACCGGCGTCCTCGGCCAGTCCGTCACCGCCGCGCTGCTCGCGGCGGGCGGGGTCGTGGCCATTCCCTACGCCGTGCCCGAGGAGGCCCGGGCGCTCGACGCGCGCCTCACCCCGGAGCAGCGCGCGCGGGTGCTGGCCCTGCCGGCCGACGTGACCGACGAGCCCTCGTTCGGGGCGTTCGTCCGGACGGTGGGCGAGCGGCACGGCCCGGTCGACGGGCTGGTCAACGCGGTAGGGGGCTTCGCGGGCGGCGACCTGGTCTCGACCTCGCTCGCCGAGTGGGAGCGCGTGATGAAGCTCAACCTCACCTCCGCGGTGATCGCCTGCCGCGCGGTGCTGCCCGGGATGATCGCGGCGCGCCGGGGGCGCGTCGTGAACATCGCCTCCCGTGCGGTGGTGCCGCCGCAGGGGGGCTTCATCGCCTACACCGTCTCGAAGGCCGCGGTCATCACGCTCACCCAGGCTCTCGCCCAGGAGGTGAAGAGCCACGGGATTACGGTGAACGCGGTGCTGCCGAGCACGATGGACACGCCGGCGAATCGCCGCGCCATGCCCGACGCGGATCGTGCCGGCTGGGTCAGCACCGAGTCGGTCGCCAGCGTAGTCGCCTTCCTGCTGTCCGATCGCGGCAGCGCGGTCACCGGGTCCGCGGTCACCGTCTGAGCGAGGGCGCTCGCGTGGATCACTTCGACCTCGTCGTCATCGGCGCGGGCGCCGCCGGCATCAGCGCGGCGCGGACCGCCGCCGATCTCGGCGCCCGCGTGGCGCTGGCCGACCGCGGGCCCCTCGGCGGCCTCTGCATCAATCGCGGCTGCGCCCCGAAGAAGGCGCTGGTGACGGCGGGCCGGATCCACCGGCTGGTCCGCTCGGCGGCCGGCTTCGGCACCGTCGCCCCCGAGGCGTACCTGGACTGGGAGGCGGTCCAGCGGCGTCAGCGCGAGGTGGTCGAGGGCCTCCGGCCGGTCCCGGCGGATCTGGAGCGGCACGGGATCCGGGTCGTGCTCGGCGAGGCGCGCTTCGCCGACCCGCACATCGTCGAGGTCGACGGGCAGCCGCTGGGCGCCGAGCGCTTCGTCATCGCGGCCGGCTCCGAGCCGGTGGTGCCGGACCTCACGGGACGCGAGCTGCTGATCACCTCGGACCAGCTCCTCTTCCAGCCGCACTTCCCGCCGACGCTGGCCTTCATCGGCGGCGGCCCGGTGGCGCTCGAGCTGGCCTCGGCCTACGCCGACTTCGGCTCGCGCGTCACCGTGCTGGCCCGCGACGCCGAGATCCTGCCCGGTGCGGACCCGGACGTGGCGCGCTACCTGCGCAAGAGCCTGGAGGGGCGCGGCGTGGTGTTTCGCCTGCACACCACGGTGACCGGGCTCGCGGGCAGCCCGGGCCAGGTCCACGTCGCCTTCGACAGCGCGGGCATGGCCAACGAGATCACGGCGAGCCGGGTCTGCGCGGCGATCGGGCGCCGCTTCCATCCGGCCACGATCGGGGCCGCGCGTATCGGGCTCGAGCTGGGCCGCCTGGGCCTGCGCACGACGCCCTACCTCCGTACCTCGGTGCCGCACGTGTACGCGGCCGGCGATGCGGCGGGCAATCGCCAGCTCACCCCGGTCGCCGCTCACGAGGGTCGCATCGCGGCGATCAACGCCCTGCGCGGCGACGTCGAGCGCGCCGACGAGGCGGTCATCCCGCAGGTGCTCTTCACCACGCCCGAGGTCGGCCTGGTCGGGCTTCCCTACGGGGCCGCGCCGGCCCGCGGCATCCACGCCGCGGTGGCGCGCCACGACACCCGCGGCAGCAGCAACGGGGTCGCCACCGGCGAGGACGCCGGCTACTTCAAGCTGGTCTTCGACCAGGACACGGAGCGGCTGGTGGGCGCCCAGATGGTCGCTCACGCCGCCGAGGAGCTGATCCAGCTCTGCGCGCTGGCGGTCCGCTCCCGCGTGCCCGCGTCCCTGGTGGCGGGGCAGCTCGCGGTGCACCCGAGCCACGCCGAGCGGCTCCTCCGGGCCTTCGGGCCCGCGCCTCAATCGGAGCCGGCGATGGTCGAGGGCCCGCGCGTAGTGGAATCGCGGCCGTGACCGACCTGATCTCTCGACGGGCCGTCCTCGGGCTGGCCACGACCTGGCTCGTCGCCGGCTGCGCCGGGTGGTCGTCCCGATCGGCCTCGGGCGGCCTCAGCCGTCCGACCGACAGCGACCTGCCCGCGCCGACCCGCCAGGTGCTGCGCAACGGCCTGCGGCTCATCGTGCAGGAGCAGAGGGCCTCGGACATCGCCGCGATCTACATGTTCTGCGGCACCGGGGTGCGCTACGAGCTGCCGGACCAGATCGGCTACGCCCACTTCCAGGAGCACATGCTGTTCAAGGGCACCGACAAGTTCGGCCCGGGCTACATCGACCGCACGGTGGAGGGCGTGGGCGGCCGCTCCAACGCGATGACCTCGTTCGACTACACCGAGTTCTACCTGGTGCTGCCCTCCGACGCCACCGCGATGGGCACCGAGCTGCTCTCGGACATGGCCTTCCGCTCCACGTTCGCCCCGGACGAGATCGCGCGGGAGCGCGAGGTCATCTTCGAGGAGGCGCGCATCGAGCAGGACAACCCGCGGACCGCGATCGTCCGCCAGCTCTACGCGCTGGTGTTCTCTGGCACGACCTACGGCCGCCCGGTGCTCGGCACGCGCGAGACGATGATGGCCGCGACGCAGGCGCGCCTGCGCGCCTTCAACCGGCACTACTACGTGCCGGAGAACATGGTCGTGGTGGTGGCGGGGCCGGTGAACCCGGCCACCGTGCGCAGCGTCGTCGAGCGCACGTTCGGGCGCGAGCCCGCGACCGGCTACAAGACCACGGCGCCGCCGACCCCGCGGCCGCTCACCGGCGGGGTGCGCCGCACCGTCGAGGGGCCGGAGCAGCAGGGCTACCTGGCGCTCGGCTGGCAGGCTCCGCGCTCGGACGATCCGAACGGCGACGCCGTCGACCTGCTCACCACGATCCTGGCCGGCACCGATAGCTCGCGGCTGACCCAGCGCCTGCGCGACAAGGAGCAGCTGGTCTCGAGCGTCACGATGAGCTACTCGGCGCTCATGGGCGCCGGCATCGCGAGCCTGCGCGCCGAGGCGGAGGCCAAGGATCTCGACCGGGTCGAGCGGATCGTCCTGGAGGAGGTCGCGAAGTTCCAGGAGAGTGGCCCCACCGAGGAGGAGCGGCGCCTCGCCCTGATCAAGTTCGAGGCCCAGCACGCCTTCGACAACGAGACCTCCGAGGGCCTCGCCTACGCCTACGGTCTCGCCGAGACCACCTGGACCCTCGAGGCCGAGCTGCGCTACGTGGAGCGGCTGCGCCGCATCACCCGCGAGCAGATCCGGGACGCGGCCCGGCGCTACCTCTCGCGCACCGACTACGCGCGTCTGGCCTTCGTGCCCAAGGCGGGCCAGTGAGACGCCTGGCCCCGGCGGTCGCCCTGCTGCTCGTCGTCCTGGCCGTGGCGCCGGCCCGGGCCCAGAGCGGGGCGGTGTCCCGCACCCGGCTCCCCA
>Ga0187777_10002062_pt1 | contig 12898 bp, 6 predicted proteins | sample 1015_Q2_SP5_10_M_FD_132416 | JGI IMG/M metagenome (GOLD analysis project Ga0187777, IMG submission 132416) | Tropical peat soil microbial communities from peatlands in Department of Meta, Colombia - 1015_Q2_SP5_10_MG | ecosystem: Environmental > Terrestrial > Soil > Wetlands > Peat | place...
AGGCGAGACTCGTCACGCCGCCGGCAACAGCCGCCTGCATCTCCGATTCGAGCGTGGCCTTGTACTCGAAGCCGGGCTCGCGAAGCCTCGCCGAGGCATCGATCAGACCTGGACAGACGACGAGCTTCGAAGCATCGATCACGCGATTGGGATGCCACCCCGCCGGCGGCTCGTCGATCGAAGCGACCTTGCCTGCGGCGACATAGAGCGAAGTCCGGCGATCGACGCCGTGGGCCGGATCGATCAACCGACCGTTGTGGATTTCGATCTTCATGCAGGAACCTGGCTGCCGGCGAGAATGCTCATCACCGCCATGCGCACGGCGATGCCGAACGTGACCTGCGGCAGAATCACCGAGTGCTTGCCGTCAGCGACGGCCGAATCGATCTCCACGCCGCGATTCATCGGGCCCGGATGCATGACGATCGCATCGGGCTTGGCGAGCCTGAGCTTCTCCGCGGTAAGGCCGTAGTGTTTGAAGTACTCGCCGGCGGATGGCAGCAGCGCTCCCTTCATGCGCTCGTTCTGCAGGCGCAGCATCACCACCACGTCGCAGCCGGCGAGCCCCGCGCGCATGTCATGAAAGACGCGCACCCCCATACGCTCGACGGCCGTCGGCAGCAGCGTCTGCGGCCCGACGACGCGCACCTCTGGCGTGCCTAGTGTCGTCAGCCCCTGAATCAGCGAGCGCGCCACGCGCGAGTGCAGCACGTCGCCGACGATCGCCACGGTCAGCGCGCGGAACTCCTGCTTGTAGTGGCGGATGGTGAACAGGTCGAGCAGTCCCTGGGTCGGGTGTCCGTGCCGCCCGTCGCCTGCGTTGATCACGTGAATTCCGCCGCGGCCCGTCGTCGACAGATGCTGGGCGATCAGGTGCGGCGCACCGCTCTGCGAATGACGCACGACAAACATGTCGGCGTTCATCGCCACGAGGTTGTCGATGGTGTCGAGCAGCGTCTCACCCTTGGTCGTCGAGGAAACGCCGATGTTGAGATTGATCACGTCGGCCGACAGACGCTTGGCGGCGATCTCGAAGGTTGTACGGGTGCGGGTGCTGTTCTCGAAGAAGAGGTTGAACACCGTCTTGCCGCGCAGCAACGGGACTTTCTTCACGTCGCGCTCGGCAATCGACACGAAAGGCACGGCGGTGTCGAGGATGCGGCCGATCACCTCCGGCGGCAATCCCTCGAGCGTGAGCAGATGCTGCAGCTCGCCGCCGGGGGCGAGCTGCGGGTTACGCACGGCCGCCCCCGTTCGCAGCCTCGAGCGAGAGCTCCAGGCTGCCGTCGAGATGGCGCTGCAGTACGACCGACAGGTCGCGCGCGACGGCAACCCGCGCCCCGACGTAGGTCGGCTCGATGGGCAGCTCCCTGCCGCCGCGGTCGATGAGCACAGCCAGCTCGATCGACTCCGGCCGCCCGTAGTCGAATATCTCGTTCAGCGCCGCGCGCACCGACCGGCCGGTGTAGAGCACGTCGTCGACGAGAACGATGCGGCTCCCGCCGACTTCGAACGGCAACGTGGTCGTCGCGAGTTTCGCGTGCAAGCCTTTCTGTGCGTAGTCGTCCCGATAGAACGACACGTCGATGTAACCCACCGGATGCCGTCCGTCGAGCATCGCGGCGAGCCGCTCGGCGATCCACGCGCCGCCGGAGTGGATCCCGATCAGCTTGGCGTCGAACGCGACGGCGCCGCGCATCTTCTCGGCGAGCCGGCCGAGCGTTATCTCGGCGTCAGGCAGTCCGGCGGCGGTCAAGGTAGTCCTGCAGGATTAGCTGAGCGGCGACTTGATCGCGCGAAGCCTTCTGTCGGCGACCGCGGATGCCGGACTCTTCCAGAGCACTGGACGCGCTCTGCGTCGTGAAGCGCTCGTCGCAGAGTTCGACCGGCACCCCGAAGCGGCGCTCGAGCTCGTGCGCGAAGCGCCTCGCCTGTCCTGTCATCGCGTGCGGCACGCCGTCGGCGTGCAGCGGCAACCCGACGACCAGCAGTGCCGGCCGCCATTCGGTTACCAAGGCCCGCACCGCCGGCAGCCACTGATCGCGGGTTGCGGCGGCAATGGTCGCGAGCGGATGAGCGAGACCGACGTTGGTTTCGCCGACCGCGACGCCGATGCGTCGCGTTCCAAAATCGAATGCAAGAACACATCCCCCCGGATTGGCGGAGGCCATGGCTCTCGCGGTCACGGATCAGGCGTGTCCGACCGAGTCGGACAGACGGGAGAATTCGATGCCGAGCAGCTTCATCGCCGCGGGCAGGCGCAGCTCCGCGGGCTCGGTGAACAACACATCCGGGTCAGCTTCGACAGTAAGCCAGGCGTTCTGCGCGATCTCCTGCTCGAGCTGGTCGGCTGACCAGCCCGCGTAGCCCAACGTCACCAGCACGTTGGCCGGACCGTTGCCGTTGCCGACCGCCTCGAGGATGTCCTTGGAGGTCGTGAGGCCCAGATCGTCGCTTACCGCGAGCGTGGATTGCCAGCTGCCCAGAGGGCGATGCAGAACGAAACCGCGATCGATCTGCACCGGGCCGCCGTAGTGCACCTTGGTCTGACGCAGGTCCGAGTCGCCAAGCGGGATATTGATCTGCTCGAACAGCGCCGAGAGCGTCATGTCGATCGGCTTGTTGACCACGACGCCGAGCGCGCCCTGGTCGTTGTGCTCGCAGATGTAAATCAGGGTGTGCGCGAAATGCGGATCGGCCATGTTGGGCATGGCGATCAGGAAGTGGTGACTGAGGCTGGCGCGTCCCTCGCCCATGTCGACATTGTAGACGCCGCCCGGGCCTGACACAAATCGCTGAGGATTGCCCGTGATTCGCGACCTCCTCGGGCCGTCGCATTGCCTGCAACGTTTCGTGTCGGCCGCGCCGCCACTCGCGGACGCTCGACCCCACGCGCGGCGCGCGCGGGTCCCCTCTCGCTGCTCGGGCCTGTGGCCTCCTTGAGCCGTCTCGACGATGGAACACACTGCGTGTCGGCCACAGCGCCGACTCGCCACGCGCGATCCCCACGCTTTCGCGTGGGGCCCCTCGCCGCGGGCTCGCGTCGCTACTCCTCTTCGTGCTTGCGGTGCTTGGCGTATTCGCCGGCGAGATGCTGCTGCAGGTTGGGCGGCGCGGGATCGTAGTGCGAGAGCGCCATCGTCCATGCGGCGTGGCCCGCCGTCATCGCCTTGAGGCGGGCGGCGTAACCCTCCAGCTCGGAGAGCGGCGCGAGGCCGTTCACAGTGAGCGTGCCGGCTTGCAGCGAGCGCGTGCCTGTCACCTGTCCGCGCCGGCCCGACAGATCGCCGGCCACATCGCCCATGTTCGTCTCGGGGCAGAGTACCTCCAGGCTGACGATCGGCTCGAGCACGATCGGCCGCGCCTTCTCGATGGCGTCCAGAAAGGCCTTGCGGCCGGCGGTCACGAACGCGACTTCCTTCGAGTCGACCGGATGGTGCTTGCCGTCGTAGACGATCACCCGCACATCCTGCAGGGGAAAACCGGCGATCGGCCCTGCCGCAAGCACCTGCTCGACGCCTTTTTGCACCGCAGGGATGTACTGGTTCGGGATGGTGCCGCCTTTCACCTGGTCGACGAACTCGAAGCCCGTGCCGCGCGGCAGCGGTTCGATGCGCAGGTACACCTCGCCGAACTGTCCTGCGCCGCCCGTCTGCTTCTTGTGCCGGTGATGCCCCTCTGCCTTCGCCGTCACAGTCTCGCGATAGGGGATGCGCGGAGGGCGCGTGTCGATGTCGAGCTTGAACTGCGAGGACATACGCTCGAACACCGAGCGCAGGTGCAACTCGCCCAGGCCGCGTAGCACCGTTTCGTTCAGGTTCGCGTCGTGCTCGAGACTCAGCGTCGGATCCTCGGCGATCATCTTGTGCAGCACATCCGATATGCGCTGCTCGTCACCGCGCTTCTTCGGAGATATCGCGAAGCCGTGCATCGGTGTAGGAAATTCCAGCGGTCGCATGCGAATCTGGTCCTCGTCGTGCGAGTCGTGCAGCACGCAGTCGAACTGGACTTCGTCCACCTTGGCCACCGCCGCGATGTCTCCGGGCACGGCGCGGTCGACCTCGACTTGCTTGCCGCCCTCCAGCATGAGTAGGTGCCCGACCTTGAACGGCTTGCGGCTATCGCCGACGTAGAGCTGCGTGTCGCGCGTCACCGTTCCCTGATGCACGCGGAAGATCCCGAGCTTGCCGATGAACGGGTCGATAACCACCTTGAACACGTGCGCGAGAACGTGTTTCGTCGGATCCGGGACGGAATGGAATTCGACTGCGCTCGCGCCCTCGCCTTTGGTGAACAGCGGCGGGTTGCCCTCGGCCGGGTTGGGCGCGAGCTTGACCAGCACGTCCAGCAGCTCGCCTACGCCGGCTCCGGTGCGCGCGGAGACGAAGCACACCGGCACGAGGTGGCCGTCGCGCAGCGCCTTCTCGAACGGCGCGTGCAACTGGTCGGGCGCGATCTCGCCCTGCTCAAGGTAGAGCGTCATGAGCGCATCGTCCACCTCGACCACCTGATCGACGAGCGCTCGATGCGCCTCGTCGACCGACGAGAAATCGGATTCGCCCGAGGGGTTGAAGAAGCAGTCGACGACGCGTTTGCCGCCATCGGCCGGCAGGTTGATCGGCAGACATTCCTTGCCGAAGCTCGCCTGGATCGCCGCGAGCACGGCGGGCAGGTCGACGTTCTCCGCATCGATCTTGTTCACGACGATGAGGCGGCAGAGCTTGCGGTGCGCGGTCCAATCCATCATGCGCGAGGTGATCATCTCGATGCCGGACTGGGCGTTGACGACAATCGCCGCTGTCTCCACGGCGTCGAGCGCGCCGATCGCCTGCCCGATGAAGTCGGGGAACCCCGGCGTGTCGATCAGGTGCACCCGGGTCCCGTCGCTGTCGAGATGCAGCACCGAGGCGCGCAGCGAATGCTGCCAGGACTTCTCCAGGGGGTCGAAATCGCTCACCGTCGTACCACGCTCGACGCTGCCCGGCGCGACGATCGCCTTGGCGCGCACGAGCAGCGCTTCGGCAAGAGTCGTCTTGCCGGACGCCCCGTGGCCCACCAATGCTACGGTACGAATATTCTCCGTGGCGTACTGCGCCATACGCTCCTCCTCTTCGTTCGGGTTAGAGCGGATTCTACAATGGAGGGCAGCAGCGCCCCGGGCAAGAATTGAAGCGGCTTGGCGAGTCCGCTGGGGACGTCCGGCCGGATCGCGATGACGCAGAGCGAGCTCTAGACCACCCCCAGGTCCGAGTCGGGCTCAAGGGCGCGCTCCCGGTGAGGAGTGCGCCCTACGTCCCGCGGATCCGGCAGCCGTATCTCGTCGACGATGCGCACGCGCGCTTGCCGGATGCGCGATGGTGCTCAATGCCTGGCTAGGATCGGCAACGCGCCCTAGCGGCGGACTCTTGCGTAGAAACGGGGTTCGCCGGCAGAAGAAGCTACGCCGTATGGAGCGCCAGCACGCCGCGCAGTTGCCGCAGCAGCTCGTCTTCCTGGTATGGCTTGCCGAGGTAGCCGTCGACGCCGAGCTCCTGCGCGCGGGCGCGATGCTTCGCCGCCGTGCGGGAGGTGATCATGATGACCGGAATATGCGCGAGTCGCGGATCGGCCTTCATCGTCTTCGCGAGCTCGAAGCCGTCCATGCGCGGCATCTCGATGTCGAGCAGCACCGCGTCGGGGACACGCTCGCCGAGCACCTGCAGGGCATCGAGCCCATCCTTGGCGGTTACGACCTCGAAGCCTTCGCGCGTGAGCAGGCGGCTCGTGATCTTGCGCACGGTGAGCGAGTCGTCGACGATCATCACGACCGGCGGTCCGGAGCTGGCGACCGCTTCCGCCGCCGCCTTCGCGGCCTGCGGCGTCTTGACGACCATCTGGGTGTCGGCGACCGCATCGGTGCGCTGCGCGAGCTGAACCGGGTTGATGATGAGCACCACTTCGCCGGTGCCGAGCACGGTCGCGCCGGCGACGCCCGACACGCGTGCGAGCTGCGGCCCGATGTTCTTCACCACCACTTCCTGGTTGCCGAGCATCTCGTCGACGTGCACTGCAGTCACGTTCTGACCGCTTCGCAGCAGCACGACCGAGTTGTAGCGCAGCGTCTCCGGGTTAAACCCCGCGTTGCCGAGCAGTCGCGGCAGGTAGAAGAACGGGTACTTGCGCTCCTTCCACACAACCTCGCGCGTGAGGTAGAGGTTGATCAGGTCCTTGTCCTTGATCTGCTGCACCTGCTCGACCATCGGAGCGGGCAACGCCCACAGCCGTCCGCCGGCGCGCACGAGCACGGTCTGCGCGACAGCGAGCGTCAAAGGCAGATATAAGGTGAAAGTCGTACCCTTGCCGCGCGTCGTCGCCACCTCGACGCGACCGCCGAGCGCGGCGATGTCCGTGCGCACGACGTCCATGCCCACGCCGCGCCCGGACACCTGCGTGACCTTCGTCGCCGTCGAGAATCCGGACTCGAAGATGCAGTCCGTGAGCCGCGCCTGGGTTGGTTCTGTCTCGGCCGAAACGAGGCCCATAGAACGCGCCCGGTCCCGAATGCGTTCGTAGTCGAGTCCGGCGCCGTCGTCAGCGATGTCTATGGCGATTTCGTTGCCCTGCTGGCGGACATTGAGCGAGATCTCGCCCGTCTCTGGCTTCTTCGCCTTGAGCCGTTCGGAACGCGGCTCGATGCCGTGGTCGAGCGCGTTGCGCAGCAGGTGCTCGAGCGGACCGACGAGCTTCTCCAGAACCGAGCGGTCGAGCTCGACCTGCGTGCCGCGGATTTCGAGATTGGCCCGCTTGTCGAGCTCCTTCGCGACTTGGCGCAGGATGCGGTAGAGGCGTTCCGAAAGGCTACCGAACGGAACCGTTCGTATCGAGAAGAGCTGTTGCTGCACGTCGCGCGACAGGCGCGCCTGCGCGAGCAGCGCTGCGTCCGCGTCGTCGATGTTCCGCAACAGCGACTGCTGGACGGTCGACACGTCGTTCACGCCCTCGGCCAGGCCGCGGGTGAGCTCCTGGAAACGAGTGAAGCGGTCGAATTCCAGCGGGTCGAACTCTTCTTCGCCCGGCTTGAGATGCGACAGGCGCGACTGGATCTGCGACTCGGCCTGAATCTCGATCTCGCGCACCTGCGAGCGCAGGCGGATCACGCTGTTCGTGAGTTCGAGCAGGTTGCCCTTGAGCGAGCGCAGCTCTCCCTCGACGCGCGCGCGGGCGATCGCCACCTCGCCCGCCTCGTTGACCAGCCGGTCGATCAGATCGGCGCGCACGCGCAGCATGGCCCGTTGCGCAGCCTCTGCCTCCGCCGGCGCGCTGGCCGCTTCGGCGCCGACGGGCCGCGGTGCAGCGGCCGTGACCACGGCGAGCGGCGCGGGCGCTGCGGGTGCGGGCACCTCCTCCATTGCAACCCATGGCAACGGGCTGTTGACTTCGCCCTTCTGCAGGCGGTCGAGGACAAACGCGAGGCGGTCGAGATCGGTCTCGAGTGTCTCGAAGAGTTCCGGTGTTGGCTGAACCAATCCATCGCCGGCAAGCAGCCGGCTTTCCATGTGGTGCGTGAGCTCGCCCAGCCGCATGGCGCCGGCCATGCGCGCGCTACCCTTGAAGGTGTGCAGCGCGCGGCGCAGCGCCTGCGCCGGTTCCTGGTTCGCCGGCGCGCGTCGCCACGCGCGCAGCTGTTCGCCGGCTTGCGGAAAGAGCTCGGCTGCTTCTTCGAGGAAGATCGGCAGCACCTGCTCGTCGACGTCGTCGTGCACGTCTGCCAACGCAGCTGCGGTCGACGGCACGGCTTGCGGTGCTGGCGCGACCAGCGGAGCAGCGGCCGCTGTTGGTGCCGGAGCAGGTGCGCGCGGCGCCACAGGCGGCACCGGACGTTCGGGCGCCGCAACAGATGGTGCCGGACGCTCCGGAGCAGCGGCGAGAGTAACAACGCGCGGTTCCGGTTCGGGCGCGGCAGGCTCGGGCGTCGGCACAACCAGCACCTCGTCTTCCGCGGCCGCAGCGCGCTGCGCCGCGCTCTCGCTGTCCTCGACCGCGGCCTCGGGCGTGACCTCGTGGCGAAGAGCTTCCAGCTCGGTCACGATGTCCGCAGTTTCGGCTTCGTCGGCCGCGTTGAAGGAGGTGCGCGCTCGCACGCGCGCCGTCAGCGCATGCAGGCCCGCGACCGCGCGCGCGAGTACTGGCTGGGCGAGCGACGGCAGCGGTGCGCCGCGCTCCTCGAGCCCGAGCAGGCATTGCTCGAGCGCCTTGGCGGCCGTCGCGACGAGGGGGAAGCCTCCCGTGCGATGGATTCCGCACAGCGTATGGCTCGCCCGCACCATCGCCTGCGACGGTGTCGCGGCAGGATCGAACTGCAGCGCCTGCAGCTCGGCATCGAGCGTGGCGAGGTGCTGCTGCGCCTCGTCGCACAGAATCCGGTACAGCGCCGCCGAAAGCGTGAGATCGCCAATCGCCACTTCGTCCGGCTCCGCGGGCGGCGCGGCGAGTGGCTCGGCGTAAAGCTCGACGGCAGCCTCGCGCTTCGGATGCGCGGCGGCCGGCGCGAACTCGATCACCTCGGCGAGCGGGGGCGCGGCGTGCGCTTCAGCATCGTCGGGCGCGCCAGCGCCGCCGGACGAAGTCTCGTCGAACTCGATCACTTCGATCGCAGGCGCCGTCGGCGGCATGGCCGCAATCGGCATTTCCGGCGCGACCGGTTCTGCAGCGGCCGTCGCGCTGATCGGCGTCACCGGCAGCGTCAATGCCGGAAGCTCCGCGACTACCTTGGCGATGGCGGCCCGCAGCGGCGCAGGATCTGGAGTTACGCGCCCCTTGCGCCGGAGCGTATCGACCCAGACCCGGAAGCCGGTGAGCGCAGTGTCGATCATCGCGACGACGCTGGGCGTGGCAATGCGCTCTTCTTCGAGAAGCCGGTTGTGCACTTTTTCGACGTCGTACGCGATCTCGCCGAGGTCGGTCAGCCCCACCATGCGGCCGCTGCCCTTCAGCGTGTGGAAGCCGCGGCGCGAAGTTGTCAGCGCTTCGCGATCGTCGGCCTGCGCCTTGAGCCGCGCCACGCTGTCGCCGACGCTGTTGAGCACTTCGTCGGCCTCGGTGAGATAGATGTCGAGCAGTTCGGCGTCGAGCTGCGAGGCATCGGTCTCGAGCAGGCGCATCGTCTCTTCGGATGGGGCCGGGGCGGGCGCTGCAGCGCGCCCTTCCGCGATCGCCGTGATCGCCTCCTGCAGCGCAGCGGTGTCGCCCACACCCGCGCGCGCGAGCAGGCCCAGCGCCGCATCCGCGTCCGCCTGCAACGCCTCGTCGCCGATCAGCTCGGCATCGTTCTTGAGGGTGGTGAGCTCCGCCGCTAGGCGCTCGCGCACGCTGGGCTCTTCGGGCGTGCGCTGGAACGCGGCGAGCGTGGCCGGGAGCGCCGCCTTGAGGTCGGCGACCGCGCTCTCGACCGTATCGCGCTCTTCCGTGCGGACCTTCGCCGGCGCGCCGAGCCGCTTCTCGAGCAGCGGCTCGATCAGCCGTTCGCGGTCCGGCCGCTGCTGCTCGACCGCCTCGATGTAGAAGCCGAGTCCGGACAGCGCCTCCGCGAGGAGCTCGAGATCCTCGTTGGCGACCGCCGTTTCCGGTTTCGCGTATTCGTCGATCTGTCGCTGGCACAGCGCGAGGAGCTGCTCGGCGCGCTCGAGCCCGAGGATGCGCAGCGCGCCCGTGATCTGCTTGCTGTCGTGCGCGAGCGAGGCGAGGTCGGCGCGCTTCTCGTGATCGCGGAAGAAGGCGTCGAGCACCTGCTCCATGTGTCGCAGGTTGGCCTGAATCTCGCGGGCAACCTGCGCGAGGAGCAGCCGCTCCTGCGCGCGGCGCGCCATTTCGTCGAGCATGGGCGGCGCGGCGCCAACGGCAGGACGCTCCGCGTCGAGCCGTGCGATCATCGCGTCGACCTGCTTCGGGAACTCCGGCGAGAGCGCGGCGAAGTTCTCGACGGCGGACTCCGCGAGCAATAGCCCGGTCGCGTACTCCATCGCCAGCCCCTCGGGGATGGCGCCGTTTGGAAGCTTGTCGAGCCGCGCGGCCAGCGCGCCTGCGAGCTTGAGCAGCGACGGATCTCCGATCGCTGCGGCCTTGTCGCGCAGCCCCGAGAGCGCCTGCTTGAGCTTCGGCAGCGACTCGGCGCGGCCGCCCGTCAGCTTGAGCCACAGATCCTTGGCCGTGCCCAGCAGGTCACGCGCCTCGCGCACGTGCGGCTGCACGCGCACGACGTCGGCCGAGAGCACCTCCGCGGTCGGAATGAGTCCCTGCAGTCGGTAGGCGCGCTGCACAGCCTGGACCTGCGGTCCCACAGGAGCGCTGATCGCAACGTAGTAGAGGACCTCGCGCCGCATGCGGTCGGCGACCTTCGACGAGCCCTCCACGAAGCGTCGGATCTGCAAGTCGATGCGGCCGCACAGCTGCTTGACGCCGAATCCGCTGTCGACGCCCTTCTCGACGATGCTTTCGAGCAGCGCGCCAACGGCCCACCAGAACGAGCGCTGCGAAGAATGCGTCTGCACGTCCTCGATGCGCTGGACGGCGTCGCGCATCACGCGCGCGCTCTCCTCGTCGCCGCGCAGCCAGGCGAGCAGCCCCTTTTGGAACACGCGCCGCTGCTTCACGAGGAAGGACGGCATCTTCTGCGGCGTCACCGTTTGCGCAGTCGCGATCTTCGGTGCCCGCGGCGAAAGGTCGGGATAGAACAAATCCGTCGGCGTCGCGGCCCGCACGCCTCGTGCCTGCTGCATCAGCTCGTATTCGGGGAAGAGCTTGAGCGGAACCGGCGCGGCCCCGCCCACGAGTTCGTCGAGGAAGATCTTCAGCTTGCGGCAGGCATGGTCGATCAGATCGCAGGCCGCGTTGAGCGCCGGCCCGGACAGATCCTCGAGGCGCGACAGCTGCCGCTCGACCTCGTCCGTGTAGGCCGTAACGGCATCGAGGCCCACCATCTGGATCGCCCCGGCCGCCTGATGGATGTGCGCACGCGCGTGCTTGAGCAAGCTCGCGTCGTCCGGCGAGGCCTTGAAGCTCGCGAGCGCTTCTACGCCGCGCGTGAGCGCCTGATCGATCTCCCCGTGTACCCAGGAGAGCGGCCCTAGATCGAATTCAGAGGCGGTCTCGTTAGCCATGCGTTATCGGTCGATGCAGTTACTCGCGTCGAATGAGCAAGAAGCGCGCCTCAGATGTCTGCTACAGGGCCTCCTGCATGGCGGCTGTCTCCGTCACGCGCGTCATACCTTGAACCCGGCCACGGAGCTGCGCAGCTCTGCCGCGAGCTTGGTGAGCTGGCCGATGGACACGTTGGTCTGCTTGGTGCCCTCGGTCGTCTCCTCGGTGATCTTGAGGATACCCTGCATGCCGCGGGTCACGTCGGACACCGACGCGGACTGCTTCTGGGTCTGTGCGGAAATGCCCCCGATCAACTCCGCGAGCTCGCGCGAGACGCGCCGGATTTCGTCCAGCGCCTGCCCCGCAGCGTCAGAGAGCTTCGTTCCCTCGACCACGCCCACGGTGCTCTTCTCCATGGCCGCGACCGCGTCCTGCGTGTCGGCCTGAATCGTCTTCACGATGGCGTCGATCTGCTTTGTCGCCTCTCCGGAGCGCTCCGCCAGCCGCTGCACCTCCTCGGCCACGACCGTGAACCCGCGGCCGGCCTCGCCTGCTGACGCCGCCTGGATCGCTGCGTTCAGCGCCAGAACGTTCGTCTGCTCCGTGATGTCCGAGATGAGCTCCACGATCTCGCCGATCTCGAGGGAGGACTCGCCGAGCCTCTTGATGCGCTTGGCGGTGTCCTGGATCTGGGTGCGGATTTCGTTCATGCCCGAGATCTGGTTCTGCACTGCCTGTCCGCCCTTTTCGGCGGCTGCCAGCGACTGCTGAGCCACCCGGGCCGACTGGGCGGCGGTCTGGGACACCTCGTTGATCGACTGCGCCATCTGCAGCACGGATGCGGAGGCCTGCTGAATCTCCTTGTTCTGCCGCTGCGAGGCTTCGTAGAGTCGGTTCGAGATCGCCTGCGCGTCGGTTGTCGCCTTCGCCACCTGGTCGGTAGCGCTGTTGATGCCTTTGACCAGCGTTCGCAACTCTTCGATCGTGAAGTTGATCGAGTCGGCGATTGCGCCGGTGACGTCCTCGGTCACCGAGGCCTGGACCGTCAGATCGCCGTCGGCAAGATTACCCATCTCGTTCAGCAGGCGCAGAATCGCCTCCTGGTTGCGCTTGTTCTCCTGTTCGCTTTCGAGGGCGCGTACGCGCGCCTCGTCGCGCAGCACCACGCCGAGCAGAACCAAGCAAACCAGCGCGAACAGCGCGAAAAGGATCGCAGCACCCAGCGTGAAGAGCCTGCCGGTGTTCTGCGCATCGAAGGCCTCGGCCAGCTTGGTCGTGTCATTGAGCAGGGATTCGGACTCCTGGTTGATCCCCCGCGCGGCCTGCTTGGCCACCACCAGCCGCTGCATGTTCTGCAGAATCGCGTTGACGCCTGCCTCGTACTGCACGAACCGTTTCTGCAGGTCGGTGAGTGTCGCGCGCGCCTCGTCGTTGCGTACCGGCGTCAAGCGCAACGCGTCACTGCCCTTGAGCAGGCCGTTCAGGACATCGCGGAAGGTTCCCGAGTCTTTCCCGAGGAGGAAGGCCACCTCGGGATCGATATCCTCGGACGACACCAGCGCGTTCGCGTTCTTGGCGATGCGCTGCGAGAGCATGGCGAGTTGGCTGGTGAAGTCCACCTCGCGCAGGCTTCCGCCTGCGGCAACCTGCGAGGAAGCCTGCTGCGCGAGCTCGAGCAGCGTCGTATTGCCCTGATTGATCGCCCCGAGCCCCTTCGACAGCGTGAGAAGGCTCTGCTGATTGTTGACCACGGCGGTCGCGTTCTTCTCCACGCGCTCCCACC
>Ga0187777_10002064_pt1 | contig 12896 bp, 8 predicted proteins | sample 1015_Q2_SP5_10_M_FD_132416 | JGI IMG/M metagenome (GOLD analysis project Ga0187777, IMG submission 132416) | Tropical peat soil microbial communities from peatlands in Department of Meta, Colombia - 1015_Q2_SP5_10_MG | ecosystem: Environmental > Terrestrial > Soil > Wetlands > Peat | place...
CGGACGCGATCGTTGACGCAAAAGGTCGACAACAAGTTTACGTCCACTGGTAAATCCCCCGCTGGCGCCGCCGAGAGCTTTGCCGAGCGTGCCCGTGATGATGTCGATCCTGCCCATCACTCCGCGATATTCGTGAGTTCCCCGACCGGTCTTTCCCAAAAATCCAGTCGCATGCGCATCATCGATCATCGTGAGCGCATTGTACTTTTCGGCGAGATCAACAATCGCCGCGAGGTTCGCGATCGTTCCATCCATTGAAAAACAGCCGTCGGTGGCGATCAATTTGAAGCGCGCGCCGCTCGCTTCTTTCAATTTGGCTTCGAGATCGGTCATGTCGTCGTGCTTATAACGGAAGCGTTGCGCTTTGCAGAGGCGGATGCCATCGATGACCGAAGCATGATTCAATTCGTCGCTGACGACCGCGTCCTTTTCGGTCAGGAGCGTTTCGAACAAACCGCCATTGGCGTCGAAGGCGCTCGGATAAAGAATCGTGTCTTCCGTGGAGAGAAATTTCGTCAGCGCGGCCTCGAGCTGTTTGTGAATGTCTTGCGTGCCGCAAATGAAACGCACACTGGCCATGCCGAACCCGTGAGAATCGAGCGCCGCCTTGGCCGCTTTGATTAATTCCGGATGGTCGGCCAGCCCGAGGTAATTGTTCGCGCACATGTTGAGCACGCGCTTTCCGTTTGCCACCGCAATGTGCGCATCCTGCGGCGTGGTGATAATTCGCTCGGTCTTGAAAAGGCCCTGCGACTTGATTTCATCGAGTGTCCGCGAAAGCTGCTTTTCGAATTCGGCAATCATAGAAGGACAAAAGTATCCAGAAATCGGCGGATTAGAAAAATGAATCTGAAAGGAACTTTACCTGCTTTTCATGGTTCCAGATTTCCCGTAAAAACTATTTGCGCCCTTGTGAATAGATGTTAATAACTTCCCGGCGATTCACCTTGACCCACGCTGAGCTACGTAGCCTTGCGTTCGCTGTTATCGCGGCGTTTGTCGCGATCATTCTCTTCGCGTCCTGTGAAACGACTACCAGCACGCACATGCTGCCGGCTTACGAGCCGCCGATTTCGAAGGGCGAATTTCAAAACGTACGGACGACTGCCTACACCCACACTGAGGCGGATCATCTTCCATACAGCAACCACAATGCGCTCGGCGGCGAACTGCACGCGGCCAGTCCTGCGATCCGTCGCGCCGAGTATGTGCCCCGTGCAATTTCTGTAGCCGAGGTTGACCAAGTTCAGCGGGCATCGAATTCGGGATCGACTCTGCAGCCGTTCTCGATGGACGAGCCGTCATCGTCGAAAGCCGGGAGCAAGGGATCGACCAGGACAACGGTGACAACCGCCAGTACGCGCACGACCAAAACGGTACGCGGAGCGAAACGGGCGATTGCAGTGAATAAACCGCCGCGGATCGGGAGCGCAGCCGCGGATTGGTCGCGCTGGCCGATGGGGACAACCTTCCGATTACTTTCAACCGGGCAAATTTATCGAGTCGAAGATTACGGCTGGGCCTTGAGCGGCCGCAACACGATCGACCTCTACATGGCCACTCCGCGCGATATGAACGCGTGGGGCGCGCGCGAGGAACCGATCCAGGTTCTGCATTGGGGCGATCCGCAGGAAAGTTTGCAGCTGCTGCAATCGCACCAGAACTACAAGCACATCAAACGCATGGTGCTTGAACTGGAAGGCCGCGGTCAAGAAGCCGCCGCGCTGCAATAAACTATATTGACCCGGTTTTTGGCGGTTTCACAGCCGATTGCCATTCCCTGCAAACGAACTCGTTTTGGATCGCGCCTTCGCGTTCTTGAGAATGTCGGCCACTTGAACGAGTGGCAGTGCGCATCAACTAGATCCGAACACTCATTTCTGGGAGGTTCTTGGGGCGAGATCGGCCACAATTTTCTCAAAGCGGGGGTCGCCACGCAGGGCATCCCAATTCGGATGCAACTTCAAGTTGCCGTAACTTAGAGTGCTTCGGATTTTCAGCGTCGCCGCCACTTGTTGAATGGCGAGATCTTTCTCGCCGGTCCAGGCATAGATGACACCGAGATACTTCATTATCTCGGCGCCATCGATTGCGTCTTTGGTAATCGGCAGCAGCTCGATCGCGCGCGCGCCCTCGCGGAGCGCTTCCTCCTTACGTCCAAGTCCGGCATCGATTAGTCCGAGAACCATGATAGCGGGACCGTAATCAGGTTGCGCGTTCACTGTCTTTTCCGCCTCTGCGCGGGCCGCCAGGAAGGCATCGTGGGCACCAGCAGCGTCTCCCTTGGCACGGGCGACGAGGGCTTCACACCAGGCGCGCGGAAAATTCAGATCGGTGGCAATACCATCTTGCGGGATCGCAGCTAACGCACGCGAGGCACTTGCCTGATCGCGTTCGCACAAAGAGAGATACAGCCATGGGTCTGACACATCTCTGGCCGTCGCCGGATTTTCGGCCAACAGCGTGTCGATCATCTGGTGGAGTGGCTGCGTGTCAGCACGCCACTCAAGTTCGAGCAGAGCGCGCGTTACGCGAGTATCAACATCGCGCGGGCTGAGGTCGAGCGCGCGATCAAGCGCTCCGGCCATGGCCCCAAACTGGCGGGACTCCTGATAACTCAACGCGATCTGTTGGAGCAGAAAAACATTGCGCGGATCGAGTCCGAAAGCTCTTTGCAAGCTACGGGCCGATTCGGTCCACATACCTTGTCGTCGGTCGATGTATCCGGTCAGCTCGAAGATTTGCGAGTTATTGGGAAGGACGCGCTGGGCGAGGGCGAGTTCGGCGCGGGCTTCATCGTAATTGAGATGGCACCGGTAGGCGAAATTCGCCTTGGCAAAATGGGTCTCCCCTGCATCTGGACGGAGTCGAATGACAGTCTTGAGCGCCGCCTCCGCCAGCCCGAGCCGGCGAGGAGTATGATCCAGACCAAAAAAGTAAAGGTAATTGTGGGCTGCGGCTGACTGGCAATAGGCGAGGTAAAAATTCGGGTCGCGTTCGACGGCTTGATCGAGCAGTTGAATAGCCTGAGTTAGCTTTTCGTTGATTTGAGCAGCGAAAGAGGCACTCTCGATCAGATCCTTAGCGCGGACGTACAGGCCGTAAGCCAGAATGTCTGTGGTCGGGCCCTCGGCAATGGCGGCTCTTTCTTTTGGGGAAATGGTCGCCTCGAGTTCGGAGGCAACTCGTTCGACCAGCGCAGTCTGAATCTCCGAGATATCGGTCAGATTGCGTTCATAGGTCTGGGTCCATAATAGGGTACCTCTTCGAGCATCGGTCAGTTTAGCAATGATCTGCATTTTTTCGCCGCTGCGCTGGACACTACCCTCTAGGAGAAAAGCCACTCCAAGGCTTTTGGCGATTTCGCTCAAGTCGCGTGCACTGCTTGGAGGGAATGCGTTGGCGGAAGTGCGATTAATCACTTTTAGATCGCCCACTTTCGAAAGAGCCATGAGGATGTCGTCCTGCACGCCCTCGGCGATGAAATTGTTCTCTTTAACCTGGCTAAGATCCTGGAAAGGAAGCACGGCGATGCTTTTCTCCGGGAAGGAAGCTACGTAGGCGGCCTCTGGGGATGCGGGAGGGGTTATCTCCGGTGCCAGTCGGCTCCACAGGCTCCAAAATCCGAAACCCAGTGCCAATGCGATCGCAATTACGACCGCAGTGGTCAGGAAATGCTCACTCCGGAAATTGAAATCTGCGGAGTTGCCGCACTCGGCAGACTGCTTTCGAATTCCCGCTTCGCCCGTTGGCGATGTTTCGAGTTCGTTTGGGTGAAGGTTCATTAGGATTCTCAACGTTCTGCCAGACCTTTAGAGTGTGTAACCAGGTAAGCGGCCCCCACCGCAGCCGTCAGAGAAGCAAGCCATGTTCCAAAATGACTGCGGGTCCGCCTTTCGGCGCTAGGTAGCACGATTGCTGCTTGGAAAGAAAAGGACGATTCCAGAACGTGTTCTATGGACTCTCCGCAATTTGTATCCGTCTCTGACGCTCCGTGTATCCCTGAAACTGCGTTTTGCCGGAACAGCGACAAACGACGGAAACGGCAAGATAACTAACATCACCACCAATGGGAAATCTGCGAGATCTGCCGATCCGACAAAAAATCACGCTTGTCATCATGCTAATTGCAGGAATCGCGCTGCTATTCGCATTTGCGGGGCTATTCTGTTTTCAAGCCTATACCCTTAAACAACAATCCACCCACGAACTCGCAGTCGTTGGTGAAGTGACCGCGCATAATTGCGCGGCAGCGGTCTTGTTTAAGGATGAGGACGCCGCCAAGCAAATTCTCGGCGGACTCCGGACCATGCCGCAGATCGTCAGTGCACATCTTCAATTGCTGGACGGAGATAGGTTGGCCTCTTTTGGTCTGATGCGGGATGAATCCGTAATCAACGCGGCGCGTCTAAAATCGGGTGCTCAGATCAACGGCAATCGGATTCTGTTCGCGCAGCCGGTGGTTGTCAGTGGGAAGGAGGAGGGCACGCTTTACCTGTTGGCTGACTTACACGCCATGACGTCGCAGCTGCTTAAACTTTATGGCGGCATCTTCGCTTTAGTTCTCGCTGCCTCGCTTCTGCTAGCGTTCCTTCTTTCGAATCGATTTTTACATTTTATTACCACGCCTGTTCTTCGGCTCGCTGCCACCGCGCGTACCATCGCAGATCACAAGGATTACTCCGTCCGTGCAACCAAAGTGTGCGGCGATGAGGTAGGCCTTTTGACGGACGCTTTCAATCAAATGTTGGCCCAGATCCAATCGCAAGACAGCGCTTTGCGCAAAGCGGAAGAGAAGTATCGACTGATATTTGAGGATGCCATTGAAGGGATGTTTCAGACGACTCCAGACGGAAAATGTCTCAGCGCAAATCCTGCACTGGCGCGAATGTACGGATACGACTCGACCGAAGAATTCATGGCGATTGCCAACATCGGTGAAGTTTTATACGTCGACCCGGCGCGCCGGGACGAATTCAAGCAGCTGATTGAAACGCAGGGATTCGTGGAGCTCTTTGAGTCCGAAGTCTATCGCAAAGATCGCAGCAAAATTTGGGTCTGTGCCAACGCCCGCTGCGTTCGAGATGCGAGCGGGGCGATAGCCTATTATGAAGGAACGGTCGAAGATATCACGCAACAGAAACGCGTTGCAGAAATAGAGCGGGCAAACAGAGCCAAAAGCGAATTTCTTTCGCGCGTCAGTCACGAGCTGCGTACCCCTCTGAACGCGATTCTCGGATTCGGGCAATTATTGGAACGGCAAAGTCCGAGCGAAACGCAGCGCACTCGCATTCAGTACATCTTAAACGCCGGAAAACATCTCCTTGGGCTAATCAACGAAGTTCTCGATATTAGTCGGATCGAATCAGGCCGAATGCAGCTTTCGCTCGAACCCGTTCGCGCCGCCGATGCTCTGATTGAGGCGCTCGACCTGATGCGTCCGCTGGCTGCGGAGCGCAGCATACAGCTTTCGGCTGATGCGTCCTTCGACAGTTCGGTATTCGTCCTGGCGGACCGTCAGCGATTTAAGCAAGTCTTGCTTAACCTGTTAACGAACGCGGTGAAATATACTCCGATTTCAGGATCCGTTACTGTTTCCCAGAACACCAACGGCAATCAGAACGTTCGGATTTTTGTTCAGGACACCGGCCCCGGAATTCCAAGCGAAAAACTCGATCGACTATTTAGACCATTCGATCGTTTGGGCGCCGAGCAGTCGAACGTAGAAGGAACCGGTCTCGGTCTTGCACTTTCGCAGCGTCTGATGCAGGCGATGGGCGGTTGCATCGGCGTTGAGACCACGGTTGGCGGAGGCAGCACTTTCTGGATCGAACTCCCCCGCAGTCAGTCGCCCTTAGAAAATCCGTCGTCGCGGAGGATTAGAGCGGTCGACGCAGGTGGCGATGTCAAAGTGACGAATCGCAAAATTCTGTACGTCGAGGACAACGTTTCGAATTTAACTTTGGTGGAGCAACTCATGGAGGAGCGCCCAGAAATCGAACTGCTTACTGCCATGAAAGGCAGGCTCGGGCTCGACTTGGCACGACAGCATTCACCCGATCTGATCTTGCTCGATGTTCATCTACCGGATATCGATGGGCGCGAAGTGCTTTCAGAGTTAAAATCATCTGAAAGGACTCGCAACATTCCGGTCGTTGTCATCAGCGCCGATGCCACGGCCCATCAGATCCAGCGGCTGACGAAAGCGGGATCGGATGCTTACTTGGCTAAACCCCTCGATGTGGTCGAATTCTTCCGTGTTCTGGATACAACTTTTGCGGCCAACGATCGAAAAACCTCCGCGGTCGCCGCGTCGTCCAACCTATTATGAGCACATTACGTTACTGTTATGGGGATTCGGCGGAACTCGCCAAAATGAAGATTCTGGTGATAGACGACGCACCGGCGAACATCGCGCTACTGCAGGACATCTTGATGGAGAATGGTTACACTCGGATTGAATCGGTCACGGATTCCAAACTCGCACTCGATTGTTGCACGAAGTTTCAGCCTGATCTGATTTTGCTCGACTTGATGATGCCGGAGCCGGATGGCTTCGCCATCCTTAATTCGCTTCGGGCCGAGGATGATGGTGACTTTTTGCCGGTCGTTGTCCTAACCGCGGATACAAATGATGAAGCGAAACGGCGCGCGCTCGAGGCAGGAGCGACAGACTTTCTCCTTAAGCCGTTCGACCATATCGAGGTCGCGTTACGTATTCATAATCTTCTCAAAAGCCGGCGGGCGCATTTACTGCTCGATAACCAACGTGCTGCGTTCGAGGAGTCCGTTCGCGAACGGACAGCGGAGTTGCGTGCTACGATAAGCGAACTGAAGAAAGCAAACGCGCTCTCGAGCTAGGCCGCGATAATTCTGTCGACCGCCGGATCGACTACACGATCAGCGTCGGTCCCAATTGAGCACGATTTTTCCGGAGTTACCGGACTTCATCAGCTCAATCGCTTCCTTGAACTGAGTGTAGGGGAATCGATGGGTAATCACCGGTGAGATATCGACCCCCGATTGGATAAGCGCCGTCATTTTGTACCAGGTTTCGTACATCTCGCGGCCGTAAATACCTTTGATTGTTAGTTGATTAAATACCACCAGATTCCAATCGATCGCGGCCGTACCGGGCATGATGCCTAACAACGCGATCTTGCCGCCGTGAAACATGTTCGGCAGCATGTCGTCGAACGCTTTCGGGTTTCCGGACATCTCCAGCGCAACATCGAAGCCTTCTTTCATTTCCAACTTCTTCATCGCATCGGCAAGTTTGTCGGTACGCACATCCAACGCCAGCGTTGCGCCCATTTTACGGGCAAGCTCGAGCCGGTAAGGATTTACATCGGTAACAACGACATGGCGCGCGCCAGCATGTTTGCAGATCGGGATTGCCATGCAACCGATCGGTCCTGCCCCCGTGATCAGCACATCTTCGCCGACGAGATCGAACGAAAGGGCAGTGTGAACAGCGTTGCCTAACGGATCGAAACAGGAGAGTACGTCGAGCGAGATCGAGGGATCGGCGTGCCAGCAATTCGATTGCGGAATGGCGACGAACTCGGCAAACGCGCCGGGTCGGTTTACGCCCACCCCTTGAGTGTTCGGACAAAGATGACGCCGGCCAGCGAGACAATTCCGGCAATGCCCGCAAGTGATGTGACCTTCGCCGACGACAAGGTCGCCCCTGGAAAAACCTTTTACCTGATCGCCAACTCGCTCGACCGCTCCAACGAACTCGTGGCCGATCGTCATCGGCACCGGGATTGTTTTCTGGGCCCAAGCATCCCAGTTATATATATGTACGTCGGTCCCGCAGATCGACGTTTTGAGCACGCGAATTAGGACATCGTCGCCTTTAATTTCCGGGACCGGAACCTCCTCAAGCCACAAACCCGGCTCGGCTTTCGCTTTCACGACCGCCTTCATCGTATTTTGCACAAAGAGAAGCTATCCACAGATTTCGCAGATTCACCCAGATTCGTTGCTGAAAAACCAATCTGAAAAAACGCCTTGTTAATCTATAGACAAAGTTGCCGCGTCTCGGGACAATCGTAGCTCATGCCCGCTACGCTTGAACAATCGACCCCGGCCGGTGAAACGCGGCGTTCCGCATTCATCCTGCGATTTGTCAGCACGATTGCGCTCTGGTCGATCGCGCTCCTGATCGCATTTTCCGGGTTCGAACTTCTGTTCTGGCTACTGATCAGCGCCTGCGGACTGCTCGCCCTTTGGGAGTTCTATCGGATGCTCGACCGGGACGGCCTGCCGAATTTCAAATTTATCGGGATGATCTGCGGCGCAATCATGCTGGTTGGAAGTTTTTATTACTTCTCAAAAATTGGTCCGGCCGCCTCATACGACTTCGAGATCGCGGTGTTGCTTTTTTTTCTGCTGACGGTTTTTGCGCGACAGATGTTCGCGCGGCTGCGGCATGATGAGCCATTGCAGACCATGGCTTACACCTTGTTTGGGTTGCTTTATGTCATCTGGCTCTTCAATTTCGTGACCAAGATTCTTTATCTGACGCCGCGCTCCGCCAGCGGTGCGGTCACCGGACAATTTTATTGTTTGTATTTGATCGCGGTTACCAAGTTTAGCGACATGGGGGCGTATCTGACTGGCAGTTTGATTGGTCGCCATCAAATGACTCCGCAAATCAGTGCCAAAAAGACATGGGAAGGGTTTTTCGGCGCGCTGGCCTTTGCCTTACTTTGCAGCCTGGCGCTGTTCAAATTAATGCCGGGCCATTTGTCGATGTTGAACTGGACGCACGCGACGATTCTTGGTCTGATGCTCGGCTTCGCGGCAGTGGTCGGCGATCTGGCGGAATCAATCGTCAAGCGAAGCACCGGCGTGAAAGATTCCGGAAACCTGCTCCCGGGAATCGGCGGAGCGCTGGATTTAATCGATAGTCTCCTTTTCACCGCGCCGCTTTTGTTTTTTTACATGCGCCTGGTGATCCGCGTCCCCTAAAAATCGGTCCTGAGACAACGTCGAGAAAGCACACCACGACTTGCGACGATTCTGAAAATACATGTTTATCCACTGTGAACCGCCGTGACCCTTGTGCGAGGTTCCGAAGAAAATGAAACGTAAACGCGTTGTCGTTTTGGGCGCGACCGGCTCGATTGGCGAGAGCACGCTCAAGGTCGCCCGCGACATCCCGGACCAGATGGAGATTGTTGGCCTGGCGGCGAACCGCAATGCCGAAAAATTGGCGGCGGCGGCTAACCAGACCCGGGCCGAATCAGTTTGTCTGGTCGACGAATCAAAGGTCGGCATCCTGCGGCGCGCGCTCGATTACCAACCGCAAATTTTCTCAGGTGAAGTAGGTCTGCGCGAGATTGCTTGCCTAACGAATGCCGACATGGTGCTGGTGGCGATCGTCGGGACAGGCGGATTGCGTCCCGCGTTGGCTGCGATTGAGGCGGGAAAAGACCTCGCCATTGCGAGCAAGGAAATTCTGGTGATGGCGGGCGAGATCGTCATGCGCGAAGCGCGTGAGAATGGTGTTCATGTTTTGCCGGTCGATTCCGAGCACAATGCGATTTTCCAGTGTCTCGATGGCCGCTCGTCGGAAATTCGGCGGATTATCTTAACGGCATCCGGCGGCCCATTCCGAGAAACGCCGGCGAATGAACTCTCCCAGGTCACGGTCGAACAAGCGTTGAAGCATCCGACCTGGAACATGGGCCCAAAGATCACGATCGATTCAGCGACGCTTTTCAACAAGGGTCTCGAAATGATTGAAGCGCACTGGCTTTTTGGTGTGGAGATGAACCGGGTGGACGTGATTATTCATCCTCAAAGCGTCGTGCATTCGATGGTCGAGTTCGCTGACGGCTCGACTCTCGCCCAGATGAGCTACTCAAACATGTGTTTTCCAATTCAATATGCCGTCACCTGGCCTGATCGCGTGCCGAACAGTTTGCCGCCGCTCGATTTTTCAAAGTTGTCGAAGCTGGAGTTTTTTCCGCCGCGTTATGCGGATTTTCCTGCGCTCAATCTCGCCCGCCGCGCCGGCGAAACGGGCGGTACTCTCCCAGCCGTACTAAATGCGGCGAACGAAGTTGCAGTCGCGGGATTTTTGAACGGAAGAGCTCGCTTTTCGGAAATCTGGGGAACAGTTGGCCGAGTGATGGACCGGCATGTCAGCGTTGCGCATCCCAATCTCGATGCGATATTGCGGGCCGATCAATGGGCGCGCGAGGAAGCGGGCCGGCTTGTCGGGAATAAACACTAGCTGCTCATGATTCTGCAGGTCATCCGCGTCATTTTCATCCTCTTGGAAGTGCTGGTTCTTTTCAACCTGCTGATCGTCGTGCACGAAATAGGGCATTTTCTGGCGGCTCGCTGGCGCGGGCTGTTCATCGAAAAATTCGGAATCTGGTTTGGCAAACCGCTCTGGAAGAAAACGATCAATGGCGTCCAATACTCGTTAGGCTCGCTCCCGTTCGGAGGATTCGTCGCTTTGCCGCAACTTGCGCCGATGGATATCATCGAAGGCAAAGCCGACATCGATCGAGCCAAGTTGCCCAAGATTTCCGCGCTCGACAAAATCATTGTCGCGTTTGCCGGGCCGCTTTTCAGTTTTTTGCTGGCGGTGGTTTTCGCGGTAATCATCTGGGCAGTTGGGCGGCCGGTCAGCGAATCGGAAGCGACTACCACCGTGGGCTACGTCGTGCCGGACTATCCGGCCGCGAAAGCGGGGCTAATGGCGGGTGATAAAATTCTTTCGGTTGATCATCATCGAGTGACGCGATTTGGGGGAATGAGCGATGACAGCATTCAGTGGCGGGTTGTTCGAAGCGAAGCGGACACAATTTCGATCACGGTTGAGCGGCTGGTGAATGGACAGGCGGAAACGAAGACATTCGAGGTCCGCCCGATTGTTCCACCGACAAAGCCCTGGATGCGCAAAGGATTTCGCGAGGTCGGAATTTTGCCGGCTGAGACTCCAGTTATCGCGAAGGTAGATCCGAAGGGACCTGCCGCGAGAGCCGGTCTTCGGCCTAACGACAAGATCATCGCGATTAATGGAAAACCTCTTTACGAAATCATCGGCATAGCAGAGTACCTGCGAGATCACCCGAACGAGCCGGTTACTCTGACAGTTGAACGCAACAGGGCAACGGTTCAGCTCCCATTCGAACCGGGCGACGCAAAGATCGAGGCGGTGTCGAAAGACAGTCCGGCTGAACGTGCCGGTTTGCGACCGGGCGATGTGGTCCTGGCAGTAGATGGACGAGTGACCAAGAGCACGTTGGCGTTCGCCGAGGTCATCGAAGCTCATGCCGGCAAACCGGTGACAATATCGATTTTACGAGATGGAATGCGACGCGACCTGCAGGTCACGCCGGAAATTCCGCAGGACGAGGCTGTCGCGCGAATTGGCATTTCGTGGGCAGACCAGTTTGGAATCACGCTCGATCAATATGGCAACATGACCGTGAAACATCCGCCGCCGGCCGAACAGATTCGTGCGGGCGTACTCTCGATCGTGAATACCATTGGAGCGGTCGCGTCGCCGAAATCGGACGTGAAGCTGCAACACATGAGCGGGCCAGTGATGATGTTGCGCGTCTATTATGTGATGTTCGAAAACAGGGAAGGCTGGCGAATGGCGCTCTGGTTCAGCGTCGTGCTCAATATCAACCTCGCTTTGCTGAATTTGTTACCGATTCCGGTGCTCGACGGGGGCCACATTCTGCTCGCGCTGGTCGAGGGAGTACGGCGCCGACCGGTCAACATGCGGGTGCTCGAAGTTGTACAGACGGTGTGCGCCGTCTTGATCATCGGTTTCATGGTCTACATCGCATTTTTCGACGTCCAGGACCTGCCGATCTTTGGTCACCGTGATGCGCCAAGATTTTTGCCGAAATCGCAAGTGCCGAAATCCACGCAAGAATAGCCGGCGACAGCGTTGCACGGCTGACTTCGCTCCGTAAGATTTCTGATCGTGAAGTTTTGCACGAATCCATTTCGGCGGGAGCGCCGCAAGAGCCGCGAAGTGCGGGTCGGGAATGTTGGAATCGGCGGTGACAATCCGATCCGTGTCCAATCGATGATTACCTGCGACACGATGGACACCGAAATGTCCATTCAGCAGACCATCGAATTGGCGGATGTAGGTTGTGAAATCGTACGAATCACCGCGCCGACGGTGAAAGATTCCCGCAATCTGGAAAACATTGTGAAGGGTTTGCGCGCGCGCGGCTGCGATGTGCCGATTGTGGCCGACATCCATTTCAAGCCGGAAGCGGCGATGGAGGCGGCAAAATGGGTCGAAAAAGTGCGGATCAATCCCGGCAATTACGCCGATTCGAAAAAGTTCGTCATTCGCGAATATACCGACGAGCAATACGCCGCCGAGCTGGGCCGAATTCGTGAGCGGTTCGCCCCGTTGGTCGATCTTTGCAAGGAGCGCGGCGTCGCGATGCGGATCGGGACCAACCATGGGTCGCTGAGCGATCGCATTCTAAATAGATACGGCGACACGCCGTTGGGAATGGTGGAGAGCGCGCTCGAATTCGCCCGGATCGCGCGTGATCGCGATTATCACGATTTCGTCTTCTCGATGAAGGCGAGCAATCCGAAAATCATGATCGCAGCCTATCGCTTGCTCGTTGCCAGATTAGGCGAGCTCGGACCGGATTGGAATTATCCGCTTCATCTGGGCGTGACGGAGGCAGGTGAAGGCGAGGATGCGCGAATTAAAAGCGCGATTGGAATCGGCTCGCTCCTGGCTGATGGAATTGGGGACACGATTCGCGTTTCGCTTACTGAAGATAGCCCGCATGAAATTCCGGTGGCAAGAGCCCTGATCGAGATGGTCGAAAAAAGCGCGGGCGCTGAACCTTTGACGCCAAATGTGGAACTCTCCTTCGATC
>Ga0187777_10002065_pt1 | contig 12894 bp, 11 predicted proteins | sample 1015_Q2_SP5_10_M_FD_132416 | JGI IMG/M metagenome (GOLD analysis project Ga0187777, IMG submission 132416) | Tropical peat soil microbial communities from peatlands in Department of Meta, Colombia - 1015_Q2_SP5_10_MG | ecosystem: Environmental > Terrestrial > Soil > Wetlands > Peat | place...
AGGGATCGTCCGCCTTGTACCAGCACCGTGAGCGAAACCGTGGCAAAGCTCAAGCCGGCCTCGACCATCTCAGGCGAGAAGAGCGGTCGTCAGCTGCCGGCTGGTGCTAGCCGGCAGGCAGTTCCGTAGCTAACGATTCCCGCGGACGCGCATCTGGCGAATGGGAGGTGCGCGACGACGCGGGGATCGAGACTCGCTTTCACTGGCGCGACGAGCATCTCCGCACGGTGGGGCCCTGCTCTGGTGTGGGCGCGATCGTCGTCTGGCGGCTCAGGGCGTGTCCGCCTGTGGCGGGTGGCAGCAGTCTTGGCGGCCGAGATCGCCGTGACGGCGCTGTGGCTTGTTCGTGACGGGGGCGGTCTCGGCCGCATGTGATTTGCGGGAGTCGGGTTACGTCACTCCCGGGGTTGAGGTCGCGTCTGATGCGATCGTTGGCTCGGGCGCGAGGTAGTGGTCAAGCCAGTCGAAGATCCGGGCGTCGCGAGTCGCGCCGGCGAGCGGCTCGCAGTGTCGGTTGGCGCCGGCGTCGCGTTCGAAGCGGACCAGTCGTTTGATGCCGTTGAGCCGGTTGTAGAGCTGTTGTGATTGACCGGGCCAGAACTGTTCGTCGTCTGGGTCGGTGATCAGGAGCGGGGTTGTGATGTTGCTTGTCTCGGAGTTGAGCTTGTATTCGCCTACGGTGGTGTACAGATCGAACGGGGAGCTCCCGGGCGGACCATAGGGTGCGCTGCGGAAGCGGAGGGTGGCAGCGGTCTGGGGTGAGAGCAGTGACGCGAGGTGCAGTTCGCGATCGAACGCGTCGCGGTCGCCTGCGCGCAGTTGTTCACGTAACGGTTCGGGCAGCGGCTCGAGCCAGCTGGAGGAGACATCGACGACGCCGGGATCGACCGCGGCGGCCGCGGCCCGGTGCTCGAACGCGAGAGCGCGGGGGATCCAGTAGCCGGCCTGGCTGATGCCGATGACCGCGACTCGGTCGGAGTCGACATCGCAGCGATCGAGTACGTGGTCGAGGACTGGGGTGAGCACCGTCTCCCAGTCGGGGCGGAAGTGCAGCCCTTGGTCGATGAGCGCGGACTGCTGGCCGGGTCCGTCGAACGTCATCCAGTGGTAGCCGCGTTCGCTGGCTGCGGCGCCGGCGTGAACCCACATTTGGGAGGTTGCGCCGTCGCTGCCGTTGTTGATTATTACCAGGGGTCGTTGTTCGTCGGGGGTCGCGTCGGGCGCTGGGAAGAACCAGCCGGACAGTGTTGTGTCCTCGTAGGCGATCGAGAGCCGCTCGCCGGGCGGGTTGCTGAGGTCGACGATCTGCTCCCAGCATGCGCGTTGGCGACGCCACAGCTCGCGGCCGCGCCGTGGCTCGGTGCAGTGCTCGACTCGGTACAGCGCGGTCGCGAAGTACGTGGCGGCACGGCGGTAGTGCGCCAGGGCGCTGACGCGTCGGCCGCGCTGCTGCGCGTCCTGGGCGGACGCGAGCGCCAGCCCAGCGGTTTCGGCCCACTCGTCGACCCAGCGGTCGGCGTCACCGTCGGCGATGCGTTCTGCGGTGCGCAGCACCTCTCCGAGGTCGGCCGCCTGGCGGTACGCGGAGCCGAGCGCGAGCTCCAGTCCGTACTGGCACTCTTCGTCTGAGAACAGCCGGCTCGCGTTCATGACTGTGCGTCCGCTGCGCTGCTGACCGCGTCGGTGCGCTTGGCGGCCCAGATCACGAGCGCGATCGGGATCGCCCAGTTGAAGATCAGGTTCGCGCGATGCGTGTCCAGGGCCCCAGCGATCACGTGGGCGGGCACCATCGCGGCGAACACGAGCGCCCACATCGCCGTCAGCTGGCGGTTGACCTGCTTGAACTGAGGCGAGGACCAGAACTCGCGCGGGACGGACTCGCGGGCGTACTGCTCGGTGAACGGGACCACGAGCAGTGAGCCAAACGCGATCAGGGACAGGAGACCGGCGGCGATCGCCCGCGCGTACCGGTGGACGAACTCGGCGGTTGCCGGATCGGCGGTGAACGCGACGACGGTAAACCCACCGAACGCCAGCACAGCGCCGAGCTCGAGCATCTTGGCGCTTCCGGTCCTGAGTGAGCGTGCTGCGATCACCGCTGATACCACCAGCGCCCCGACCGCGGCGAGCTTCAATGTGGAATGCTGAGCGACGAGCGTGAACACGATCCACGGGATAAACGCCAGATAGATACCGGCTCCGGGTCCGGCGTCGTCGGTCTGCGTCGTCTTGAGAGTGGTCGTCGATGACATGAGGGGCCTCCGTTAGTTGAGGGAGCTGACGCCGTGGGCGACGCCTGCGGATGACTGACAGACTCGCCAATCGTCCGAGACGCGTCTTGAGTAGCCGACCACTGCATTTCTTCGACCGCGCTCTGCAGAGTCCGCCGGGGAACGGGATCGAGCCGTCGGTGGCTATAAAGTCGAGCCAGTGTCAGGGCCTCGACCCCTCGTAGAATCGACCGGCCCGGGTCGTGATTGGGAGCTGGTGGGCCGCGCTCAGGAACTGGTGCAGATCCGGGAAGCGCAGACGACTGGGGTCAGCGGTGTCGTCCTGCATGGTCCCGCGGGGGTCGGGAAGTCACGGTTGGCACGCGCCGCGTCGGAGGCCGCGCGCGACGATGGCGCCCATACCGTGTGGATTCAGGCGACGCGCAGCGCCGCCGCGGTCCCGCTGAGTCCATTCGCGGCGATACTGCCGCGCGAGGCGCGAGGCGACGATCTTCTGGAGTTGCTGCGTGCAACCGCCGACGCGCTGCGCGAGCGGGCCGGCACGCGGCCGCTGGTGATCGCCGTCGATGACGCGCAACTACTGGATCCGACCTCAGCCGCGTTGGTGCTGCATCTGGTGAGGGAGGAGATCGCGTTCGTGATCGTCACGGTCCGCGCCGGTGAGCCCACTCCGGATGCGATCTCCGCACTGTGGCGAGATGCCGGGGTATCCCGCCTGGAGCTCTCGACCTTGGATGAGCCCGCGACCGGGCAGCTGGTCGAGGCGATCGTCGGCGGTTCGGTGGAGGAGGGGGTGCGCCGCTGGGTGTGGGAGTCGAGCGCCGGCAACGCGCTATACGTCGCCGAGCTGGTGCGTGGGGCGTTGGCCGGGGGTGCGCTGGGCGAGGTCAGCGGCCTGTGGCGGATGTCGGTGCGCCCTGCGTTGGGGACGTCACTGACGGAGCTGATCCTCGCGAGAATGACCGGCGTGTCAGAGCTCGAGCACCGGACGTTGGAGCTGCTCTCGGTCGGTGAGCCGCTGGCGCTGGGCGTGATGCTGGAGATCGTCGGCGAAGCGACGCTGATCGCGCTGGAGCAGCGCGGACTGGTCGAGGTCGATACCGGCGACTCAGGGCCGCGGGTGCGTCTGAGTCATCCGCTGTATGGCGAGGCGATCGCGGGCTCGCTGCCATTCCTGCGCGGTCGCGAGATCCGCCGGACGCTGGCCGCGGCGGTTCAGGCCCACGGCGACATCAACGCCGAAGACTCGCTGCGGGTCGCGCGGTGGCTGCTGGACGCCCGCGAACCGATCCTGCCCCCGACGCTGCTGGTCGCGGCGCTCGAGGCGAACCTCCGGGGCGATCCGGCGCTCGGGGCCGAGCTCGCCCAGCACGCGCTTGACGCTGGCGCGGGCACGCCGGCAGCGCTCCTGCTGGCACGTGCGCACGTGCTCCAAAAGCGCTACGGCGAGGCTGAGGCCGTGCTCGCCGCGATCGAAGGAACGGTCGATAGCGAGGACAGCGCGGCCGAGTATCTACAACAGCGAGTTCTGGTGTTGTTCTGGGGCCTGCAGCGCCCTGAGGAGGCCACCGCGTTGCTGGCTCGAGCTCTGGAGTGGTGGCCACATGCTGCGTGGAGGCGGCGGCTTGCCCCGATGCGGCTGCATCTGGCAGCGATGGCCGACGACGTTGCCGAGACCGTTCTGGTGACGGAGGACATGTTGCAGGACGATGCGCTGGAGGAGTCGGTTCGCCGTCAACTTGAGCCTGTGCACTGCGCTGCGCTGCTCTATAGCGGCCGGGCGCGGGAGGCGCATCAGCGGATCTGGCAGCTTCGGTGCCCGGTCCCGCTACGAGACGAGATCGACGAGCTCCATGTGACCACACAGGGGTGGGTGTCTTACGCGTCTGGTCTGGACCTCGAGAACGATGCGCGCGAGATGCGTCGACTGCTGCAGGAAGGGGTGCGGGCTGGTGATCACGCCGCGGCCGGGATCGGTGCGATGATGCTCGGCGGACTGGAGTTCATCGCCGCCAGGTATTCGGACGCGAGGCGCTACCTCGCGGAGGCCGAACTGCATCTTGAGCACCGTGACCCGCTCGGTCTGCTTGCGATCGTGCGGGCGAACCTGGTCGGGATCGCCCACTCCACCGGTGACCTCGACGGCGTACGTATCGCGCTTAAGGCCTGCCGCCAAGCCTTGGGTGGTGACGAGCCGCTGCGCACCCAGGCCCCATACGTGGCCACCGCCGCGGCGTGGGCGCTCCATGCCGAGGGCGACGGCGTCGGCGCACAGACGACGCTGTTGGATGCCGCCCAAGCCAACCCCTATCCGATCGTTCGCGCCGAGCTCGCCTACGAGGCGATGAGACTGGATGCGTCGGCGCGGGTCGCCGCACCGGTTGTGATCGAAGCGAGCGAACGGACCGATGCGCCGCTGGCGGCCGCCTATGCCCGCCACGCGGCCGCCCGTCTGGCCGACGACGGACCCGCGCTGATCGTCGCGGCGGCTGAGTTCGAGCGGATCGGGACCCGGCGCCACGCCATCTTGGCGGCCGTTGACGCGGCCCGGTCGTTCGCTGCGGCGGGCCGTCAGGACTCGGCGCGCCGGGCGGTCGCGCGTGCCCGCCAGCTGATTCCCAGCAGTCAGGGCGTCGAGCTGCCGCCAATCGAGGGCATCGATGCTGATGCGGTGCAGCTGACGGCGCGCGAGGGGCAGATCGTCAGGCTGGCCGCGCGTGGGCTATCGAATGCTGAGATCGCCGAACAGCTAGTGCTCTCGATCAGGACGATCGAGTCGCACCTGTACCGAGCGATGCAGAAACTCGGCGTCGACGACCGCCGCGAGCTGCGGTCCTAGCCGCCCGGCAGACCCAGCGCCCCGTCCGCCGGCCGGCGCTCGGCCCAGCAGTGGCCAAGGAACGGTCACGATAGCCAAGTGCCGAAGACCCGCGCGCCCACGGTTGGGATGCGGCGGAGTCAGGTCCATTGGCTCGACAGCACGCCCGAAAGTCGCGAGCGCAAGGCCACACGTGATGACGCCGACCCGACCTGCTTGGATCATGCACGGCACGCTGTCGCGTAAAGGGTGCTGTCCGGCGGTCGCATCGGCGCGGCTCCTGGTAGGCGTCAAGAGAAGCAGTCTGATCGAGAGTGCCCCGGCGGCGCCGGAGCGGAAGCGGGCGCGTTCGGTCGCAGACGGCGCTTGGCGACCGGAAGGCGATGACGCCGATTGGCGACTGCGCGATCTCCCTTCGGTAGACGGATGCCGTGCGCGGCGGGTCGTGGTCGGTTCGGTCACTTGATCGGGAACGGCGCCAGGGAGAAGGGGGGCTTGGTGGCAGGTTGGGTCGTGCGCGGCTCTGTGGCTAGCGAGCGAGGGTTTCGTCGAGCCAGTCATACATGCGTTGCTCGAGCAGTGAGCGTCCCATCGGTTGGCAGTGCCGGGCGGCTCCCTCGGCGTTGGTGAACGTGGCGAGCAGCTTGGGTTCGGGCACGGCGTCGTAGAGCTGTTGTGATTGTCCGGGCCAGAACTGTTCGTCTTCGGGGTCGGTGATCATGATCGGGGCGTTGATCTGCTTGCCGAGGTCGCCGAGGCGGTATTGCTCGGCGGTCTTGAATGTGGCGTAGACGGACGGCTGGTCGCCGTAGGGCTTGGCGCGCCACGCGAATTCTTGCTCCATCGCCGGCGATATCTCCTGGCTGGCCGCTTCGATCGCGGCGGTGAATCCGGTTTCGTCGTCGGCGTCGAGCAGCGCGATCAGCTCTTTGGGGATGTGGTCCTTCCATGAGGTCGAGACGTCGATCACTCCCGGGTCGGCGATGACGGCCGCCAGGCGGTGCTCAAACGCCGCGGCTCGGGGGACCCAATACCCCGCTTGGCTGGCCCCGTAGAGAACGATCTTTGACGCGTCGACCTCGGGACGATCGCCGAGGAAGTCCACCAAGGGTGTGATCACCTGCTCCCAGTCAGCTCGGAACGGGATGTCGTGGTCAAACAGCATGCTCTGCTGACCGGGACCGTCGAAGATCACGGTGTTGTAGCCGCGATCCAGGCCGGGCTGACCCAGTCCTGGCCACAGGAACGTCATTGGGCCATCGCTGCCGTTGTTCAGGATCACGGTCGGGCGCGCGACCCCGTCGTCGGCCGGGGTGAACAGGTAGCCAGGTAGGTCGCTGTCCTCGTAGGGGATCGCGATCGGGATTGCTGGCGGATCGAGCAGGCCGACGTGCGCGTCAAAGCACCGGCGGTGCGCGGCGAACAACTCGGTCAGTTGCGTGTCGGGGGCCTCGGTCCCATCCACGAACACGTAGGCGGCTGCGTAGTACACCGCCGCGCGCAGGTACGCCTGACGCGCGCTGACCCGGTGCCCGGCGTTCAGGCAGGCATCGCCGGTCGTCTCGATGCGACCGGCGAGCATCCGCCACTCTGTGACCCAGCTCGTGGCGTCACCATCGGTGATGCTGGCGACGGCGGTGAGCATCTCGCCGATGTCGCCGGCCCCGTAATGGATGCCTCCCAACAGTGTTCGAGTCTCAAAGTCAAACGACGGGTCTGTGAAGAACTTCTCAAACATGTTGCTCTCCTCTGGTGTGTTCTGGGACGGGGTCGGTGGCGGGCTCATCGCGTATCGGTGACGCGAACGGTCAAGTGGTAAGCATCTGGTTGGGATCGGAGCGGAGGCGGGTCGTGCGTGATCGCAGACTCCCAACCCAGCCCGCGTCGGTCTTCAGTATTCGGCTACTGAACCTGGGAATAAGTCACTACGGGGCCCTACCGTCGGCCGGGGCCAGGTCCGCCGCCGCCTCCCGTTCATGCGATCGTGAGCGACACCCCCAGGCCGGAGCAGCCGCTCGGTTCAGATCCTCCATCGCCATCCGCGACCCAAGGGCTCGTGACGAGTGAGACGACCTCGGCGGCGACGGCGATGAGCCGCTGATAACCGAGTCGGTGGCTATGCCCACCATGATTGCTGAGAACGACGCGGCGGGCCGCCGCGGTCGTTCTCGCAGCACCAGCATGCTGTCGAGGTCTTGCCGGTTCCGAGCTTCGCATGGCGTGGTGAGGCGCGACTCGACGGTACGGACCGGGAGGACAGGTCGATCAGCCATCTGCGCGTTGGTGAGCCGCGGCTGGCGAGGTCGACCCGTTCGCATTCGCGGGGTAAGTGTCATCGCTTCGTCATCACCGCCCGCGATGGCCGTCAGAGCCGCACCTTGCCTCGGACATGCAGCCCGGCGGCAGCGGGTGACCGCCCGACGCGCCCAGTCCTTGTAGCCGGCTCGGTGATTCGCGCTCATGGCGTGGCAGCAACTTCGATCGCGTAGCGCGTCCCGCCGATCTGAGCATGTTCGCGCAGTTGGCCGCCGTCACCTCGCGGAGCCGACGGCGCCAGACAACGAGGATTCGACAACCGGATGCTGAGGTGACGCGAGACTGATCTCCCGAGCTGGCTTGAGCGCGCCCGCGGCGGGTCGCGCGTCGGACGCGGACGAGCGTCGGCTGGCCACCACGGCAATGATCGCGATCACGACCATCAGCCCAGCGGCGACCAAGTAGCCATCGGCGGTTCCGGTCGTGGTCGCCGACCGTCCGGCGGCAGCTCCGGACCCGGCGTGGGTGCCCGCGAGGATCGCTCCGAGTACCGCCAGACCGATCGAGCCGCCGAGCTGGCGGGTCATCTGCGTCAGTCCAGACGCCTCGCCGCGCTCCTGGGGCGCTGCGGCGTTGAGCGCATCGGTGCTGGCCGGGGAGATCACGAGCCCGAGCGCGAGACCGATTCCAACATATCCCGGGAGCAGCCACGGGTAGCTGAGCTTGTGAAGCACAATTCCCAGCCAGGCCAGCGAGGCGCCCATCAGCAGCGTCCCGCCAACGAGCAGTGCGCGGGGTCCGCGGCGGTCATACAGACGACCCGCGCGGGGTGCGGTGAGCAGCAGCGTCACCGTCAGCGGCAGCAGCGACAGGCCGGCAAGGATCGGGCCGAAGCCGAGCACGGTCTGCACCCAGATTGCGCCAAACACCGAGACTCCGACGAGCGCGAACTGAGTCGCGGCCAGAACGACGTTGTCGATCGCAAAGTTTCCCTTGCGCAGCAGCGCCGGCGAGATCAGCGGCTCCTCGATCCGCGGCTCGTACCACACCAAGGCTGCTGCGGCGAGCGCCGCGAGCCCGAACAGCCCCAGCGTCCCCCTCGAGGTCCATCCCCAGACCTGACCCTGCATCATCGCCAGCACCAGCGAGCCGAGGGCGATGATCAGAGCCATTCCGCCGCGCCAGTCAAACGACCCGGTCCTTACCCGAGAAGCCTTCGAATGCGGGATCGTCAGATGCGCGACCGCCAGCGTCAGCAGACCGATGGGGAGGTTGATGAAAAACACCGCGCGCCACGACAGCCCCTGGGTCAACACGCCGCCGACGAGCGGTCCGATCGCGAGGAACACCATCGAGCTGCCGGCGTAGATCCCCATCGCCCGCCCGCGCTCGCGGGGCTCGAACGCGTTGATCAAGATTGCGCCGGTGGCCGGCACCATCATCGCCGCTCCAACACCCTGGAGCCCGCGGGCGGCGATGATCCCGATCTCGCCGTGCGCCAGCCCACACGCGGCCGACGCGCCTACGAACAGACCGACACCGATCCGAAACATACGCTCAGCTCCGAACAGGTCGCCCAGCCTGCCGCCAACCACGACCAGCATCGCCAGCAGCAGCATGTACACGTTGACGACCCACTGCGCTCCCGTGGAGGAGAGCTGCAGATCGCGATGCATCGTCGGCAGGGCAACGCTGACCACCGTCTGGTCGATCATGATCATCGATAGCGACCCCGCCATCGTCGCGAGCACCCACCAACGTCGATTGGTTTCGGTCATGCCTGGCAACGTCATCAGCTTTCTCCTCGCTCGGTTGATCCTTCGTGCCGCACAGCATCGCCGCCAGCCGTCCGCCGGTCTTCAGTAGCCGACTACCTAGATCCACCGCGGCTGCCACTCAGGACGAACCATGCGGAGCAGTGAAGACCGACCATCCGAGCCGTCATCTCAGAACACCCAGGCTCTCGGACACCCTGAATCCCGCACAGCAGCCTCTCCTCAAAGTCCGATCAAGCCCACAGCGCAGCGCAGGCCCCTGCTTCCGTTCGGCGGCGAGCATCTGACCGGGTCGCGGCAGAGCCCTGCTTGGCGCGGAAACCGCAACTCAGCGGCCGGCGGCGACGTGGTCGCGGCCGTCCTAGCCGCGCCGTCCGCGAGTTCCGCGCTAAGGGCGTCTGGGCACGACGGCGCGGTGATGCCTGTGCGACATGAAGACCAGGTCTCGGCCAGCCTTGGTGATGGGACTCCGGTCTGAGTGCTCCACGCCGGAGCAGAAGCCTTGGGCTCGTGGGCTCGTCGGGCGACGAAGGGGAAGCGAGGTGTTACATCTGACGGGCGGACGCTCCGGCACGCTCACGCTGGCCGAGGATCCTGTTGATCGTGGCGAGGGCATCGGCCGGATTGCGGATGAGGATGATCTGCGCCGTCGGGGCGTGGGCGTGGATGATGTTCAGCACTCGGTTGAACCATTCGGTGGTGGCGGCGTTGGGTGGGTCGTCGGGATCTTGGCCGTTGATGAAGCTGCCGATCGCGATGCCGTCGTAGTCGGCCTGGCTCAATTCGCGTCGCAGCTGGGCATCGCCCTCTTCATCGTTGGTCAGTGCGAAGTTGCGAGCTCGTAGCCCGGCGGCCCGGAGGTTTGTCTGGATAGCCGCGGCGATCTCGGGATGCTTGCCGAAGCCAAGCACACGCCACCCTTCGTCCGCGTCATGGTCCGCGTCTGACATCAGCGTCCTCCAGTTCGGTTGTCTCTTAGTCAATTGACCTGCTGATCAGTATGATCAATAGCGTGACGCCGGTCAAGTCTCGCCGCCCATATCGCTCTCCGGTGCGCGAGCAGGCGGCGCTGCTCTCGCGCGAGGCCGTCGTCGTCGCTGCTCACCGGGTCTTTGTCGAACACGGGTACGCCAGCGCGACGATCGATGAGATCGCCCGCCGGGCCGGCGTGTCGCGCCCCACGGTATTTGCCGTCGGTACCAAGCCTCAATTGCTGGCGCTCGCGCGCTTGAAAGCCATCGAGGGCGAGCACCTCGTCAGCAACGACCGACGGTTCCGAGACGTGCTCGCGATCCCCGACCCTGACCAGCTTCTGCGCCGCTTCGCCGCCTTCACCGCGGACATCGCTCGGCGGCTGGGGCCGCTGGCGGCGGTCTTGGAGCAGGCCGCTCCCGGCGATTCCGAGCTCACCGAACTGCTCGAGCGCAGCCAACGGGATCTGCACGGGTGCGCCCGTGCCGTCGCCAGCGCGGTTCACTCGGCCGGAGCCTTGACCGGCGAGATCTCGGTGAAACGCGCCGCCGACGTCATCTGGCTACTCATACAGCCAACCCAGTACCAGCGCCTGGTGACCCAGCAACGATGGACTCATCGCGCCTACGAGCGCTGGCACGCCGATACCATGGTCCGGCTGCTGATCGATCCAGATCGCGGCTAAACCACCCAGCCGCGCAAGCCGCCAGCGCCGACGTTCCACCGCTCCCGCGATGATCGGTCCCAAGGCCGGGGAGCCGCACAGCGGGACTTTTCTGCCGATCGCCAATGACAAAGAGAACCAGTTCTGCAACCGAGTGCTCGGCGGGCGACAGACGACCAATGCGCCCGAGCGATGCTCGGAGAAGTCATGCGCGGCCGCGGTCTTAGGCCTGCTCCCCCGCCCAGTTGACCGACCCGGCAAACGCTGACTCGGCAACGACCGTCGAGAGGTGCCGCACGTCGCTGAGCTGTCCTGGCCGATGCGGGCTGCTCGCCGACCAGGCCTCTGCTTACGGACCACAGGAAGTCACGCGCCGCCGCGGCGGCGGATGCCCGTCCGAATGTGAATGCAGGGCTCGCCGTGCACGAAGTAAGAGACGCGAGTTTCGCCAGAAGCGCGTCCGCTTGAATCGTTAGCTACGGAACTGCCTGCCGGCTAGCACCAGCCGGCAGCTGACGATCGCTCTTCTCGCCTGAGATGGTCGAGGCCGGCTTGAGCTTTGCCACGGTTTCGCTCACGGTGCTGGTACAAGGCGGACGATCCCTTTCATCGTTGAGCCGCGTGAGCTCGCGCTGCTGCGGTGGCGACCAAGGGCGATGGGCCGAGGCAAGCGCGGACTCGTGCTTTGGCCCGGGACGGCGCCGCCCGTGCAGCTGATCGCCAGCATCTTCTCCGGTATGAGTGCAGCCGTCCTCACGGACGCCGCACGGTGGATGCTCTCGGACGGGTAGCGATAGAGCCCGCCGCTGCTCGACGACTTCAGCCGGCCGGTAGTCGTGGGCCGATGTCGTTCTCCGAGGATCCTGATCGATGCCCTCGTCCGGCCAGGGGGCAGCCGGCGGCTCTAGGGACGCGCGAGGCGCGTTCGCAGTTCCACCGTCGCCTGCCGCGGGCGTACTCCCGATCCGGCGACGGCCATACAGGCCGTCACCGGATCGGGAGTGGACGACGTCCAGGTCGGAAGGGAATCGCTCGATCACGGAAGACTTCCTTTGAACTAGAAGCTCCAGCTGGACCGTCGCCACCGAGGCCCGCCGGTGGGCTGCCTCCGCGCGACTGGGGCGAGTACGGCCGCGGTGTGCCCACGCTTTCCGACGAGGCTTCCAAAAAGTTTCCATACGGCACCTGCCTCGCGCCGGAGCGGCTCGCCCACATCATCGAAAACTCCCGGTCGGGTGGCCGGGGGCATCGCAGCCCCCGGCTCCCTCGGATCCCGGCGTGACAGTCTCCCGTCACCGGGCTCTTCTCACCGTCCGTTAGTACGAGCGGATCCACGTCCAGTGGGCGAACAGGTTTGGCTCACGTTGCTGGAGCCCGGTCCACCAGCGCTGGAATCGTTTGTGGGTCCGCAGTCGCTTGTATTTCTTCCCAGTCCAGCGCTTCAGGTAGAAGCTGACGCGCCGTAGAAGGGGATCGAGCGCGGACCGGTAGAACCGGCCGTAGTAGCGCATCCAGCCGGCGACGATGGGGTTCAGCCATGCCGCCAGGTCGTTGAGGGTCAGGTCGGTGCGCCGGTGGATCCGCATCTCGCGAAGCCGGTCGCCCTTGGCCTTGAGCGCCTCAGGGCTCACCGCGGGAGAGAACGAGGTAAACCGCTCCCCGTTCTCGCGGTTGATCGCCTGCCTGGGTCGGAAGGCGAACCCGAGGAAGGCGAACGAGGTGTGCTCGTGCTTGCCCCGGCGGTTGCTGTCCTTGCAGTAGACAATCCTCGTCTTGTCGGGGTGCAGCCTGAGCCCAACCTCCGCCATCCGCGCCGCGATCCGCCCCAGCACGTATTCCGCCTGCCGACGCGTCTTGCAGTGCACGATCGCGTCGTCGGCCTAGCGCTCGAACGGACAGTCCGGATGGTTGCGGGCCATCCAGGCATCGAACGCGTAGTGCATGAACAGGTTCGCCAGGATCGGTGAGACCGCCGATCCTTGCGGAGTTCCTCTCGTGCGCTCAATCAGGACGCCGTCGGAGTGCTGCAGCGGCGCAGCCAACCACCGCTTGATGTACAACAGCACCCAGGGGCAGTCGGTGACCGCGTGCACCGCGCGGACGATGAGGTCCCACGGGACCTCATCGAAGAACGCCTGGACGTCGAGATCGATCGCCCAGTCGTACTTCCAGCACCGC
>Ga0187777_10002066_pt1 | contig 12890 bp, 12 predicted proteins | sample 1015_Q2_SP5_10_M_FD_132416 | JGI IMG/M metagenome (GOLD analysis project Ga0187777, IMG submission 132416) | Tropical peat soil microbial communities from peatlands in Department of Meta, Colombia - 1015_Q2_SP5_10_MG | ecosystem: Environmental > Terrestrial > Soil > Wetlands > Peat | place...
AGCAAAATCACCGCACGTCCTGGGGAGGGGCTGCCATGATGAAATTGTCACGCCGTGATTTCCTAATTTCATCGAGTGCTGTTGCGCTCACGGCCACCTCGCCAGCGCGCGGCGCAATGGGGCCCAACGACAAATTCGATCTCGTCATCAAAGGCGGCGATGTACTCGACCCGAGTCAGTCGCTGCGCGGCAAACGAGATATCGGTATCCGTTTCGGAAAAATCGAGGCTGTTGAAACCGACATCCCGGCGGCTCGCGCACAGCGCGTCCTCATTGCGGACGGCAAACTGGTGACGCCGGGTCTCGTCGACCTGCATTGCCATGTTTATCCATACGGATCCGCTATCGGCATCCCGGCTGACGAGCTGGTGGCGCACCAATGCACGACGACTTGCGTATCGGCGGGTGATGCAGGCGCTAACAACTTTGCCGCGTTCCGCCGACACATCGTGGCACAGACACGCACGCGCCTCTACGCCTTCGTACACATTGCCAATATTGGGTTGGCGGGCTTTCCGGTCGCAGAGCTCTATAATATCGATTTCGCGCAACCTGATGCAGCGGCGAAAGCCATTGCCGAGAATTCCGACATTGTGCTCGGCGCAAAAGTGCGCATGTCGGAAAATGTCATCGCCAAACACGGGGTCGAGCCGCTCAAACGCGCGATTGCAGCCTGCGAGCAGGCAGGCGGCGGCATGAGGGTGATGTGCCACATCGGCGGCGTCGAGACGCGCCAGCTGATGTCGCAAATCCTCGACCTGTTGCGGCCGGGCGACATTCTTACGCATTGCTATTCGGGTTTCCCGAATCTTGCGGGCGACTTCACCAATATTGTCCAGGACGGCAAGCTCCTTCCCGCAGCACTCGCAGCAAAGCAGCGCGGCGTTATCTTTGACATTGGTCATGGAGGTGGCAGCTTCGACTATTCCGTCGCGGAAGCGGCGATTGCGCAGGGTACACCACCTGACACAATTTCTTCGGACATTCACGTGTTCTCGGGGAACACGCCAGGAATGCCGTATCTAACGTGGGTAATGTCTAAGTTCATGGGCCTCGGCTTCACACTCGAGCAGGTGGTCACGATGGCAACGATCAATCCGGCGAAGGTGATTAATCGCGCGGCAAAGCTTGGTACGCTTCAGGTCGGCGCACCCGGCGACGTGGCGATCATGGAATTGGTCGAAGGGCCGGTGTCGTTTGTCGACACGCGCAATAACAAGCGTGATGGAAAGGCATATCTGAAGCCGGTGCAGACGGTTGCCGCAGGCGTGCCCTTCGGACGGCCGTACAATGCACCCTTCGCAGTGCGATGAACGAACCAAAAGAGGGCCAATTAGGCCCTCCTATGTCCGCTTTGGGTCAAAAGCAGACATTTGCAACCCAAAAGACCATGTCCGCTTTACCCCCCGGAAGCAGACATGTGCGTTGCGATCAGCAATGTCCGCTAAGGGCCAACAGCGGACATAGCTTCCTCACCTTGGCACCCGCCTAACGTGTCGGCTCGATTTTTTTCTTCGGCGCAAACGGATTGAGTTTTCGCAATTTTTCTCCAAAACCGCCGCGCTGCGGCGCGCCCGGATTGCCCTTCTGTTGGAAGCCGGGACCGCGATTCTGCTGCGGCGGTCCGCCGGGCTGCCGGAGATTGTTCGGCCGCACTCGGTTCGGCGAGCGCAATTGCCGACGCTGGATCGCCATCTGACGCCCGATATTATGCGAGGCGAACAGCCGCTGCACCACGCCGCGGTCACGGGCCGCTTCTTGCGGCGGAATCTGGAACGGTACGGCGGCGAACTGGCCGCCCGGGCCCGGACGGATCACAAATGCGCTAGAGCCTTGCGTCAGCGCGCCGAGACGGCCGCCCTGCCGGTTGAATACATCTATCTGGCCCACACGACCATCGGCATCGGGATAAAGCTTGATTTTGGCCTCGCCCGTTCCGGCTGCGGTGCTATCCGGAACATCTATGACTCCGGTGGTCCCGCGGATGCCGAGAGTCGCGGTCGGGGTCGTAATCGTCATATCACCGGTCTTGGCTACCAGGCTAGCGACGAATGCAACTGTGCCCCGCGCGATGTTGAAGATGGCGGTATTCTTTTTGCCACCGTCTTCATAGAGGAAATCATTTACGACGATGCGTGCATTCGCAGTGAGGCTGAGGGTCGTTTCGTCGTCGAAGGTAACGCCCAGGGATGAGTTCGCACCGGTCTGCAAGGCGTCTTTTTTGTAAATAGCGTCGCTAAGTTTCAGCATGGCAGACGCCGCGTTGCCACGCGTCACCGTCGCGATGCCCTGCAGCGTCGCAACCTGGCCGACCTGATCGCTGGCATCCTGATTTGCGTTGATTTGATTTTGTGCGTGGGCCACGAGTGGCCACGCAATCGCGCCGACGAAACCTGTAACGAATTCGCGGCGCTTCATTCCCATCTCCAGACATCGAGAGCATCGTCGCGGAATGTCGACGGATACTAAGCCATCAAGCCGTCGAGAGATTTCACAGTCTCGCTGCCAGGAAAGACTTGCTGCACCAGCGTGCGTTCATCGGTGCGTAAATGATCGCGCAAAATGCCTTTCATTACCGCACGCAGATCAGTAGTCGGTTTAAGGTCGCGACCCTGGTAGAGCGCAGTATCGGCCACGCCCGGCCAATCAGCAATCACGCGTCCACCCTTCAGCGCACCTCCGGCGAGCAGTGCGACTGTAGCGGTTCCGTGGTCGGTTCCGTCGGTCCCATTGATCCGAGCAGTGCGACCAAACTCGGTAATGACCGCGACGACGGTATCTCTCCATGCCTCACCCATACCGCTTTCGATCGCTGCCAGCGCACCATCGAGCGCACCAAGCAGTATCGACAAACGCCCGTGCATGGCCCCCTCATTGGCGTGCGTGTCCCAGCCGTCGAAGGCAAGCGCGCCGACGCGGGGCCCATCCGGGCGCGCCATGAAGCGTGCCGCACCGGACGCCGCCTCGGTGAAGTAGGCGAGCAGAGGCCTCGCGGGATTCTGGCCGGTACCATTCATTTCCATGCCGCCAGCGGCAATCGCCGACAATGCTTTTCGCTCCTCCAGAGCGCGTGCAAGCACTGGGTCAGCGTGGCGGTAGAGATCGAGCAGGCGGCTCAAGGTATCGTTTCCCGCGGGCGGCAACCGCGAAGGTGTCCATGACAAGACTGGCGCGGAACCGCGCGCAATCAATGGCGTAATCGGACCGACCGCAAAGGCATCTTTGCCGGCAACGCGATCGCCAGCCTTTAGCCCGACCAGTGCGCGGTTGAGCCAGCCCGTGTCGCCGCCGGGTTTCGCGAGCCCACTCTCCAGCACATCCTGACCGTCAAAATGCGACCGCTCGCGGTAGGGCGAAGCTGCCGCGTGGACGATCGTCGCCTGGTTGGCCTTGTACATGCGGTAGAAGTTCGGCATTGCGGGATTGAGCGCGAAGAAGTTGTCGAGCGGTAGAGCCACAGTCTCTCCGACCGTCAGCAAGGCGTCATTACCGCGCAGACGTATCCAGTTTGGATCGCCTACCGGGGCGACAGTAGCGAGCCCATCAAGCGCGCCGCGCAATACAATGACCAAGAACCGCGGGTCTCGGCCTTCGGCCTGCGCGAGCCGCGGCATGTAGGCCCAGGCGAACAACGCCCCTGACGTCAGCAGCAGTTCACGACGTGTGGCCATATGAGGTCGCTTCATGACATCACCTGCGTTGGAATTCGGGCGCCATCAACAACAACGCGATGGCCTGCGGCCGGCTTTCCGCAAGAGCGACGGTCTGTTTGGTTTCTTTGGACAAAAGCGGTCCAAGCGCGCGATTTGCCACAGCGTCAGGGTCGATGAATTCACCTACTCGCCGCGACAAGTTATTTGCAATGTCAAGACGCTGCGCGAGGCCATCCATCCAAGGCGTGCTTGCATCCGAAAATCCATTTGGCGCCGGCGGTCGCCATAACGGCTCGCCCAGCAAATTCTGCGCCTGTAAAAAGGGGCGCACGTCAGGCGGCGCCAGGTTGAGCGCACGCAACGAATTCACCAGCCATTCCGATGGGCGGCGCAACTTGCTAACCGAAGCATCCCAGGCCTCCGGCGCAGTCACCAGCGTCAGCGAGACTTCATTCAGATCGCCGTCGGTATCCCGGAATCGTTTTGCCAATTTTTCGACCAGAGATGGCGGTGGCTCGTCTGCCACGAAATGACACGCGAGCTTGGTCGCGATATGCCGGGCTGTCGCCGGGCTTCGCCCCAGCGCAAGCAGCACCGCGCGGCCCTGCTCAAAGCCGCCGTCACCATAGTCGCGGCCCAAGACGCGCTCGCCTCCTGGCTCATGCAGTCGCTCGTTGAACATGAATTCGCCACCACGCTCCAACCTCGGCGGTACAATGCTCCAGCCAGTGATGACTTTCGCAAAGCTCGTGACATCAGCCTGGCTGTAACCGGAACGCACGCCGATTGTGTGCAACTCCATGATTTCGCGCGCAAGATTCTCGTTGATACCCTTGCCGCGGCGCTGGCCAGCGAAAGAGTTCGGACCTATCGATTGCGCATTGTCGAGATAGAGCAGCATTGCGGGGTGCGTTTCGACCGCTAGAAGCATGTCGGCAAATTTGCCGCGCACGTGTGGTCGGATTGCCTCACGCTCGAAAGCGCCACAAAGCGCGCGCACCAGACCTTTGTCGGCCGAGACACAGAAATGGTTTGACCAGAACCAGACCAACTTCTCGACAAAACCAGTTTCCGCCGATAGTGCAGCATCAAGACGCGCTTTGGCCTCCTTCAGATAAATTTGCTGCGGAACGCCGGGACTTTGCTTCGCCTTGTCAGGCCGCACGTTGGCTGCCATATCGGTTTTATTGGTATCGCCGGCTGTATCCGCTAGCGAGGTTGCCTTCTCGAGTCGTTCTGCCTTGCGCTCTTGCCGGAACGCAAACACCGCGCGGGCCGCTTCACCCACGCTCAGTAATTCCCTATTGGAAATTTTCCCAGCGGCTGGATTGGCAAGGTCGGCCAATAGCGCATCCCGCGGATCAGACGGTACGCCCGCTTTGGACATGAAGCCAAAGCGGTTCAGCGCAATTGTAGCCTGCGCGCGCGAGTCGAGAGCCATGGCTCTCTGCTCCATTTTTTGTACTTCCGCACGTCTTGCGGCGATAGCGCGATCCTGCTCGATCGATCGTGAACGAAAGATGAGCGACAGATTACAAATTAGTCATGTCGAGCGGGCGACTTACTGTTGTGGACATATTCAAACTTATGCCGCGTAAATTCCCCGTAAATGCGCTGCAATTTTAATTGCCTGACGAACCGACCCTTAAGCTCCGAAAGCGATGATGCGCCCAGGTTTTGCGGAGACAGGAAACCATGCTCTTTAAATCGACATTTGCTATCGCCGTTGTCGCGTTTTTTCCGGGCTTTGCGTTGGCTGAACCGGGCCCGCTTCACGAAGCCTGCAGGAATGACGTGAAAGCGCTGTGCGGGTCCGTCCGGCCGGGCGGAGGCCGGATCCGTGATTGCATGAGAGAGCATCGCGCTCAGCTATCGAATGCCTGCAAATTGGCCATTGCTGACCGAATGCTTGAACGCAATGTTAGCAGGTCTCCTAACGGCTCCGCTTCTACGGTAAGCCGCTAATTGGAAGGCAGTGATGTCTGCTTTGGGTCAAAAGCGACATGTGCAGCGCACGAGCCAATGTCTGCTATGGGCCAAAAGCGGACTCATGCAGCGCAGCAAAAACGCATCGCTATTCAATCACCTCGCGGCGAGCAGCGAACAAGCCGAGATAAGTTGAAACCGTCTGGATTGGTCTACGCGAGCTTCACGTTCCAGAAAAGCGGCGCTCTGAACTTGAGAACATCCCGGACGTTCTTTCGAAAGGCCGTAGGCTGAACCCATTCTCCCCACGGAACGTATGTAACTTCGCTGAGAGCGACCTTCTGGATCTCGTCGGCGAGCTGCTTCCGTTTCATTTGGTCGGTCGCGCGTACCCAGTCGGTGACGAGCTTTTCGAGCTGCGGGATGTCTGGCCAGCCGAACCAAGCGCGCGGACCTGCGCCCGATACGCCGAAGTGGACGGCGGGATTAGCGACATCCGCGGCTGACCACCACGTATGAAGCAGGTTCCAGCCGCCCTTGTCAGGCGGGTCTTTGCGCGCCCGCACGACCAGGCTCGTTGACCAATCCATCGCTTTAAGGATGACCTTGAAGCCGATCGACTCCAACCGCTGACGCGTGACAATCGCCGCCGCGTTGAGGAACGGAATGTCGGTGACGTGGAGCACCACGATCGGGTGGCCATCGTAGCCGGACTCCTTCACGAGTTGCCTCGCCCTGGTGAGGTCGTGCTCTATCATTGGCTCGGCACCGATATTCGTCGCGTAAGGGCCACCGCAGGCAAATACCGAAGAGCAGGTCCGGTAATATCGCGACTGTCCGATTGACCAAGCAAGATATGTCTCCTGATCCATCATGTAGAGCAGTGCCTCGCGCGCCTTCCTGTTGTTGAACGGCGGCTGCAGGCAGTTCGGTCTGAGCCAGCCTTGCGTCCCGAGGGGATCGATGAGGAACGTCCGTAAATCCGGGTTCTGTTCAATTTTGGGGATGAACTCGAGCGGCGGTTGCTCCCACCAGTCCACCTTGCCCGCCGCGAGCTCTTCCGAAGCGTCCCAGGGATCGGGGATGTACCGCCAAATTACCTTATCAAGGTACACCTTCTTGCCGCCAGTTGACCCGCCCGGCGTCTCGTCGCGCGGGATGTAGTCGGTGTTCCGCACGTACACGACCTGCTCGCCCGGATGCCACTCGTCCTTCACGAATTTAAACGGTCCAGAGCCGACAACCTCTTTGATCTGCTCCTCCGGAGACGTGGCCGCTATCCGCGCCGGCATCATGAAGGGCACATTGTTCGAAGGCTTTCCCAACGCCTCGAGCACGGGGCCAAAGCGCTCGGCGAGCTCGAGCGTGAACGTCTTCTTGTCAACGGGTGCGATCTTCCCTGTATGCGCCATGAGGAGCTGGCCGAAACGATCCTTCTTTCCCCAGCGCTTCAGCGACTCCACACAGTCTTCCGATAGGACCGGCTGCCCGTCATGCCATCTGAGGCCGTCGCGCAGCGTGAACGTGAACTTCATGCCGTCAGACGACACAGTCGTCCGATCGACCATTTGCGGTCTAACCTCCGAGTTCTCGTCCGTGCCGAAGAGTGTGTCGTACACAAGATAGCCGTGGTTTCGCGTGATGTAGGCGGTCGTCCAGATAGGATCGAGGATCTTCAGATCGGCCTGCGCCACGAAGCGGAGGATCTGCTGGTCCTTCTGAGCCTGGACCGACGGTGCACCGAGTGTGCTAGCGGCGGCCGCTGCCGCGCCTCGGATGACTTGTCGCCGACTGATGCCAAAAGGATAAGTCACCATCGGTTCACTCACGGGGGTTAGGCGGGCCAATTATGGAACGCGGCAGCATACGCACGCGCCGCGACCAACGACCGAATTGGTAAGCGCCGAGAAGTAAAGAGAAGGCACAGTATCAGGTTGGACTAGCAATGTCCGCTTTGGGTCAAAAGCAGACATGTGCGCTGCAATGGGCCATGCCCGCTTCACCCCCGAAAGCGGACATGTGCGGCGCAATTAGCGAGGCCCGCTAAGAGCCATTAGCGGACATTTGCAGCGCAGCAGTCTCGGCATTACTCGATCAGCTCGTCGACCGCCACGAGCAGCGACGGCGGCACAGTGAGGCCGAGCGCCTTAGCGGTCTTGAGGTTGATCACCAGTTCAAACTTCGTTGGCTGCTCCACGGGGAGATCGGTCGGCTTCGCGCCTTTAAGAATCCGATCAACATAAGTGGCTGACCGACGGAACAGGTCGTAGACGTCCGGCCCATACGACATTAGGGCGCCTATTTCAGGAAAACGTCTCAGGTCGTGCATGGTCGGCAACCGTGCCGCGGCTGCCAGCTGTAGAAGCGTGGTTCGGTGGGCAAAAAAGATCGGATCATCGATTACATAGACCGCCTGCGCTCTCACACGCTCCATTTCCGCGAAGGCCGGAGCGAATTGGTCTGGTGTCCGCACGCTTGCGTAACTCAGATCGATCGAAAGACTAGGTCCGATTGCCTTAAGTTCTTCGACCGCTCTGCGGTGTAGCGGATGATCCGGATTCCAAATGACCGCAGCCCGGGTCAGTCCTGGGATCATTTCCTTTAGTAACTGCAACCTTTTTGAGTTGAGATCGACCGTCGTCATCATCGACAGGCCGGTGACGTTGCCCCCCGGGTTCGCCAAACTTTTTACCAGACCGGAACCAACCGGATCGAGAACCAGAGCCATAACAATGGGAATGGTCGGCGCCATACGCTTGGCCACTTCGGTGCCAACCGTGCTGTCCTGCACGATTATCTCCACCTTTTTTTGTACTAGGTCCTCGATCAGCCCAGGGACCCGGCTGTAATCCCCTTGGGCAGCGCGCCATTCGATCACCACATCCCGCCCTTCCGTGTAACCTGCCTCGTGTAATCCCCGTCGGAAGAACTGCGCAGCTTTGCTATCAGGCGAGAAGCCGACCAGAAGAAAACCAACGCGTCGCGGCAATACTGCCGGTTGGGCGCGCGCCGCGAGCGGCCATGCAGCTGCTGGGGCAGCAATTACTTTGATGAAATCGCGCCGTCTCATTGCCTCCCCCCTGAGCTCGCAATGGTAGCGGCTCAAACCTGCAACGGGAAAGGGCCCTACCGATGTCCGCTATGGGTCATTAGCGGACTCTTGCACTGCAATAGGCCATGTCCGCTTTGGGTCAAAAGCGGACATTCGCAGTGCAAGTGGATGTCCGCTTTACGAGCGGCCCCTTTCTTTTTTCATCTACGCTTGCGTGCACGTTTTGGGTGGAGGTGAAAGTTTCTCCACGCCCATAAGACGATCAGGGCTCCTGCTGCGGCCGCGAGCAAGCGTATAGTCGCCGCATAACTCGCCAGCCTCACCAATGCTGCCAAATGAAACCCGGTGTAGGCACCAGCCACGCCAACGAGCGCGCTGGTGATGTAGCCATGCGGTGAATGCGTCTTTTCCTCATAAATCCAGCCGATGATGGCACCGATCGCGATGATCAAGACAAGTGTGACGAATGGATTTGCAAGAAACGTTTTGAGATCGTTCATAACCCCCTCCGCTTACTGTTGCGTCAGTCACGGGGCCGCCAACTTGGCGGCCAAGATCACTGAAAATAACTTCAGTGCAAAATGACGGTAGCAATCCGCACAGGCACTCGGGAAGGGGTCGCTCTTAGAGATGTCCGCTCTGGGTCAAAAGCAGACATCTGCAGTGCACCAGGGCATGTCTGCTTTACCCTCGAAAGCAGACATTTGCATCGCACTCGCTCATGTCTGCTTTGGGCCAATAGCGGACTTTGAGCTTTTAAACGATGATCCGTTCTCGGGCGGTAAGACCCGAATATTTACGCCCACCAAAACCATTTTTACATCCCCTTTGCTAGCAGTGGGGGTGGCTGGCGGTGCATGCCCTTATTAGGGCCGCGCCTCTCCCATAGGTCGCCCCCTAGAAGTAAGCGCAGCCTGTTGGGGGCCGTATGACAAGATCATACGGTCCCTAACTCGATACGCCAGTATCGAGGCACATGAATGCGGTCTTAGAATTGTCGTCCCGAGGCGTAAGCGACGTTTTGTTGTTGCTCGCGGCAGGCGGCACCCTTTTTTGATCGGCGTGGTTGTCTGGACGACACGAAGAAAATGATCGGATCGATTGTAGCGGTGGTCTTGATAGTCACGTGTCTCACCTTGTTGTGGTTTGCGACCCGCGACATTGGTCGCGCTCGCTGACCAAATAAAGCCCATAAAAGCATTTTGGAGAGACATTCCGTCCGATTGAAAGATGACGCAATGCCAGAAATAGAGCTCTACAGCGTGTCCCTACTGAATGATGACAAAACTCCAATGGAGTTTGTGGTCCGTGTTTTGCAGACTTTCTTCGAGATGGATTGGGAAGCAGCCAAACAAAAGATGTTTCTAATTCATCACAACGGAGTCAGTGAATGTGGGCGCTATGAGTACGAATTGGCAAAGAAAAAGGCCGCCGGAATCGTCGCGTTCGCACGCCAACACAATCATCCGCTTCAATGCACCGTTGAAAAAAGTGGGTCGGGCAACTGATGCTTACTACTCATGTCCGCTTTGGGTCAAAAGCAGACATATGCGGTGCAACAAGGCATGTCCGCTTCACCCCCAAAAGCGGACATTTGCACTAACTCATGTCCGCTAAGGGCCAAAAGTAGACATCAAACACAATTTATTTGGCGATGCTCGGAAGAGGTCCAAACGGGTCTGTCGGCTTCTTTTCCTCGATTCGCGCTGCTTGCAAGCAAGTCAACAATTCAACGTAACCGGACGCGCCGCCCTGATTTGTTATGATCTGAACGCAACGCGATGCGTCCGCTTGCTTGAACTGCGGCCACAACTTCGAAAGTTGATCACGTGCGGCCTCCTCGTCACGCGCGCACTTTGCTGGCGTTTGCACCGAGCCCGATGTCCGGCACGTTGCCGCGATGTCGAACTTTGGTATCTGACTTTCGGCGGCGACTGCTTCTCCAATTCCAATTAGAGCTGCAGCGCCAAGGAGACATTTAAACCGGAACATTGTTCTCTCCCACACGTCCACACGAAGTTGCTCAAGTTGATTTTAAAAAGTTACCACCTGACCGATTTTTTAAAGATGACAATCATGTGAAAAGATGGAGGGTATATGTCCGGTTTGCCCCCGAAAGCGGACATCTGCAGTGCACTCACGCATGTCCGCCTTGGGCCAATAGCGGGCATAAGCGGTGCAATCGACGCGAGAGGAAACATTAAGTTCTTTCCACGTTCCTCCTCGTCCCAGAGAAGTCGGCGCCAACATTAAGCGTGTTATTTCTCTTTCCCATTTTTTTCGCCAAACGGCCAAAGTACCCCTATCGCCACCCCTATCATTGCAGCGAGTATCAAAAAAAGAATTTCAAGCGTGCCATCGCCAAGCGAAATGCCTAAAAAGTGTTCCATAAAATTCACATTGCATTCCCAGATTATTCTTCAGGCCGCGTTGTCTTTTCCGCTTCTCACGGTCCCGCACTATTACCCGCACTGGGTTGATTTCTGCCAAAAGAAAATCACTTCGAGTTGTCATTTGCAGCCAAAGATTTGATAGATGAGGACGCGAAGGCTTCACACGTGATGACTTGCTTTCGCAAACACCCCCAACGGGTCCAGCTCGTAGCGGCTAACGCCGGTCGATTTTGATTTTTTGGTTATTACTTTTCCAATGTCCGCTTTGGGCCAATAGCGGACATCGAGCGTTTACAAGGACGGCGAGGAGCTCATCCTTCCTGGAGAGCTATTTCACCCTGATCCACATAGTCGGATATTGGAAATGTAATCCGCATCGTTGTGCCCTGATATTCGCCCGGGCTTAGCGCCTCAAGTTTACCTCCACTATTTCTAATGAAGGTGCTCGCGACCCACAGACCCAATCCTGATCCGGGAATTTTTCCAACATGACGGGGGCCTCGGAAGAACCGCTCCGAAATCCTATTCTTTTCTTCGTCGGTCAAACCGACGCCGTTGTCGTGCACGGCGATCGTCAATTCACCATTCTCCAGGCCCGTGGAGATCGAGATAATTGACGAACTATTCGAGAACTTTGCCGCATTAGCAATAATCTGGCTGAGGGCTTGCTCGATCAGAACCGGATCAACCTGAACGAGAGGCAGATTGCTACCAAGTTTCAGTTCGATGCGGCGATCGGTATATCGAAGCCTGATGCGTTCGACTGCAGCATCGACGATATCCGTTGGATCAGTCCAATCGCGACGAGACTGCAAGCCTTGGCTGTTTATGAGCGCGGCATCCAGCAAAGTTTGGATGTCAGTGTTCAGCCGAATTGCTTCGTCACGGATGCCGTTTACCAATGCTGCAAGACGAGGATCTCTCGTTACGTTTTGAGTTTCCGCCAGTATCGATACCCCGCCTAAAATTGACGCAAGGGGTGTTCGCAATTCATGCGAAACAGAATCGATCAATGCGTCGCGAAGCTGATCCGCTTCGATAAGTGCTCGCGCTGTACCCTTTGCCGATTCAATCTTTAATGCAAGAAAGGTCGTGAGGCCCACAGCCAAAATACTGATCGCAGTGTTAATTAGCCCCGTTTGCTTCACGCCGGTCGTCGTCAAGAAGCTACTTAATATAGTTAGAGCCACGCACCCACTTGCCACGAGTATGACACCGCGCGGCTGACAAAATCGGACCGACATTAATACGACAGCCACGTATAAAACTGGGATTGCAATTTCCAAGCTGGTCACCGTATCTACAATGAAAATTACGATGGCCAATAGAAGCGTGAAAATTGGAAGCATAACTGAATTCTTTGGTCCCCACAGCATCGTTCGTCTTTCACCGTGCACTGCTTATCGCTGAAAGCATAGTTAACATTCCAGACTTTCGTTCGTAATACACTTGTCAATTCTCTGGAGAAAATATCCGCTATAGGCCAACTGACATCCTCACTGGAGAAAAAACGTTCCCGAAAATCAAAGAGGTCAGCCGTTTACGTGGCGAATATATTTTTTGGTTTTCCCGCAACGCCGTCTTTATCTGGGGGCTACCGTTTAGCCAGTATTTATAGGAAGCATTGAAAACTTTGTGCTTAGCGCCTGCTGATCGCGCGTAAAAAGCGCACGCGATGAAGCCGTATCTAGATTATTTGACAACTGACTTCACTGTAGCGGACATTTGCTGTGCAAATCGGATATCACGTCGTACTAATAAGACTTATCGATTTGCGCGATGTGCTCGTGCAATCATCAAAGCCGCGTGAAGTTGATGTGCAAGTTTCTCGGCTGTCTCAATGGACAATGTAGTCTGAATTTGAGC
>Ga0187777_10002067_pt1 | contig 12886 bp, 12 predicted proteins | sample 1015_Q2_SP5_10_M_FD_132416 | JGI IMG/M metagenome (GOLD analysis project Ga0187777, IMG submission 132416) | Tropical peat soil microbial communities from peatlands in Department of Meta, Colombia - 1015_Q2_SP5_10_MG | ecosystem: Environmental > Terrestrial > Soil > Wetlands > Peat | place...
GCGGGCTTGCCTCACGACCGACTTTTGGCGACCTGGGATGCTCGTTGAAGTTATGGTGGTTGCAGCCTCGCCATGAGCAGTATTGCGGCTCGAAGCCAGCTTGCGCTTCGATTTCGTTTTTTCTTCGGCGCAAGCGGACATCCTTCGGTGTGCAGATGCAATGTCCGCTTTGGGTCAAAAGCGGACATGTGCGGCGCACTGGCCCATGTTTGCTAAGGGCCAATAGCCGACAAATTGCGACGTCTCATTTCGCCCCGGTTGTCTGCGCGACACCTTCGAAGTCCGGCAGCTTCCAGCTCCAGCTGAGATAGGGCTCTAGAGGGCCGTAAAGCCGGAAGTAGGCAAACCACGCCTCCCCGGGATTGGTCTGGAGCCAGTTTTTCTCGTACCCGGCAGGAGCTTCATGACCGACATAGAGATCGACTGACCCATCCGGGTTTTTACGCAAGCCTTCGTCGCGCGACGAGAGGTCGGTGTTCTGTGTCTTGTTGTCGATCCCGATGCGGTTGTACGTGTCATAGATCGTGAGCGACCAAAACTGCTTGGCTGACGGATTTGGTGGGACGGTGAGCTTGTAAGTTTTGCCGCCATCAAACCACTTGTCGTTTTTGTCCTTGTAAGTCCCAAGATAGGCTTGCCCGATGCCGGGCGTCGTACTGACCATGCCCTTCGACGAGGTCACGGCCTCGTAGAAATAGTCGCCACGCTCGTCGAGTTCGCTATAGTTCTTCTTCTGCTGTTGGCTCGGATCAAACATGATCACGTAGGCCCACTTGGTGCCAGGCCGGTAATAGAAATTTTCGAAACGCTTGGCATAGGAAATATTTATCGACATCAGTTCGCCGACAAGCGCACCTTGAGCGAGATAGCCTAGCCTTTTTGAAAGCGTCACTCTGCCCGAAAACCGTGCGAGGAAAACCTTATTCATTCCGCCGTCCAGTTCGCTGTAAATTGGGGCGGCTGGCACGTTGTCTTCAAGCAATTGCGCGTATTCAAGCTCGTCGGCGCGCTGTTTCTCCAGCGCCCGCCGCGCGATTTTCGGATTCACGACAAAGGCGGGGCATTTATCGGTGGGATTGAACACAAGAGGTTTCGGTGAATTCGGGGGACGTTGCGCATCGAATATATAGAGGCGGTTGCACGTCCACCTTGGGTTCGAGATGCGTCGCCTCGAAGTGATCGTTGCCGATCTTGAGCATCTTCCAGAAGGCCAAGTTCGGATTATTTCGATGCCGCGCCAGATTCGCGGGCCTCAGGCGGAACGGATAGGTCTGGACCTGGAATGACGGCAGGCCGCCCTGGAATGAGTCGCGCGCCAGCGAATAGATCTCGCTTATCTGTTCGTCGGTCATGGCATAGCAACCGCTCGACCAGCAGTCGCCGTGGATCATGAGCAAGCTGCCGTCGCGGTTGTTCGCTTTGTCGAAGTTGTTGGGGTAGCCGATGTTGATTGCAAGATAATAGTTGGAGTGGGGGTTCATCAACTCGGGCGTAACTCTATAGAACCCCTCTGGAGTCTGACGGTCGCCCTCCTGCAACTTCGGCCCAAGATCGCCCGACCACCGACAAATCGGATAGGTCTTGAGGATCTGGAAACGGCCGGTGGTGTCCTGTTTCCAGACTTCGAGCTCCGCCTCTTCCTTGAAAACGCGCACAAGGATCGGTGAATGTATGGGCATCTTCTTTTGCCTGAGCAGCGAGAGCAGCTCGGGCGGCAGCTTCTTCGTTGCCTTGGTCGGCAACTGATTGCTGTTTTCGCCAAGGCACGTGACCGGCGTCAACGCCGCGGCAAAAGCCGCCGTCAGCACAAGCGCACGGAGTACCGTGGTCCGGATCATTGCTGTACCCCGACGTGGAACCCTTCCTATCTGAATGCCTGGGTCGCTTTAAGCATGCCTTGGTGAGCGATGGAACGGGGTTGAATGTCGATAATTCGACCCCCCGCGGAAGTCCGCTATGGGTCAAAAGCAGATATGTGCGTCGCAAAAAGCGATGTCCGCTTTACCCCCGAAAGCGGACATGTGTGGTGTGCAACTAGGGATTTCCGCTTTGGGCCAATAGCGGACAACAGCGGCACTATTCGATCACTTTGTCGGCGCAGGCGAGAAAAGATTCTGGAATCGTAACGCCGAGCGCTTTGGCGGCTTTCAGGTTGATGTACAGGTCAAACTTGGTGGGCTGTTCTACCGGCAGTTCACCGGGCTTCGCGCCCTTCAATATTCTATCTACATATCCCGCAGCGCGGCGAAAGAGGTCCGCGTCGCTTGGGCCATAGCTCAATAAACCTCCCTCCTCGACAAATATTGGAAAAAAATACACGCTTGGCAGCCTGTACTTGCCGGCGAGTTCTACGGTTCGTTTTCTTTCACTGAAAAAAATCGAATCCGTCAGAAGAATAAGAGCCTGTGCGCCTGCCTTCTTTATCGCAGCAAACGCATCCTCCAATCCGCGTTCAGTCGATGTCTCGGCCAAATAAAGTTGCAGTCCCATTGCTTGAGCTGCTGTCTGTATCTCTTTCATTTCTATTTTCGATTGTGGGTTCTTGGGATTCGATAACACGGCTATCGACGATAGATTGGGCACAATTTCTTTCAACAACTCGAGACGCTTTGTCCCTAGTTCCGGAGCAATAATGCTGAAACCGGTGACGTTGCCGCCCGGACGCGCAAGGTTATCCACCAGTCCGGCGGCGACGGGATCACCCACCACCGCCATTACAATCGGAATGGTTTGAGTTGTGGCTTTAAGCGCCTTGGCGGCGGGAGTTCCGCCAGTAACGATGACATCAACGTTGCTGCGTACAAGCTCAACAGCCCGTTCCGGAAATGTATCGACGCGGTCATCTCCCCACTTCCATTCAATCGTAATCGTCTTTCCTTCCACGCGCCCGAGGTCTTTTAATCCATCGAGGAATGCTTTCGTGCGGGGCGACGACGATGCCGGTCCGCCCGGTAGAAGGACACCAATTCGGGGTATTTTTCTTGGTTGTTGTGCGTAGGAGTGCAACGGCCACATCGCCGCATAGCCGACAAGAAAGGCCGTGAAATCGCGTCGTCTCATGCGGCCTCCGATGATGTCCCCGTGGGCATCGTATCGCGGCGACGTGTGCTCTTGAAGATATCTATGTCCGCTATGGGTCAAAAGCCGACATGTGCGTCGCAAAAAGCGATGTCCGCTTTACCCCGAATAGCGACCGCGAAAGCGGAATTCCCGCAAAAGTCATGTCCGCTTTACCCTCGAAAGCGGACAGGTGCGGTGCACTCGCTCATGTCTGCTTTGGGCCAAAAGCGGACATTTCCGTAAGGCTAATTTCCGCAAAGCCAAAAAGAAGAAGCCGCCTGAAACGGCGGCTTCAACAATCCGGCCACATGGAGAGAGCGTGTCTAACCGGACCGAGTTATTATTATCCAAGCTGCGTTGAGATGAAGTGGAACTTGGTGTTCAGCGTCGAGCCGATCGCATTAACGGTGCCAATGATCACCACCGAAATGCCGGCAGCAATCAAACCGTATTCAATCGCGGTGGCTCCCGACTCGTCCTTCAGAAAAGCGAAAATTTTGCGCATGTCACACTCCCTGTAGTTGTTGTACTGGCAGCAACGTAGACGCGCGGCGTTAAGACCAACTTGCCTGCACTTCAGAAGATGTCTGGTTCCGCGTCAGGCTTTTCCTGACATGTTTTTCCGCGCCCAACATAAATTTATGCGGCGAATATTTTCCGGGCTTGCCGCGCAACATGATATTTATTTGCCGGTGCCAGATTGAGGTTAATGGCCACTACGCTCCTTTAGCGGTTATTTACGATAAACCTGAAACTCCGATGTGAAGAAATCTTCCGCATGAAAAACACGAACTCACTTAGCGTATCGATTGCTGTGCTTGTTAGTGGTCTTGGTCTCGTCGCCTTTGGGTTATTCTGGGGACCCGCTATCCAAAAAGAGTTCATTTTTGGAGGTGCCGCTGTGGCGACATTAGCGGGCTGGCTCCTACTGGAGACACGGATTTAAGAGCTGCTGAGAAGCGGTTACCTCCGTTAGCAGCGGATACTCGGAATGAACCCGATCTTTCAGTTCTTGGTCCAAGACCCGCTCCACAATCTGTTATGGCTTGCGGCAGCAGTCGTCCTGATTTCGATGGGCATTGTTGTCTGGAAGACCCGAAGAAAATGATCAAAAGAAGCCGCCTGTGGCAGGCTTCTGTTCCCGGTCAAAAAACTGACGTTCTGCTCGCTAAATGCGACATGCGCTTCAACCCGGAAAGCGGACACTCAGTGACGCAAAGATTTGATATCGAACCGCCTATCGGCCCGTAACAAATTCCTTATCGAAATTGGGAGGAGAAATATGGGACTTTTATTCCGCAGAACGTATACAGGTCTCTCATGTCTTACGCATCGGAAGATTTTACCCTATTAGGGCTGTCGGTTGAAAATTGGATGATACTAATTGTGATTGCTGGCATAGCCGTGTTGACATCAAAACTATAAATCATGTGGGAGCATGTTCGAGACTTTTATAGCGCTGGTCTTGATAGTCGTGTGTCTGACCCTAATGTGGTTCGCGACCCGCGACGTGGGTCGTAATCGCTAAATAGATAGTTGGCTCTCACGGCAGATAATAAGCGCGCCACAAACATTTTTGGTTGACAGATCGCGATAGACGGGCGTATCGCGAGAACGTTCGGAGGAAACTCCGAACAGATCAAGTCAGGACAAGATGGACAGCTACCCTAGTCGCGCCACGGTGGTCGGCATACCGACTGACCGGGCGCTCAACCAGATCGTTCTCGGCGGTCCCCGCAGGGTGAAAGAGCACGGGTCCTAAGCGCCTGTCGCCTCGCTCACCTCCCCGGACCATCGGGACCGGCACGGAGGTGGGCCATGAAGCTCGCACGCACAACTCGTTTCGTCACCTACAGCAATGACCTTAACCGGGTCAGCCGAGATGGTCGTCGGCCGACACGCTCAACTACCCGTGCTTTCAGCACTCAACGCGCGGGCCGGTTAATTGCTCGGTGGCATGTTTGTCCCGAGACGCATCGGCTCGAATGCTCTTGGTCCTTGGAGCCTGTAGCCTGCGATGACCAATTATGTCGCTCCTCAGCGCAAAGGCGGCGCAATAATCAACTACATCGCTATCGTTTTCTGACTGTCGCGGCTAAGCACTTTGATGTCCGCTTTGGGTCAAAAGCAGACATTTTGCGATGCGAGAGCTATGTCCGCTTTACCCCTGAAAGCGGACATCATTTAATCGCCTCCGCGTGGGCATCGGGCCCCTGACCCAAACGCAACGATCAACTTGAGCGCCAATTTGTCAATGGCTCGCCTGGCTGCCCGCGGCAAATACCGGCACAAAATCGATCAGGACGCGCTTTTCTTTGCTTCGTTTGCCGGCTTGCGACCAATCCAGTGATCGATGAAGGCGGTGAGCCAGTTGCGCGCGGCCATATCATGTACCGCGCGGTCGGCGATATGCTCGTGACGTTGCTTGGCGCCTGGTAATTCCATTCGATGTGCGCCGCGCACGAGCCATCGGTACATCATGGCGTGTGTGACTTCAGGGTGAAATTGCAGCGCATAGCCGGTACCAAAGCGAAATGCCTGAACCGAGAAAGCATCTCCTTCAGCCAATAACTCGCTACTCGAAGGCAGTTCGAAGCCCTCGCGGTGCCACTGATAGACGTGGTCGGGCCAGTCGGAACAGATCTTCCGCCCGGCTTCGGTGGGCCGAATTGGATAATAGCCGACTTCCGCGTGCCCCTGTGGATGCGGAAAAACATTCGCACCGAGATGACGCGCCATCATTTGCGCGCCCAGGCAAATTCCAAGGTATGGTTTTTTGTCGCGAAGCGGAACGCCGATCCAGTCAATCTCCCGGCGTACAAAATCCTCGTTGTCGTTGGCGCTTTGAGGGCCGCCAAAGATCGCTGCGCCCACATGGTCGTCCATCGTGTCCGGCAGCGGATCACCAAAACGTGGGCGCCGGATGTCAAGCGGATAGCCCAGTTGCGCCAAAGTCTGACCGACACGGCCGGGCGATGAGTGCTCCTGATGGAGGATGATAAGTACAGGCTTCAACATGACGTTTCGGCGCGTTTTTCGCGACTGGTGACTACTAGCGGCTTCAGCGGCGTTTGCAATACGAGCAGCGCGATGCGGCTATGTCCTCCGTGCGGGTCTGCGCCGCGCTTGCCGCCAGTCCACGAAGCCCAGAATGAGGCGACGCGGAATTATACGGATCAGGAGAGTAACAAGTTTATTAACGAGGCCGGGCACGATGGCCCGCTGACCATCCATCAGTCCCCGATAGCCCGCTTCGGCCACGTATTCCGCCGATTGGGTCAAGATATTCGGGGCCTGGCTGCGAGCGCTGGCGCCGGCGCGTTCGGCGAATTCTGTCGGCACCGGACCGGGGCACAGCACGGCTACCCGGATGCCGCGGGGCTTGAGTTCGCTGTGCAGCGCTTCGGTAAACGACAGCGCATAGGCCTTGGTCGCGTAGTAAACCGCCATGCCCGGGCCGGGCAGGAAGCCGGCCATCGAGCCCACATTGAGTAGCCCGCCACGATGGCGGGCGAGGCTGTCGACAAACGCGAGCGACAATTCAGTCAGCACGCGTACATTGAGGTCGATGATTTGCAGTTGCTCTTCGCGATCGCGCGCGCTCGCCAAACCTACAAGACCAAAACCGGCATTGTTGACGACGAACTGCGGCTCGGCGCCCTGCACGGCCAATGCCTCGCTGATCCGTGCCGCAGACCCAACTGCCAGCAAGTCCGCCACAATTACAATTGGCCGGGGCGCCCCGGTTGCCGCGACCTCCTCGGCCAGCGCATTTAATCTGTCTTCGCGCCGCGCAACGAGTGCCAGTTCATGGCCATGACGGGCGAATACGCGCGCCAGTGCCACGCCGATTCCTGCGGAGGCTCCAGTGATTACCGTGACTGGCCGTAAGTTGGTCATTCGTGCCCGGCCATTCTCATACAATCGGCCGCCCAACATCGGGGCCGCCGATCATAGCCCAACCGGCATTTGCTCAGGCGATTTTGGGATCGAGCCCTTCGAGCGAACGCTTCGCCGGCTCAACACCCCAGAAATACACCGCAATGATCTGCACGATGACCAGCCCGATCATCAACCAGACCACGCCGGGAAGCCCATAGTTCACCATCAAATAACCGACCACGAATGGTGAAACTACCGTCGCCGCCCGGCCGAGCGTATTACAGATGCCATTTGCGCGCAGGCGAATTTCGGTCGGGAAAAGCTCCGGCGTATAGACGCCGAACAGCAGTGAGGTCTGGATATAAATTGCGACGATGAGAATTGCGCCCACGCTGAGCACGGTCACCGGATCGGATGCAGCATTGGACCGGGCATAAATCCAGCCGAATATGATGGTGAACACAGACCCAGCGATGATGCTCCAGCGACGCCCGATTGAATCGGACAAGTAGGCGCCCACCGCACAGCCGACGAGCGATGCACCTGCCAGCACCACCGTGTAGCCGAGCGAGTTGGTGATGGTGAGGCCCTGCCGGAGGAAGAATTGCGGCAGGAAAATCACAAACCCGAAGATCAGTGTGTTGATTGTGATCAACACCCAGCATCCGACCAGCAGTCGTTGCAAAATCGGCGGTTTGAAAATCGAGGCAACCGTGAGCTGCGGCGCCGGTACGGCCGGCTTCGGCGCCGGCAGCGCGCCGGCGGTAGCTGTCACCTCCTTTTCGATGGTCTGCATCAAGGTCTCCGCCTCCGCGGTGCGGCCTTGCGCTTCCAACCATCGCGGTGACTCGGGCAGATTCTTGCGCAGATACCATACAACCAGGGAACCTACTCCGGCGATGATGAACATCGGGCGCCAGCCCCAGGTCGGGATGATGAGATATCCGAGGATCGAGGTGGCCGGAAACCCTGCCACCACAAGAAACGCCATAAACGCCAGCCAGCGCCCGCGCGTCTTCGGCGGCACGAATTCAGTCAGCGTCGAATACCCGACGACAATTTCGGCCCCAAGGCCGAGCCCCTGCACAAAGCGGCAGATGATCAGTTGCGTCATGTCCTGCGCGAACGCCGCCGCAATCGAGGCAAGCCCGAAAATCAGCAGGTTGATCTGATAAGTGAAACGCCGCCCGTATTTGTCGCCGACAAAACCCGTTACGAAAGAACCGATCGTCATGCCGACGAACGTCAAGGAGATAAACTGCAGGTTTTGCGGCAGCGTCGAGAATTTTGTTTGGGTTGTCGAGGCGAGCACGCTGGCCGCGACGTAAAGATCATAGCCGTCGAAGAACATGCCGGCGCCGACCAGCCAGAAAATACGGTAGTGGAATGAAGAGATTGGAAGCCGGTCGAGACGCGCGCCAGCGTTTACTGTGGTAGCCATTGTTTCCCCCCTCGGGACTGCCGACCGGTCTGCGCCGGTTCGCGCCGGATGGTAATCGAGACGTCGTACAGGCGCCATGGGCCTGGGTGCCGATGGCGAAAATTTTTGCAGTGTTTGCCGATAACAACAGGATGGGGAGATTTAGTCCACGCGGCGGAAATACTGCCGGCGGATTTTATTTTTGATCGGCCTACTCGATCGCCTTGCCCTTACGATAGCTTTCTTCCAGAAGACGCAGGTTGTTCTGGACATATTTGTTGGTGGGATCTTTGCGCTGGGCGATGGCGAGTGCTGCCCGTGCACGCTTGTAGTCGCCGCGCAACATATATGAGTAGCCCTGATTGTTGAGAATCGCGACCGTCGGGCCGACAATACCTATGGCCTGGGCATAGGCGCGATCGGCCAGATCAAAACGGCGCAAGCGGTCATAGGACGCGGCCAGGCCAAGCCATGCCTCGGCATCGCGCGGATGCGTTTCAACAGCACGACGGAAATGTTTTTCGGCAAGACCAAAATCATTGGCGCGATAATGCTTCTTGCCGAGACTCAGTTCGTCATTTGGATCGCTGCCAAGAAGTCCCGGCTTGGCGGTTGTAGCTGGTGCCCCGAACGGCGTCCGCACCGAACCGGTCGGCATTTGGTCGACCTCTCGCGATGGTTCGGACGCTTCGGCAGCTTCCGGAGGCGCAGCAGCTTCCTGTGGTCCGGATGCAGCGGTGGACGGCATCACAGTTTTGAGCAGATCGGAGAAACTGGTGGAGGTGCTACATCCCGCGAGCCACAGGCCGATACCGGCGATTATTAAACCTCGGGCAATTCCAATAAGCATGCCAAAGCCTTGCGGAAACGCCCGGTAACGGGACGCCGTCAGGCTATGGGAGGATGGTTAACAAAATCTTCACCCTAACGGCCGCAATGCCGTTTGGAGGTGCAAAAATACCTGTGTGCTACCCGCTCTTAGAAATAGCCGTTGACGTGCAAGCGCACGATCACAGGCAGGAGAATGACCACGAAAAGCACCGGGAAGATACAAACCATCATCGGCACCGCGAGCTTGGCCGGGAGCGCATAGGCTTTTTCCTCGGCCCGCGAGAGCCGCTTGTGGCGCATGTCATCGCTATAGACGCGCATGGCGTCCGTGATACTCGAGCCGAGATCAATCGACTGGTTGATCAAGGTCGCAAACGCACGCGCCTCTTCCAATGCGAGGCGCTCGGCAAAATGTTCAAGTGCGTCCTTTAGGGGACGGCCGGCGCGGATCTCAAGATTGGTCAGATGGATGTTTGCGGCGAGCGACGGATAGGTTTGTCCCAATTCGCGTCCAACGCGCTCGAGCGAGGCTTCCATCGACAAACCTGAATCCGCGCACACGACGAGCAAATCCATAAAGTCCGGAAAGCCCGAGCGATGCTGGAGCTTGCGCGCGGAAATTCGCTTGTCGATATAAACACTCGGACCGACATAGCCGGCAACACCGGCCGCCATCACAAACAGCCAGAACGCCGAATCCCCTATCGGTCGAATCAGTGGAATCAATACGAAAGTGGCGGCGGCCAGACCGATGGCCAAGGCGGTTCGGGCTATAAAGAAAAATGCGACCCCGCGCGGGTCGTAAATCCCTGCCTGAGTCAGGCGCCGGCGGAGAACTTTCATGTTCTCTTCATTGGCAGCCGAATAATGCTTGGTCGTGTATTCGATGAGCTTGGCTACCGTTTTTTGACTGGAATACTGAAGCGCACGCCCGTTCTTGTGGTCATCGGCCATAATGCGTGAGGTCCGCCTTTTGACCGCGCCGCGCACGCGCACGACCACCATCAGCGAGAACGCCAGAGTGCCCGCTGCGAGAAATACCAGCAACGCCATCAGCATGGTGTTGCTGTCGCGCATTATGTCGCCGAACAGGGAGCCGATCGTGTCCATCGGTCAGATCCTGAAATTGACCATGCGGTACATGATGAAATTGCCAACGCCCATCCAGCACGCCGCCAGTGAGAGCGCGATCTTGGTCAGATCCTGATTCCAGACGCTCCCGTAAAAACCCGGCACGAGAAACTGGATCGCAGCAAACAGGCCAATCGGCAGCGACGACAGGATCAGTGCCGATGCGCGACCCTCCGCAGCCAGCGCACGAATCTTGCGCCGCATCTTGAAGCGATCCCGGATCACCGCTGAAAGGTTTTCAAGAATTTCGCCGAGATTGCCGCCCGTTGTGCGCTGGATCGCGACTGCAGTCACAAACAAAGGCAGATCGTCGGTGCCGACCCGGAAATAGAGATTGCGCATCGTCGTTTCGAGGTCGGAGCCATAGGTGAGTTCGTCAGACACAATGCCGAACTCGCTGCCGATCGGATCCGTCATTTCCCGCGCCACCATGCTGATGGCAATCGGGACGGGGTGGCCGGCTCGGATAGAGCGCACGATAATGTCGATCCCATCGGGAAACTGGGCACTGAACTTTTTCTGGCGGCGGCCGCGCAAAATCTTCAGGACCACCGGCGGCAGGATCACGCCGCAGAAGATAGCTGCAAGCAGCGCGTGCGACATATTGCCGAGAAAGATCAGCACGGCCGCAAACACCGCCACCACGCTGATCACAACGAGCAGAACGAGCCGGCCAAGGCCGATGCTCAGTCCCGATTGCAGCAGCAGCTGATTGAGGTTGATGAGCGGCAATCGGTACTCGCCGCCGCTTGTCAGACCGCGTTCACGCCGCAACTGCACAAGCACGCTTTCGCGGTCGGTCTTGTCCGACATTACCTTCAGCCGGCGATTGATGTTTTTGCGGTAGGAGGCGTTGTTGTAGACCAACAGGTACACGCCTTCCGCGAACATCGCCGCCGAGAGGCCGATCAGTATGTAGAACATATAGATGGAATTGATACTGGGCATGGCCGTTCAGAGCGGCTGAGTGGGATCGAAAAAGCTGCCGGGAATATTGATTCCCTGGTTGGCGAGCTCGGAGAGGAAGCGTGGACGCACACCGGTGGCCTGAAAATGCCCCTGTACGGTGCCGTCAGCCGCGGTGCCCGTACGCACGAACTTGAAGATCTCCTGCATTTGAATGATGTCGCCCTCGAGTCCCGTAACTTCGGCGATCGAAGTGACCTTACGCTTGCCATCCGCCTGACGCTGAAGCTGCACGATGAGCTGGATGGCGTTGGCGATCTGGCTGCGGATAGAAGCAACCGTCATCGGCATTCCGGCCATGCCAATCATCTGTTCGAGGCGCGAAAGCGCGTCGCGTGGGGTGTTGGCGTGAATCGTGGCCATCGAACCTTCGTGACCGGTATTCATCGCCTGCAACATGTCGAAGGCTTCTTCACCGCGACACTCGCCGAGGATGATGCGATCTGGCCGCATACGCAGGGCGTTCTTCACCAGCTCGCGCTGGCGAATTTCGCCCTTGCCTTCAATGTTCGGCGGACGCGTTTCCATGCGGCCGACATGCGGCTGTTGCAGTTGCAATTCGGCCGCGTCTTCGATCGTGAGCAGTCGCTCCTTTTCGGAGATGAAGGCGGAGAGCGCGTTGAGCATGGTGGTCTTGCCCGACCCGGTGCCGCCCGAGATGATTGTGGTAATGCGCGACTTCACGGCGGCCGCAAGCAGCTCGGCCATCTGCGGGCGGAGCGCGCCGATCTCGACCAGTTTGGTGAGGTTGAACGGCTTTTTGGAGAACTTCCGGATCGAGACGAGCGGGCCATCGACGCCGATCGGCCGTACCGCCACGTTGACGCGTGAGCCGTCCTGAAGGCGCGCGTCGCAGAGCGGGTGCGATTCGTCGACACGGCGGCCGACGGCAGCAACGATCTTGTTGATGATGCGCAGTAGATGCTGTTCGTCCTTGAAGCGCACCGACAGCGGTTCGAGTACGCCGGCCCGTTCCACATAGACGCACTCGTGGCCGTTGATCAGAATGTCGTTGATGCTTGGATCCTTGAGCAGCGGCTCCAGCGGCCCCAAGCCGGTCATCTCGTCGAGAATTTCAGAGACAAAGTCACCGAGTTCCTGTGTGTTCAGGGGCAGACGTTCGACCAGCACGTACTGCGAAACCAGCTGCTGAACGTGCCGACGAATTTCTTCTTCCGGTACCTTGTCGAGCGCCGAAAGATTGATTTCCTCGATTAACCGGCGATGCAGACGCACCTTGGCGTCGAGCAGCTTGTCGCTCAGCAATGGATTTTCTGGCGGCTGTGCTGACGGGGCCTGCTGTTCGGCCGTCTCCGGAAACACGGTCCAGGAAACGCCTTCGAGCGCCGAGGGCGCCGCCTCCTCGGGTGGCGGCGGATCCGGCGGCGTTGCGCGGCGGACTGTAAACCGGCCTATCATCTAGCCCCCCGCCACAGAGAGCTTGAGTTTCTTCATCAGGGACACGGGCGAACTGTCCGCTGATGCCTTGGCGGGCGCAGCCAAAATCATCTTCTTGAGTTCCGCGGTGATCCTGTTACCCGGTTTTACTTCGTCCAATGGCACACCACGGTCGATCGCCTCGCGAACGAGGGTATA
>Ga0187777_10002068_pt1 | contig 12883 bp, 8 predicted proteins | sample 1015_Q2_SP5_10_M_FD_132416 | JGI IMG/M metagenome (GOLD analysis project Ga0187777, IMG submission 132416) | Tropical peat soil microbial communities from peatlands in Department of Meta, Colombia - 1015_Q2_SP5_10_MG | ecosystem: Environmental > Terrestrial > Soil > Wetlands > Peat | place...
AAGTCTCTACGTGCGATGAGGCGCAGCGAGTGCTTGAAGTTCTTGGCTATCGAGTGCGGCCAGATTGCGGACGAAACCACACCTATGTGGAGACAGCGGATCCACAACGCGCATTCCTGACGATCGACTCCGGATTTCCTCTCCCTGACCTTGAGAGAACTCTGCAAGGAGGTGCACCCTTTATCTACTCCTTCTCAAACTCTCAGGTACCCATCGTTTTGACGGAGCAGGACTGGATGTCAGCAGAGGAAGAAAACAGCAGGAAGACCAAGGGGGCTACGGAACTTCTCGATGCGCTTCTGCATGACCCTGCGTTAGCTCGGCTGTACGCTGCGTGTAGCCGCATGGACTTAGAGACGCTTTTGTCCCTCCGGCAAGCGCCGGGACTTAGAAGACTCTTGCCCCTGGCCGCTTCGCTCGATTACTACGGGTCCTACATTCGCATTCGATCCGGGCGCGTGATCGTGCCCGGTGGCCCCGCCGCTGAACCGGAGTGGCGAAACCTTGTGGGTGCAAGTCCGGATTCCCCCGGAGAGTTCGTCCTCAGGCTGCTGGCCAAGGACAACGGGTGGCAAGCCGCCTACTTTGATTCGCTAGCGCGCGCCAGCCCGAGCGAACAGGCACACTTTGCAGAACCCGCTCGACTGCGGCACTTATATGAGGCACTTCGAGGGAAGGATGGGCGCCCGAGTGCCACGGCCTCGGTCTTTCGTCCCGATCCAGCGCTTGTGCTTTTAACGACTCGCCTCCAGTGGGACCCCAATGGCGATCCGCACGTACCAGGCAATCTCCATGCTTGGAAAACCATTCTCAGCCGAAAAGCGAATGCGGAGATGGCCCGCAGTCAGGGCTTGCGCCTCCGGGACTGGAACGATTCGGAGGGATTCTTGCAGGCCATCTTTGCGTTTTCACGGGTGCCCATGACAGAGGCAGGACCCTGCGAGATCTATCTGGCCCTGAGTGAGATCGACAGGAGGAGGTCTCTGGGACACCGCTTGAGCCCCCAAACGGTCGAATTGCTGGCCGACAAGTTTCCCGAGTTCAGCACTCAGTACCTGCTCTTTGCTGAATTTCCCGAGCTGGGGGACGCTTCGATCCAGCTGTTCCTGAACACCGCGAGCACCGTAGGGAAAATTCCGGATCACACGCTGCGCGGCAATGCCATGGGAATCTTTCAAGCCGACATCGGATTGTGGCAAATCTTAGCGCGCCAGGACCAGATTCCGCCGTTTGACCAGGACACCTCGTGGCAGCATCTGATTCAGCCTTTGGCCCATATCTCTACGGCCGCGCAGCTTTTTGATGCAGGACGCAAGTCCTTGGACGAGCTGGCGACAGCGACCGGCAACCCGCGCGCTAGCCAGAGCGAGATGATTGACTTGGTCGCCGGGCCCCGCCAGACAAGCCCCGCTGGCCAGCAAATGCACGCGCAAGTGGCCGGCAGGATTCGTGTCGTGCTGGACGATCAACGCTTGGTTTCGCTCGACACGCTGTTTGCACTCGGCGATGGCTTAAACGCTATGGCGCATGGGGCTTCCAACGGCAAGAATCTGGTTCCTCTGGCTGAACAACTGCAGGAATTCCAGATGCCTCGTCCGATCTTCTCTCGAGGAGAACGAGCCGAGTGGGCAGCTGGCGTTTATGACAACCGGCACACGGAATTGCAAATGCGGACCGATCTCACAAAGGTCATCGAGTCGGCCGGTCCTGCCGAACGGCTAGAACAAGCGCGCGGGCAACTCGCCCCCTTCCTTCGAGACACGCTCGTGGGACTCAACTACGCCTACTACGAACCCCCGGGCTCTCAAGCCCTTCACAACAATCCATTGTTGGTTCGATCTCACGATTTCTCGGGAGAGACGATTATCGGCATGGACCAAGATCTTTGGCAGACTCCTCGCTTGGTGGGAACAGGATCGCCCGCCGGTGGCGGCGCTCATCTGGTTGGCTCGCTGGCCGATTTACCCTACATCCTGGGCCGCATGGAACAAGATTTTGTGGCTCCTGAAAATGTGCAGGCTCTCATCTGGTCGGATTTGGTGCCCGGGGTTTTTACCAACGCCGTGCTACCACGCTGGTGGGATGTGACCCCGAATGAGCTGCACGCCGTGGCTCTGTACCAGCGGACGGGAGAAGAGCTTGTGGCGGCATCGGCACGAGATAGCCAGATGCGGGACCGCGTAACCACCATTCTGGCAGCCCGCATGATTCCCCAAGAATCGGCACGGCTCACGAATTCTCTAGAACAGGGCCACATGGCCGAAGCTGCCTTGCAATTGGCCCCCGCCGACTTGTTCTATCTCACCGTCGAATATCGCCGCGAGTTTCCCGGCGAAGACAGTTTCCGCGGTGCGGCGGGAGCAGAGCTAGAGAGTCTGTCTCGCCAGTATCCGGCGGAAGTCAGTTGGGAGCGGCTGTCGCGTGACTTTGGCGTACCTCATCCCATCCTGGCGAGAACGTACGCACGCGAGCTAATTAACATAGGGCCCCTGCCGAGCTTCGAGGGTTATTCCAGTCGACTGCTGTCGGAAACTTGGGATTCCCCGAATCTGTATTGGGCCCGTTTAGCCGACGAAACGGGCTATCCGCCGGTGGCGCTCAACCGTCTGGTTCCCATCCTGACTCTTCAAATGGTGGTAAAGATCTTCGCCACCGACTTGGACGATGCACCGGCAATTCTTCGCGCCATGCGGGAGGTCGGAGAGGAGTTTCGCCAAGGGCAGCTTGCCGCACTACCCGCCAAAGGCGGCGCTCCTGCATCTTCTACGACTTCACCGACGCGGGAGAAGTTGAACTAGGTTGGGCGATCGTATGACGTGACGTAGAGTTCGAGGACCCCAATGCTGAAACGTCTTCTGGCAGTGCTCGCATTACTCACATCCATTTCCATTTTTTCCCTGGCACAGGAAAGCGGAGGTCCACACATCCGCGTTGCCACTGACCTCGTACAGCTCAACGTTGCTGTAACCGACAACCAAGGGCATTACATCACCGGCCTTCGGCCGGATGATTTCGTTGTGACCGAGGACGGGATTGCCGAACACATCGCGGTTTTCGGAGAGGGCAACGAGTCCGCCCGCACGTTGCCGAACGTGGCTCCGCCTGGGGGCAAGCTCGTGTCTCCCGACGGCGAAGGTAACACGGGCGAACGCGTGACTGCGCGCGAGCTGAGTTCGCTGGTCGGGGGCGCGAACGTTTTTGTGTTGTTTGACACCAGCAACTACATGTACCGCGGATTTGTTTTTGCCCAGGACGCCATCGCCGATTTTGTCCGCTCCCTGGAAAGCGCAGACCGAGTGGCTTTCTATTCCTATAGTCGTGATCTTTCCCGGGGCTCGCTCCTTTCAGACGACCGCGCGCAGGTCTTGCGTGGAGTGCGCACGACCGTTGCCGGAGATGATGCCGCTCTTTACAACTGTCTGTTGTTGACGGTCGAGGACGCAGCGCGCTTTACGGGAAGAAAGGTGATCGTGGTTTTTTCCAACGGCCCGGACAATGCCAGTGTCGTCCCCCCGGAAGAAGTTGCTGAGCTCGCCCAGTCAACGGGAACCACCATCTACATGGTGAGCACCGAACAGGCCCATTTGGAACCCATCTCCAACGCGGTTTTCCAGCGCATGACTGCGGCTACTGGCGGCAAGGTCTATTTTGCGAAGACATGGAAGCAGGAACAGGACGCGTTCACCTCGATCCGGGATGATCTGGCTCATCTGTATTCACTGAGCTACTACCCACAGCCAAATCCCAACCGGGGCTGGCGCACCATCAAGGTTACGCTGGCAAGCTCACAACACCGCAAGTACCACATCCGCACCCGGGACGGATACCGTCTCCGAAATTCCCAATTCTTGTCTGAACCGACCTTCTCAGGTCTCGAGACGTCAAGCCCACACTAGACACGCGTTCGACGTCCTGATGAATCATCGAGCTGGTCCGGGCGACTATAGGGTCAGGCCCCGCAAATAGTTGCGGAAACCCTCCCCGAGCTTCGGATGCTTCAATCCGAACTCCACCGTCGCGACGAGGTATCCGAGCTTGTCTCCGGCGTCGTGCGTCTTCCCTTCGTAGATGCAGGCGAACAGCTTGTTCTTCTCGGCGAGCCGGCATAGGCCATCGGTCAACTGAATCTCGCCGCCCGCACCCGGCTTGGTTGTCCTCAAATAATCGAAAATTTCAGGCGGCAAGACGTACCGTCCTGTGACTCCCAGATTTGAGGGGGCTTTTTCGGCGCTCGGTTTTTCCACAAGATTTTTCGCGCGCACGACCTTTTCCCCCCATCGCGAACGTTTCTCTGGCGGATCGGCATCTACGATTCCGTAGAGATGCACCCGCTCTTGCGGCACACGCTCGACGTGGATCGCGCCCGATCCGGTCGCCTCGTAAATCTCCACGAGTTCGCGCGTGGCGGGTACCGCTCCCTCCATGATCACGTCGCCCAAAAGCACCGCAAAAGGCTCGTCGCCCACTAATTCCGCGGCGCAAAGCACGGCGTGCCCAAGGCCGAGAGCCTCACTCTGGCGGGTGTAACTGAATTTCATTCCTTTGCCGATCTCGCGAACCGAACGGGCCAGATCCGGCTTCCCACGTTGCTCCAGAAAAATCTCCAGCTCCGGCGAAAGATCGAAATGGTCTTCAATCGCACTCTTATTGCGCCCCGTAACAAAGATGATGTGTTCGATCCCCGACGCGGCGCATTCCTCAACGGCGTATTGGACGAGCGGCTTGTCGACCACCGTCAGCATTTCTTTGGGAACTGCCTTCGTTGCGGGAAGAAATCGCGTACCCAATCCCGCTACAGGTAGAACCGCTTTTCGCACTTTCTTTGTTTGCCCGCTCATCGATGGCTCGCTGCACCTTTTGATCTAAGAGGCCCCACAGTCGCCCATGCTAGCATAGGCACTCTGAGGTGCTGGAAGGATCAGGTTCTCCTGGTGACCGGAAGAGAACACCTTATTCTGGGTATCGAATCATCCTGCGATGAGACGGCCGCGGCCGGCGTGGCGGACGGGCGGCGCATTCTTTCGAATGTCGTCGCGTCCCAAGCTGAGATTCATCGGAAGTACGGCGGCATTGTGCCGGAGCTAGCGTCCCGCGAACATCTGCGGCAGATCGTCCCTGTGGTGCGCGAGGCCATGGCGCAAGCGCGCGTCCCGCTAGGCGACGTCGACGCCGTGGCCGTCACGCAGGGGCCGGGCTTGATCGGCGCGCTGCTGGTCGGACTCACCTACGGGAAAGTTCTCGCCCTGTCACTCGGAAAACCACTCATCGCGGTGAATCATCTGGAGGGCCACGTCCACGCCGTGCTTCTCGAGGCGCGCGCGGCGGCCCGCGAGCCGCAGTTTCCTGCCGTGTGTCTGATCGTCTCCGGCGGCCACACAATTCTCTACTCCGTGCAATCCAGGCCCGCCAACGGTGCGGCGCACATCTCCTACACCAGGATCGGGGGCACGCGTGATGACGCCGCCGGCGAAGCCTACGACAAGGTTGCACGGATGCTGGCACTCGGCTATCCGGGCGGACCGATCATCGATCGCCTTGCACCGCATGGGAACGCGCAGGCGGTGCGTTTCTCCGATCCGAAGATGACCGGCAATCCCTACGACTTCAGTTTCAGTGGGATCAAGACGGCTGTGCTCCATTACCTACGACGCCAGCCGCAGCTCCAGCCGGAAATTGAGAGACGGAGGCAGGCCCTGGCGCGTGGGGAGCGCACTGCCGATCAGCTTCGGGCACTTTCGACTACCACCACGCTCGATTTGATCGCAAGTTTTCAGCGATCGGTGGTCAGCAACCTGGTGGCCCAAACGTTTGCCGCCGTCCGACAACACCCCGCGCGCGCCATCTTCGTCTCAGGCGGCGTTGCCGCGAATAGCGAGCTGCGCTCCGCCTTTGAAACCGAGGCCGATCGAAGCGGAGTGGAGGTGTTTTTCCCCAGCCGCGCGCTCTCGACAGACAACGCCGCGATGATCGCCGCCGCCGGATTTGCGCGTTTCATGGCCGGTGACTCCGCTGATTCGACGTTGAATGCCGAGGCAAATCTACCTCTGGCATAGCGTGCGCGACATCCCCTCGATCTAAGGAAAGGCTGCCCGTGGCGGATTCAGAAAACATGAGCGGAAAGACTTGCGTGGTCACGGGCGCAAACGCGGGCATCGGCAAGGAAACGGCACGGGCCCTCGCACACAGGGGCGCTCACGTCGTGCTGGTTTGCCGCAACGGGCCAAAGGGCGAAGCCGCGATGGAGGAGATCCGCCGCGAATCGGGCTCCACCCGGCTTGATTTGTTGATCGCGGACATGTCTTCGATGGAATCGGTCCGAGCGCTCGCATCTGAAATGCAAAAGAGGTACCCGCGGCTCGATGTTTTGCTCAACAACGCTGGCGCCGCGTTGCAAAAGCGTACGCTTTCAACCGATGGTATCGAAATGACGATCGCGGGCAACCATCTGGGGCCAGCTCTGTTGACGCTTCTCTTGCGGGACTTGCTGAAGGCCAGTGCTCCTTCGCGAGTCATCAATGTCTCGTCTGAGGCGCAGCGGCACGCGCGCCTTGATCTGAACGATCTGCAATTCGAGCGTCGAAAATACAGTGGGTTTGCCGCCTACGGCCAATCGAAGCTGCTGATGAATGCGTTTACCTTCGAGCTCGCCCGAAGGCTCGAGACATCCGGTGTTACTGCAAACTGCCTGCATCCGGGAGTCGTTCGAACCAACATCGGGGGCACGAGTCCCGGCCTGCTTTTCAAGATCATCGTCGCGGCCATTAGGCCGTTTATGCTCGACCCGAAACAGGGAGCCGAAGGGTCGGTTTATCTGGCGAGCTCGCCCGCCGTGTCGCAAGTTTCGGGAAAATACTTCGTCAAATGCAAACCGGCGGAACCGAATCCCCTGTTGCGCGATCCGAAAGTCTGGACTGCAATCTGGGAGTGGACCGAGAAAATGACGGGGCATCATTGGGAATAAAAAAAGAGACCGTCGGCTACCGCTACCGGCTACAGCGGAGGCGGCTCATAGATGTACGCGAGGCCGTCGAAGGTCACGGCATAGGCTTTTGAACCGTCGCGCGACCAACGCAGGTCGACGACGCCCTCGGCGGCATACTCATCGAAGACGGACAGTCGATCAAGATCGGCGAGGAACAGACGGCCCTTCGCAGAACTCCTGAGCCACGAACTAAAGCACAAACAGACGGGCAGGTGGGGGTGACAGGCGACCAGCTCGGCACCAAACGGGAGCGATTCGATCTCGGGTGAACTCGGGCCGATTCGGTAGGCCTGCCCGGCCGCGCAATGGATCAGATTCTGGCCGTCGAAGGTCCAGGTTAGTCCCGTAATGTGACCCTGTGCCTGAAAAGCGGCCCTTCGTCGTAGCGTGGGTACTTCGAGCAGCACGATCGCGTCGTCCGCCCATTCCCCCTCGATTTCAACAACGCTTGCAAGCGTGCCTTCATCGGGGCTGAATGCGAGGCGACCAAAGCCGGAGAACGCCTCCGATTCTGCATCGAGCGGGTGGTCGTCGAACCACTCTTCGAACGAGCGCGCACCGCCGACTTCACTGAGGGGAGGCTCTGCGAATAACCGACCGCCGTTCGCATGGGGTACCGTTTCCCAGAGACGCACCCGCGCTTGTTGAGCGCCGCCGCACGCCGCGGCGAAGTATTTTCCGTTGTCAGACCATGCCAGATGCCCGGGCAAACTTGAAAACTCGCCGAAAACACCTAAGGAGATCTCCCCGTGAGCGTCGAAGGCATATAGACGATTCCCCCAATCGTGCCACGCCACCACCAAATCGCCCGCGCTAGGCGACCACGCGAACGCCACCGCTGAAGCAGCGCGTGCCTTGGGCTTTTCGCCCGGGACAGAAAGCGTCACCATCGGCCTGCCGAACTCGATGTCATACAGGGCAATGCTCTCAGTTTCATTCGACGCCAGCGGAAGCGCGACCGAAAGCTCGCCCGTGGGGGAAAGGGCGAGCCGCGAACTGTGCCCAGTAAAAACCTTCTTGATGCGCCAATTCGAATCGCGCGCCAGATCCAGCAGGCCGCGCGTCACCAGGGCCGCGGAGCGAGAGGCAAGCGCCCGCGCAGGTGCCGGAACGATCTTGTTCGCCGAGGACGGGCCGTGCGCGGGCATCAGCGGGTATTTCTTTCCAGGGCGAGTTTCGCGGCAGCGATCTGTTGGTCGACTTTGGCAGTCATCTGTTTCAGAATGTCGTACCCGCTCTTTTCCGCCTCGTCCACGCGTAGCTTGAGCTGTTGAAGATCGGACCGCAGCAGCTCCTGCATCTCGGCTTCGATCTCGGCAAGACGGCTGCGCGCTTGGCTGACGCGCCGAATGACGCGAATCAGTTCGGCGCCGGGGCCTTCGCCTTCGACGGCCTCCGGGCTGTGTTCGTATTCGGTGAGGATTTTGACCAACCGGTCCTGATCGCCGCGCTCGTAGGCACGATTCGCCTCGGCCATCAAATGCTGCCTTCTCGTGCGGTCGTTGCGGTCCGATGTGAGGTCGGGATGAATGCGCTTGGCCACCTCGCGGTAAAGACGCTTCATTTCGGGCGTGGCTGTGAAGGCGTGAGGCTCCTGCGAGGAATTTTCACCTGCAGCCGATTTCGTCTCCTCCGCGCGAGCGCGGGCTTCACCCGCGGCCTGCTGCGCGCGTTGGTTGCCCGGCCGATCCTCGGCCCGGCGCTCCGCGAGACGGGCCTGCCATTCGTCCAGCTCGGCATAGCGTGAACCGACAAAGTGAAGATATCGTCGCTCGAATGCGCCCAGCTCGGCACGCAGGTTCGCAGCGCGCAGCTCGCGCTCGGCTAATTCGGCTTCCAGCATGGCTTGCTCTTCAACCTTGCGCGCGAGCTCCTGGTCTTCCGGCTTGAGGGGGGGCTTCGCAGAACTCGCAGCGGCTGCTGGACGGGCCGGCGCATCGCCCTCTGCCGGGATCGACGTCGCTGGCGGGTCGGCCGCTTTGGGTGCCATGATTTCGCCTCGCACACTTGACGCTGTACGGCCGGTCGGCTCCTCGAAGTCCCGTGTGATCCCGGCTCTTTGCTAGATTTTACGACGCGCTCAATCAAAGCCTGAGCTTCTGGCATTGTCGGTTTCCAGAATTGGAACCAGCGTTCGTCCGCCGCGGGGGAGACCAAATTGGCTCTCGGCGCAGCTCGCCGCGGGCCGCTTTCGACCGCGGGATCGTCCCACGCAGCCCTAGAATGGTTCGTTCCGTCTTGTTGGGGAGGGTGACATGGAAACAACCGAACAATATCGCAGTCGAATGTTTGGCCATCTCAAGGGGAAAGATCCACTTACGCTTCAGGCTGCAGCGCCGGCTCGTTTGAAGAAACTGTTGCGGGGGGTGTCGAGCGCCAAGGCGCGCAAGCGCCCCGCCCCAGGAAAGTGGTCGATTCGGGAGATTGTCGCCCACATCGCCGACGCCGAGCTGGTGGGTGGCTACCGGATTCGCGCGATCTTGGGCGAGCCGGGAACGCCAATTTTGGGCTTCGATCAGGATGTGTGGGTGACGGCGCTACACTACGACAAACGCGATCTGAAAAAGTCGTTCGAGCAATATCGCGTGCTGCGCGAGGTGAATCTCGCGCTGCTCAAGTCATTGACTCCCGAGCAGTGGAAGCATTTTGGAAATCACAACGAGCGCGGGCAAGAAAGTGTCGAGACCATCGCCAAGATGTTCGCGGGCCATGACATCAACCATTTCCAACAGATCGAACGGATTTTGGGGAAACGCAGTTCGCCAAGCTGAGCCGCAGGAAGAGGTCCGAAACTCCTCGCCCCTCGGAGCGTGTGGTTACCAAATGCGGCAGCGCTCCGATGCGGAGCGAACCATTTTCGAATCCGCCTGACAGCCGAAGGCTTTCGCGAACGCCGGGGTATTGGACAGCGGTCCGTTGGTGCGGAAGTTGCCGAGCGGGTGCTCGTTGGTCTTAGCGATCAGCCGCGCATATTCCGGCCGGATGTTCTCCTCCCAAATCTGCCCCCAGCCGAGAAAGAACCGCTGCTCGGGCGTGAAGCCGTCAATCGCAGGCGCATTGGCCTTGCCTTCGGGCGTCTGCTCGAACGCGGCATGTGAAATGGTCATGCCACCGAGATCGGCGATGCTCTCGCCCTCTTCGAGCTTGCCATTGCCATGCAAACCCGGCTCGATTTCATAGGAGCTGAACTGCTTTGCGATGCACTCGCCGCGCGCCTGAAAATTCTTAAGATCTTCCGGCGTCCACCAATTCTTGAGGTTGCCGTTGCCGTCGAATCGCGCGCCTTGATCGTCAAAGCCATGCGTCATCTCGTGTCCAATCACCGAACCGATGCCACCATAGTTGACGGCGTCATCGGCATGAGGATCGAAGAACGGCGGCTGAAGGATTCCCGCGGGAAACACAATCTCATTCAGGGGAGCGAAATAGTAGGCGTTGACGGTTGGCGGGGTCATGCTCCATTCCGACTTATCGACAGGTTTACCGATCTTGGAAAGGTCCCAGGAGAATCGAAACGCGTTGCCGCGAAGAACGTTTTCGACGTATGGGCCGCGATCGACTTCGTATTTCGAGTAATCCCGCCATTTATCCGGATAGCCAATCTTGAGAGTCATCATCGCAAGCTTCTTCGTCGCCTGCTCGCGGGTGGCCGGGCTCATCCAGTCGAGCGTCTGAAAATCATCGTGGAGCGCCGCCATGATGTTCTTCACCATCTCCAGCGCGCGAGCCTTCGCCCCGGGCGGAAAATAGCGCTGGACGTAATACTGCCCGAGCGCCTCGCCGAGCTCGCGGTCCGTCGCCTGGACACAGCGCTGCCAGCGGGGCAGAAGCTCTTTCGAGCCAGTGAGCTGATGGCCGTAGAAGTCAAAGTTCTCGTCCACGAATCTCTTGGGCAGGCTCGTGGCAACGGAATGAATCAAATGCCAACGAAGATAGGTCTTCCAATTGTCGAGCGGAACCGAGGCGATGGACTCGTCGACCGTCTTGAAGAATTCGATTTGGCTCACGTCGGCGTCCTGCAAGCCAGGAACGCCTACCTCAGTGAAGTACTGTTTCCAGGAGAGGTGCGGCGTTAGCGCGTCCAGTTGGGTGAGCGACATGGGATGATAGTTCGCCTCGGGATCACGGAGGTCTTCGCGCTTTTTCGAGGCTTTGGCGAGGACCGTCTCGACGTCCAGAACAATCTTCGCTTCCTTCGGAGCTTTGTCGTCGCTGTCACCCATCAGCTTGAACATCTTGCTGACGTGCTCGAGGTACTGGGCGCGCAGCTGCTTCGAACGATCATCGTCGTCCAGGTAATACTGCCGGTCGGGCAAACCCAGGCCGCCCTGACCCGCACCGGCGATCACTTGCGTGCTGTTCTTTAAGTCCTGCTCTGAGCCGAAGTCGAAGACTGCGTTGACGCCGGCGTGCTGGAGGCGCGCGATTTCTTTCGCGAGGCCCGCGGTGTCCCGGATATCGGCAATTTGTTCGAGGGCAGGTTCGAGGGGTTTGATACCGGCAGTCTCGACTTGTCCTTCATCCATGCAGCTGGCGTAAAAATCCCCGATCTTCTGCCAGTTCGAGCCAGGCTCGGCGGTTTTGTCCTTGGCGGCCTCTTCGAGGATGTCGTGAAGTGCCTGTTGGTTGTGATTCTGAAGTCCGTTGAAAGAATCCCACGAAGGCCAAGCCGCGGGGATCGGATGGCTCCTCATCCAACCGCCGTTGACAAACTCATAGAAGTTGTCGCAGGGAGACACGGCACGGTTGAGATTAGCGAGATCGAAACCCGCCGCGCTGGCCGTGTCCGCGGCAGCCGAACCCCCTCCGGCATCACCGGGAGCAGACACTAAGCACCCCGCTAGAGAATGCGCCGGCAAAGTAGCCACAACGAGTGAAGCGGAAGATTGCGAAGCAAGCGTGATCGGGAACAGCAGACCGGCCAAAACCAGGAGTGCACCGCAGAACCATCGAATCATATCAGGCATCCTCTCCTCGCAGGATGACTCGGACGCGCACATTTCTCGGTCCGATCGGATTGCGATTAGAGAGCTGCCCCGGGGCGAACACGCCCGCTACCCCACCGCAAGGACATTCTCCTTGCGCGCTTCGGACCTGTCAACCAGGCCCACACCCTGGATCGAAAGATAGGGCGCGACCGTGCAGTAAGAGGGCCCGCCGAAGACGGCCCGATGCGGTTTGACAGGAAGACACCTTAGGTGTTGTCGATCTGGGCGCGCTGCAAACGATCGGAATAGTCGACGTAGACCGTTTTCCACTCCGAGTAGAAATCCAATGCGGCAAGACCCGCCTCGCGGTGCCCGTTGCCTGTGTTCTTCGTACCCCCGAAAGGTAAATGTGTCTCCGCGCCGATCGTGGGCGCGTTGACGTATACAATGCCGGTCTCGAGGTCCCGTTGCGCGCGAAACGCGTTGTTTACGTCGCGGGTGTAGATCGAAGCCGATAGCCCGTAGTTGACGCCGTTGGCGATCTCGATCGCCTCGTCGAAGCTACCGAACGGAATCACGGCGACAACCGGCCCAAAGATTTCCTCTTGGCAGATGCGCATGTTTCGGTCGCAATCGACGAAAACCGTCGGCTCGTGAAACCAGCCCCGCGCATACGAGCCCGCCTCCAGGCGATGGCCTCCCGTTTCAAGCTTCGCTCCTTCCGACCTTCCGATGTCGACGTAGTTCATCACCGTTCTGAGTTGCTGCTCGTTGATGCACGGACCCATCTGCGTCGCGGGATCAAGCCCGTCGCCCACTTTCAGGCTTTTCACTTGCGCCACGAACCTGTCTACGAAGTGCCGGTACACCTTTTTGTGAACTGCTACGCGGCTGGCGGCGGTGCAGCGCTGTCCTGTGGTGCCAAAGCCGCCCCAGACCGCGCCCTCGACCGCCAGGTCCCGGTGGGCATCGT
>Ga0187777_10002069_pt1 | contig 12882 bp, 12 predicted proteins | sample 1015_Q2_SP5_10_M_FD_132416 | JGI IMG/M metagenome (GOLD analysis project Ga0187777, IMG submission 132416) | Tropical peat soil microbial communities from peatlands in Department of Meta, Colombia - 1015_Q2_SP5_10_MG | ecosystem: Environmental > Terrestrial > Soil > Wetlands > Peat | place...
CTGAGCCGAGTGTCGACAGAGGTTCTGCAACTTGACCGAGCGCCGCCCGATAATCCCACCAGTTGTTGTCGACCCATACGTCTCCCGCTGGACCGATGCCCAGATCGATTTGCATCTGCAATCCGCCGCCCACGTAGCCGCCCGGTGGTGAAATCGCGTCACCTGTCTTCATACCGGACGGACAATGCTCGGTGCGGAATCCGCAGAGTTCCACGATCCCGGCCTTGGAGGAGGCGAAGTTGCTGATCCAGACGTTGTCGTCACCATCAATCGATACTGCCCAGGGAGTGAACAGGCCATTGCCGTACACGGGTGAGAAGGAGGCCTGACTGTCGTCGGGACGAAATACCGTCACACTGCCACCCGATTCGCGTCCAGGTGTCTGAGCAGCCAGCGCAGGAACCAGCACCTTGGTCAGCCTTGCCCCAGCGTCAGGGTCCCCGCTGAAATTGAATTTGAAGGCAGCGAGACTTTCGATGAGTTTCAGATGGCCCCGCTGCGAGCTTCCTAGCTTGTTGGCGATCCAAACATTGCCCAAGCTATCGACCGCGAGCCCCGTCCCCGAATAGCCCGCCTTGACGACCTCTACCTTACTCGGATCCGACGCGTGGAAACGGGCCACGTTCTCGCTCGCGACGTTGGTCACCCATATACGGTCCTTTTGATCGATCGCGATGGCGAAGGGCGCCAGCAATTTGCAGGGGTTCTTCAAGGGATCGCTGGTCTTGTTCTGGCAGTAGAACTCGACCTTTGAAGGATCACCTTTGGGCAGGTGAAGAATCTGCGCCTTGATGGTGTCTACCGCCCAGATATCCCCGTTCGGTGTGGCGATGATGCCTTGCATCTGGCTGATCTTGCCGCCGAAATTCCACCCTTCCGATGACGTTATGGCCTTGCCCGTCTTATCGAACTCGGTGATGTTTTGCCCGGTGAAGCTGTCAACCCACACATTGTCGTGTGCATCGATGGTCAACCCGAAGCCGGGACCTGCGATCCCGCCACCCGTGAATCCCGACGGATGGGGCGAAAGCGCCTTGCCGTTGGGGTCGAACTTGCTGAGGGTGCCGGTCCAAGACGCATCCTGGTTCTGCATGCCGACCATGAAATTGTTGGCCAGCCACACGTTCCCTTCGCTGTCGAACATAAGCTTACCGGGCCCACTCAACCCTCCGCCCGTGAACCGGAGCGGGAATATCCAGGCACTTGGGGCGAAGTTGAGGTACGGCAGGAACGGGGTAGGCCGTAGGAGTTTGCCGGGCGCGAATTTTGGCAGCGGGTAGAAGTCGTTGAGCAGAGCGAAGATCGGCTTAGCCTGATAGGAAGGGTAACGCGCGATGGATTCGATCGCCGCCAGCGTGTCCTTCGGCTGTGCGCCGGTCGGGGACGTTGCCGCGGCGAATAGTTTAGTGCAGGCATCAGCTCTCAACTCCGTGACGCACGCCGCGAGAATGCTCGCAAGCGTCGCGAAGTTCGCCATTGTGGGAGTTACTGCGCTGTTAAGGGCGTCGAGAATGGTTGCACCGTAGCTGCCGGTTGTCAGATCGACGAAGTTGGGCACATTGCCCGCCGCAATCCGCAAACCGAGTGGCCAGCCCTTGATCGTCGTGCCGTCGATGAATTGCGCGTGGGTGACGACCGATGCGATCGTGGTCATCTCGTCAATAACGACATTTGCGGGGAGCGTACGCCCTATGACTGCCAACAAGGCAATGGCGGGATTGTTGCTCCCCTTGCCGCTCGGTTCGCCGCCGGTCGCCACCAGATAGAGACTTGTGTCCGCACGCGCTGCTCCGGTGCCTACTTCAAAGCGTCCCTCGTTGTCGGTTTTGGTCTGTCCAAGCTGCTCGGGTGCTCCTTCGCTCGCTTGCCATAGGGTGACTGTTGATTGGGCGATGGGAGCGCCTCCGCCCTTGACTTCGCCTCTAACTGTCTCCGAGGCGGATGCGATGCCGGCCAGCAGGAAAGCTCCTACAGACGCTTGGAAAGGAAGCCATACCGCAAGACGTTGAAAGACCAACTCTTCCCTCCTCTGGGCGCCTCTTTCCGCGAAGGCTCCGCGTGCCGGCGTAAATGCAACGTCGCCACCGACGGAAACTGTAGTGCAAGGCCACCAGCCGGGCCGCGAACGGGTCGGCCCACTACCGGTTGAGCGATCGATGTTGCCAGCCTGCTGGCCCGAGAGGGGGCACTCCGTGGGACGAGAGGAACGTGAATCGCTGCTGGGGACGAGTCCACCGGCGAGCGCATGGGAAGGGCGTTCGCCCACTGAAGCTGCACGCCGCCCGTCATACCTTCGCAACGCTTGCCCTAGAAGCGGGCAAGAGTGTTCCGTGGATTGCTGACCAGCTTGGTCGCTCTGACCCCGCTTTGACGCTCCGGGTGTACGCGCATGCGCTGCCCACGGACCCCGGCGATCTGGGATTTGTTGATTTTGGGACTTCGAGTGGGCTCAGTTCCGACGGCCCCGGACGGCCCTATACGGCCCCTCGACCCGATGGTGACACTATTGTGTTGGTTGACTACGCTGGGAACCTATCGGAATCAAAGGGGAATACTGGCGCGCCGGGAGGGATTCGAACCCCCGACCCTCAGGTTCGAAGTACGAAAGCACAGCAAGAAATGACGCGGGGTTGCACGTGCTGCATTGCAAGGGCCTGCAAGGAGCGGCATAGAGCGGCAACGGCGATGGCTCCCGGCTCTATCCGGCTTCGGGTGGGGTCAGCAAGAGCTATTGCAGCGGGAGGCCTGTAGCTTCGACACCTCGGTCGTGGTGGCTCATTGCTGGCCATTGGCGATTGATGGGACAGGGCCAATACCAGATATGACGGAACGATAGGATGCGAACTCGACTGGCGGCCTTCGCCTTGCTTGCTGCTGCGAGCGTGCTTTCTTGTGCTTCAGTCTACCGGTATGTGTACCGCGGCTCTGCGGATTCCGCGGAGATGGAGCGGCTCGCGAGTCGTGTAGCGATGACGCTTGAGCCACTCGGTTTTGTGCGACTCAAGCTTGCCCCGAACCGGCCTGCTCCACAGAGCGGCGAATCCGGCTACGACCAATGCCGGGCTCCCAGTAGCCCCGTCGTATTTCTTCGACAGACCCACGACCCCCAATATACCCGTACGACGGTCCACATCTATTCCTGCGACGGTGAGCAAATGATCGTGGTCGTCGCGGATCGATGGGCCCTCGACGAACCGGAGCAAACCCGAGCTGCCCTTGACCGCGAATTCGCCGACGAGCTGAAGAGCAACGCGATGGTCAGGAAGCGTTGGCTTCGCGTCACCCTCGAATGAATCCCCAAGCGTGGATCACGAGAGAGACTCGGTAAACCCTTCGAACCCCCGACCCTCAGGTTCGAAGGCGGATCAAACCCCAGAAATGACGCCATCTTGCATTAGAAGCGTTGCAACGGCATGCAACCGGGTGCATCGGGGTGCAACGGCGACGGCCAGACTTCCCCAGACGGCCCCTGCTTGGCACCCATTCTGGGCGCCGCGCACCCGCCCGCCCGGTTCGGTGGTAAGGTGGTGCACGCGCGGCCGCACCTGAGCATCGGTCTGTTAGGGCGATCAGGGACCTCCGGACGAATCGGGGAGGTTGGAGCTCGAACAGAGGAATCGCCGTGACTGATCACGAGAAAGTTCAGGAACTTCTCTGTATCAAAGATCAGGCGCCGATCACGATCGATCCGCAGAAGACTGCGTTGATCGTCGTGGACGTGCAGCGCTATTTCGCGCGGCCGGACTACCCTTTTGCTCAGGTCATCGAGAAGCTGGTGCCCGGGCTCACCGCCGGATATTTCGAGCGGGTCAACTCTAGAGTGTTGGGCAACATCAAGCGCCTACAAGAAACGTTCCGTTCCAGAGGTCTGCCGGTCATCTTCCTGGGCGCCGGGTGTCAGCTGGAGGATGGGCGAGACCTGCCCGCGTGGATGAGGGACTTCGACCAGCTTGGTCTGGATCTTCTCGGGAGACGAGTGTCTCCGGTGGTGAACGACCCAAGCTGGCAGATCGATGATCGCGTGGCTCCGCTGCCAGGCGAGATGGTGGTCAATAAGGCATCCAGCGGGCCGCTCAACTCCACCAAGCTGGACCAGACCCTTCACAACATCGGGATCGATTCGCTGGTGGTCTGCGGACTGACGACAGCCGTCTGCGTAACGCAGACGGCCCGCGAGACCGCGGATCGCGGTTTCCGAGTGATCGTCGCTGAAGACGCCTGTACGGAGATGAGCGAAGAGATGCACAAGGCCGCGCTCCTGACCTTCGGTTATGTCTTCGGCCGAGTGCGGGGGACGGAAGAGATCGTGCGGCTACTTGGCGCCGCGGCCACGACCTAACACGCCGATGAAGCTGTCGGCCGCCTACGGCGCCCGCAGCTTATCGGCGATCCGTTAGACCCTCTCTGTTCCGTCAAGCGGCCACGGCATAGAAGCGTGCCCTCTCGAAGTCCGAGTCGGTGGTCCACATCGCGCTGCCTACGGACCCCGGCGATCTGGGCTTTGATCGACTTTAAGGCGTCGCCGTCGCGTGGGCTGAGTTCCCACGGCCCTGGATGGCCCCTTCCGTGTACTGCCCTTCTGGGGAACCTACAAGCAGATCGGGGATTTGGGTGGCCATGTTCGAAAAGGTGAGCGGGGCACGCCCGTGGTGTTCTGGAAGCTGATGGAAGGTGAGGACAAGGAAGGCAATGAGCGGACCATTCCGGTCTGTCGGTACTACACGGTCTTTAGCCTGGACCAGACCGAAGGGGTCGAGCACAAACGTCTGGATGAAATCGCACGGCCGAAGCCTTCGCAGTTCTTTTGAGCGGGCCGAGGCTCTGGTCAGAGGCTATCCGAACCCTCCGAATGTTCGGACGGATGGGACGGCTGCCTACTATCGCCCGTCAACTGACTCGGTGGTGATGCCCCCGCCCGCCGCCCGGCATACCTTCGCAACGCTTGCCCTAGAAGCGGGCAAGAGTATTCGGTGGGTGGCTGACCAGCTTGGTCACTCGGACCCGGCACTGACGCTCCGGGTGTATGCGCATGCGCTGCCTACGGAGCCCGGCGATCTGGGCTTTGTTGATTTTGGACCTTCGAGAGCACTCAGTTCCGACGGCCCCGGACGGCCCTATACGGCCCCTCGACCCGATGGTGACACTGTTGTGTCAGGTGACGATCCGGGAAACCTAGCGGAATCAAAGGAGAATACTGGCGCGCCGGGAGGGATTCGAACCCCCGACCCTCAGGTTCGAAGCCTGATGCTCTATCCGGGCTGAGCTACCGGCGCCCTTGAAGAAAACCCTAGTAATCTCGCCATCTTACCGCTGTGCTTAGCTGACCCGTCAACCGCGCAACCTTTTCCCCGTTCTCCCCGACATGGGGCGGGGATCGGACGATACCACGCCGAAAACTGCGGCCAGGGGTGCCCATCGAGGAGGCCTCCGAAGGTGCGGTTTCGCTGGCGGCATCCACTGGAAAGAGCGAGGAGAGCTATTTGTCCCGTTTCGTTGCGAACGAATGGCACTAGTCCACCGCTGGAATGCCATTAGGGATACGCTTCGCTAGACGGTTTCCACCATGCGCTTTCTGAAGCCACCCGAGCTGACGCAGTGGCCGTCGCCAAGCTGCACGCCGAGAGCTGGCGGGCTCACTATCGCGGGGCCTACCGGGATGAGTATCTCGACGGTGACGTGTTTGAGGACAGGCTTCGTGTATGGGATGAACGGCTGTCTGCGCCAGCACCGAATCAGTTCGTCGTTCTGGCCGAGGAGAGCGATAGCCTGATTGGCTTTGCCTGCGTTTACGGTGGACACGACGCGACCTGGGGATCGTTTCTCGACAACATCCACGTCCGACCCACGCATCAGGGGCGGGGTATTGGCATTGCGCTCATGGCCGAGGTGGCTGCGTGGTGTCGCACGCACTACGTCGATTGCGGTCTCTATCTTTGGGTGCTGAAGCAGAACCGGCGGGCGCAGCGCTTCTATCAGCGCCTCGCCGCCTCTGACCAGGGCGGGGAGTTCTCGGAGCCTCCTGGCGGAGGGCAGATCCACGGGCGTCGCTATGCATGGAAGGCCGCTCCGAACATCCCGCGGCGATAGAGCGGAATAGCCTTCAAGCCGCAACGTCCGCACGTCGAAAAGTGCAGATAGTGTCTGCCCGTCGCCCGTCTTCCCCTTCGTGACGGGCGTAAGCGCGGCTAACAGCATCCAGGGGTCACCTTCATCCGCGCGGAGACACTCCATGGACCTCCCGATTGACAGCAAGCCCTTTTCCGGTCGTGGCCTCGCACTTCGCACAGCCGGGCTCTTGAACGGCCCCCGGCTGCTCATTGACGGAGCCGAGATCAAAGGGAAGCGCCTTCGGTTCTCGCTGCGGGATAACTCCGGTGTTGCTCGGGAGATCCGCCTAAAGTGGAACAGGATCGACCCGATTCCCAAAGTCGAAATCGAAGGACAGACGATCGAAGTTGCACGAGCGCTCACATGGTATGAATACGCATGGATGGGCCTCCCCATCGTCCTAGTCGTCACGGGTGGCGGCTTGGGCGCCTTCTTCGGACTCATGGCCCTCTACACCAGTGCCCGGATTTTCCGAAGTGATAGGGGTACCGCCACAAAGTGTGGTTCCACTGCCCTGATCTCCGCTGGCGCGGTCCTCGCATTCCTTGTGAGCGTGGCGCTGCTGCGTGGGCTCATGCATCCCGCTGTCCCCCGCTGAAGGCAATCGGTTTGCCTCCGCTGGACTACTGGTACGGTTCGCTCCGAAGCTGTATCTGAGAATGACCACGCACCTCATTACATCGAAGGCTCTAAGGATCATCACACGCTTCCATTTCACCTGTTGACCCTGGAGCCCCGCGGCCACTTCTAGCCGCATCGAACCCAATACCCTTCAACTCCGAGCGCGCCGAAGGCGCGCGCCCTGTGCCGACTCGACGCGCCAATCCGACTTGCGTTTGCGCGGCGGGCAACCTCAGAATGGCTAGCTGAGGGAGGAATCTATGCCGGCCTCAAAAGATCCGAAAGACGTGGTGTTTGAGTTCTACAAGCTGGCGCTTGAGCAGTTCCGGCCAAGAGAAGCATTTGAAAGGTACGCAGCTCCAGAGTTTATTGAACATAGCGCTGATATTGCGGGCGGGACCCGTGAGGCAGCGATCGCTTTTCTCGAAGGTCTCATCGAGAGGTTCCCCGCGCCCAACTGGAAGGTGGTCCGCTCCGCTGCAGAGGAGGATCTCGTTTTCCTCCATGTTCACGTGACTCCCGCACCGGGAGAGCGCGGCGTAGCCATCGCAGAGATCTTTCGGGTGGAAAACGGTAGGCTTGTTGAACATTGGGATGTCATCCAAGCCATTCCCGAGAAGCCCGTGAACGCCAACTCGATGTTCTAGGGACCGCGTCTACGGCGGAAGTCCTATGGATGCCTTCCGCCAACGCGGACCGTGGCAAAGCTCAAACGGCCCGAGGGCTTCTCAAAGCAGGCGCCGCCGTGGACTCCGGTTCAGGGAAGTTTGTCGAAAAACAGATAGAGGGCGGCAATCCTGCCGTCGCGGGCGATGATGAAATCAGTCCCGGCGTAAGCTGGCGCCTTGCCAGTTAGACCCGACACCCACCGGACCCGCCCCCCTCGCCCAACTCCTCAGGCGGAGCGATCCGCTGATATCGAAAGTCAGGATGAGTAGCCTTGATCACGCCTGCGATGCGGTGGATTTCGTCGCGGCCACGGTAAACCCCGTTGTTGGGGTCGTAGAACACGCCATCTTCGTGGAAGATTTCATCGATCGCTGCGCGTCGACGCAGAGGGTCATTTTCACCGAACACCTCAGCGAGACTACGAAGTAACAAGGTCGATATGCTGTACGACATGGCTCTTCGGTCTTTCCAATCAGCGTGGCGCGAATGTTTCGGCCGCTCTCATGGAGCCAGATTTGTGTAGTTGAAGAAGTGGTTTACCTCTTGGACGAACTGCTGGGCGAGTCCTGCATCGAGAAATGTCCGGCCCCTTCAATCACGACCATCTTGCTACCGGCTGGTTAGGCGCGCGAGCTTGTCACACCGGCGTGGAGACCGATCCAGAAGGTCCGATTACGGCTCCCGGGTCACCGAAGGGCGTGCCCTTGCACCGACCAGCAGGACTCCACCAAGGCGACGAAGCGGGCGCTCAAGGCCGGCCACTCTACCGCACGCTGCCCTGGCGCTGAGGAGAGCGTAGGCGGCCAGGACCGTGAACTCAATCACGACCGAGGCGTCGGCATAAGCGCGCAGAGCGTCCCCCCTGCCGATGGAGATCAGACTGAAATGCGAGAGAGGTGGCAATCGTTGGGTGCTGGGCTACACGATCCCAGGTCTTGCTTCTAAGCCTGATGCTCTATCCGGGCTGAGCTATCGGGCGCCTGCGGATCCCAAAGGTGGGAACAGGGTCCCGAGGCGATGGACTTCGCCACCGAGCACGGCGGTCCGAGGCCTCTATCCGGTGACTGCCAGGTGTGCGCGGGCAGCCAAGGTCGCCACGTCGAGGCCGTATCCGCACGAAGATCGACATGCCTTGTGGGCACACTCGACGCAGACCTCTGCAACGCTCCCAGTAGGGTGGCTGGCCTTCGGTGTTCCGAGACCGGAATCGCTCCGAACCGCGTGAAACGTCCGATGCAGCGCGCGATAGGTATCACGTGCGAACTCGAGATCATTGTAGTCCTCGGCATACATTCGTACTCGCATCACGTCAGCAATCGGAACTCCGAGGGGGCACGCGTCCGCGCAATCGTTGCACCCATACCGGCACTCCATCTGACCGTTCATGGCTTCATAATGCCGAAGGGTCCTGAAATCCTGCGCAGTGGCAACCTTCGAGCCAGAAGCGCCGAGGTATTCATCGATTCGCTCAGGACTTTTCATCGTGACGATGAGTGCGTCAACGTTTTTGTTTGCGAGGACCCAGCGAAATGCGGCCTGGGCGAAGGTGGCTCCGCCCATCTCGTACGGGCGCATGTCATTGAGGCGCGCGCCTCGAAGCGTCTTCATGGCGATGACACCGACACCCTTTTCTTTGGCTTTCGCGAGCACACGCGGGAGATCGTTGTTCACCGCCACAAGATCAAAGTTCTTGGTGAGCTGCCCTACAAAACCCGGGTCCTGACCAAAATTGTAACCCACCAAAATCACGTCAAAGAGATCGTGATCCAAGGCATAGTCCAAGCATTCAACGAGGCGCCCGCCGTGTCCCGACATTCCCGTGAAGCGGATCTTGCCTTGTTGCTTGGCGCGTGCGGTGAACTCAAACCACTCCTCGTTCCTAAGACGCTCAAGCTCGTTGACAGCATGGTTGAAGTACACGTCGATGTGATCGGTCTGCAGCCGGCCCAGACTCCCGTCGAGGGCTCGCATCATATCGTCGCGACGGTCTTTCGGTCCGGCCTGCACCTTGGATGCGAGGGTGACGCGGTCGCGCTTTCCATGGAGGGCGCGGCCCAGGACAAGTTCGGCTCTCCCGCCTTGATAGCTCTCGGCCGTGTCGAAGTAGCTGATGCCACGGTCAAGCGCGTAGCGCACGACGTCTTCATCGTCCGAGAGGCTGCTTGACCCGAAGCCGATGTCTGAGATGCGCAAGCCGGTGCGACCCAGGGTGCGGGTTGCGCGGATCTGTGGCGGGCCGGGAGACGGCAAATCCGAGATCGCAAGGGCGCCCCAGGGCTCCAAACCAATGCCAAGGCCTGTTGCGACGGTCGCCTTCAGAAACGCGCGCCTGTCGATGCCGCTCTCTTCCCGAGCCATGATGGTTCTCCTCGCCTCTCGTGATTCCTCCCGCTGCTTCTTCCAGACGCTACCGCTCGCTGCAAGGCGCGAAAGCCCCTTCGGGCCGCCGCTCCGTTTGGTACTCTCCTTCCATGTGCGATTCCCTGGTGGCCGTCGCCTCGGAGACGGCCGTCGGCGTCACCCTCTTCGCGAAAAACAGCGATCGCAAGGCGGAGGAGTGCCAGCCCTTCGTTCAGTTCCCTGCTGCGACCCATCCTCCTGGCTCAACCGTGCGCTGCACGCATATCGAGATCCCGCAGGTCGCGGAAACCTATCGGGTGATGGGCCACTCCCCCTGGTGGATCTTCGGGTTCGAGCATGGCATTAATGAGCACGCGGTCGCCATCGGAAACGAAACCGTCTTCTCCCGCGAGCCCGTCGAGGAGCAGCCAGGTCTGATCGGCATGGACCTTGTTCGGCTCGGGCTTGAGCGTGGCCGCAGTGCCCGAGAAGCGCTCGAGGTGATCGCGACGCTGGTGGAGAGCTACGGCCAGGGAGGTCCTGCCTTTGCCCCCGCTGCCGCCGGATATCACAACGGGTTTCTGCTCGCGGATCCGGAAGAAGCCTGGATTCTCCAGACCTCGGGGCGACGCTGGGCCGCCCGCCGCGCTCGCCTCGACGCGATCTCCAACCACATCTCGCTAAAATCGGACTGGGAGATCGGCTCACGCGACCTCGACAGCTTCGCGCGCGCGGCGGGGTGGTGGACAAGCGGTGGCCGGGTCGACGTTGCCGCGGCGTACCGGAACCCGGGCGTTCCCGGCAGGATCTCGGAAGGACGCCTTCGGCGCGCCTGCGAGCTCCTCGCGCGGGCTCGGGGGCGGATCGACCGTGGGACCCTCGAGCGCATTCTGCGCGATCATCTCGAGGGGGGCCCCTTGCGTCTCCCCGGTTCGAACCCCGAGGAAGAACGCTACTTCACCCTTTGCATGCACAGCGAACCAGTCGGCACGACCACGGCGAGCCTGATTGCACCCCTGCCCGCAAATCGTGAGATCCCCTGGCCAGTCTGGATCTCCTTCGCGACGCCCTGCACGGGGATCTTTGTGCCCGTGTATCTCGACGGCCTGCTGCCGCCAGCGCTTGCCCGGGGAGGAGCGGTTGCGACTTCGGACTCCGCGTGGTGGACGTTCAAGCAGCTTCAAGACCTGGCGTCGACGGATTTCCCTCGCTGGACGCCGTGGCTGCGAGACGCGTGGGTTCCTCTTGAGACGCAGATCGAAGGGGAGCGCCGTGAAGTGGAACGTCAGGCCCGCGCCCTCCACGGAGAGGCGGCGGGTGAGATCCTGAGCGAGTTCATGGCGCGCACTGCAGAGCAGGTGCTGAAGCAAGCGGAACTCTTGCGTCAGCGGATCGAATCGGGAGCCTAGCTGGGGTCGCTGCGCGAAAGCCGACCTTCGAAACTACGCCGTCTTCACCGTCGCGTCGCGCACGACTCGGCGTACCGGGCGCGCCGGCGGGAAGTAGTCGTCGCGCAGATCCCACGGAACCCCAAGCGCCGTGAGAATCCGCCGCTTCGTAGCTTGCCGGCACACGCGATTCTTCTCGACCGCGTGGATGGTGCGCGGGGAGACGTCGGCTTTCGACGCCAACTCGTTCTGCGTCCAGCCAAGTGCCTGGCGAGCTGCGCGAATTCGGTTCATGGCGGGAGGACCTCGACGCTCGCGACCGGTCCATGGTACCGCCGCAGAATGGCGCCGTGCCAGGACTTTCGGGTCTCAAGCCACGCCGGCAGGGCCGGCCTGGATGGCTAGCGAACTCCGGGAGGCAGGAAGGCGAGCTCGGGGAGGGTCGTCGACACGAGCTGTAGGGAGGGCCCGCCGCTCGGCATGCGGTGGGGCGGAGGCCGCGACGAAAGCTCACCGGCCAGGACGTAGTTGAACGCCTCGCGGCTCCCGGCGGTCTCTGGCGGAGCTTGGCCTGCGAAAAGAGCGAGAGACAAGGCCGCGACGCCGACGAAAGCGCCGACGGTAGGGATCCCCCACGCCTCGATCCAGCTCACCCGCGATGGTCTCACCCCGTTCCCCGCCCAGCGGGCGAGGAGCGCGAGCCGTCCGCTGGCTTCCTGCGTAGCGGCGCGCGGCAAAAGGGAAGCCGGCACACTGCGCAGCAGAGCCTCGCTTCTCTCGAAGGCGCGCAGCTCCGTGCGGCAGCGTGTGCAGACGGCGAGATGGGCTCTCACCTCGCACTCCTTCTCCCTGGGCAGAAGCCCATCCGGAAGGGACGAGAGGAGCCGCCGCGCTCGCCCGTGCCTCATCGAGAGTTCTCGTCGAGATCGTGGAGGACGGGACCCAGAGCCGCACGCAGCTCCTCGCGGCCCCGACGAAGCCAGGTTCCCACCGTCGCGAGGGGAACGCCCTCCTGCTCGGCGATCTGGGTGTTGGACAGATCCCACACGATGCGGAGCACCAAGGCGCGCCGATGCTGTGGCTTCACCTCGAGAAGCGCCTTCGCGACTGCGCCCAGGATTTCGCCCTCGAGCACTCGCGCCTCGGGATCGCTCGGTCCCTCGGCCGCCGCCGCGGCGAGGGCTCGGCGAAGCTCGTGCTCTTGCAGCGCCTCACGGCGCCGCCGGGCGCGCAGTACGTTCACCGCTCCGTTGAGGGCCGAGCGGTAGAGGTAGGTCCAAAGCGTCGAAGTGCCACGGTAGGCGGCATTGGGAAGGGCGACGAATATGCGCTGGACGACGTCTTCTGCGTCGGAGGCATCGCCCAGAACGCGATAGGCTACGCTCTCCAAGCGTCTGCGGTATCGACGATGGAGCTCTCCCAGGGCGGCCGGATCTCCACCCAACCAGAGCCGATCGACTTCCGCGTCCGCCAGTGCCGACATCGCTCCTTCCCTCGACGTGGGCGCGTCGACGGACGAAACCGCACGTGACCTGCTCGCGCTTCTCGAACGACGCGACTGGCGCAGAACGCCCCCGGCCCCCCGGTCCCCCACATGATACGACGCCGGAGAAGAGAGGCGGGTTTCAACTTCCCAGAAGGGGTCGGCGCGCCGTCCCGAATCGCGCGAATCCCGGCGGGGAACGAAGAGTGGGGCCGCCGTCTGCCCCCCGGACGCGAAAGCTTTGGGAAGGAGCAGTCGGGGAACCCTCCTTGA
>Ga0187777_10002071_pt1 | contig 12871 bp, 5 predicted proteins | sample 1015_Q2_SP5_10_M_FD_132416 | JGI IMG/M metagenome (GOLD analysis project Ga0187777, IMG submission 132416) | Tropical peat soil microbial communities from peatlands in Department of Meta, Colombia - 1015_Q2_SP5_10_MG | ecosystem: Environmental > Terrestrial > Soil > Wetlands > Peat | place...
CCGCCGCCCGCGCCGCCTCGCGCAGACGCTCGATCGCCTGCTTCTGGAGCTCGAGCCCCCGCTGCGCCTCGGGCGGAGCCAAAGCGGGCAGGAGCGCGACGAAGACGAGCCAGCGCAGGCGCGCCATCCTACTCCCCCGCTCCGCGCACGCCCAGGCTCCTGGCCTTCTGCTCGGCCAGCAGCCGGTCGTAGATCTCCCGGTGCTCGCGCGCCTTCACCGCCTCGCCGCAGCGCTGGTAGGCGATCGCCAGCTGGTACTGCGCCTTCGCGTATCCGGGAGCGCGCTCGACCACCCGGGTGAGGTGCTGGACCGCGAGGGCGGCGCGGCCGCTGCGGTTGTAGAGCATGCCGTACACGAGGTGGGTGTCGAGGTCGTCCGGAGCGATCGCCGCCGCCTTGGCCAGCCACGATTCGCACGCCGCGTCGTCGCCCTCCAGGTAGGCGACCAGCCCGAGCCGGGCCATGCAGCCCACGCAACGCGGGTCGCGGGCGAGCTCCCGCTCCAGGTGGCCCCTCGCCTCGGCGCCGCGCTGTTGCTCGGCCAGCACCGCCCCCAGGTAGTACTCGGCCTGCGGCTCGTCCGGCCGGCGCCGCAGCACCTCGCGCAGCTCCCGCTCGCCGGCCCGCAGGTCGCCCTTGGCCAGGAGCGACGCTCCGAGCCCCAGACGTGCCTCGGTGTCGGCCGGCGCCGCCTTCACCCGCTCGCCGAAGGCCTGCGAGGCGAGCACCGGCTCCTGCAGCTCGAGCAGGCACTGCCCGGCCAGCCGCATGAGCGGGGAGTCCAGGGGCGGGAAGCCGTAGCCATCCGCCTGGCGGAGCTGCTGCAGCGCGTCCTCCCGGCGGCCGAGGCGAGCCTCCAGCAGGCCCTGGACGAAGACCACCTCGGCGAACCGCCGTTGCAGCGCCTGCTGAGCCGGGGGTGGCAGGTCCTGTCCGGAGGAGGCCCGCACCTCCCGCTGCACGCGCTCGGCGAGCGGCTTCCAGCGCGTCTGCGCCTCGGCGAAGCGGCGCTGCCGGATGAGCGCGTACACCGCGTCCAGGCCGCGCCGCTCGTCGGAGGCGTCGGCGACGGCAGGGCCAGTCGAGGGCGGTGGCTGTGCGGCCGGAGCGGCGGCCGGGAGCCCCGCTGCGAGCAGCAGGACCATGGCCCTCAATTCGCCGGCTCCGTCACCTGCAGCACCTGGTTGACGGCCGGCTTCTCCAGCCGCTGCACGATGCCGCTGGGCCAGGCGATCTCGATCGAGGCGATGGCCGCCTCCGTGCCCAGCCCGAAGTGCACGCGCTTGTCGCTGGCCGAGTAGATCCCGTTCGCGGTGGTGACGTGGGAGTGCAGCACGCGGCCCGAGGGCAGCAGCAGCCGGACCCGCGCCCCGATGCCGTCGCGGTTGCTGCGGCGGCCCTCGAGCTTCAGCAGGATCCAGTTGTGGGCCGGCCCGCCCTTCTTCACGAACAGCGCGGCCGCTCCGTTCAGCCGCGACACCGCCACCTCCGGCGTCCCCTGGTTGTCGAAGTCGGCGACCGCCACCCCCCGCCAGGCGCCGGGCGTGCCGAGGTCCGGCCCGACCCGGTCCGAGAGGTCCTCCAGGCGTCCGCCGCCGAGGTTGCGGTAGAGGAAGCAGCCCTCCTTGTACTTCGACTCCGGGTTGTAGAGGGCCACATTGTCGACCACGTGCGAACCGGCCACGAAGATGTCCTTCCACCCGTCGCCGTCGATGTCCAGGAACCGGGTGCTCCAGCCGCTGTGGGCCATCGAGGCTCTGCCCAGGCCGGAGGGGAAGGTGCGGTCGACGAAGAAACCCTTGCGCTGGTTGATGAACAGCGTGAACACGTCGCGGGTGAGGTCGGTCAGGAACACGTCGGGCCAGCCGTCCTCGTCGAAGTCCTCGAACTCGCAGCCCATGCCCGAGACGACCGCGCCCGAGTCGTTGGCCGCCACCCCGGCCTCGAAGCCGACCTCCTCGAAGCGCCCCCCGGGCGTGTTGTGGAACAGGAAGTGCGGGACCCGGTCGTTGGTGACGAACACGTCCGTGCGGCCGTCGCCGTCGTAGTCGGCGACCGCCACCCCCATGCCCTTGCCGAGATAGCGGTCGAGGCCGACCTGCGCGGAGACGTCGCTGAAGGTGCCGTCGTGGTTGTTGCGCAGGAGCGCGTTCGGCAGCGGAAGGAACGCGTCCGGGTCGCAGTAGATGCGGGCGCCTTTCTCCTTCCTGCCGCACCAGACGTCGCCCTGCTTCTCGAGCGTCCAGTCGAAGTAGTGGGTGACGAAGATGTCGAGCCAGCCGTCGTTGTCGTAGTCGAAGAAGGCCGCGCTCGCCTTCAGCGGGTGCCTTGGCATGGCCACACCGGCCTTCGCCGTGACGTCGGTGAAGTGGCCGTTGCCGTCGTTGTGGTACAGCACGTTGTCGCCGTAGTTGGTGACCAGCACGTCGGGGTAGCCGTCGTTGTCGTAGTCGCCCACGGCGACGCCCTGGGGATAGCCCTTGACGGCCTCCCCGCTGAGACCCGACCTCGCGGTGACGTCGACGAAGCGGCCGTTGCCGGTGTTGCGGAACAGGCGGTTGAAGCTGGCGGGGTCGCGGCGCAGGTGCTCCGGCGACGGTGCCCCGTTCAGGAACAGCAGGTCCACCCAGCCGTCGCCGTCGAAGTCGAAGGCGGCTACGGCACCGCCCAGCGTCTCGAAGGGGTACTTCATCTCGGTCGCGAAGTTCTTCTGCTGGAACTCGACCCCCCGCTGCCGCGCCTCGTCCACCATCAGGAAGGGAGAAGCGGTGGCGCCCGCCTGGGCGGGGGCCGCCGGTGACGGTGGCAGCAGCGCGGCCAACGAGAGGAAGAGCAGGGGGAGTACGAGGCGCGTCACGAGGGGCTGATTCTACAGGTGGCGAGCGGCGCGGTCACGCCGCCTGGAAACGGAACGGGGCCGGCGCTCGTTCTTCACGAGCGCCGACCCCAGCAGAGTGATGCGAGTCCGGGCTAGAACGTCAGACGGGTGACCAGCTGCAGCGTGCGCGGGTTCGCCACGCCGCTGATGGTGCCGATGCCGGTCGGGTGAACCAGCTTGCCGCTCGAATCGTACGGCAGGTTGGTGATGTTGCCGTTGGCATCGAAGTTGACGGTGTTGTTGACGCCCGTGAACTGCGTGTGGTTGAGCGCGTTGAAGGCGTCGAGACGGACCTCCATCTTCACCCGGTTGCCGACGGGGATGATCTTGGAGAGCGACAGGTCGAGGTTGTTGGTCCCCGGTCCGTGCAGGAAGAAGCGGGCCGACTCGTTGCCCAAGCTGCCCTGCTGCGGCTCGGCGAAGCAGCTGGCGTTGGCGATCTGGTCGTAGGGATTGCTGCTGTGGCCGCTGCCCGGGTTGCAGTTGAGGACGATGCGGGCGGCCGGGTTGCTGGTGCCGCTCAGGTTCGCGTTGCCGACGCCGGGGATCGAGTAGTTGATCGCGTACGGTACCCCGTTCGACAGGCGGTAGACGCCCGAGATCTGCCAGTTGTTCACCAGGTACTTCAGGCCGCTGTCCGTCACCTTCGGCGTCTGGTAGATGAAGTTGACCACGAAGTTGCTCGGCCGGTCGTACGGCCCGTACGAGTAGTCGTACGCCCGGACCTTGGCGGGGTCGCTCCCGTAGGGGACGCCGCCGGCGTAGTCGTCGTTGTTGGTGGTGAGGGTCTTGCTCCAGACGTAGTAGACCGTGAACATGAACCCCTTGTCGAACCGCCTCTGGATCGACGTCTGCACCGACTGGTAGTTGGAGAAGCCCGTGTAGTCGTACATGTTGATGTCGCCGTAGCCCACGTAGGGCCGCAGGAAGTCGGTCGGCAGAGCACTGGAACCGTTGGTGCTCGCCGGCAGTGTCGGGTCCTGGTTCTGCGGCTGGAAGGTGGCGCCGAGTGGCGGCGTGTTGATGTTCGCGTGGCGCAGCAGGTCCTTCGACGAGGAGCCGACGTACGCGATGTCGAACACCAGCTTGTAGGGCAGCTTGTGCTGCACGCCGACGTTCCACGAGTACACCTTGGGCGGGGTGAAGTCGTAGGCGGTCGGCGCCATCCCCAGCGGCGGGTTGGGATCGCTGCTTCCGCCACCGCCGAGATTCTGCAGGGTCCCCCAGGTGAGGGTGGAGTTCAGGACGCTCGGAGCGTTGCCGCCCATGTCGAAGTTGATGTTGCCCATCGGGCGGTCGTAGAAGATCGCGAAGCCGCCGCGGATGATGGTCGAGCCGCTGCCGGAGATGTCGTAGACGGCGCCGAGGCGGGGCGAGACCCTGAAGGCGTTCCCGCTCTGCACCGTGTTGCTGATCCCCTGGCCGGCCGTGAAGGCGCCGTTGAACCGGTTCGACTCGGGCGTGAGCCGGCCGATGAAGCGCGCGTCGACCGTCTGGCCCGTGGCGGGGTCGAGCCCGACCTTCACGCCGTTGACGATGGCGGGGGTGTAGAGCTGGGTCTGGCCCTGGACGTACTTGTCCGGCAGGAAGTTCGAGACCGACAACGAGTTGTCCCACTGCGGCGTCAGGTAGTAGAAGCGCACGCCGTAGTCGAGCGTGAGCTTGCGGCTCGCCTTCCAGTTGTCCTGGGCGTACCACTCGATGTTCTTGTACACCCAGTTCGGGATCGAGTACTTGTTGGTCTGGGTGTAGGTGTCGAACACCCCGGTCGCAGCGTTCGCGTAGCTGAAGCCCGTGTCGTAGGGGTTGCTCGGGTCCTGGTTGAACTGGATCGCGCTGTTGAAGCTGTAGAAGATGCTCTGGGGCTTCGTGCTGTGCTGGTAGTAGATGCCGAACTTCGAGGAGTGCTGCCCCCAGACCTTGGTCAGGTTCGCCACCACGTCCCAGGTGGTGTTGGAGTTGGTGAATGGACCGCGGTCGGTCTGGTACTCGGCGCCGTTCGCCGTGTTGCCACCGCCCCACTGGAACCAGGGGATGTAGTCGGCCTGGACCGCGTTCGGGTAGAGCAGCGGCATGCCCGTGAGGTTTGCCGCCTTGCGGAACAGGCTCGGGTCCTGCAGCTGGTAGTTGAGCGAGTTGTGGGCGGTGCCGACGCTCACCTCGAGCGAGGTCGTGGTGTTGATGATGCCGTTGACCGACCCCATGTAGTTGTAGCTGGGGTTCAGGAAGAGCACTGGCATCGGGATCTGGTAGCTGCCGTTGCCCGCCCACGGCGTGCCGTACGCCTGGGTGACGTCGGCGTTGGTGTGCATGTAGCGGCCGGTGATGCGCCACTTGTCGCTCGCCTGGAAGTCGAGGCGGATCAGGTCCTCACGCGGCTTCGTGCTGTCCGAGGCCTGGCTCGTGTAGTTGACGTTGCTTCCGGCGACCGAGTAGTTCGGCTCGGGGTAAATGCTGAGCGCCGCGAGGCCGGGCGCGTACAGCCGGTTCGCCGGGATCACGCCCATGACGCCGCCGGACTGGAAGCAGCCGCGGTGGTCGCCGCTCGCCGTCGGCACGCAGGGCAGGCCGGTCGAATAGTCGCGGATCCAGGGCATCGGGTTACCGTTCTGGTCGACGCTCTGTGAGAAGTTGCCCTGCCGCTCCAGGTCGGTGGGGACGCGCGCCGTGTGCTGCGACGGCGGGTTGGTGCTCTGCTGGCCCTCCTCGCTCCAGAAGAAGAACAGCTTCTTCTTGTCCTCGTTGAAGACGCCGGGGATGTACAGCGGACCGCCGATCGTGAAGCCGTAGTTGTCACGCGAGGCCTTCGGGGGCTCGATCACCTTGCCGCCGAACGCCGGGTCGCCTGAGCGGAGGTTGGTCCAGGTGTTGGCGTTCCAGTCGGACCGGCGGCCGAACCAGTAGCCGGATCCGTGGAACTCCTGGGTGCCGCTCTTGGTGACCATCTGCACCTGACCGCCGACGGCGCGGCCGTACTCAGCCTGGTAGGAGTTCGTCAGGATCTTGAACTCGCCGATGGCCTCGGTGTTGGTGGTGACCATGTTGCCGCCGTTGTTGCCGGTGTCGATGTTGGCCACACCGTCGATGGTCACGTTGTTGGAGGTCTGCCGCTGGCCGTTGACGGAGAAGGACTCGGCGTCTCCCCGTTCGTTGCCGGCGTTGGAGTCGGTGGAGACGACGCCGGGGACCAGCAGCGCGTAGTTGAACAGCTGGCGCCCGTTGGAGGCGATGTTCTTGATCGCCTCGGCCTCCAGCGAGAAGGAGCGCTCGCCGCTCTCCGCCTGCAGCTCGCTGACGCGGCTGTCGACGCTGACCGACTCGGTCAGCGCGCCGACCTCCAGGGTGAGCGTGCCAGCCGAGAGGCGGTCGTTCGCGTTGACCACCACGTTGGTCCGCTCCAGGGTCTTGAATCCCTGGAGGGTGACCTTCAGGGAGTAGGCGTCAGGCCGGACGATCGGGAAAACGAACCGCCCTTCCTTGTCGGTCGTGGCGGTGAACGAGTTGCCCTGCGTTTTGCTGGTCAGGGTGACGGTTGCACCCGGCAGCATGCCTCCCTGGGAGTCCGCGACCGCGCCGCCGACGGAGGCGCTGGTCGTTTGGGCTGCGGCCGGCGCCGTCGCCGCGAAGCACAAGGCGGCAGCGGCCGCGATCCCCAGGGCACAACGAGCAAGACGAGTCACGCTCATGAACCCTCATTTCCCCCGCAGTGCCGGATGCTGCACCCGGGAAATATCGTCACGAATAGAGACGAATCTATAATCGGACGCGGGCCGGGATGTCAAGAAACTATTGGATCAGTCCAACGACGAAAATAAATGCTGTTCATGGGTCCTATGATGCCGCTCGTTGGCTCAAGTTTAACCAGAACTGAACAGGTTCTCGCAAGCCAGAACACGAGGTGGCCACTCGTGAGCCGCTTGGCCATGCCCCTCGTCCCTGCGGAGGTATCGCGGTGAGCCGGCCTCGCGACACCGTGCGCCGCATCGACCCCTCCGCCTTCCGCGTCGCCCGGCGGGGCACCCCGCGCGAGATCAACCGGCAGATCGCCCTCAACCTGATCCGCTCGCGCCAGCCTGTCTCGCGTGCGGAGCTCGCGCGCCTCATGGGCGTGCGGCGCGGTGTGGTCAGCCGCCTGGTGGACGAGCTGCTCGAGGCGCGCCTCGTCTTCGAGGGCGAGAAGGGCGACAGCCCCCGCGGCCGCAAGCCGATGCACCTGCACATCGAGACCCGCCGCCGCTGCGTGGTCGCGGTCGACATCAGCGCCAGCCAAACGGCGCTGCTGGTCACCGACCTGATGGCCCAACCGCTGCGCGAGGTGGCCGAGTTCGCCACGCCGCTGGAGCCGCAGGTGCTGGTCGAGGAGGTCGCCCGCACCGTCCGGCGCATGCTGGCCGGCCCGCCCGAGGTGGGCAACTGCGTCGGCATCGGCGTGGCGGTCTCGGGCGTGGTGGACCTCGCCGGGTGCGTGCGCTACTCGCCGACGCTCGGATTCCACGAGCTGGACCTGCAGCAGATGCTGCAGGAGGCGACCCGGCTGCCGGCTGTGGTCGAGAACTCGACCAAGGCGTGCGTGCTCGGCCAGGTGTGGGCCGCGCGGGGCGACGCGCCGGTGGATGGACCGGTGGCCTTCGTGAACCTCTCCGACGGCGTCGGCGTCGGCGTCGCCGTGGACGGCAAGCTGCTGCGCGGCGCCCACAACGTGGCCGGCGAGCTGGGCCACGTTCCCCTCAACCTCTACGGCCCGCGCTGCGCCTGCGGCCGCCGCGGCTGCTGGGAGGCCTACGTCTCGAAGCGCGCGATCGTCGCCCGCTATCGCGGCACGGACCCCTCCTGGCCCGCGTCGGCCGACAGCTCGTCCGTGACGATCGAGCACGTCATGGAGAGGGCGCGCGCCGGCGAGGCGCGGGCCCTCGAGACCCTGCGCGAGACCGGTTACTTCCTGAGCTGCGGCCTGGCCACGATCGTCAAGGTGGTCGACCCGCAGCGCATCTACGTGGGCGGCGAGATCACCGAGGTCTGGGACCTGATCGGCCCCGTGGTGCGCGAGGGGTTGGGCGAGGACAACGTGGTCTGCCAGGCGGGCGAGCCCGAGATCCTGACCGTCGGGCTCGGCGAGTACCCGCGCCTGCGCGGCGCCGCCGCTCTCATCAGCACCCCGGCCTTCGCCGCAGCCGTCGTATCCTGAGGGCCATGACCAGGCGCTGGACCGCGACCTCCCTGCTGCTGCTCGCCGTCGTCCCCGGGACGGGCGGAGCCGTCGGGGACCGGGTGGCCGCTGGGCAGGACAGGGCGGCGGCAGCCCCCGACGACCAGAAGGCCGCGACCCTGCCGCCGGTCAAGGTCGAGGTGGTTCGCCTCGACGTGGTGGTCACCGAGAGGCGTGGCCGACCGCGGACCGACCTGAAGCGCGAGGATTTCTCCGTCCTCGAGGACGGCCGGGCGCAGCAGATCATCCAGTTCCAGGCCCTCGGCCGACCGGAGCCAAGAGCGACGCCGGCGGCGCCCGCTGCCTCTCCACGGGGCGAGGGGGAGGCGGAGTACCTGCTGCCCGCCCGCTACATCGTGCTGGCGATCGACGACGTCCACATGGAAGCGGACAGCCTCGTCCGGACCCGCAAGGCCCTGGCCCGCTTCCTGGAGGAGGACCTGCGGGTAGAGGACCAGGTGGCGCTGGTGACCACCAGCGGCAGCTCGGCGCTGTCGCAGGAGTTCACCGCCGACCGCACCGTGCTGCTGGAGACGCTGTCGCGGCTCTCGGCGCAGGGACGCCAGGCCGGGTGGACCGGCGCTCCCTACATCACCGACTACCAGGCCGAGCTGATCGAGGCCGGTGACACCGCGGCGCTCGACGCCGCCATCCAGGAGATCCTGGTGGCGACGCCCATCCAGGACGCGGGCAACGCCGAGCGCCTGGCACGCCAGAAGGCGCACGCCATCTTCAACGAGTCCGTCTACAACGCCCGGCTGACGCTCACGGCGCTGGAGCGCCTGTGCCGGGGCCTCTCCGGCCTCACCGGCCGCAAGAGCGTCCTCCTCGTCTCCGACGGGTTCGTCACCGGCATGATCGGCGGCAGCGGAGCGAGCTTCGACCTGCGCCGGATCGCCGACGCGGCCACCCGCGCCGGGGTCGCCGTCTACTCCCTCGACACCAGCGGCCTTACCGCGAGTCCGCCGATGGCGGACGCCTCGAGCCTCACCCGGATGGTGCCGTCGACCGTGGGCCAGGTCGAGGCGATGCGGCGGAGGAGCGAGGGGGCCGAGCGCGACGCCATGCACGCGCTGGCCGCGGATACCGGCGGCTTCCTGGTCGAGGACTCGAACGACCTGCGCCTCGGCCTGCGGCAGATCCTGAAGGACACCGAGACCTACTACGTCCTCGCCTACGAGTCGACCAACACGAAGCGTAACGGCGCCTTCCGCCGGATCGAGGTGAGGGTGCCCGGCCGCCGCGACCTCAAGGTGCGCACCCGCTCGGGCTACCTCGCGCCCGACGACAGCCGCCTGCGGGCACCGGTGACGGAGGCGAGCGCGCGCCGCGAGGAGCAGCGCGAGTCCGAGATCGGTGCGGCGCTCGGCGCGCTGGCGCCGCTCAACGGCATCCCGGTCCGCATGTCGGCTGACTTCGTCAGCCTCGACGGGGTCAACTGGCAGCTGGTGGTGAGCGGCAGCGTGGACGTCTCGGCCCTGCCGTTCGCCACCCGGCGCGACCGGCGCCAGGCCACGGTGGAGACCGCCGGCCTCGTCTACGACGAGGCCGGCCACGTCGCCGCCAGCGTGTCCTCTAGCCGCACGAGCATGGACCTCACGGAGCCGGAGTACGCCGAGCTCGTTCGCCGCGGGCTGCCCTTCCAGCGCATGGTCGCCCTGAAGCCCGGCCGCTACCAGGTGCGGCTGGCCGTGCGCGAGGACGCCACCGGTCTCCTGGGCAGCGCCTGGCGGCGGCTCGAGCTGCCGGACCTGGCGCAGGGCCGGCTCGCAGTCAGCAGCCTGTTCCTGATGAAGGACGAGCGGCCCGCCGGCGTGGCGCCCGGCGCCGAGGCGGCTCCGGACTTGCGCAGCGTCCAGGGCCTGGCGCGCTACGGCCGTGCCGACAGCCTGTACGTCCAGCTGCAGGCATACAACGTCCTCCGGGACAAGGACGCCGGAGCGGACCTGGTGGTGCAGCCCGCCGTGCTGCAAAAGGGCGTGGTGCTGGCGACCGCCGCGCCGGAGGCGATGGAAGCGGGTGCCGCCGGCCCCCTGGTCCACGTCGCCCGCATCGTGCTGCAGCGGTTCGAGCCGGGAGACTACGAGCTGCTGGTGACCCTCACCGACCGCAGGGCGAACGCCAGCGTCGCCCGCGTGGTCCCGTTCACCGTGGAGTAGCGCCCGCGCCCGGCCTTCGCGTGCGCACGGCATAAAGCGCGTCGCGGGCCGGCATGAACAGCGTCCGGCGGTCGGGGCCGCCGAAGACCAGCTGCGTCGGCCGGGCGGGAACGGGGATCGTCTCGACGGGAGCTCCCGAGCGGTCGTAGACGTAGACCTCGCCGGCGGCGAGATAGACGTTGCCGTCCACGTCCGTGGCGACGCCCTCGCCGCCCTGGTCGACGAAGAGACGCGGATCCGAGAGGCTGCCGTCCTCACCGACCTGCGCCGACCAGGTGGCCACGTCCGCCTCGCTGGTCAGGTACACGCGATCACCCGGCCGCGCCCGCTGCAGGCCGAAGGCGCGCAGCAGGTCGGCGTCCTTGACGCCCCAGCTGGTCGCCCCAAGGACGAAGCCCCGGGTGGCCGACACGTACGACGACCCGTCCGGGGAGAGGTAGTGGTGGGTCCGGGCCTCGAGCCCGCCGTCCGGCGTCCGGCGCAGCCGCCAGTCGCCCACCGGCAGGATCGCGGTGAGGCCCGGCCGGGGCGCCGACGGCTGCGGCGTGAGCAGGGCCGGCTCGGCTCCGGGCGCGCCCGGCCTCAGGGCATAGACGATGCCGTCGCCCACGTAGGAGACGACGAGCAGGTTGCCGGCCTGGTCGAACGCCAGGTTGACCGGCGAGAGCGGCGCATCGGCGACCGTCGAGAGCCGACCCTCGGCCACCGACCAGCGGTGGATGCGCTGCCAGCGTGCGTCGACGAAGTAGAGGTCGCCCTCGGGAGAGACGGCGCCGCCCGAGATGTCGTGGAACCCGCCCGCGAGGCGCCGGACGGCCGCCCCCGGCTCCAGCACCCGGGAGGGCGCCGCTTCGACCGGTGCCCGGCCGTCGCCGGAGACGTCGAGCCAGGCGAGCTCGCGCTGGCGCAGCCCGACACCGTGGTCCTGGTCGAAGACGGTGGTGTCGAACGCCACCTTGCTGTTGCTGTACGAGTGGACGTTGCGGAAGCGGATGTCCCGCGAGCCTGACAGCGTCACCGCCCAGGGAAACGGCTGGCTGCTGCTGATGACGCGGTAGGCGTGGAAGTTCGAGACGGTGACCTGGCTCGAGTCCCGGATCTCGAGCGGCAGGCCGAAGCCGCTCTCGCCGCGCTCCTCCTCGGTCTGCAGCGCGTCGAGCTCCCAGTTGGAGACGCGGTGGAGCTGGACCTCGTGGCGGACGTGGTGCTCGCTGGAAAGCTGGTACACCCGGCCGCGCGTCCGGGTGTCCGAGACCAGCAGGCCGGCCTGGGCGAAGGTGCTCGGCGTCCACAGGTCGAGGAAGGTCCCGCCCCCGCCGTCCGTGACCCACAGGCTCGGGTACTGGCTGTCCCACTTCCGGCTCGAGTCGGGGTCGGCGGAGTGCGCGTTGTTGTACGGGTTCTCCCGCCGGCCGTCCTTCCCCGCGGTGCCGTGGCCGCCCAGGAAGCGGACGTCGTTCATCATCGAGCGCTCTCCTGCCCGCCACCTGGCGGCGACCGCGCGCGGGTTGATGCCGTTCGTGTACAGCCCGATGCCGATGACGATGGTGGCGCCGCCCTTCGGCGCCTCGAGCAGCGGCATGGGTGAGCCTGTGCCCTGGAAGGCGACGGTCCGGTCGGGAACCACCAGCTGGGTGGCGTCCGGGTGCAGCCCGATGAGCACGCTGTCTCTCCGCAGGGTGAGGGTGTCGGTGACGACGTAGTGGCCCGTCGGCAGGTACACCGTCCGGTGCGCGTCGATCGCCTTCTGGAGCGCCGCGGTGTCGTCAGTCGTTCCGTCGCCGCGGGCGCCGAGCGCCCTCGCGTTCGCCCAGCTGTCCCCGGGCGGCAGGGGCGGCAGATCGGAGGGGACGGATGGCGGGAGCGCGGCCACCGCCGAAGCGTCGAAGAGCGTCTTCGTCTCGCCAGCGGCGCCCAGGTCCGCGTAGCGCAGGCCGTGGGAGAAGGCCTTCACCACGTACGCCTCGCCAGGCGCGGCGAGCCTGCGGCCGCTCTCTCGAAAGAGCGCGAACGTCGGCACCTGGCGGCAGGCGACGTTCTCGAGGTTGATCTGCGTGCGCGGGCTCGTCTCCAGGCTGACGATCACCGCCGGCCCCGAGACGTTCTCGAGCCGGGCGTCCTTCACGAACAGGTCGTCGGGGCGGCCCTCCTCGATCTCGATGGCGGTGGGCAGGTCGCGGAACTGCGGACGGATCAGGGTGAGCCCGGCCGCCTGCTCGCGGATCGCCGCCCGGCGCTGCCCAGAGAAGCGGGCGTCGACGAGCGTGTACTGCCATCCAGGCGAGGGGGTGCCGGTCCAGATGCCGTACTCGCCGCCGACGAAGCGCACGTCCTCGGCCACGTTCCCGCCCTCGCGCACGCCGGCCAGGCCGGAGCCGGTCCGGAACTCGACGTGCGAGGTGAAGCAGTGCTGGGCGTAGCGCGCGCGCACGCCCACGGCCCCGGGGTTGCCAGCGCCGATCTCCACGTCGACGTTGCTGAGCGCGGAGTAGAAGGTGCCGGGGTTCGCGTCGGGCGGAGGGCTGCCGTCCTTCGGCCGCCGGCCGGCGAAGAAGACCAGGTAGCGGGGGTTCTCCGGGTCCTGCCAGCCCGGCACCCGCTTTCCGAGCACCAGCACGGGGCGCCGCA
>Ga0187777_10002073_pt1 | contig 12862 bp, 10 predicted proteins | sample 1015_Q2_SP5_10_M_FD_132416 | JGI IMG/M metagenome (GOLD analysis project Ga0187777, IMG submission 132416) | Tropical peat soil microbial communities from peatlands in Department of Meta, Colombia - 1015_Q2_SP5_10_MG | ecosystem: Environmental > Terrestrial > Soil > Wetlands > Peat | place...
ATCATATGAAATCTCGCCACAAGTCTTTTCCGTGACTATATGTACATGGGATCGGCGCCCTTTGTTTCAAGATGAAATATGGGCTAAGCTTGTTTTGACTACTCTTGATACCGGACCTTTTGGAAAACAGACTGAACTCTATGCTTTTTGTTTGATGCCAGATCATCTTCATATCCAGTTATCCCCCATAGAAGCCAATTTAGTGGATCTCATCAGCCGATGGAAAAGTTTTACGGCAAATCTTCTTAGAAGAAAGGGTTTGATAGGGTCGTGTTGGCAGAGAGGATTTTATGATCATGCCCTTCGTAAGGAAGAAGACATACGCATAGTTTCAGAATACATTGTGAATAATCCGGTGCGTGCTGGCTTTGTCAAAAATTGGGTTGATTTTCCATTTTCATGGCACAGATGGATTTAAGGGTTGGTGAAAATGGTCGAGGCAGGCGCAGTGGCCTGCCCTACGTCAAAAAACAATATTAAACATAGGGAACAAAATGAAAAAAGAAAAAGGACTGACACCCGTTCAGGAGAAAGTTTTCAATTTTTTGAAAGATCATCTTCAAGAAAAGGGTTTTCCCCCGACACTCCGCGAGATCGCTTCTCACTTTGGGTTACAAGGGCCTAAGGCTCCCCAAAAAACCTTAAATATCCTGGAGAGAAAGGGTTACATCCATAAAGTCCCGGGAGGATCGAGGGCCATTGAAATCTTACGCCACCCATCTTTACGCCTTAGCGAAATACTCCCAGTTCCCATTGTGGGAAGGGTTCAGGCGGGAGAACCCATTCTCGCTATCGAGAATATTGAAGGTTACATCAACCTCGATCGAAGTCTTGCCTCATCAGGAGATGTTTTCCTCCTTCGGGTCCAGGGGGACAGCATGATCGATGCGCATATTCAGGACGGCGATTTTGCAATGGTGAAACCCCAGCCCAATGCAGAGAACGGTGAGATCGTGGTGGCCTTAATCGAAGATGAGGCAACGATCAAAAGGATTTTTCAAAAAAGGGACTTGATTCGGTTTGAACCAGCCAATCCCAAGATGGAGCCTATCGTCATCAGAAAGGGAGAAAAGAAGGTAACCATCGTAGGAAAAGTGATTGGGATTTTTAGAAAAATGTAATTCAGAGCGTTCAAGGATTCCAGGGTTCGAGGGTTCTAGTGAATTTCGCTTGACCCCTTGGACCCTCTGCCCCTGGAACCCTTCATGAAGATTCATGGACGACTGCATCATTCTTCACATCGATATGGATGCCTTTTTTATTTCGGTGGAACAGAGGGACAATCCATCGCTTCGGGGAAAACCTGCGGCGGTTTGTGGTTCTCTTTCTCGGAGCGTGGTCACTTCAGCCACCTATGAGGCAAGGCCTTACGGAATTCGAGCGGGGATGTCTGTCCAAGAAGCTAAAAGGCGTTGCCCTCCATTGATCCTTGTGAAGGGGGACCATTCGAAATATACCGAAACCGCCTCCCGTATCTTCTCCATCCTGAAAGAATTTACGCCTTTGGTGGAGGTTGCTTCTATTGACGAGGCCTATCTCGATATCACTCAATCCCTACTATTATTTCAGTCTCCTCTCCACATTGCTCAATCGATCAAGGACCAAATCCGTGAGAAAGAAGAATTGACCTGTTCCATTGGAGTGGCACCGAATAAGCTTATTGCCAAGTTGGCGAGTGCTCTGAGAAAACCTGACGGCTTAGTCGTCATTCAGAAAGGAGATGTTGAGGGGATCTTGAAGGATCTTCCGGTCTCCAAACTGTATGGAATTGGCCCAAAACTGACGGAGGCCTTAAATTCGATAGGCATCTTCACCTGCGGTCAGCTCGGAAGATTTCCGGTTTCGGTTTTATCGAAAAAGTTCGGCGTCATCGGCGAGAGGCTTCATGAAATGGGATTGGGATTAGATGATAATCCAGTTGTTCCCTTTGATGAGGAGGGAGATGCCAAGTCGATTAGCCACAGCGTCACACTTGAGGAAGACACCTCTGACCCCAGACTCCTAAGAAAAGTATTGCTTCAACTTTCCGAAAGGGTCTCCAGAAGGATGAGAAGGGAAGGGTTTTATGGAAAAAGGATTGCCATTACTGTACGTTACTCAGATTTTTTTACCTTCTCCAAACAAAAGACCCTTTCCAAATGGGTGATGAGCGGCAACGAAATCTTCCAACAGGCCTTCGAGATCTTTCAATCGATTTCCCACCCGAAGCCGATTCGTCTCCTCGGAGTGGGGGTATCCCAATTGAAAAAGGAATGGTGTCAGTTGGACCTTTTTGAAAAAGGGGAAAAGAAGGATAACCTCCTCAAAGCAATGGACCACGTGAACGAACGATTCGGAGACTGGACCCTCACCTGGGCAGAACTTCACTAAACGTGGAATGCAAAGAAACTCCAGTTTGGTTTTCTCTCTGAATCAACGCCGTGAGTGTGCGGACTTCACCTGCTACAAATCTTTAGTCTTAGGTAACTCTGGGGGTCAACGATTACGAATTGAAGTGTGCGTAAAAAGGGGAGAGCCATTGCTGATTCTTCCCTTTTTAACATAGTAGGCGGGGGGTTTCCCTGATCCACCCCCCGAAGGTGCTTTGAAAGGAGGGGTGCATGATGCCTCACAGCATTAGCCTTTGATCTGCCACTATGTCTTAAACAGCTCAACACCATCCCACTTTAAGGAGTAAAAATACTCTCTGATGGGTCTCCCTGGGTTTTTCCTTTCCATAAGATGCGATCTTCGCATCTACCTTCTCTCTCACCCATCCCAAGATGCTTCTCAAAACCTCCAAGAACCGAACTTCTAAACGAGTTATATCTTCTCTCTCGATCCGGTCATTGATCGATTCTATCCATTCATCGAGTTTTTCACGCATTCTCTTTAAGATCAAAACGAGATGAGGGTCTGTCTGTTCCTCTTTCCCTTCGTCCTGGGCAAAAACAATTCCGGGCTTTTCTTCACTCTCCTTTTGGTTCATCGATGGCTTGAAGATATTGAAAGGGCTGGAGATCATGAGCAACAAAGCGATCAAGAGTAAGGATAGTAAAGGTACGATCCATTTCTTCATTGATTCGTAAGGTCCTGCTCAGAACCAAAGATTATTGGTAGACAGAATCCTGGGAAACTCATCCACAGTCCTTTTTATCGAAGTGGATAATTTTGACAACGAGACCTACAAGCATCTGAATCAAATATGGAAAGAATGGACGGCCCATTCCTTTCATCACCTTTACCTCCGAACCAGATGCCTCCTTTTTCAAGTGATGCTTTCTGGAAAAAATATTCTGCCTTGTTTCTTAGGAGGCGGGTGTGGAATACGGTCAGGACGGTGAATGGAGGGTAAAGAATGATAACCGTTTTGAATAAGTATATGAAAACTTGTGATGTTGGAAAATTCGCACTCAGACTGAATATTCCATAAAATCCAAAGATAATGGGCATAAGTGTTCCAACATATTTCCCGATCATCCTGATCTCTTGATCCTTCCGATTGACATATCTTATCCCTACGTCATCAAGGGTCCAGAGGATAGATAGCAGAAGGGAAATAACCACCGTTATCCCACTGATAACCAACAACCACCCAGGCTGAAAATGACTTCGGGAGAATAAAGGGAAAGGCTTGGTCGCCACTCCTGTGATTACCTGGAGGACTGTAAGCAGTTTTGTTTCAAACAGAAGTTCGATGCCAATTCCTTGAAAGGGCCGAAAGATCCAGTGCTTAAAAGGCTTGATGTGCAATTCCTGTATTTTCCCCGTCTGAAGAAGTTTCCCCCTCATTTTGTCTACGACGAAACGATAAATAGGTGGGTGTACATACAGTGGAAGGCAAAGGAGTAACGTGAGCCGGAAAAATCGGAACAGTGCCCTGTAGATAGTTTCCCAGCCCGGCACTGATAAATTGTTCAAAAAAAGGGAGAAAAAGATAGCGAAGACCAAAACGGCCACAGCCGGAGATATTTCCCGTGACAAGTGACAAACACTTTTTCCGGTGATTGGCGAGGTCATCCCAAACCTTATTTATTTCCACCTTCAAATTGAAGGGTCTTTGTCTTTTCCTGCTCCCATCCCAGGGCGACCCATTCCTTCGCCGTGATGGTGGCAACCGCAGCCGCCGTCATGATGAGAACGGTGAAAACCACGGCCAAAACCTATTCCACCCAGCATTCCAAATTTCTCAATCTGTTCGGGAGTGAGGAAATTGCGAGCTTCCAATCTATATTGGATAATTTTGTCCCTCATCTGGTTTTGAAGGCCCCTTAACTCTCTCTCCTTAGCCAGAATGGCCTGGGAATCAGCTTTGGGATCACTCCAAAGTGACCGAAGCTCCAATCGTTTAGCCACAAGCCCCCCTATGACTTGAGCGTTTTCTCCTATAAACTTCCGGCGCAATTCCCTGAACTTTGCCTTCTGCTCCGGAGTGAGGTTAAGTCCCTTTCCTCGGCCCCAGGATTTCTCCCCCTCCATCCGCCCACGCCTTGGAGGATTACTCTGCTCTTGCGCATAACCATATGAAACCACTAAAAGCATCACAACTACCAGACCCAATGCAACCATTACCTTTTTCATAAATGTTACCTCCCATGACCTTGTTCGTTTAACAAAATATGTGGAAGCAACTCATGTGCCAATTTATTTTCAAGAAAATTTAGGAGATATTTCGCACCGCCCCCAATCTGATTTACCTAGAAGATTTAAAGGCTTATTAAGACTTTTGACCTCTGGTTAAATTGAATTCTTATAGAGATCGGAGTGCTAAAGCTTAATCTTAAACCGGAATGGTTTGTCGATCTTCTTAGAGCGGTAAAAGCTTTCTTTTTAGAATTCAATCAATAACGAATTTCGACAATTTTGCTGGCAGATTCGACAAAAATCTCCGATCAGATCATTTCTTCAGCCACAGATTCAAATTCTAATTTTTTAAACCAAACAGTTTGTAAATAAACCATGAAACGTTTGGTATTGATTTCCAGGTAAACTGTGGCATTTTGGGATATTTAAAAATCGGCCTTCACAAGAAGAAAGCGTCGAAAAGGGTTATTTATTGGCATGACTACTTTTGGGTCTGAATGGGAAGTGAGGATTATCTAAGGTTTTCCGTTTCAATCGGCATGTCAGCCCGACGAGCAGCATTAAATACACAACCAGAAAAACGCAAGTGAGCCACTCCCAAACCGCGAGGCTCAACACAAAGGGTACCCCACGATTTCGCCAAGCAAGGGACAGATGACCGACCCCTCTGACAAAAAGATAAACGTAGAGCTGGCTCAGACCCGTCCCCACCATGGGAATCAACGCCAGAACCGTTAAGCCGATCCAGCTCCAATACGTGGCGCTATTCTTCGGGGTAGCACGGAAGGGTCCTTGCTTCACCACGAGCCCTGTGTTTGCCATCACGGAAAGCACAAGCGCGAGGAATGTTATCATGGCCAGCACATCATGCGCTCTGGGGAAGAAAGGCGGATGTTTCGGGGTTATCCCTGTTAGGATCATCGCTGCCAATCCTAAAACCATAAAAACCCAACCCAACCTCGCTCCCCATGGTGAAATCCCACGTAGACGTTCGTAGAAGAAACCGGGCAGTGGAATCTGGATCAGCCCTGAAATAGAGATGCCGAGGACAATGATCCAATGGCCATGGGGATTATCCTGCGCGGATAAGAGGTGGGAAATCGTCATGTAGCGCCAATCGTATTCATACGGGAAGCGCTGAGAGGACAGCCACACACCTCCAAAGAAGGTCAACCAAGCCACGGGCAGAACCACCCACCGGATGAACCATTCTGGAAGCCTGCCCAGAAACCAATTTTTGATCATGGAGTTCTCACCCACACCGTCTGGAGAGGATGCCTCCTTGATTTAGACAAGTAACTTTATCGGTATGCACCTGTGGATCCTTGGTTTGCAGTACCTGAACGGCATGTACAACCGCAGCGAGAACTGCTGCAAACCATTTTATACCTCTCTTTTCGTCTTGCGTCAAAAAATAGATTGTAAGTTGCGTGTGCGAAGTGTGTTGTTTAGGAGATAAGGAAGGAAATTGGGGATGAAGGAAAAGGGGACCGGGGATTACCAATCCAAATCCTGTATAATTTGACAAAATGCTGGGTTGAAGAGGAAGGAAGCACTTGTTAGAGGTATTATTTCTTAATATAGGATAATCCGGAATTCTCATTGTTTAAGGGCGGCAAGCAGTTTTTCGACTTGATATTGGGATTTTTCTTCGGCCTTTTGCAGCTCTTGAATGATGGCGTAACACCCTTGCAGCTCTTCAATCACGGCATGGACAGGACGGAGAGGGTCGGAGCCGATCGTCAATGCGGCCACCATCATCAGCCACCACAGTAGATCCTCAAATGCCTCTTTGTTGAACCACCAGATATCGTTGCACCGGTTTACCTGCAAGAATTGTCGGACATCGTTATCCTTCAGCAATTCTTCGAATATCGCACGCGCTTGTTTCTGGCCGGAGGGCTTCGGCTCAAACCATCTTTGATGACTCGTAAGCCATTTGATGACTGTCAACGCATTCCATGCAACTCCTTCCTCCATCCCCAAGTCCCTGAGCATGGCAAGGATCGGTTTTTTGAATCCCCACTCCTCAATCCAGCCATGACTCTGCCCTGCAAAGTCCCTTTGATTGACGGCCTTCCCGAGAGCATGGACAAACAGCCAAACAAAGAGGGTTGCCCAGGTGGCTGTTGAGCCCGTCAGCTTCTTGTGCAGGTACTCTGCAGCGGCTTTGACTCCTTTTGGCTGCAGCTGCGGGTAGCGACTGGTTAGGATGGGCAAGTACAGGATGGCCTCCAGTTTGCGCCGAATCTCTTGTACGATTGCTGTCTCATCTTCTCTCCCTCCGCTATGCTTCTTCGCCTCTTGAAGGAGGCGAGTCATTTTCTTCTCTATCTCTTCCATCAGTTTTTGGTCGAGTTGGGCCTGCGGTTGAGTGACGCGTGCTTCCATCAAGCGGCGGAATGTGTCCGCATTGACCAACTGCTTGAACGCGTCGTGCAGAGGCTTGAGCAGCATCTCTTTCAATGCATCTTCGATACTGGGTATGCCGCGGCCGTTGAGGTTGTTGGCTATTTGTCTATAATGATGCCAATGATTATCCCGCACCTCTCTAAAATCGATGAAGACGTGATACTTGTAAGCATCCAACTCCACATACAGTCCCCTTTTACACAATTCCTCGCTGCTGCGAATGTATTCCAGACCGGTTGCATTATCGCGGAAAATGGAGAAATAGGATGGGTCATCGTGCAACCCAAGGCCCTCTCCCAGATTTTTCTGAATCAATGTACGGACATCTCCCTCACCAACCTTGATTGAATAGGCAACAGAGGAGCGGACCCAGCCTCGGGCGGACTCATATTTGTTGTGGTAGATGATTAGGGATCGTTCATCGCCGCTTCGATTGGAGTAGGCAAATACGTTCTCATTGACATAGCCTTCCGGAGCGAAAAAATCGTAGAGCAGGAAATTTTGCACCTCTGAAAAGTGATGGCGGCGCTTCATCAGCGGAAAAATCTCTCGTTCATGCCGCTGGATCAACTCCTGATCCGGTCCTTCATCCCATTTGGCATAGCGGTATTCCATTCCATATTTTTCGTTGAATCCTTCGACTTGGCCATGGGCGAACATCGGGAGCCCGGGCAGGGTCACCATCATGGTACATACGCCGAAGTATTTATCTCCCTTGCCGAATTGTGTGACAGCGGTTTCTTCATCAGGGTTACTCATAAAATTGACGAACCGTTTGAGGACCTCGGGATTAAATTCCAGAGTGTTTTTCATCACGGAGCGGTATTTAGCGTTCTCTTCATCCTTCAGCATATTCATGAAGGCGCTGTTGTAAACGCGATGCATCCCTAAGGTTCGGACAAAGTATCCCTCCAGCAACCAAAAGGCCTCGGCGAGCAGCAACGTATCAGGCGCTTCCTGAGCGACCCGGTCCACCACCTGACGCCAGAATTCTTCGGGCATGAACCGGTTGAATTGTTCTTTCGGCATGCCATGTTCCGCCCGAGAAGGAATGGCTCCGCCTGTGCCCGGTTCTGGAAACCACAACCGTTGATAATGTCGCTTCGTCAGGGTCATCGCTGCATCAAAACGAATGATAGGGAATTTCCGTGCAACGCTCAGGATGGTTTGAATCACCGCCTCTCTGACGTCGGGGTTCAGGTAGTTCAACTGGGCCGTATCGTTCCATGGCATTCGGGTCCCGTCATTGCCATGGTAGATGAATTTTTCGCTCCCGTTTCTCCGGTCCACCCTTTTGAAGGCCACGGCTGCGTCGCTCCGGTCGAAATAGTGATCTTCGAGATAAATCCCCACCTCCCCGTGCCATGAGAGATCCGGCCCGCTGAAGCGATAAGCTGGGAAAGGGCTATAGTCCAGAGAGATGAACCATTCTGGATGTTCAATGGTCCACCTGGAATCGATTCCCACATGGTTGGGTACCATATCGCTTGCCATGCGAACGCCCCGGCTCCACGCCCGGTCTCTTAAATTCTGGAAAGCTTCTTCGCCTCCGAGGTCGCCTGCAATCTCGTAGTCGAACAGGGAATAAGCCGAAGCCACGGCATCGGGGTCGCCCATCCGCTCTTTGATCTTTTTGGAGGCCAGGCTTCTCTCCCACACACCGATGAGCCACAGGCCGGTGAAGCCCCAACGAGCTAAGAGATTCAGTTCCTCATCAGGAATTTGATCGAGCCGGTAGATGGAGCGCCGGTACTTCCTGGAGAGTTGATGAAGCCACACATAAGCATTCTTTGCAAGAAGAACCAGCCTCGGCATCCAGTCGAGGTCAAAACTGAAGCGTTCCGGCTCCTCCTCCATCCCGAAAAATTCATAGACCTCGGCAGGCGCACGGCCCCAAAAGGCCATTCTGCGCCATTCCGCGATTTCCTCCTCTTTGATCAAGTCCATGCTGCTGAGAAGCCGCAAGAGATAGGGACCCAGCAAATAGCCCCATTTTTCACGGATGTATCTCAACTGCCCTGAAAGGGAGTGGGGAACGGCGAGCGCAGGGCTGCGCAGCATGTCCACCAGATTCTGATGATCCGGGCCGAACAAGGGCTGATGGTCAAAGAAGGAACGAAGGGCTTCAATGATTTTGAGGTAAGAGGTATCTTTTTCCAGTGTGGTGTCATCAAACAACTCCAAAAATGGAGCGAAGGCCGGATTCATGTTGGCCAACCAGAGCATCAACATTTCTTCCAGCACGATCAAGCGGTGAGGGGTCCCCGCTGTTTCTCCTTCCAAATACGTTTGGAGGTCCACTTCACGGCGATAGACAGCCACCGTTGGAAATTCATCGGCGAATTTCCGAAGAGCCTCATCCACTTTTTGTTTGCCCAGGTTCTCATCCAGCCAATTCAGGGCCTGTTGCACCACCTGCGCATTCTTTTCCATGCGATACAGACCCACCACGTAATGAAGGATTTCGTCGATCAACCCCATGGCATTGATCTGTCCGGCTCTGACGGCTTTGTCGGGGAAAATGATCAAATCCCTTTTTTCATTCATCCTCTGGGCAAATAATCTTGCCGCATGGAAGTTGGGGAAAATGACATTTCCGCTAAGGGAGAACAAGGAAGCGTCAAATTGATATTCATCCCTTGCCTTCCGGGAAATATGAAACTCCATCACGACAGCGCTCTTCTCGTGTGTCATAGTTTCCAATATAGGCTATTCTCCTGAGGGACTCAAGGGAAATGATGATGTCCTGGCGAATGAAAGGTTGCCTCACGATCAACAGTAGAAGATACTGAGGGAACTCCCCCCTGGCGGGATCAAGCTCCTCAGCTTTAGAAAGCGGTCATTTAAAGGCATGGGCAATCGAACCTCCTGCAGATGGAGTCTTCCCGTGGCCTTGCAGCCCACTAGCTAATTGACCGACAAGAGGTTTCCGCTCTAAAGCTTCGTCGCCTGACCCCGTCAGGGCCTGCTCCAGAGACACATCTCGGTCGATGTCAATTTTGGGAATGACAAAAGGTGTGAAGACAACTCCTATTTCATCATGACGAACCGAGCCAGCTGCATCGTGTGGCAGAGCATCCTGCCCCAGAAAGGTGAGGAGGTCTTACGCCCGTCGGGATGGACGAAGCAGAAGTGCTTGCACTTGATGTCCTGCAGCCTCTTCGAAAAATCGGCCTCCGGGTTCTCCGAGTCAAGAGGCTTCGAGAAGTAGCCGGGTATGTAATACCCAAGGTCCGTGTAAGTCCCTGCCGTCTTCCGCGAGTGTGCTTCTAAGAAGTCCGCAAAGGTCTTCCGGGATATTACCACCCCGTACCCCTCCGGATCAATCTGCCACGGCGCTCCGGGTTCCATCTCGATGGAAAGGGCGCGCAGACAGTTGCGTCTCCCGTATTTCTTGACGATCTCTCTTCGCATCCGGTATGTATCCTGGATCAGCTCCTCATTCTCACCCGGTATGCCGTAGGTGAAAAAGACTTCCACATTCACTTTCTTCGAGGTGATATAGTCGAGCATATCATGATATTCGGCATTCGAACAGAAGTATCCTTTGTTGCGACGTCTGATTTCCTCATTCCCCGTTTCGGGTGACAGAGCGATCACTCTGAAGTCTTCGGAGAATGTCTCAGCGAATTCGTCCACGAATTCTTTTGAGGTTACGCCGGTCGCCTCATGCATCCAGCCGAGCTTCTTGGCGAGGCCCTCAGCGCGGATGCGTTTGAAAAGTCCCACGAAGTAATCCTGGTTATCAGGCGTTGGGTCGAAAACGGTGTACATGGCCTCATATCCATAGGAGAGTGCCTGCTTGATATCTGCGATGACCGCATCGTGGGGCCGCCAAACCACCTTTTTTCTGCACGATATATACTCTTTTTGCGGGGTGAAAGAACCGCCGCACCAGGTGCAGTTAAAAGCGCAACCCCTTCCCACGCAGAGCGGAAAGAGCTTGCACCGGGCGGTGAACATTTTGAAGTTTAATTTCTTGGGTATCCCCTTGACCACGATAAACGGCAGGGATACGTAATCGACATACGTCCTGTAGTTTTCGAGAAGCTCCATATTGGCGAAGCGGAGTTCATTCAACATTTTCTCGTCGGCGCAGTAAGTCGTTTCGTTGGAGACGACCTTGCCCTCTGCGTTCCTCCATGTGAGGTTTGGTACGCTGCTGAGGTCCCTCTCTCCTGCTCTTATTTTCTTAACCAGTTCAAGAAGGGGGGACTCTCCGTCGCCGCGAACGACGGCGTCGACACATTCAAAATTGCGTATGATCTCGTCGTGAAAAAAGCTTGCCGTGGATCCCCCGAGGACGATAAAGGCGCCCGGACGGATCGAACGGATTTTCTTACAAGACTCGATCACGTCGTGCGCCTGGTAGTGCCAGTGAAGCGATAGTGCGATCACGGGCGCGGACACAGCCTTCAGACTATCCTGGAACTGCCATGCCTTGTCATTCATCTTCTCCACACCCTGATGAAGAACCCGGCATTTCATTCCGTTCCTATTGAGGTAGTCGGCGATGCCGAGCAGTCCAAGGGGCATATAGTTGACCCACATGAACTGGCCGACCGGCTTGTAGTAATTGTTGAACTTCGGCGTGTGTATGATAAGGCAGTCCAGCTTTTGCATGTATTTCCTCCCGGGTTCAGCCACTTTCACAGAAAGATTGCGGTTTACGGTATTCTTTGGTCCCCACCACGAAACCGATTAATCATAAGATAACACGTAAGCTGCATCAAGTGTTGGACGCAAGCTCGTCGCCTACTTTTCTGATTGTGGCGATTTTAAAAAATCTAAAAAACCCATTGACTATCTGGGCGGGTTATATTAAGACAGGGCTTGAATATTGATCCCCGGGGTGGGAGGCATGAAAAAAAAAGCACTGAAAGGTTTGCTCATCCTTGTCCTGTGCCTACAGTCCATCAACGCTTTTGGCACGGACTTGGCTGATATTCAAGCTTTTCTAATTAAGAGAATCTCCCCCAGGTCGCCTTTCTCCATGACGGGATCAGAATTTGCTAAATCTGTCTCTTCCATGGACAAATCCGGCAGAGAACAGGCCATCCTGAGCCAAATTATCAAAGGCAACCTTCCTGACTTTTTGAGAAAATTGAGACCTGTCCAACTCGTCGAAACGTTTGGGGAAGGAAAAACAGCGACCGCAACAATCTTTGTGATGCCGGACTATCTGGCTGTCGGTTCAGATCGCGACTTCCTATTAATGCCGATGGGCTGGTATACGGCAACTGAGATAGCGGTCCGATTTGGCTTCATCCTGCCGACGAAAAAAATAGTGGATGCCATTTTCGAACAGTCCGATTTCCACCTTGCCCCTGACCCGATGCCTCCAGGCTCTCGGATGAGATCCGTGGCCTATTTCTCGGAGCATAATCGAATGATCAAAAAACAACGCGTTGCCTTAGGATGCCCGTTAGGTGTGTTAATCTCGGGCCACAAGAAAGATGTCGTGCTGACCAATCGGCTGAGTGAAATACTGGGGAGAGTCGCCATCTACGGCTGGCATCGCCTTTCGGGGATTCCTATTCAACCCCTCACCATCGTCCACGGTGCAAATTATGCAGATTACAGCCACGGCATCCGCCTGATCAGCAACGTGGTCTTGATCGATGGCCAACCCCGATCTATCTACGACGTTTTAGAAGACCCAAAGCTTGCGACGATATTGAGCGACGAAGGACCGATCCAGAAAATTCTGCAATTGATGGGCATTCATCATTCCTATCCAGCCCAACCCGTTCCCATATCCTTTTGAAACTTACGGTGTAACCCCTCAGTCATGGTCCAAAATCCTGCCCCCAGGACCGGAGTGATTTCTCCGGAGAAGACTTGAAGCGGCACATTTTAGCGATGAGCAAAGGCGTAGATATCCTGA
>Ga0187777_10002074_pt1 | contig 12859 bp, 15 predicted proteins | sample 1015_Q2_SP5_10_M_FD_132416 | JGI IMG/M metagenome (GOLD analysis project Ga0187777, IMG submission 132416) | Tropical peat soil microbial communities from peatlands in Department of Meta, Colombia - 1015_Q2_SP5_10_MG | ecosystem: Environmental > Terrestrial > Soil > Wetlands > Peat | place...
CCGGAGTATTTCCATCCGCGTCCGTCGGCGGCAGGCAATGGCTACGACGCGACCGCCAGTTCTGGCACGAACTTGGGCCCTACGAGCGCGAAGCTGCTTCACGGAACCACCAAAATGGATGACAAGGGCAAGGAGATCGTCGATTTCGATGGCATCAGTCTTCGCGTCGTGCATTACTGCGTTGAAAACGACATCCCTTACGAATCCTCCCGACCGCTCGACTCCTTCAAGGACTCTCAAGGCAATCTGGATGACGTCAAGCTGATCGATGCGTTCAACGATCCCAAGTCCCCTCTGCTGTTCAGAGCAAAAGAGGCGATTCCGCAGGATGCGGTGACAGCCTCGTCGTCCGGACTCGATCCCCATATCAGTCCCGCAAACGCTGAGGCGCAAGCCGCACGCGTCGCCAAAGCCCGCAACATTGCGCCGGATCAAGTGAAAACGTTGGTTCCCCAGTTTACGGACCGAGCCGATTGGGGTTTCCTCGGTGAGCCCCGCGTGAATGTGCTGCTGTTGAACATCGCGCTGGATGAGAAATTTCCAATTTCGAAGTAGGAGCCGGAGCGCATCGGTTCCCTCAGCCAAGGCGACGGCTTAAGCGCTTGAGCGATCGTGTCAAGCTCTTCACTTTCATTTTGGGGGCGCTGGCGGTTCTGCTTGTCCTCAACGTCGGCTACTCCGCACTTCAAACTATCTCGCGCTTGAACGCTCTCGAGGCGGAACGTGATCACTGGCAACGGCCATCGGACGTAATCGAGGCGCTCGATCTCGTGCCCGGCGATGGGGTTGTCGATCTCGGATGCGGTTCTGGTTACTTTACATTGAAGCTTTCCTTGTTTGTCGGTGACAACGGCCGCGTCTTTGCAGAAGACATACGCCGACTACCCTTAGCGTTTCTGTGGTTTAGAGCCGTCGCTCGACACGAACACAATGTCAGAATCGTCGTGGGCGAGGTGAGCGATCCACACCTGCCGGAGCGTGTGAACGCAGTACTGATTTCAAACACTTATCATGAGTTCACCGATTCCCGTTCGATCTTAGCCCATGTGTATCAATCGCTCGTTCGTCAGGGACGGCTCGTTGTCATCGATCGCTCGCCGCGACTCGCCCGTGGGGCCATGAGCGAAACCGCCGAGCATGAGATTTCCTCGGAGACAGTCGAAGGCGAGCTTCGGCTGGCAAATTTTGAAATCATCCGCAAAGAGGACTCCTTCATCTCTAGCGACTCGTACGGCGAAAGTTGGTGGCTGATTGTTGCGCGCAAGCCTTGATCAAGGCGAGCTCTGGATGAGGGCAAGCAGATGAATGTACTCACTCTGTTTGGCTTGATTGCCGTCATTCTCATGCTCGTGTTCTACGCCTTGGAACGTCGGAGCCCCTGGTACACTCTGGCGTTCGCGGGCGCCTGTGCCTTGGGCTCCGTCTACGGGTTTTTGCAGGGGGCTTGGCCATTCGGACTTGTCGAGGCAGCGTGGTCGATCGTCGCAGTCAGGCGCTGGTGGTCCGTTCGCTGAGCGTCTTTTCCCTACGTGAGCGAGGGTCACTTGAAACATGCGGACCCGTTGCGGACCTTGTGTCGGTTTTGATATACACTCGGCCGGTTCTCAAACTAAAGGGGGAGCGATGAAAGCAAGTCGTTTCGTCGTCCTAGTATTTGCACTGTTTATCGGTTGTGCGCTGAGCGTTGACCGAGCGATGGGAAAGCAAGCTAGCGGCGCGGACGTATGCGATCGAGCGTGCCTGAATCGCTTTGTTGACCGATACTTGGACGCAGTCGTGGCTCACGACCCTTCACGCCTGCCGGTGACCCGGTTCATTAAGTTTACCGAAGATGGCCAGCATCTTCCGCTGGGCGATGGTTTTTGGAGAACCGCAACCGGCCGGGGCACTTACAACTTTTACATCGACGACACGCGGGCGGGCCAAGTGGGCTTTCTCGGAACGATGAGGGAAGCCAGCCAGCCGGTGATCCTGGCACTGCGTCTGAAGATTGAGGGCCAAAAGATCTCCGAGATCGAAACAATCCTGGGCCGCGGCCAGCTGGCGCAGGCTGGGTCGGCGAATTTGGAAAAAATGGGAAGCCCACGAGCGGCCTTTTCCGCGGACATTCCGGCCGGCGAACGCGTGCGTCTGGACCTGATCCAGACGGCCAACAAATACTTTTCCAGCATGCAGCAGAACGACGGCAAAGGTGACTACTCTTTCTTTGCCGACGACTGCAATCGTCTGGAAAACGGCATGCAGACGACGAACAATCCCAATCCCTTGCCGGGCCTGACGGCCTCTGGTGCTCCTCGCCCGGCTCCTTCGCTTAAGTACGACCCGGCGGCGAAACCGACCATGTATTCCGCGGGATGGTCGTGCAAGGATCAGTTCCGTTCCGGACTGCTGCACTTCGTTACCTGGATCCGCGACCGTCGCTATCCGATTGTGGACGAAGAGCGAGGCATCGTTTTCAGCCTGGTTTTCTTTGATCACTCCGCGGGTGACACGCGTACGTTCCAGACGCCAGAGGGCAGCACGGTGACGGCCGGTCCGACCACCCCCTTTACATGGGAGATTGCGGAAATTTTTAAGGTTCAGGCGAGCCAGCTACACGAAATCGAAGCTGTCCTTGCCCAGGGGATCTACGGCATGTGCTCCGGATGGAGCTCCTGGGAGGACTGCCGATCCGATCAGCCGCAGTGGTGATTCTGGTGGCCGCGTATTTGAAACGACGGGGGCGAGCCAATCTGTGGTTGGGTGCGCTGGCGGTTTGGCTCGCCGCGTGTTGCCTGATCGCTCGACGTGCGGCCCCTGGTGCGGAGGAAGGTTGTGACCGCGCGTGTTTGGACGGATTTGTGGACCAGTATCTTTCGGCGATGCTTGCCCATGATCCCTCGCGCCTGCCGGCTGCGAAAACAGCAAGGTTCACAGAAGATGGCGTGCCGCTTGCGTTGGGCGACGGCCTCTGGGCGACGGCCGGGGGAATCGGAACCTACAAGCTTTATTTCGCGGAACCCGAAACGGGTGCCGTCGGTGCCTACACGGTTGTCGAGGAAAACGGCACGCCTGCGATCCTAGCGCTGCGCTTGAAAGTCGTGAAGCGACGGATCACAGAAATCGAGACGCTTGTGGCACGCAAGCCGACCACGTCGTTTCTCAACACTGACAATCTGACACAGCCGCGACCGGTTTTTCTTGAAACGGTCCCTGCCGATGAGCGCCCTTCGCGTGACGAAATGGTTGCGATGGTTGGCAAATATTTCGATGGAATCGAGCAGGGAAATGGTGACATCGTGCCTTTTGATCCCGACTGCATTCGCATCGAAAATGGCATCCAGACATGCCCATCGTCTGCCTCTTCCCCGCTCGGTGCGCTCAGTTGCGGGGCCCAGCTCAGCACGAAAATCTTCACCTATATTCAAAGCGTACGTCCGCGTCGATATCCAATCGTCGATTCCGAGCGCGGGCTGGTCCTCGCTATGGTGCGGTTCAATCATCCGGGGACGCAGCAAACGGTCGAGGTGCCAGGACATGGCAAGATGACGATGGGTCGTTACTCGCAATGGCCCAACAGCACGCAAATCGCGGAGCTATTCAAAATCAAGAGTCGAAAAATCAAGGAAATCACGGCGGTCATCGTTACCGACACCTACAAAGCCTCCACCGGCTGGGAATAGCTTGTCCTTCCGGTAACGAACGATAGAACAACCGCTGGGACGCGCCGTTGCGCTCGCCTAGATCGTATGCTTAGATATTTTCAGCTCGCTGGGTCCACACGCTCATTTAGGGAACGGAGGGTTCGTGGAGGCCGCTGACCTAAGACCCCTCAGCCTGGGTGAACTCCTGGACCGCACATTCCGCCTCTATCGCAATCACTTTGCACTGTTTGTGGGCATTATGGCCATTCCCGCAGCGTTTTGGCTTCCCTTGAATGTGCTTGTTCTTACCTATCAGGGTTCCTGGATGAGCCGAGCGGCAACGGCCCCGGGGCGGCCACCGATGGTGCCGAGGCCGAACGAGATTGCCGGCCTGATTCTGGCCGTGTTCGCGGTTGTTGTTCTCTCTGGTTTGGTTTATTCGATTGCCGTCGCGGCGGCTTCTTCGGCGGTTGCAGACGTGTATCTCGGCCGCCCCGCCAGCGTGCGCGGTTCCTATGCCAAAATTCACGGTCGCTTCTTCAGACTATTGGGAGTGATCTTCAATATTCTGTTGCGCATGATCGGCCTCCTGGTCGTCGTCATGGGCGTGTTCGCCGGCGGAATCGCTGGAATCGGACTTGTTTTTGGTGCTGGGCGGGGGAACCCGGTCTTTGCCATCCTTCTCGCCGTCGGTTTATTCTTTGCCTATCTCGCCGGATTGGCATTCTGCGTGTATTTCTGGCTGCGCTATGCGCTTTCCGTTCCTGTACTGGTGATTGAAAACCTCGGTGTGTTTGCCACAATACGTCGCAGCATATTTCTTACGCGCGGGCGGCGCGGCCACATCTTCCTGGCGATGTTAGTCGCTGCGATCATTGCTTACGCGGGAATATTCGTGTTTCAGATCCCGTTTACGATTGCCATGATGGTGTCGGCCGCGCAGGGGCACTGGTCACAGTGGCTCGCGTTCGCGGCCGCTGTCTTTTCATCTTTGGGGAGTGCTTTGACCGGCCCCATCTCGATGATCGCGATTGTCCTGCTGTATTATGATTCCCGCATTCGCAAGGAAGCGTTTGATCTCCAATTCATGCTGTCCTCGCTCGATCATGCTTCTCCCACGGCCGGCTCGGTTTCTCCCGCCTGAGAGCGGTCGACGGGCAAGATCGGAAAGGTACACAAGACATGAAGCTCCTGATCGCCACCGACCTATCGCAAGGCTCGCACTGGGTAATTGACACGGTCAAGGCGCGCCCCTGGCCGCCAGGAACCGAGGCATCGATCCTCCACGTTGTCGACTTAACGCCGTTTCCGCTGGGCGCCGAGCTGATGGACGCCGCGCAAAAGGCCGCGGAGACTTCCGTAAAAACGCTGGGCGACGAGCTTCAGAAATGCGGACTGAAGACTCGAACGGAGGTTTTCCCGGGTGCTCCACGAAGTGCTGTGACCGAATACGCAAGAAATTGGGGCGCCGATTTGGTCATGCTCGGCTCTCATGGCGGCAGCGGCCTGACGCGCTTTCTACTGGGCAGCGTGGCTCAGTCTGTGGTCCGACACGCCCCTTGCTCGGTGGAGATCGTGCGGCAAAGAGCCGGTCGCAACTGGGTCGTCTCTGAGGGACTGAAACTTCTGCTCGCTACCGACGGCTCAGAATCTTCGCTGAAAGCGGTCAGATCGGTTGCCGAGCGGCCCTGGCCCCCCAAGACATCGATCAGGCTTCTCAGTGCCGTTCCACCCTTCATGCCGCTCTCCGATGCCGCTACATCATATATGTATTCGAATCAGGCCGTCCTGGCCGCCCAAGCCATTGAAGAAGCAGGCCGGTCGCGTGCTTCCGAGGCCCTGGAGCGGGCTGCCGAAACGTTCCGCGAGGCTCGCGTCGCCGGCGTTGAAGCCGGCGAACCGATCCTTGGGGATCCGAAGGCCGTCATTCTGGACGAGGCGGCGCAGTGGGCTGCCGATATGATTGTGACGGGCTCGCATGGCTGGCATGGGCTCGATCGGTTCATGATGGGCAGCGTTTCCGAGTCGGTGGCCATGCACGCACACTGCTCGGTCGAGGTGATTCGGTAGTGGCTATCGCTGGTGAGTGACGAGCGTGTGGCGATATGTCGTCTCATGACGAGATGTCGCCTCGCCTCTCTTGTGCCACGACTTCAAGATTAGATCCCGCCTCAAGCTAACCATCGTATTAACAGAAGGTTCCCCTAGAACGACCTGTGGAAGCTCCTCTGGCGAGCCTCTTGCACTTGTGACGGATGGACCAAGCGAACGTGCTGCGAATCACTCCAACGGAAAAAGCAAATGCCCTCGAGCTAATGCTTGAGGGTCGACTCGAAGGGCCTTGGGTCGAAGTGCTTCGCAAGAGCTGGACGGACACGTGGGGGCGAAAGGAACCGCTGCACGTCTTGGTCAATCTGGGAAGCGTGAGCTTCGTCGATGCCAAGGGCCGGGCTCTGCTTCTCAACATGCAAGATGAAGGTGTGGGGCTCGTTAAGCCATCTGCGTTTCTCCGTGAAATGCTGAAGCTGAACGGGTCGACCCGCAAGCGCCAAGTTCTCAACGAAAAAGGAGAATGAAACATGCGTGCTCCCTATGGGATGGACCTGATCGAGGACTGCAAGACCTGCCCGATGCGGAAGGATGGGTTTTTCTGCCAGCTACCCGGCCCTGCTCTTCAGGCTCTGAACAACGCGAAGTTCACGACCACCTATCCGGCGCAGGCAGTGCTGTATGTGGAGGGACAAGCTCCGCGCGGCGTGTACCTGCTTTGCAAGGGGCGCGTGAAACTCACGATGAATTCTGCCGACGGCAAGACTCTGATTGTTCGGATCTGCGAACCGGGAGAGGTCCTGGGCGCGCATGCGGCGATTTCGGGCGAGCCCTATGAAGTGACAGCCGAGGCTCTGCAACCCTGCCAGGTGGACTTCGTACGGCGCGAAGATTTCCTGAAGCTGGTTCAGGAGCAGTCTGCAATTGCGGTTGCAGCCATGCGACAGTTGAGCACTAGCTACCGCAGGGCGTGCCAGGAGATTCGCTATCTTGGGCTCTCTCGGTCGGCGAGTGAGAAAGTGGCGCAATTCCTGCTCGAGACATCGACGAAGGGTCGGCAAACCAATCAGGGCAAGCGCTTCCACTTGGGCCTGACTCACGAGGAGATATTGCAAATCGTGGGCATCTCCCGAGAGACCGTGACCCGCACGATGACCGACTTTAAGTACAAGGATCTAATCGCAACGCAAGGCTCGATTGTGGTTATCCGCAACGAGTCCGGCCTCAGGGCGCAAGCCGCGGCTGCCTAGATAGCTCGGGCAACGCCCGGAAAGCGAGGATGGGGCATGGAAACGACCCATCGGTATGAAGTAAGAGCGAAAGCGACTCGAATACGCTCCGGTGTCGTGGCATCGGACGCAATCCCGTCGCCCATTATATTCAGCGCGCCGCCTGAATTTTCAGGACAGGCACACGTCTGGACGCCGGAACACTTCTTCGTGGCGGCTGTTGTGTCCTGCTACGTGAGCACATTCTCTGGGATGTCGGATCTCTCGAACTTCCATTTCTTCTCGCTCGAGGTGGAGGCCGAAGGCGTAATCGAAAAGGAGGCCAGCGGATGGAAGTTCACGGAAATCCAACTGCGCCCCGCTTTGAAAATTGCAAGTGAGCAAGATCGCGAGCGGGGTGCCCGGCTGCTCGAGAAGGCAGAGCGAAACTGCTTGATTACCCGTTCGATTACGGCACGCATCAGCCTGGTGCCGACGATTAAGGTTGTTCCCGAAGTCGTCCTGGCCGAAGCCGTACAGTGACGGAGTCTTAGAGCGACATCGAACCCGGGAAAACGTAGTAGAACAGGAGCGCGATCAGAATCAAGTAGCCCAGCAGGACCAACGTCCAACCCATGTTGTGTCGAATGACCTGACCCTCGCTGCGAACAAACTTGCTCGTTGACACCCCCACGCTCGCGGTCTGAGGCGCAATCGGTTTCCCGACTTCCGCACCCACCGAGTTCAGCGACGGCAGCAGCAGGGCGGGAAGATTGAGCAGTCGCCCGGTAACCATTTGCACCGGACCGAACATGGCATTCGTAGACGTATTGCTGCCGGATAGCGCGACCCCGATCCAGCCCAGGATCGGCGCCAAGACCACAAAAAAGATGCCAATCTTCGACAGGCCGTAGCCGAGCGAGTTCGCCATTCCCGAATAGACGAATACATACGCCAGCGCGAAAATAAAAAACGCGACCAAGAGCGCTCCCCAGATCTGCTGAAACGTCCGCAAAAACACCCGCCTGAGAGTCGCCCCGTTCGGCCGCAATATCGACAGAATCACAAGCCACGAAGCCAGAATCGATGTACCGCCGCTGAGCGGCGTGAAGTTGAACACCGAGCTGACCGGCTTTTGCGTGATGGAAGATTTCGCCGCGACAGACAGCCTTAACAGGCTGATAGCCGGTAATTTCGACCACGGACCCGTCCACAAAACGACCACTAGGATGAGCACGATGTAGGGCAACCAGGCAAGAAACACATCGCCTACCGAGGATGGTTTCTCCGAATCGGTCGGCGAAGCCGCGGTCGGCTCCAGCCTAACGCCTCCGAATCCGCGGATCGTCTGCGGGCGCCAGATTTTCACAAATAGGAACAGGATCCAGAAGGAGACCAATGCGCCGCTGATGTCCGGCAGGTAGGGACCGAGGTAGTGCGCGACGGGCCACTGCCCCGCGATGTAGGAGAGCGAACCCACGATTGCCAGAGGCCAAGCTTCGGCGACGCCCTCCCACCCACTCACGAGAAAGATCAGCACCCACGGCGGCAACAGCGCCAGAATTGCGACCACGTTTCCGATCGAGCCCGAGAGGGTGATGAGCGGCAAGCTTGTAACGGCCGCCAGTCCGATGATCGGCGCGCCCAGTGCTCCGTAGGAGACGGGTGCATTGTTGGCTAATGCAGCCACGCGGATGGCCTCAAGATCTGCGATCCCCAGGCCAGTAAGGATCGGCACAATCACCGCCCAGGGATAACCAAACCCCACCAACCCTTCCAGTAACGCGCCAAACGCCCATGCCAGCATGATCGTTTGAATGCGGACATCGGCTGTCGCGTGATGAATCATCCATCCCTTGAAGCGCTGAAAGTTCCCGGTCAGCACGAGCGTGTTGAAAATCATGAGACCCCAAAAGGTGATCCAGTCAATCGACCAAATACCCGTGAGTCCACCGAATAGATAGGACCTCATGGCGTTGGCAACGGGAGTGTGCCAGACGGTGACGGCCAGCCCGACGGTGATAGCCCCGCCCAAAATGGTGGAGAGCCACGCTGTAACTCGAAACACTGCGAGCATCAAGATCAAGATGACGAGTGGCACCAGCGCGATCAAGACGGTCGACCAAAGATGGCCCGTCGGATTCAGGATCTGCTCAAACATTGCGCCAGGGTATATCACATCCGTCTGAGACAGCGTGAGTTGATAACGGCCACCTCGCGTCATACAATACGCGCGATTGAACCGAGGCTCGCGTCTCGTGCTCCCCTAGCGCCTTTTCGGCTACAGGGTTTCAATCGCGCCCGCGTCAGGGGGAATATGCCCACCACATCGGAACGAACTTATGTTGGCCGAAGCGATCGCATCCTGGAGGGTGGCCGTTTGGTCGTCGACGTCGGCGACAAAACAATCGGTATCTTTCGCGTCGATGGCGTCCTCTACGCCTGGGAGAATGTTTGTGCACATCAGGGGGGCCCGGTTTGCCAAGGGAAGATGATCCCCCGCGTCACCGAAGTGATTGACCAGGGCGGGGAGAGCCACGGCTTTGCCTTTGACGTCTCCCACCCCCACATCGTTTGCCCCTGGCATGGATTTGAATACGACATCAAAACGGGCGTGCATCCCGGCAGGCCTGCGGCCCGGCTGATTCGCGTGGCGGTCGAGGAGTCCGTCGACGGAATTTATGTCATCGCCTGAGTCATCCGCGAAATTGTCTGTGCTCATACGAGACCTAAGGGTGCAAATCGAGCGTACGATCGAGGCGGGCGAGCAGAATGGGTTGCGGGCGGAGGAGTTGGCGAACCTCATCAGTGGTGCTGTAAAACTCTATGCAGCGAAGGTCGAAGAAATGGCGCCCGGCGCGGAAACCATTCCCATTATCGACGACACAGTGTCCACTACAGAAGCGATCGTAGTCGCGTCCGCCTTACTGCGCGCCCATCACCTAAATCCTTTCGACCTGGCTCTTTGGTTTTCGCGCACCGCCGATCAGCCGGGCCAGAAGGCAGCCGGCAACTACGAACAGCGTGGTAGGAATGAGGACTGAGCCATGGGCACAACCAAGACGTTAAACGGCACGGCGACAGCGCGCGAGCATCCGGTCCAGCAGATTACGACGCGCACGGACTCGCGTGAAATTCTCGCCAACGCACGCCGCGATATCGCGCGCTATCACTTGGACGATTATTTCATCGTCGATGTGGATGCACATCACGTGGAATTTGATTCGTGGCACGAAATTCTCGATCACCTCGAAAATCCCGTGTTGCGTCACAACGCGAAAGTCATGACGGAGGACTGGCCCAACGCGCGCCGGCTTGCGTTCAGCAACCATTCCGCCGGACTCACCTTCCAGGATGTGTTCGGCCGCATTCCGCACCAAGCCGCGCTGGCCGAACCCGTAGAGCCGTCAGAAGAGCACCGCGATTTGACCCTGATCCGTCGCGCCATGGACTCGATGGGAATCAAGATGCAGGTCGTGTTTCCGCAGCCCATGCTCGAAATGGGTTTGCATCCGGAGCCCGACATTGTCACCGCGATGACCTTTGCCTACAACCGCTGGTTTACCCGAACCATCCTGCCGCGCGAAAAGCGCATCCGAACCCTGCTCTGCCTGCCGTTTCACGATGCCGGTGCTTCCCTTAGAACCATTCAGGAATTCGGTGAGACGCCGGGCGTCGTGGGCTTCATGGTCACCAGCCAACGCCATACCGGGGTTCACAGAAACGTATACATGCGGGTTTATAGGGAGCTCGAGGAGCGCGGCCTTCCTCTAGCCTTTCATGCGGGACCGAGTTGGGGTGACTCGATGACGACGACGATGAACCGCTTTCTTGCCGTTCACTCCCTGTCGTTCGTCACCTGCAACATGACCCACATGACCAACTGGATCGTCAACGGTCTGCCCGAGCGTTTTCCGAAGCTCAAACTGATCTGGATCGAAAGCGGCCTTGCCTGGGTTCCCTTTATGATGCAGCGGCTCGATCATGAATACCTGATGCGCCAGTCTGACGCACCGCTACTCAAGAGGCTCCCCAGTGAATACATCGCGGAGATGTACTTCACCTCGCAACCGCTGGAGGTGACCATGCCCCAGATGCTCGAAGCAACCTGCAAGGCCATGCACGCGGAGACCCAGCTGATGTACTCCTCCGACTGGCCGCATTGGGACTTCGACGTCCCCGCGCGCATTGCCGGATTGCCCTTTCTAGGCGAACAGGCCAAGCGCAACATCCTCGGCGAGACCGCGCGAAAAGTGTTTCGCCTCTAGCCGCACGAGCTTCATCGAAAGGAAGAAGATCGCCATGCACAAGGTTCTGGCTCTGTATCCTCCGCCGAAAGATCCGGCGCATTTCAAGCGTTACTACGAAGAAACCCATCTTCCCCTGGCTAGGCAACTTCCCGGGCTTGTGTCGAGCCGCCACACGTTTTCCCCTGAGGGCGTAGGGACTCCGTCGCCCTATTTCTGCATCTGGGAAGGTGAATTTCGAGACGCCAAGGCCATGGCCGCATCCATGGAATCTCCCATTGGGCAGAAGGTCGCAGCCGACATAGCAAACTACGCGACCGGGGGTGTCACCCTTGTCCATTTCGATGTTCCTTCATCGTCCCGGACCGAGATCGACCGAAACCAAGACACTTTCTCTGCCGGATTGCAGATCCGACGCGACATGTTCGGCCCTGCGAACTCCGATCAGGTGCTCGAATCCGCAACGGATTTCACGCGACCACTGCAGGAGTTGGTGACGCGCTATTGCTTCGGCGAGGTTTGGACGCGTTCGCGGCTGGATCGTAAGACGCGAAGCATGCTGACCATGGCGCTGCTGGTGGCGCTGAATCGACCGAATCAGCTGAGGGGTCACGTGCGCGGCGCCGTGAAAAACGGAGTGAGCAAGGACGAAATTCGTGAGGTGCTGCTCCACAGCATGATCTATGCCGGTGTTCCGGCGGGCGTCGACAGCTTTAACCACGCAACGGAGGTGTTGAAAGAACTCGGTTTGGAGTAGAGGAGCTGCGATGCGAGTTGGTTTCATCGGTATTGGTAACATGGGCTGGCCGATGGCTGGCCACATTGCCGGGGCGGGCCACACCGTGAGCGTGTATGACCTCGATGCCGAAAAGGGAGCTCGATTCGCTCGTGAACACGGATGCCGAGCGGCGGGCCGCCTGGCCGAAATAGCGGAGAACGAAATTACCATCACCATGCTGCCTACCGGCCAGATCGTGCGTAGCGTGATTCTGGAACAGGAAGATGGAGCCTTTGCGAAATCCCTCCGACCCGGGACGATCGTCGTGGATATGAGCTCTTCGGAACCCGTCGGGACGCGGGCATTGGGAAAGGCACTGGAAAGGGCGGGCGTGGCTTTGATCGACGCTCCGGTTTCCGGAGCCGTGCCTCGCGCCAAAACGGGCACACTTGCGATCATGATCGGCGGCGACGACAAGGCCGCCATCGAGCGCGCCAAGCCCGTGCTTCTCGCGATGGGCCAGCAGCTGTTCGAAACGGGTCCACTTGGAACCGGCCATGCCATGAAGGCGCTCAATAACTACATCGCCGCCGCAGGGTACACTGCCGTCGCGGAAGCGCTGCTAATCGGTGAACGGTTCGGCTTGGATCAGGAAAAAATGGTGGACATTCTGAATGCTTCGACTGGCCGCAATTTCACCACCGAATTCATGGTGAAAGAGCATGTTTTGCGGGGCAAGTTTTCAACCGGTTTTGCGCTTGGCCTGATGGCCAAGGACGTGAGGATCGCAGCCGACCTGGGCGAAGCGGTCGGACTCGATGCCCCGGTGTCTCGCCTGATTCGCACGCGGTGGGCAGAAGCCAGAGACCGTCTGGGAGCGGCGCGCGATACCTCCGAAGCCATTCTGAGTTGGAAGGATGATTTGCTGGAGGGAAAACGGTAGGCAGGGTCTTAGTGAAAATCGTGTGAGGACGTTTCCGCGCGACTGATCGTCAGAGGACGAACCCGCTGGGC
>Ga0187777_10002077_pt1 | contig 12857 bp, 10 predicted proteins | sample 1015_Q2_SP5_10_M_FD_132416 | JGI IMG/M metagenome (GOLD analysis project Ga0187777, IMG submission 132416) | Tropical peat soil microbial communities from peatlands in Department of Meta, Colombia - 1015_Q2_SP5_10_MG | ecosystem: Environmental > Terrestrial > Soil > Wetlands > Peat | place...
CACCCTCCCGTCCTGGCCGACCGACATGGCGGACTCGGGGCAGTAGGCGTAGCAGATCATGCAGTCCGTGCACTTCGCGTAGTCTATGTCCGGCCTGAAGGTCCTCCAGTTCCCCGTGTGCTTTACCCCGGAGTTCCCAGTCTGCGTCACCGATTGGATTCCCTCGACGGAGACGACCACCTCCAGGGGGACCATCTCCTCCTTGGGAGCAAGCTCCTCGGTCTTCAGTTCAAGTGGCTGCAGCTGGCCGTAGACCGCTGCGGCCAACTCCACGTTCTTCTTCACCAATTCGTCCGAAAGGCCGATGTCCCGCATCTCGTCTGAAATAGCTGTGAGAGTCGCATCCCTGCTGAGTCCTGTGATGCGGGCCACAGCGGCCGCGATTCCGGAGCTGGGGACTGCTCTTCCGATTATCTTGAGCGCAAGGCCCGTCAGATCGACTGCGACGACCGTCACGTCGGACCTGTCCGCCAGAAAGGAACCGCCCGGCTTCGTCGTGTTGACGACCGCCACGCCTCCCTTTCTCAGTCCTGCGAACGGGTTCGCGAGGACGTCGGTTATCAGGGAATCGTCCATCACCGCCGAAATGTCGGGGGAGAAGATGAAACCGCGCTCGGTGATATCTTCCCTGGACATCCGGGTGAAGGCGACCACCGGTGCCCCCCTCCTCTCGGCCCCATAGATGGGGAAGTCCTGGGTGTAATACCCGTCGATGAAAGCCGCGTCCCCTAGCATCCTGCTGGCCGTCTTGGCCCCCTGGCCCCCCCGGCCGTGGAAACGCACCCTGATGGTCATGCCCTAACGCCTTAGGGAACCCCTCCTGAGTGAATTAAAGTGAGACCACGATTCTCAATGATGAAAACAACTGCGTCCGACGGGGGTGCTACCCGAATGTTTCTTCGGCCTAGGCGGTGACTGCCATGGTCTTCTTCGTCAGGGCGGCGTGAGCTGCGGCGAGCCTGGCCACCGGCACCCTGAAGGCGGAGCAGCTGACGTAATTCAGCCCGGCTTCGTTGAACAGGGCTATGCTCTTGGGGTCCCCTCCGTGCTCCCCACAGATGCCCACCTCAAGGTTGGGCTTGACCCTGCGGCCTTCCTCGACAGCCATCTTCACAAGCCTGCCCACTCCGCCGGAGTCCACGGAGTCGAACGGACTCTGCGGGATAATGCCCATCTCGATGTACTTCGGGATGAACTTCGCCTCGACGTCGTCCCTGCTGAACCCGAAGGTGGTCTGGGTCAGGTCGTTGGTCCCGAAAGAAAAGAAGTCGGAGTATCTCGCGATCTCCCCCGCGGTCAGCGCCGCCCTTGGGGTCTCGATCATGGTGCCGATCTGGAACTCGACCGTCCCTCCCTGCTCCCTGAAGACCTCTTGTGCTGCCGCTTCGATGACGCCCCGTAGGAACTTGAACTCCCCCGCCAGCGCAACCAGCGGGACCATTATCTTGACCTTGGCCCTGTCTTTCCCCTCCTTCGAGAGCTCGAGGGCCGCCTGAAGTATCGCCTTCGTCTGCATCTCATAGATCTCGGGATAGGTGACGGCCAGCCTGCACCCCCTGTGCCCTAGCATCGGGTTGTGCTCTGCGAGTTGCCTGACCCTGTTCAGCATGGTCTCTGCCTCCCCTATTTCAGCAGCCGGGGCCTTCCTGTCCTTGAGTTCCTGCACGCTTAGAATGAGGTCCTCAGGCGTTGGCAGGAACTCGTGAAGAGGCAGGTCCAGGAGGCGCACCACCACCGGCCTCCCTGCCATCGCCGAGAATATGCCGCGAAAGTCGGAGAGCTGGAACGGGAAGAGCCTGTAGAGATGACTCCTCCTCGCTTCAAGGTCCCTGCTCATTATCATGTCCCTGACTATGGGAAGCCTGTTCGGGGCATTGAACATCCTCTCTGTCCTGCAGAGCCCTATCCCTTCTGCGCCGAACTCTCTTGCTTTTGCGGCGGCTTCTGGAGTGTCAGCGTTGGCCCAGACGCCGAGCCTTCGGACTTTGTCGGCTGAACCAAGAAGGGAGGTGAGCTCGGGGGTGGGCTCGGGGTCGACCATCCTCACTTCGCCGGCGTAGACCATCCCAGTCGTTCCGTCAATTGTGATTGTCTCTCCCTTCCTGACAGTGGCTCCCGATTTTGTGACGAAGGTGCCTCCGTCCCTCGAGATCTCTATCTCGCTGCATCCGACGACTGCAGGCTTCCCCATCCCACGGGCCACCACTGCGGCATGCGATGTCATCCCTCCCCTCATTGTCAGCACCCCCTGCGAGGCGATGAGTCCCTTGATGTCCTCGGGCGTGGTTTCAGGCCTGACAAGGATGACCTTCCTGGTGAAACCTATGTTGGCTGCCTCGTCGGTGTCGAAGATCACCTCTCCCGAAGCGGCTCCGGGAGACGCGTCGAGCCCCTTGGCGATGGGTTTGTCTTCGGCGGTCGGGTCGAGCCTCCTGTGGAGGAGCGATTCGAGGGCTTCGGGTTCCACCCGTGCCACGGACTCCTCTCGGCTGATGAGCCCCTCGGCCTCGAGGTCGACAGCGATCTTCACCGCCGCCTGGGCCGTCCTTTTACCGTTCCTCGTCTGCAGTGTGTAGAGCTTCCCCTCTTCGATTGTGAACTCGAAGTCCTGCATGTCCCTGAAATGTGATTCCAGCTTCTTCGCCACATCTTCGAGCTCAGCCCTGGTCCTAGGGTCAAGCTTGTCGAAGCCGATGGGGGTGCGGACCCCTGCCACAACGTCCTCCCCCTGGGAGTTCGGGAGGTATTCTCCGAAGAGCCTGTTCTCTCCGTTGGACGGGTTGCGTGTGAACCCCACCCCTGACCCGGAGGACTCGCCGAAGTTGCCGAAGACCATCATCTGGATGTTCACCGCGGTCCCGAGGTCTTCCGAGATGCGGTAGAACTTCCGGTACTCCTTCGCGCGCTCGTTGTTCCAGGACCCCAGGACGGCTTGCACTGCGAGCTCGAGCTGGACGAATGGGTCCTGCGGGAACTCCTTCCCGGTCTGCGACTTCACCATCCTTTTGAACTCGTCCACGATGCTACTCAGCTCCTCGGCTGGAAGCTCGAAGTCCATCCTGGCCCCGACCTTCTTCCGGCGCTCCTCCAGGACCCTCTCGAAAGCGTCTGCGTCAGCGCCCATGGCGACCTTACCGAACATCTGGACAAGACGCCGGTAGGAGTCATAGGCGAACCTGGGGTTCTTCGTTGCCTCTGCGAGCCTCTGGGTTGCGGCGTCATTGAGGCCGAGGTTCAGGATTGTGTCCATCATCCCCGGCATGGAGAAGGGAGCTCCTGACCTCACCGAGAACAGAAGCGGTCGGTCCCCTTCACCGAACCTTCTCCCTGTCTTGGCCTCAAGTTCCTTGATTTTCGCCCTCACCTGGTCATAGAGGCCGCCGGGGACCTTCCTCCCGTTCGCATAGTACTCCTTGCATACATCGGTGGTAATCACAAAACCAGGGGGAACAGGAAGTCCCAGGGAAGTCATCTCGACGAGTCCGTACCCCTTGCCGCCGAGCAGGAACTTGTCGGCTCCGAGCGCCTCCTGAAAGAGCATGACCCTCTCCATGGGAATTACCTTGGTCGGCCTCCTGCCGCCGAGATATATCTGTCGCGCCTAAGGTTCTCCTCGTCGGCGAGGGTTCAGGAACTCAGGGAGGTTTCAAGGGTACGTTATCCAGGGCCTTCTCGTCCAGTCTGTAGACATACCATTCGGACATCCGCTTGGCGCCCAGCCTCTCGTAGAACCGGATCGCCTTTTCGTTCCAGGTCAGGACTGCCCATTCCATCCTCCCACACCCTTCCGCGACTGCCACCTCAACGCATCTTCTGAACAATGCGTACCCGACCCCCTTTTTGCGATACTCATCCAGCACATACAGGTCTTCGAGGTAGAGGGTCGGCTTTGCGTTGAAGGAGGAGTAGGTGTGAAAGTAAAGCGCGTACCCGACGAGCTTCTCTCCATCGGCTGCCACAAGCAGGCTGATCCGCTTCTTCGTGAAAAGGTCGGCCACGAGGCGCCTCCTCCCCGCTGCAGAGGGGGGCTCCAAGCGCTCGAACCCTGCCAGGGCGAGCACCAGCCCAATGAACTGTTCGGCGTCAGCTCTCCTGCCCGGCCTGACGACAATCCTCCCCATCCGCAGGTCAGCCCGTCGCCGCGCCAGTTAAACGGTTGGTCCGTAAGAATGAAGGAAGAGGCCTGGTGCTACCGGTGCTGGTCCAGGTCTCTCATCATCTGGTCGAACTGCTCCTTCGTGATTTCGCCCCTGGCGTACCTCTGGCGCAGAATCTCGTGGGCATCTCCGTAGCCATAGCCGTATCCGTACCTGCGTCTCCATCCCCATCCTCCCCAGCCCCAGAACAGGAGCCTGCCGATGAAGAAGATGAAGAGGAAGAAGAAGATGAGTCCGATCGGCCAGAAGAACCATCCGCCCCACATCGGGTAGCCGCCGTAGGTTGTCGGTGGCGCGGGGTAGCCGCGTATCGCGATCAGCGCGAAGAATGAAATGATGGCCACGATTACCACCGCAAGGACTGCCCATGCGAATGGGTGAACTCTGGAGTGCCGTTCGCCGTAGTTGGATTGCGTTGTTTTCGCCTCCTTTAGCCCGGTACAATAGCGGCTTCTTAAGGATATTGGTTTTCCAATATTATCTATCTTAATTCCTATAAGGGAGTGGCCCGAGACTGTTGCCCATGTGGCCGTTCAGGTTCGCTATGAGAAACAAGAGAGGACTGCCACACATGGTGATGTACCTGCTTTCATCCTCGCCGAAAAATGGTATGGAACTGATGGACGGCGTCGAGCTAATCACCCGAGGGTGGTGGCGACCGACGCCGGGCTCCATTTACCCACTTCTCAAAGAGATGTCCGATCAAGGGGTTGTGAAGAAACGAGAAGATGGAAAATACGAATTGACGGAGAAGGGGCGGTCACAGGTTGGCGGCTCTTTCGGTCCGCGTCCCCCTTGGCCAAGGAACACTGACGACATGGTGAGCCAGATGCAAGGGTTCGTCTCCTACATGGAAGACGTCAAGAGCTCAGATTCGGCGGGCCTTCAGGCGCAAAAGGGCCGATTGCGAGAAATCGCCAAGCGAATCGGAGACCTTGTCGGTGAAGACGACAATCTGCACTAGACCCGGATAAAGGATATAGAGCCTACAGAGTCGCGCCCAAGTGGATGGGCCTCAGGGAGTGGATCATCCCGCAGGACAAGGCATTCTACGATCTGCTGGAGAGGGAGTCAGCTGGTGTGCTGAAGGGCGCGGTAAAGCTGGAGGATGCTGTCAAAGCATTCGACAACATGGAGGAACGGCGCAAGGAGTTCAAGGACATCGAACACAACGCAGACGAGATCGTCCACGACATCTACGACAAAGTGAATCGGAGCTTCATCACTCCGATTGACCAGGAGGACCTGACCCGGCTGGCGTCGGGCTACGACGACGTCTTGGATTTCATGTATGCCGTGATGAACAAGCTCGTCCTTTTCGAGATTAGGGGCCCGACGCCCCCAATGATTCAGTTTTCGGGCATCATCAGGGCCTCGGTGGAGCATCTTGACGCAGCCATGGTAGCCATGCGGAAGCTAGACAGGTCGGTCATAGAGGCGGCGTGCATCGAGGTTGATCGGCTTGAGAACGAAGCAGACACTCTGCTCAACGAGTCTGTCGCAGAGCTATTCGAAAACCAGGAGGTCATCAGCATCCTAAAGCTGAAGGAGATCTATGAATTCCTCGAGTCCGTGACTGATCGCTGCGAGCACGTCAGCTTCGTGATCAGGGACGTCATGATCAAGCGTTCGTAGGCCGCCCATGGTCGACCTGTTCACAGTCTACATAATCGGGATCATCGCCACTGCCTACAGCTTCGATTTCGTAAATGGGTTCCACGATGCGGCCAACTCAGTCGCGACCGTAATCTCCACCCGTGTGCTCCCGCCGCTGGCCGCGGTGACCATGGCAGCCTTCTTCAACTTCGTCGCCTTCTTTGTGTTCGGCGTGGCCGTGGCCACCACCATCGGGAGCGGCATAGTAGCCTCAAACGTGGTAACCCCCAATCTGGTCCTGTCAGCGCTCGTGGGAGCGATCACATGGGATCTCATCACGTGGTACCTCGGTCTCCCATCGAGCTCTTCGCACGCACTGATCGGCGGGCTGGTGGGCGCTGCGGTGACGAAGGCGGGGGTCGGGTCCCTACTCTGGTCAGGGTTGGACAAGACGCTCAGTTTCATGGTCCTTTCCCCCATTATCGGCTTCTCCCTCTCGTTCCTCCTCATGACTGCCCTCATCAGACTCTTCTTCACTTCCTCCATACATCTCATCAACCGGTACTTCCGCCGCCTGCAGCTTGTCTCGTCGGCACTCGTGAGCCTCAGCCACGGCACCAACGACGCCCAGAAGACCATGGGCGTCGTGACCGCCCTCCTTGTTTCGACCGGGTACCTCAGCACTTTTTCGGTGCCTCTCTGGGTTGTGATTCTGGCATACACATCGATCGCGCTCGGCACATTCTTCGGAGGCTGGAGGATTGTAAAGACCATCGGCTTCAAGATGACCAGACTCGACCCAGTGCACGGGTTCACCATAGAGACAGGTTCGGCGATAACAATCATCGGGTCTTCTCTCCTCGGTATCCCGGTGAGCACCACTCATGTTGTCAGTGGCGGTGTGATGGGTTCCGGGGCGACGATGGGGACTGCCACAGTCAAGTGGGGGGTGGCAAGGAGAATCATCTGGGCATGGATTCTAACCATCCCTGCGGCTGCCGTCATTTCGGCGGCGTCCTACCTGGTCATCTCGGCGCTCTAGGAAAGGGCCAGCCAGGAGCTCCGGTTCATGGCGGCCGGCTACCACAAGCAAGAAGGGTCCCTCCTAACTTGCCACCTACTCGACAGCTAGACCAAGACACGGCCAAGGCATAATAGCCCAGACCGTCTCCCCGTGGCACCTGCTTGGAGCTCAAGCGCAGCCTTTCTTATTTCGACCTGATGAACATAGTAATCGGGGCCATAGTAGGGAGCGACATCTACATCGTGCCGGGCCTGACCGCCGGGCTGATCGGTCCCTTCTCGATCGTGGTTTGGATCTTTGGCGGCGCAATCTCAATGGTCCTCGTCATGGTGTTCGCCTACTGCAGCTACTACGTACCGAACGTGGGCGGGACCTACGCCTACGTGACCACCGCCTTCGATAGGTTCTACGGATTCATCGCGGGATGGAGCATGGCCATCGCCGAGATCGTGGCGCTCCCTGTGTTCGCCATAGTGTTCACCAACTATCTAGTCTACTTCATCCCGCTCAGTTATCCCGTACAGGTCCTGGTCCGCGTCCTCTTCATCGTCGCCGCGGTCTTGATCAACATATACGGCGTCAAGGCAGCAAGCAGGGTAAACGACGTCCTGACGATAGCCAAACTCGCCCCTCTCCTGATGATAATTGTACTCGGCATCGGCACCCTGGTCCTCTCCCCCCACCTCTTCAGCAACTACTCGCCCCTCGCGCCTGTGGGCCTCGGCAGCTTCGGGACGGTGGTGGTGCTCGTCTTCTGGGCCTACGCAGGTTTCGAGCTGGGCTCCCTCCCAGCCAGCGAGGTCGTCAATCCGAAGAAGAACGTCCCTAGGGCGCTTATCAGCGGGATGGCGATTGTCATATTCTTCTATGTAATTACAAACGTCTCCGCCTACGGAGTGGTGAACTGGTCCGTCCTCTCCGGAAGCGCCGTCCCCCTGGTGCTCGTGGGTTCGACCCTGCTCGGTACTGCGGGAGCCGTGATTACGGGGATTGGGGCCCTGGCTTCCGTCGCCGGAGTCGACGAGACGGAGGTGTTGGGGACTGCCAGGCTGATCTATGCGATGGCTTCAGACGGCCTCCTTCCCAAGGCAGTTCAGAGGGTCCACCCGACCTACCGGACCCCCTACGTCGCCATCGCGATAGAGGGAGCGATCGCCCTGGCCCTGTCCTTCTACTCCCAGATACCCCAGCTCATCTCATTTGCAGTCTTCAATCTCGGAATCTGCTACCTCCTGGTCTGCCTATCGCTGGCGGTAATCAAGAAGAGCGGCGAAAAGGGATTGCGCGGCCAGAGCGTCATTCCTTGGCTCGGAGTCGTCATCAGCATCTTTCTCCTGTTCTCCACTTCCACAACAGACAAGCTGGTCGGGACTGCCGCTGTCCTGGTGGGAATCCCTGTCTACCTGTTCTACGCCAGGGTGCATGTCAGGGAGCTCAAGGTCACCCTCATCTCCGAGGAAGAAGTGTTCGCAAGGAACCTCAGCCGCCAGAACAAGCCCCTCGCCTCGCTGGTCAGAGGGGTCCGACGAGTCCTCCGCCGGTCGCGGTCATGACGCCGTCGAGAATCCTTTAAACGAAACAGGCCGGGCGCGTGAAAAGTTTGGCGGCTGAGGACATCCAGGGAGGACTCAAGCAGGCTATGCGGGTGTACCCTCAGGGGGTTACAGTGGTTACCACAGAGTCCGAAAAGGGCCCCACCGGGATGACAGTGAGCTCGTTCACCAGCGTCTCGCTTTCTCCACCTCTTGTACTGGTTTCGATAGCCAAGGGCTCCGCCCTCCACGACATCCTAAGGGGTTCGAAGGCCTACGCAGTGAACTTCCTTGCGGACGACCAGAAGTCTGTCTCCGACAGGTTCGCAGGGCGCACAGGGGAAGAGGACAGGTTCGCCGGAATCCGACACATCAGGGGGGTGACTGGATGCCCTATCATATCCGGCGTGCGGGCTGTAATCGAATGCAGGGCCTGGCAGGCCTATGAAGGAGGGGATCACTCCATCCTGGTCGGCGAGGTCGTGGCTGCCAAGGCTATCAACTCGAAAAGGCCTCTGGTCTACTATGCCCAGCAGTACACCACGACAGAGATGACGGAGTACCCTGCTCCGCCCTCCGACATAGTGTGGTGACCTCTAACGAGCCGAAAGGAGGTAATCCGGCCTGTCCTTGATCTTGGGAACGCTGAGGCCGTTGAACTTCCCCGTCCTGGCCGACTTCACCAGCATCGCATCATTGAACCAGCTCGCGGGCGTAGGTGCTCCCCAGAAGGTCTGTCTCTGGGGATCGTTGAGCTTCCACTTGATGGGGACCCAGTCCGGGTCTGCGCTGACGTAGTCGCCGGTGTACAACTCGATCCTGTTTCCGTCGGGGTCCCTGAGGTAGAGGAAGAATGCGTTCGATACGCCGTGCCTCCCAGGCCCCCGCTCCATGCTCTTCAGGTAGCCGCTCGAAGCAAGGAGGTCTGCTGCGTCCATTATGGAGCCGCGGTCGGGGACTGTGAACCCGGCATGGTGCACCCTGGGCCCCTTTCCCGTCGTCAGCGCTATGTCGTGGCATGTGTGCTTCCGCCTTAGCCAGGCCGCCCATAGGTCCGGCTTCGTTCCTTCGGTCTCGGTGACCTCTGTGCACCCGAACCCGAGATCGTCGACGTACCATTCGTAGGCCGAGGCGGCGTCGGGTAGCATGATGTTGAAGTGGTCGAGCCTCATCACCTTGGCCCCCCTGTAGTTCTGGAACTTCTGCAGCATCCACTCCTCGCCCGTCATCTTCGAGTAGAACTCCACGGGAAAGCCGTACATGTCCTCCACAAGGAGCGCCTTCCCCTGCCCCCTCTCTTCGCCGGCTTCGACCCAGCGGGAGTAGGCGCCTCTGGATTTCACTAGCTTCTCGATTTCGTCAAGCCCTGACTCGGTCGAGACCCTGAAAGCGAAGTGTCCGACGCCAGGCGAGCCCGACTCGGTCAGGGTCAAGCAGTGGTGCTGTCTGTCCTCCAACCCTCGCAGATAGACGTGGTTCTTGTCGGCCTCGGTCACCACGAAACCCAGGGTGTCTGCGAAGAACTTCTTCGACTCCTTCAGGTCGGTTACCAGAAACTCTATGTGACCCGCCTTCACAATGTTGAACCCAGGAGTCAACCTAGCTGCCCTCCTCTCCCCTGTGCAGGAGCTCCTTCACCCTCGCCTTGTAGGGCTCCTTGTCATACCAAGCATAGTACGCGCTCGCCATCCGGACGGGGTCTCCGAAGAAGAATCTCTCGTAAAGGTCCTGCCTGCCCCCGAAGGAACTTCCCGCCGCGTCCCAGGCCAGCTTGAAGAGTCTGATTCTCTCCTCGGCGTCGGCCGACTTCGCCTGGTAGTATTTGTCGACGTCCGCCCTGGCTTCGGAGCTCAGGATTTCTTCGGGAGGGATCGCCATGAGCCCGCTTGCCCCGACCTGCTTGAGTACCGTCGCCAGCGAAGGCGCGACCCTTGGCCAGAGGTTCCGAGCAGAGTTGATGGGGACGTAATCCGGCGTCATTAGCCCCCACCTGTTCACGCTGGCGTTGGCTTCGCTCGCTGCGACGAAGGCCTTCATGGTCTCAGCCGTGAGGAGAATGTCGGAGATCTTCTCTTGTACCTGCGGGAACTGGTCTACCCCGATTGTCTCTGCGATGAGCGTCACCAGCCCGGCGATGAACTCCGCCTTTGCAGCTTCTCTCACCGTTGCTTGATGGGCCATGAACACGACCGCGTTCGTCGCCTCGTTCACCCTGTTCGCTTTTTCGGGGTCTTCAAGGATGAACACCCTCTCCCACGGCACGACCACGTCATCGAACACCACCACAGCATCCTGTTCGTCGAACCTGGATGCCAGAGGATGGTCGTAGGATGACTCTGAAGCGAAGGACTCCCTGCAGATGAACTTCAACCCCTTGGTGCTTGCCGGGAGGGCGAAGGCTATGGAGTACGGCATGTCGTCCTGCCCCGACCGGATTACAGTGGATGGGAAGACCATGATTTCGTCGGCGATTGGGAGAGTCGCCAGCATCCTTGCACCGCGAACTGTCACCCCATCCGAAGTCTTCTCGACGACTCGCGCGGCGATGAACGGGTCAGCCTGCTTTGAGGGCCCGACCCCTCTGTTCGCCTGGGGATTAATCAGAGTGTGAGTGAGAACTAGGTCGTTCTCCCTCACGTACTCGTAGTAATTCGATATGTTCGAGGCGTAGTCGTGCCCTTCGGTTCCAAAGAATTCCTTGGCTGCGGCCATGGCCATTATCGAGCTGTTCAGGTAGTCAGCTGTCCTCCCCAGTATCCCCCCTGAGTAGTCGGCCCAGGCCTTGATCATCGCCGTCCTCTTTGCCAGGTCCTCCCTGGTGTGGGGCTGGAGGAAGCTCGCCCCGACCCTCATCCCGGTCGAGGGGGACTGGTAAGTCATGACTTCAAGCATGTCAGGCTTGAATTGCATGTCGTACAGCGCGGCTATGGACCGCGAAACTCCCCTGAATGCCGGATGTTCAGACACAGACCCGGTGATCTTCTTGTCCCCATACCACAGCTCCCGGGGGGTCGAGTCGAGCCTCTGGAGGAACTCCTTCCCCGTTCTTGCCCCCATCTACTTGACGTATCCGTCCCGCAGCTTCTCTAATTGAATCTTTGGCAGATTGGGCGAAGCCGTGAGACAGGCGCTAGGCTTCCGCCGACACGGGATTGCTCAGCTTCCCAATTCCCTGGATTTCGAGTTCAATCGTCCCCTCCCTTGCCGGTAGCACGTACTCGGTGGGGTCGAGGCTCCCAAGGGCTGACGGAGTCCATCCGACACTCCCACACGAAACAACGTCCCCTGGTTCTAGCGTCAGGAAGCTCGAAACGTACGAAGCAATCCTTTCCGGGCTGAAAAGGTACTCCGATGTCGACCCGTCCTGAACCAGTTCGCCGTCGAACTTCGTCGTCATGTGCACGTCCGACCAGTCCCTCCTCTCGTCCGGAGTCGCGATGCACGGTCCCATGGGACAGAATGTGTCGTGGTTCTTCGATCTGAAAAGAGGACCCCTCAGCGTGGTCCTGCGGATTTCACCGCTCATCCTGTCCCGTCGGTAGGCCTCGTAGGCGTCGTCACGCGAGTCTCTGGGCGCAGTGACGTCGTTGAGTATCGTGTAGCCGAAAAACGACCGCACCGCGGCATCCGCCGTGGCCCGGGAGATTCTCTTTCCCACTATGGCCGCAAGCTCGACCTCGGGCCTGATGCCAGTTGACGGCACGACGATTTTCTCCCCGGGGCCTATGACTGCGCTCGCAGCCTTCATGTCCAGCCTCGGCCTGTCGAGCTGGACGTCGTCGCCTCCGAGCATCGCACGTGTATTCACAATGGTCGCGACTATCTTGCCGGGCCGAGGAAGAGGCGCGCCGAGGACCACCTCACTGATTTCATGCCCGTTTCCGGAGCTCTCCAAGCCTGACTGCTCGATGCCTTCGAAGACGACGGTTGCCATGGTCCTGGGCGACTTCAGTTCGTAGACCTTCTCATCCATGATAACGCCCGCTCTCTGCCTGTCGCGTCCCTCTCCGGTCAGGACGAAGGTACAGAGACGCATCCGGTATCGCGGTCCGCCCAACCCTTTTTTACCTTTGGTAAGGTCGGAGGAACGGTGTCAGACCACCCCTTCACTCCAGGGAAGTCATCGGCAATCGAGAAGGGGCCTTGGCATTATGGTGCCGATTACATCGCCGTCTATTTCGAAGGCGAGGAGAAGTCGTTGGGGGAGCTCATCCCGGAGCCTTTTGTCGCTGATTCGGGTCCTTCAATCGCCTACGTCTGCGAGATCATCTCGGTAGGCGAAGGAGGTGCCGACATGGTCGCAAAGCGCCCTGACCGGACCCTCTACCAAGAAGCGGCTGTCGGGGTTAGGTGCAGGCATAACGAGCGGAAGGGGGTGTTCTATCCGGTCATGTGGGTTACCACAGAATGGTCATTGATGAGAGGGATCCTTAACGGATACCAGAAGAGGCTCGCCGACAGGATCTCTCTGACAAAGCTGCACCCGCTCAATCCGGGGCTCGGGGCAGTAGGCCCCGGTAAAGAGTTCGGCGGCTTCTGCGTGAAGGG